>Ga0256914_1000108_pt1 | contig 79456 bp, 70 predicted proteins | sample HulkmetaG_FD_191571 | JGI IMG/M metagenome (GOLD analysis project Ga0256914, IMG submission 191571) | Hydrothermal chimney microbial communities from Main Endeavour vent field at the Juan de Fuca Ridge, Pacific Ocean - Hulk | ecosystem: Environmental > Aquatic > Marine > Hydrothermal vents ...
TGCCCACCCCTTCTGAGCTAGCACCCTGGTTATGGCTGCTGTCAAGGTAGTCTTGCCATGGTCTATGTGACCTATGGTGCCTACGTTTACGTGCGGCTTCGTACGCTCAAATTTCTCCTTGCTCATGACATCCTCCGAATATCGACTGACAGACTAAAATCTTTGACTTTTACCACCTGTAATGGGCAAAGGCCTTGTTTGCCTCAGCCATCCTGTGGGTATCTTCTCTCTTTTTGAAGGCCCCGCCCCTCTTGTTGTACGCGTCCAGCAACTCACCAGCCAGCCTCTGAGACATGGTCTTCTCGCCACGTGATTTTGCATAGCCGACTATCCATCTAATGGCAAGAGCACGCCTTCTCTCAGGCCTCACCTCAACAGGCACTTGGTAGGTCGCACCGCCTACACGCCTGGAACGGACTTCCACAATAGGCTTGACATTCTCCATAGCCTGTTCGAAAACCTTGACCGGATCCTCCTTGGCGCGGCTTTCGATAATCTCCATCGCGTCGTAAAATATGCGCCGGGCTAAACTTTTCTTTCCCTTGGCCATAAGGCCATTGATGAACTTGGAGACCAGGACATTCTTATATTTTGGATCAGGCTGTATCTGTCTTTTGGGAACTTCTCTTCTGCGTGGCATAATTTCTACCTGTCAAACCCTTACTATTTGGGCCTCTTGGTGCCGTACTTGGACCTTGCCTTGCGACGGTCCTGCACACCAAGGGCATCCAGAGTACCTCTAATAACATGATAACGAACCCCAGGCAGATCCTTTACGCGGCCACCCCTTATGAGGACAACAGAGTGTTCCTGCAAATTGTGGCCTATGCCTGGTATATATGATGTAACCTCTATGCCGTTAGTCAGTCTGACACGCGCCACCTTGCGAAGCGCTGAATTGGGCTTCTTGGGGGTGGTAGTGTACACACGGGTACAGACACCCCGCCTCTGGGGACATGATTCCAGTGCAGGAGCCTTTGTCTTTTTCTTAATCTGCTTCCTGCCCTTTCGGACTAACTGGTTAATAGTAGGCATACCTTTTCAACTCCTGATTTTGTAAAAATTGCCTCAAAAAAAACGCAAAAATAGCCTTTGCCACATCATCCCCTGTTTTAAAGAGATGAATGTGGGGCCCAACGTGAAGGTTCGCTTTTATTAATTGCTTAGTTTTATATTGTCAAGACCTAAAAAGATTTTTATATGCATCCACTAGGCCCTGATGCCCCATATCTGGGTCCAATTATTACTGTTATGACATGGAGCAAGAACAGATGAAAATGGCTGAAGCGCAAAAAAAGGAATGGTTTCTCGCTGTTGATATTGGCAATACCCACACTGTGTTAGGACTTTACAGATCAGGCTTCCTGGCTTCAACCTGGCGCATCCATACAAAGATGGAACTCACTGGAGACGAACTCTTCTGTCTCCTTTGCCCTTTGTTAAAGACTCACAATATATCGTTGAATGAATTGGAGACAATTCTTCTGTCTAGTGTGGTGCCGCCTGCCACTGAGGCATGGAACGATTTGACAAAAAAATATCCAGGCCCCATGTTTGCGGATGCCCACGATATTGCTCTCAAACTGGTCAAGATCAAATATCCTCACCCCCATGAAGTGGGCACTGATAGATTGCTAAATTCAATAGCTGCATTTCGTAAGTTCAAACGTGCGTGTATCGTAGTCGACTACGGGACTGCCACAACCTTTGACTGTATCTCAAGCGCCGGAGAATATCTTGGTGGAGTTATAGCGCCAGGCATATTGCTTGCGGCTAGAAGCCTTTTCACAGGCACTTCGAAGCTACCAATGGTCAAGTTCCCGACAGAAAAGATAGCCCCTATCGGAACTAGCACAGAAACTGCCATTCAGTCTGGCCTATTGTACGGTTTTGCAGGACTCACGGACAACATTATAGAAAACATTTCTAAAGTCTTTGACAAAATCCCTTATGTAGTCTGTACCGGCGGACTCTCACACATCCTTTTTGATTACTGTTCTAAAATAGACAGATTGGAGCCTGATTTGACTATGGAAGGGCTGCTCCACTGCCATGAGCATTTAAAAAATTACCTCTAAAACGAAACCGTCCAGGATCTGAAAGACCTGCCTGATTAATATTTGCTGTGCCAACCTGCCGATAAAGTTATTGAAAGAAAATAACCATCAACCTTTGCCAGAAAAATCTTTACAAAAGATAAAACTCATGGACAGCAACAGAGACAAACGAAGACATCAACGGGTAAAAACCCTTTTGGAGGCCACGTTTAGCGACGGTGAACGCATGTACATTGACAATATCGTGAACCTGAGCATAGGGGGTGCTTGCGTCGAATGTGACAAAGCCCTTGAAAAGGCAGAACACATCACCATGATCGTTCCATCAAACCCGCCTGTAAAGATAAATGCCATTGTGCGATGGTGCGTGAAAAATGGTTTGAAACACAAGATTGGATTAGAGTTTGAAGAATTACTACCTGATCAAAAACGCGCCCTGAACGAATTCATGGGGACATTCTTCTGGGGTAGTATACATTGAAACTGTCAACTGATCACAGGAGTCTGGGATTTCTGTTCAATTTCAGATAACCATCCGGCTTGACTTCTGCCAGCAGCTTTTTGGCCCTCATGGCAATCTCGAGCATATGCTTGGAGCCTTCTGATTTGCCGTCCCAAAAAAGGATTATGCAATCAGCAGCCTTTAAAAGCACCTCGTTTCTCATCATGGTGGCTTTTAGCCCGTGTTTTTCCCATTCAGATGGGATGATCTTATACTCAAGGCCGTGTTCAGTTGCATATTTCTCACCTAGGCGGTCTGCCCCTGGGGCATTCCCGGAAAGAACTATGTCTCCAGGCACCAGCAGATTGTCCAGCACCGATTTAACAAGGTCATAGGATTCTATTGTTCTTGAGCCACCTACAGCTATCTTAGCCATTTGCTTCTCCTTTGAATAAATGCTCCGGGATGCCTGCCATTTCAGTAAATAGGAACGAATCCGCCAAACTTTGGCGAAAAAATATTTCGCCTTTTTCAAAGACCATAACCAAATCTAGGGTGAAAGCCCTAACGGGGCTGACATGTTTACTCACTTACTACTTCCATAAAGAACAGATCACCAAATTGCGGGGAATTTTCTATGTTATATAATAGCTGGAAGTTGTTTAGTAGTGCAAGGGGTGTTGACTGCCAGAATTCATTTGGCTCTTGAAATTATTTCACTATGGCATACTTTCATTAAGAAAATTTTACGAGCAAAAACCAATAAAGGGTTGTATAAGCCTGACTCAAGATATCAAACTGATTTACTTCTTCATCTATCGCTGTGAGACGATTTGATTTCCCCCAAGTGGAGACCTCATATTATGAAAGGAGAAGTGCACCATCTCATGACACTGGACGACCTTAAAACAGGAGAAAAAGGCAGAGTGCTGAAGATCAAAGCGCAAGGACCATTCAAGAAAAGATTGCTGGAGATGGGCTTTATAACTGGTGCTGAAGTAGAAGTAATAAAATATGCCCCTTTGAAGGACCCTGTGGAATATTTGGTGAAGGGCTACCACGTCAGTCTAAGACACGAAGAAGCGGAACAGATTGACGTAGATCCTTTGGGATAGAAAACATTGCCCAAGGCTTGTCCACTTACGGATAGATTTTTTTACTCTTGATTATTTTTTGGAGAAGCTGAACTGAAGTGAGATCTAGCCCTTTCCTTGGCCCCAGAACCCTGGCAGACCCTTCAAAAATGCAAGGAGCCTCATCCTAGACCTAATCCTCTGAATCTACGGTATCTTTTATGATATCCTTAACATTTTCTATGGTGTAGAGGATGTCATGTACTGTCGCTGATGTGTGTTCCTCGCAAAAGGCATCTATCGTTTCCAAAATTCTATCAGTAAGGTTTTCAAATTCCTCGATGGTTAAGGTGCTTGCAGTCTCGGATGCTATGAGTCTGTCGAGATCGATACCGTGATGCAACAACAATTCTTCTTTTATTTTCTCTAGGTTGCGGCGTCTGCGCCTATGCAGCCGGGCTCCCTTATTGAATTGAAGGAGTTTTCCCATTGTCATCTCCAATATTTTTTTTCATTTTACAACAAATTATCAGTTTAAGGCAAGTGACAATGGATATAGGAACAAGGAGAACACATTTAAATTCCGTCAAAATTGGCCCTATGGGTATTACCCTTGTATAGCTTCCTCTCTTGCAAGTTCATGAACCACGATGCAATGTTTGCCTTTGTGACAGGCGGGGGAAGCCTTTTCAGTATCGATGGCCAGGAATAAAACTTGCGGTAGAGCCTCAAGACATTCTGTTCCAGTTCTTCAGGACTGTAATTTTTGGGATAGATTTCCGCTATTATTCCAGGCCACCGGCCCATTTGATAGGGATCTATCAGCCGGCCTTCCTCAAGATATCGGTCATAGATCTTGGTGCCTTTATGTGGAGAAAAGACGTTAAAAAAGGCTACATGCACCTTATTCTCTATCAAAAAATCCAGTGTGGCATCAAAATCTTCCAGACGGTCTGTGTCCCAGCCAAATATCAGGTTGAAGGAAAAACTTATTCCCAACTTTCTCAATACCTTGGTCACTTCCACAAGACGATCAGCAGGTGTTGTCTTCTTATTCATATCTGCCAATGTGCGGCGGTTGATGGATTCCACCCCCATATTTATATGGAGCAGCCCACTTCTTTTAGCAAGCTCCATAAATTCCCTGTCAAGGCAACGGTGGGTATTCCACAGTGTAGACCAACGGATTTTCAAGGGGATTAACCTTTCCATCAATTCCATGGTCCTCGATCGATTGCCAGCAAAGGTGCTGTCGGCAAAAAATATCTGTTTGCAACCAATCTGTCTTATTTCCTCAACCACCTCATCAACTGGCCTCATTCGGTAGCGCTCGCCCAAGTGAAAGCGTTCTGCACAAAATTCACACCTGTATGGGCAGCCCCTGGTCGTCTGAACCGAATAGGTTGGAAACCTGGAAAAAATGGAGGGACTGAGCAGGTCGTATCTTGGAAAAGGAAGCCCTTTTAGATCGTGCAAGCTTTCGGCCTTGTAACGCTTCTTTAACCGCCCAGCTTCCAGGTCCGAAATCACAAGGGGAATCAGGGTCTCTCCTTCACCCTGCACCACAGCATCGGCATGCTCTTCGACCTCATCTGCATAAAAGGTGCAGTGAGGGCCTCCTATGACGACAGGTATGCCCCTCTGCCTGAACTTATCCGCTATTTCATATGCCCTGAACGAGGTTAATATGGTAGAAGTTATGAATACGCAATCACAAGACTCATTAAAATCCAGCTCCTCTATCTGCTCGTCCATCAACCTGACTTCATGCCCGGCAGGAATCAAGGCGCCGAGATATGGAAGAGTCAGGGGAACCAGGGCTCGCGCCTTGGATTTGAATAATTTTTTGCTAAATGGCTTTTCGAAATGTGTAGGCTGAATTATTTGAATTTTCATACTAGACAACATTATGTATTCTGAGCTTTTGTTGGGAAATGATTACCAGAAACCGGCCCTCAAATAAAGAGCATCGATACAACGATTACATGAGTAACAAGAAAAAGGGCTTATTTGAAAAGAAGGGAACCTTCATTTGGCTCCTGATCACCTTTGCCTCCTTCTACATGCTTTTAGAGGCTACCCATTTCGATCTGGCCTACGTCATGAAGAAGGTACTATGGCCTGTCGCTAGGCTTATATCCATAATGGCAACCGCCCTATTCCTGTCTGCGCTTATAGAGGCCAAGGGCTGGTCCAGGTTTGTATCCGCGCTTTCAAGGCCCCTTATGAGACTTGGCAACCTGAGCGATTGGAGTGGAACGGCATTTACGACGGCCTTCTTGTCGGGCATAGCAGCCAGCACCATGCTCTGGAATGCTTATCAGGATGGCAAGATCTCCAAAAGGGAGATGTTTATCTCAGCACTTTTGAACGTGGGCCTCCCTTCATATTTTTTGCATCTCCCCATTACTTTTGCCATAATAGTTCCGTTGGTCGGACCAGCAGGCATGATCTATCTGGCCATCACATTTTGTGCTGCCATTATCAGAACCGTTTTTGTGATACTGGCTGGCCGGTTGCTACTTTCTGGCAAGGCCAAACAGCCTGATGCAGTAGGATACCAACAGGGAAACCCCGAAAAAAAAGGGGGCGAAGTCCTGCCCCTATTCAAAAAATATCTCACTCAAAGGCTGTCATACATAGTCCTTTACACCATACCCATCTACATCCTTGTTGTGCTATGCAGGATATGGGGACTTTTCGATCTCCTCAAAGACGCCAGCGCACATCTTGTGACCACAAATGTAATTCCAGTCCAGGGTATATCTGTGGTAGTTTTCAGCATAGTGGCAGAATTCGCAGCTGGTGCTGCCGCAGCTGGCGCAATGCTACAAGAAGGGGTCTTGACTGTAAAACAAACAGTAGCCGCCCTGCTGCTGGGAAACATAATCGCCACCCCAGTCAGGGCACTCAGACATCAACTACCAAGATATCTTGGCATATATAGGCCTGCCACTGGCATTGCATTGATAATCTTGGGCCAGTTGCTTAGGGTTACCAGTGTTGTCATTGCTGGCACTGCCTATTGGATACTGTTTTGACTTCAACAATCCAACAACAAAAGTGGCGCAGCTAATAGCCCAAGGAGAAAACAGGAATCTATGAAACCCACAATCGTCTTTGTTTTGTCATTTTTTTCCCTGGCCTCTTGTCTTTGCAGCGCGGCAGAAGCGCCGCCTGGCGAACAACTGCCTAAAATGAGGTTGACAGTTGGCTTAGACCTTGAAAAAGGGCTTCTCACAGGTTCAGCACAGTTGAACCTTGCTACCATCAAGAACCATCCACTGGTTGTTACAGGAGTCAAGATTACTGAAATAGAGACCAATGGAAAGAAGCTACCTTTCACAGTGAAAAACGGGCGGCTCTTGGTTCAAGGCAAACCCATCCCGGGCCCATTTGCCCTAAAAGTGAACTTTGAAAAACTCCTCGATACAATTAGACCTTCTGGCCAGAAAGAGTTTCTTTCTGGCAACTATGTGTCAGCGGACTTCGCACTGCTCATGGCAAATTGGTGCCCACTTTTTTCAGGACCAGCGATATATGAGTTGGAAGTCCAGGTGAAAAAGGGCCTTACTGCCATATCAGAGGCCGATGAAATCCACACTCGGAGCAGTATTCCTTGGAGTGTTTTCACCTTCTCGTTTCCCTATCCCCGTGAAGAAATAAGCCTGGTAGTGGGTAAATTTCATATAAACGAGCAAAAAACCAATGGAATAACCATATCCACTTACTTTTTGGACCAAGACAAAAAACTTTCGGACAACTTATTAAAAAGGGCCAGCCAGCTCATAATGCTTTTTAGCCAAAGGATCTCGCCCTATCCTTTCAAGAGGTTTTCTATAGTAGAAAATCTCGCTCCTTCAGGACTTAGTTTCCCTACCTTTACCCTTATAGGACGCCAGATCATCCACATGCCCTTTGTCATGGATATTTCATTGGGGCATGAAATTCTCCATTCATGGTTTGGTAATTCCGTGTATGTAGACTATTCAGATGGCAATTGGTGTGAAGGATTGACCACATATCTTGCTGACCACTACTTTTATGAAGAAAAGGGCAAGGACGACAGTTACAGGCATCAGATACTTTGCGATTATAAAAGTTTTGTCCACCCTGGAAATGCCATTGCTCTTAGTGCCTTTAAAGGCAGGTTCGACCGTGCAACAAAGGCTATAGGTTATGGAAAAGGCGCAATGGTGTTCCACATGCTAAGACACCTGACTGGAGAAAAAACGTTTCTTTCAGCACTATCTGACTTCTCCCTCAAATACCGGTTCAAAAAGGCTTCATGGAAGGATATAGAAGCTGTATTCTCCAAACATACAGGTAAGGACCTTTCTACCTTTTTCCCCCAATGGCTTTACAGAAAAGACGTACCAAAGATAGAAATCCGGCAGGCAGAGGTAGAACAAAGTAGAAAAGGAAACTATGTATGCCAGCTTACTATCGAACAAAAGACAAATGAACCTTACAATCTCCTGATTCCCTTGACATTATCTACCAAGGATGAGGAGGTAAAGGAGGTGGCCTCCCTGACGAAGAGGCGACAAATCATCTCGTTTACTCTTTCAAAAAGACCGTTGCTCGCTATCTTGGACGAGGATTACGACATCATGAGGGATCTTGCCCTGGAGGAATTTCCTCCTTCCATTTCAAGGCTCTTTGGGGCTGAAAAGAGGTTTGTGATCATAGCGGATGAATCCAAAAGGCAGATTTATGAGCCCGTTTTGGATTTCCTGAAGGCCAAGGGCTTTGAGCTCATTCCAAAGGAAAAGCTCAAGCATGCGATCTTCAAGACGGGATCTTTTGTAATTCTAGGAGATACTTCGGGTAAGCTTGCCATGGTTGGGCCAGAAATCCCATCCATCTCAAAGGGCTTGGTCTTGGGAGTCAAGAATAATCCTTTGAACCCTGAGCAAGTCACTTGTGCAATACATTCCTCGTCGGCCGAAGAATGCAGGTTGGCCACTTATAAGATCCCCCATTATGGAAAATACTCATTTTTGAGGTTTGAGAATGGGAAAATCCAGGAAAAACGCCAAGCAGATTATGAAAGGGGCATCCAGACGGATGTCGAAATGGCCATGTATGGGCTAAAGGCCTCTGACATAAAACCAGGGGCACGAATCATTGACAGTATTGCAAACTCAAAGATCATCTATCTGGGAGAGCGCCATGACCAGCAGGGCATACATGAAGCACAACTTCGGATCATCAAGGCCATCAGCCAAAAGGGGCCTGTTGCTGTTGCCATGGAGATGTTTCAAAAACCTTATCAAGGAATAATAGACGCCTATCTACGAGACAACCTATCTGAAAGGGATTTTCTCCAAAAAACCGAATACTTCAAAAGATGGGGATTTAATTACCACTTTTACAGGCCTATAGTTGAGTTTTGTAAGAAGAAGAGCATCCCTATAATAGCCATGAATCTCCCCACAGAGATCTCCAAAAAAATCGCTAGATCTGGCATTGAGGAACTGACAGTCGAAGAAAAAGGGGAACTTCCATTGAGACTCGATCTTAACAACCCCCTGTATCGACGAATCCTCTGGAATATTTACCAGGGCCACGAAGGGGATAACCTTCAAAGCTTTGACAGCTTCGTTCAGGCCCAGATTGCTTGGGATGAAACCATGGCAGAAAGTATCGCCGACTTTTCCAAGAAAAACCCAGAAAGAAAGATCATTGTCATAGTTGGTGGAGGCCATGTGGCATACGGCTATGGTATTCCTTCTCGCGTTAAGAGAAGAATGAAAGGTATTAGCCAGAGCATTGTCCTTTTCCCAACAGGGGAACGAATGGATCCAATGGAGGCAGATTATTTTCTTTTCGTCCCTGAAAAAGAAGCGCCTTTTGTAGCCAAGCTTGGTGTGCTGTTATCGGGCAAGAACAAGCTCAAGGTGGAAAGCGTGGTGCCAGACAGCCCGGCTGCCAAGGGCGGCATCCAGAAAGGCGACATTATAACGGCTATCGACGGCCGTAAGATTAAGGACATTTATGATCTAAAGCTTGACCTCTTTTTCAAAAATAGAGGACAGACTGCAAAGATAACCATACTAAGAACAGGAAAGGACGGCAAAAGGGTCGTAAAAGATATAACAACCGGCCCCCTTGTTCCTTTTGATTGGAACAGGTCAAGGTTCCGATTTCATGGAAACAAATAGCAAGATCTAAAGGAGACATCAGATTAAATGAAATCCGTTAAGGTCGCAATTACAGCAAATATGCTGGTTTGCTGCATGAAGTTCGCTGTGGCATTCATGGGAGGCAGTGCCTCCATGCTGGCTGAAGCAATCCATTCCCTCGCAGATACTGCAAATCAATCCCTGCTTCTCATTGGGCTCAAGCGGAGCATGATAGGCCCTTCCAGGCAATTTCCCTTTGGCAGGGGCCAGGAACGGTTTGTATGGGGGCTCATATCGGCATGTGGTATCTTTTTTGTTGGTGCGGGTGTGACCATTTACCACGGAATAAACAGCTTGTTTCAACCCCATGACCTTGTAATAAATAAGTGGACTTTTTTGGTGCTGGGAGTCTCTTTCATGGCTGAAGGTTATTCGTTCCTTGTGGCATACAAACAGAAAAAGAAAGGAGACACTGCAAACCTGGCAGTGCTGCTGGAAGATGGCGCCGCCGTGTTCAGCCTTGTTCTGGCAGCCATAGCCATAGTATTATCACAGATTTCTGGTCACCATTATTGGGATTCGGCAGGTTCCATCATTGTGGGGATTATCCTTGCGATCATTGCGGTATTTCTCATCAGGGAAAACCTCGAGTACCTGATTGAGAAAGCCTCTCCAGAAGAGCTGCAAGAAGAAGTCAAAAAGGTGATAGCGAGCTTTCCCCTTGTAGAGGAGATAAAGGACATAAGAATGATTGTCATTACACCAGAGGCTCACAGTATTAGGGCTGAGGTTGAACTAAACGGCTATCTTTTGGTCAAGGAGATGGAAGACAGCCTCAGGGAAGACTTTGAAGAAATAAAGACATTTGGTGACTTTTTACAATTTTGTGCAGCATTTGCCAACAGAGTTACCAGAACAGTAGGGGCTAAGATCGATGAGATGGAGGAAACGCTAATGAAAAAAATAACTTATTTGAAACATGTTGACATTAAGCCTTCTTGATGAAATAAAGAGAGCCTAACGTCTTTATGAAATGGGGGGTGCGATAATAATGGCGAAGATTGTTGTATTGGATGACGTGATGGATGCGGGGATACTCATAAAAAAAATCCTTGAAAAAAAGGGACACGAAGTGTTCCCCTTTAGCGAAGAAGAAGAGGCCATAGATTTTATCAAAAACAGTCAGGTAGACCTGGCCATTTTGGACATAAAACTGAAAAAGATGACTGGAGTGGAGGTGCTCGAGGAGATAAAAAAGATCAATCCCGCAATAAAAACCATGATGTTGACTGGCTATCCCACCATAGACACCGCTCGACAGGCCATGTCTTTGGGTGCTGAAGAATACTGCGTTAAACCCATAGACAAACAAGAGCTGGAAGAAAAAGTCGCGGCAATTCTTGGATCATAGTATGTCGCCCTCCTTGACTGTTATCACAGTATGAACATTTCCCCTTGGATGGAAATCCCCTTTAACCTCCAGGGACTTGGGAGTTATGGCCTTGAAGATGTCGGCAAATATCCTGTTTGTCGCTTCTTCATGGGAAACATGACGGTCTCTGAAGCTATTGAGATAAAGCTTCAGTGACTTAAGTTCCACTATATATTCACCAGGCACATATCTTATGAATATGGTGGCAAAATCTGGATAACCTGATCTGGGACAAAGACAGGTAAACTCTGGAAAACTGATTTCCACCAGATAATCCCTCTCTGGGCTTGGGTTAGGCCATGGCTCAAGTTCGGCTTCCACTATGGCCTTTTGTCCATATTTCATATTTTGCTCCATAAGCTCACCATCCTCAATTGGTACTGAGAACTATTTCACAATTTGTAATTGTGTTTGAAAAAAAACAGTGATAGGATCAATTATACAGGTGTTTGGCCTATTCTACATCTACCTGGCATAGTTAAACTTATCTATCAAAATAGGGCAGTGACAAAGGTAAAATACCTCTTTTCCACCCCATTGGGTGATGTCCTGGCACCAAAAGATCTCCTTTCGCAGAATATCAGGGCTAGCTCTTACGGTGCGGCACCACACCTTACCCTGGCAGATTTCTTTAAGGGCATGGAAGGATTGATTCTTGAACATGCCGACCAGCTACTTTCAGAAGGTTGCACACCATATCCAGATCCTAATTCACAATTGAAGGAAGTGTCCATTATAATGGAAAAATGTGGAGCGTTCTATCATGTTGCACGCATCCATTTCCTCACAAGTGACCACATACAATCAGACCTTGCACTCATCGTCGCCTTCGACAATAAGGCGCGAAGCCTTCTCAAAAGAGACCATCTGATACTTTCTCACCTCTGGCATGACAGGACAAAAAAAGTGGTGCCAAGGCCTATTTCCCTTTCAGATGTGGAAATATCCGGCCACGGAAACAAATTGCCTGTAACGGTTTCCATAATGGAATGGCTCGAAGACCTTTTTGAATGGCATTTTAGCCTGTCTCAAAAAGATAATGCCCTTGGCATAGTGGTATGGATACCAGGAACCGGTACCGTGCCCCTAAACAGCAAGGATTACGAAAAAAGGGTTTTCGAAAATATTTCAGAGATCCTGGCCTACTGCTTTGACCCTGCAAGCCTTGAGCAGATCTGCCTTTGGAATAATGCAGCAGGGGATTTTGTAATCGGCTGGGACAATAGAGGTATGCTTACAACAAAACTCACTACGGTGAGACTGTACTGCCCAATCCTGCCACCTGTAAGCGTCCTGAGCTCTGAAGAAAATCTCCTGTTGGCTCTTGTTTACCTTCTTCTGGATCTCACCCTTAACATAAGGACGGACCGACTTGACGGAACTGGTGCCTATTTCTTTGCAGGCCCGCAATATATAGAGCCTACCGTCCTTGGATTTTTTAAGGGTCTAAGGCTATTGATGGAGGAAAAGGCCATGTCCATCAGCTACACGGAGGACCTCGCTTCTGTCTTGAACAGCCTCACAGTCCAAGATCTAATGGACCTCTACGAAACCCTTTTGGAATTTTACCAAAGTTGGCATAGGGCCGATGAGGACTTTCTCAAGAAGAGACTGCGCACCCACTGCAAAGAACTGTCCTCTGTCCTTGAAAGGGTACACGATCTTGAAGATATGGCCATCCAAGCCTCAGATACTTTAACCTCTCATACTGCTTGATGGCGGAGTCACCATACTTTTTAGTGTACAAGCCTATGAACAGGTACCAGCCTTACCTCTTTTCTCATCAAAGGTATTTCCTCATATAGGACCTGGAAGGTATTCCTTGTCGGGTGTCCAATGGCAATAACAGAACCTTGTTCCTTTGCCAGTTTGAGGCTACGTCTTATTTCGTGCCTTATGGCTTCTGGAGTCGAGGCATGGTCCAGAAAGACAGACCGGTGTGCACATGGAAGACCCAGTTGCCTTGCTACGTCGTAGGCTACTGTCTCCTTGGTGGTTCGGCTGTCTATGAAGAACAAACCCTTAACTTTGAGATAGGCGAGCACCTCTTCCATAGCCTTTTTGTCTCTGGTGAACTTTGAACCCATGTGGTTGTTGGCCCCAATGGCTCCTGGGACTGCTTCCAGATCTGTCTTTAGGGTATGAAGCAACTGATCAAAGTCCTGGTCAAGGGTTAGAACCCCTGGACCTGGGTTCAGTTTCTTGTTTTCCGGCTCCATGGGAATGTGCACAAGCACGTCTTTACCTCCCTTCCTGGCATAGCGTGACAACTCGGCGGTATTTGGAGCGAAAGGCAGAAATGCAAAGGACAACGGGGCCTCTATATCAATAAACTGCCTGTCTAACCTTGCATCGTAACCCATGTCGTCAATCAATATGGCCAGCATGGGGAGCTTGGTATTTTTCTGTACCGGCCTTTTGGGCCTTGGCTTTACGGCTGGAGACTTTGGGGCTGGCGAAAAATTTTCAAAGGGAGGACGCTTTGCTGGAGTTCTTTTCCCAGATATGGGCAATAGATATATGAGTGCCAAGGGCAGAGCCACCATGGACAGAAAAATGAGGTTTCTTAAGAGTCCAGGAAATCTCTTCTTGGGGGACGAGGCAGGCTTTCTCCTGCCTTTTGATGTCTTTCGTTTCCGAGGCACTTACAACATGCGAAGAAAAATGAGGTCTATATTCCTGAACCCATTTTCAAAGCCCATACACAGTGAGAAAGCGATCTTATTAAGAATCCTGGCGCAAACATTCTGGCTTCATCTGCGTAAATATACTCCACGCCTTTAGGATCCTGAGAGCCTCGCGCAACTGGTTGTCCTTGGCAAGCTGTTTTTCAACATCCTTGTCCTTTTCTGAGCTCTTCTTGGACTTTTTCTTCTTCCCCTTCTTGGAGCTGTTTTCATCCCCTTCGCCCTTGAGATGGCCTTCAAGGTCCTTTTCCTTCAGAAAATGAAAGACATTTTTGGCCTCTTTCTTTTCTTCAGGTAAGACAAAGGGAACTATTATATCAGGCGTTATTCCCTTGGCCTGAATGGAGCGACCGCTTGGCGTATAATACCGCGCTGTGGTGAGACGGACTGCTGCCCCTCCCTCAAGGGGTATTATGGTCTGTACGGAACCCTTTCCAAATGTTTGGGTGCCTACAATAATAGCCCGCTTATTGTCTTGCAGGGCTCCGGCCACAATCTCCGAAGCACTCGCACTTCCTCCGTTTACCAGAACTACGATGGGATAATCGTGATGCACCTTGTTGGGCTTCGCAGTGAAACGCATCTTTTGGTCCTCGATCCGGCCATCCGTATAAACGATCAACCCAGATTCCAAAAATTCGTCACTTACTTTGACAGCCTGGTCCAAAAGCCCTCCTGGATTATTCCTGAGATCCAAGACCAATCCCCTAAGACCTTTCTTACCTTCCAGGCTCCGGAGACCCTTTTTGAGTTCGCCACTTGTCTTTGCCTGAAAATTGGTGATGCGCACATAGCCATAGCCATCTTCCAACATCTTGGACCTTACACTCTTGATGGGTATCACATCTCTAACAAGCTTTATATCCTTTAACTGCGACCAGCCTTCCCTGTAGATGGAAACGGTGACCTCTGTCCCCTTGGGGCCTCTCAGCAACTTGACTGCCTGAATAAGGGTCATGTTTTTGGTACTCTTTCCGTTTATCTTCAGAATCTTGTCATTGGCCTGGATTCCAGCCTTGAATGCAGGCGTCCCCTCTATTGGAGATACGACAGTGAGTATGCCATCCTTCAGTGTGATCTCAATCCCAATGCCTGTAAATTTGCCCTTCGTCTCGACCTGCAATTCCTTGAAATCCTCTGGCTTCATGAAGGAAGAATGAGGATCCAGGGAACTGAGCATGCCCTGGATGGCACCATAGATGAGCTTTTTGGGATCTACTGGCTCCACATAATCCCTTTCCACCAAATCCAGAACCTGGGTAAACATCTTAAGCTGATGGTAGGTGTTGTCCTCCTTTGCAACAGCAATCTGATTCTTCACCAGGTAAAATCCGATTGCTGAAACCAAGAAAAACAAAAAAAGAACTATATAATAACTTGAGAATCCTCTTTTAGACTTCCTGCTCATCATTTGACCTCGTAATCGCTGGCTTTTCTCCAAATAGTCTTAAAAATCAGGTGGAAGATTGATCTGAAGATATATTCAACAGGTTAAGATCAATCAGTAAAGGATAAAAAGACCACCCAAAAAAAACAAACAGGGCAACTGGGTGAAACTATTCTTTTCCTTCGCCAGCAGAATACCCTATCTCTTTTCTATTTCAATACCTCTTAGATCAAACCAAGAAAGGGGCTTAAGCTGTTTCCCATTGTGGCGTATCTCTATATAGATGCCCTCTGAGATCCAGGGGCCTCCTCCCGATATTCCTACCACCTCTCCTTCAGCCACTTCTGCCCCTACTTCCTTGGAAAAACTTTGACCCTGGGCAATAAGGCTCATGTAACCACTGCCGTGATCAATTATGAAGACATTTCCGTAACCTGGAAGAGAATCGTTGAATATGACCTTTCCATCAAAAATGGCCCTGATCTGGGTACCCCATGGGCAAGAAATAGCAATACCAGGCACCTTTTTCCGGGTCCTAAATGAAATGACAGTTCCAGGGGCAGGTAAATTAAGACGCCCCTTCTGGGCCTTAAACTCGAATTGGTTTTCCTTGGATACAGGCTCCAAGGCCTTTTCCACGGTTCTGGCACGAAGGGTCAGTTCATCAACCACTTCCTTGAGCCTTCTCCTTGCCCGCTGAAGTTGGTTTATCATGGCTGAATAACGACCGCTTTGCTCCTTGAGCTCCTTGAGATACCTTTCCTTATCCTGTTTTCTTTCTTCAAGAAGCAGGGTCTCTTTTTCAAGCCGCGCAGACATCACCTTCATTAGACTCTGTTTCTTCTTGAGTTCCCTCTTTTTTTTGGAGAGCTCTTCTATGGCACTCAGATATTGCTTTCTCTTACTGCGATCCTCATCGAGGATCATCTTGAGATATTCTTGCCTCGACAAGAGATCAGGAAGGGATTCTGCTGCAAAAAAGACGTTTAAAAGCCCCACTTCTCCCATCTGCCTGAATGCGTTGAACCTGAGTTCCGCATGCTTCTTTAGCTCTTCTATTTCCTTGCTTTTTTTCCTCAGCGCATTCGTGGTCTTTTCAAGCTCCAACTCTGCTTCTGTCCAATCCTTTTTGGCCTGTTGGAGACTTTCCCATTGAGACGCTATTCTTGCATCAAGCCTGTCTATCTCGGCAAGTATATCGTGCTTAGTCTTTTCGATCTGCCTCTTTTTAGATCTCTTTTTCTTGATGGCGTACTCTATGGATTTAAGACGCTGCTGCTGTGATGAAAGCTCCTGATTTATAATCTCATTCTGGGCAAGGCTCCAGGCTGGCAAAAACCAAAAGCATGCGTATAAAAAAATGAGGCAAGGGAGAATAATCGTCTTCTTCACAGGCGCAAAAACCTCCTGAGGGCCAAGGCAGTACCAATTACACAAAATAGGCCTGCCGCCACTATGAACAGGCCTATATAGATTGGTGGAAGAAACTCGAGGCTCAAACTGCGCACCAGACCAGTATAGTCAAGCATGCCCAAGACATAGCGATAGGCAAAAAAGCTTATGAGTATTGCGCCACTTGAGCCCACTGTACCTTGAAAAAATGCAGCCAAAAGAAATGGCCCCTGTATGAAACCACTCGTTCCGCCCACTAACCTCATGATCTCTATCTCTTCCTGTCTGGCAAAGACAGTAAGCTTTATGGTATTGGAAACAACAAAAGCGGCTGTAATTAGCAGTATGAGCCCACTTGCCACAACAGCCCCTCTGACTATCCTTGAAAATGCCTCAAGCCTGTCTACCCAGGCCCTGCCATATTGGACCTTATCAACCTCTGGCCACTTGGAAAGTTCGGCTGCTATATCCTTAATCCTGTCTAGATGATAGACTGCCCTGTTTATCTGTACCTCAAAGGACGGGGGCAGGAACAGCGGGTCAACTCCCTGGAGCACTTCCTCTTCATCCTTGAAGAACTTTTCAAGCCTCTTAAACGCCTCTTCGGAAGAAACAAAGCGCACACTTTCTATGCCCTCAAGGCCTGCTATTTTTTGATAGATCGCAGGAATCCGCTCCTGGGATACGTCCTTTTTTAGATAGACGATTATGGCAAGCTGCCTTCCGAAACGTTCCACTACGTGCTGTAGATTAAAGGAAAACAGGCTGAAGAAGACAAATATCAGACATGTCAGCCCAACTACAATGGTTGTCATTAGATGGGTGACAAAATTCTGCCTAAAATCCCTGACCGCTCTTTTGAATATTACACCAAAAGCCATATTCAAGACCTTTTCAATCTGCCTTTCTCCAGAATCAAGAGCCTTCTATGGCTGTCCTGGAAAAGGTTTTCGTCATGGGTTGCAAATATGATAGTTGCCCCTCTTGCATTCAGCTCATTCATCAAGGTCACCACTTCTTTTGTCCTCTGCCTGTCCAGATTGCCTGTAGGCTCGTCCGCCAGAATAATAGGCGGCCTGTTGACAACTGCCCTGGCAATAGCAACTCTCTGCTGTTCCCCTCCTGAAAGCTGAACCGCCTTCCTGAAGATCTTGTCCCCAAGGCCAACGCCTTCTATCACCTGCCTGACCCTCTTTTCCAACTGGTTTCTCTTTAGCCCCATTACTTCTAGAGATAGAGCAACATTATCAAAGACAGTCTTGTTGTATAGCAGCTTGAAATCCTGAAATATGACCCCTACTTTTCTGCGAAGCTGTGGTATCTGCGACCGGGACAACCCGGAGAGGTCCATTCCTTCTATTGTAATAGTGCCTGCAGTGGGAGACTCAGCACAATAGAGCATCCTAAGCAAGGTGCTCTTTCCTGAACCACTGGGACCTGTCAAAAAAACAAACTCTCCCTTGGAGATCTGGAGATCTATATTTTGCAGTGCCATTATGTCAGGAAGATATTTCTTCCCCACACCTTTCAGCTCAATTATTGGATGATCAATAGAAATCATAAGGTTTCAGCCCTGTTTCATCATTTTTTTTATCCATGCCGATATAGACTACTGATCCAGAAGTACAGGATAAGAAAATTCTCTGGGTTTCGATCCCGCCCATATTTTTCACATTTTTTAGGGCAAGCAAGATAGAAGCCATTTTTCAGGAGGTCTTAAAAGTATGGCCAAGATCGACGCATTCTTCAAACTGCTTCACGAGCAGGGAGGATCTGACCTTCACATGGTAGCCGGTTCCCCTCCAGTCATACGCATACGTGGAGACATGCAACGGGTCAAGTTCAAGACCCTTGATAATGACGAACTGAAATCCATGTTGTACGAGATAGCCCCTGAGGACAAGATCAAGCACTTTGAGGAGACAGGAGATGTGGATTTTGGCTATGAAATTCCAGGCCTTGCAAGATACAGGGCCAATTTTTTCATGCAAAAAAACGGGGTGGGGGCGGTATTCAGGGAGATCCCCAGCAAGATCCTCACAGCTGAGCAGCTGGGTTTACCCGATGTTATGACAAAGCTCGCCATGCTTCCAAGGGGTTTGGTGCTCGTTACTGGCCCTACTGGAAGCGGTAAGTCCACTACCCTTGCCGCCATCCTTGACCACGCCAACAGGAACAGGAAAGATCACATAATTACTGTAGAAGACCCGATTGAATTCGTGCACGAACACCAGGGCTGCCTCGTCAATCACAGGGAGGTTGGAAGCCACACCAAGTCCTTCAGCGCAGCCTTGAGAGGGGCGCTTCGTGAAGACCCAGACATCATACTCGTCGGAGAAATGAGGGATCTTGAAACCATCTCCCTTGCCATAGAGGCTGCCATGACTGGCCATTTGGTCATGGGGACCCTGCATACTATCAGTGCTGCAAAGACTGTTGACAGGGTCATTGAGATATTTCCCACACATCAGCAGCCCCAAGTGAGGGCAACCCTGGCTGACGCTCTTAGGGCTGTCATTTCACAAACCATGTTCAAAAGGGTGGACATCCCTGGCAGATGTGTTGCCTTTGAAATCCTTATAGCAACTCCAGCTGTCAGAAATCTCATCAGGGAAGGCAAAACCTATCAGATCCCTTCTTCCATGCAGACTGGTAAAAAGTATGGAATGCAAACCCTTGACGACGCCATCATGGAACTCCTTCAAAGGGGATGGATAGACCCAGACGAGGCCTATTCAAAATGTGTTGAAAAGGCAAAATTCAAGCCTTATGCCAGAAGCGCACCAGCAGATTTCACAGAGGTAGGTTAAAAATGAGAAGGGCTGAACTGAATCAGATACTGGAAGAAATGCTGGCAGCCCACCCCAGGATCTCGGACCTCAATTTTACTGTTGGGAGACCGTGTCAGGTGGCTGCAGACGGAAAACTCCATATTACACCTCCTGTGTTGGACACGGAAAGATTGGTCCCTTATCAGACTGAACAGCTTGCTCTCAGCCTTATTGATGACAACAGAAGGCTCCTGGCAGACCTTTTTCTCCACGGCTCTTGCGATTTTTCATATAAGCTAGACAGCGGCCCAAGATTCCGCGTAAACGTATTTTCCCAAAAGGGTACATACAGCATTGTAATGAGAAAACTGGAAAGCAGGGTCCCAACCATAGATGAACTCAGTCTGCCTGAATGCTTTAAAAAGATGGCCAAAGAGAAAAACGGCGTAATCCTATTTACTGGTGCCACAGGTACTGGTAAGACCACATCCCTTGCAGCCATCCTCGACCAGATCAACAGAAGCGAGCAGCTCCACGTGATCACCCTTGAAGATCCTGTTGAATATGTGCATCACCCCAATAAGGCCACCTTCAACCAACGTGAACTTGGACAAGATTTTGACACCTTTGCCAATGGCTTGAGAGCAGCCCTGCGCCAGGCTCCCCATGTGATACTCGTAGGTGAAATCAGGGACAGGGAGACAGTGGAGATAGCCCTAAATGCCGCAGAAACTGGACATCTCGTATTTAGCACCGTCCACACAGTGAGTGCAGGCCACACCATAAACAGGATACTCGGTATGTTCTCTACCGAAGAGGAGCGCCAGGTGCGTTTCCGACTCGCTGATTCCCTCAGGTGGGTAGTGGGCCAGAGGCTCTTGCCCAAGAAAGAGGGCGGCCGGATAGCAGTATTCGAGATCATGCAGAACAACGTTAGGGTTAAAGACAGCATCATCAATGGCGAAAGAGAGGGAAAGACCTTTTACGAAATCATAGAAAACGGCCATGCATACGACATGAAGACCTTTGACCAACATATCGTGGAGATATTCTCCAAAGGCCTTATTGATGAGGAAACAGCCCTGGCATACGCGAGCAACAGGGCCAAACTGCGCCAGGGCATTGACAAGATAAAGGCCGCCAGGGGAGAAGCCACAACAGATATAGAAGACCTTGAAATAGAGGACGAATACTTCGTTCGTCAATATTGATAAGGCCACGGGGAAAAGACATGGAAATTGTATGTCCCAACTGTAAGAAACGATACCGGATAGATGAATCAAAGCTGCCAGAGAAGGAAAAGGTCTATATCAAATGTGCTGGGTGTTACGAAAAAATAGAGATCGATCCTGCAGCTAATAAAAAGGATAGCATACAGGACCCTGCAACTCAGTCCAAACCGTCAAAGCCCGTAGAATACTTTGAGCCAGGGACCAAGGCAGCCCTAATCTATTGTGAGGATGTGCAGGCACGCCTTGAGATGGAACGAAACATCAATAAGATGGGATTTGAGGTGCGGATAATAAACGACAAGAATGACGCGCGTCATCAATTTCGATATAACATATTCGACATCGTACTCATATATCAAAAAGGGCCAGATCCAGAGGCAAACCTCTTGGAAGTACTCGATTATTTCAACCACCTAGCGCCAGAGATAAGAAGAGAGGTGGTAGTAGTCTACATCCATCTTGGAGGTAACAGATACAATTTCCTCGAGGCCTTTTCAAAAGGTGTGGATATCACCCTAAATCCAATGGATCTGAACAACATGCAGGAGATGCTCACTTCACTCATTGAGGAAAAAAGGGGAAGATATAAGATATTCACAGAGTGTCTCAGAAAGGTGGAAGAGTCTATATTCTGACGCAAAAGGTGAAAACACCAACTAAACAGGAGACTCAAAGCCAAGTATTTCTGATGCAACTTTTTTGTATTTTGGGAAAAAGGAAGCACTCATCAGCCTCGGTCTTGATTCTCACAATATAAATATTTCGCCTTTATCGCATTGTTTACATAAAAGAACAGGAACAAAACAATTGCCATGGAGGCAGAAAGGTGAGCCAGTCCTGCGATTGACGCCTTCCAGAATAAAAGCCCAGCCATAAACTGTAAAAGACCGTAGCCCAAAGACACCTTCCAATGGGCTATTCCTGCTTCGTTTGCAAGCACTTGGTATAGGTGGCGCCGGTGGGGCATGGATAGGCTCTGCCTATCTCTTATCCTTTCTGCCATTGTGACCAGCTCATCTGCATAGAAGGGAAAAAGAAACCCGGAAAGAAGAACAAACTCCTCAACATTTGAAGAAAATACAAGGACCGAGGCTGCAAACAAAAACCCAAGGAGAATACTGCCTACATCTCCCATGAACACCTTGGCCCTTGGCAGATTGAAGGGTAGAAAACCTGCACAGGCCGTTGCCATACCAATGCAGACCATTACAAGGCCAGGCTCCCTATGGTGTGATAGGCCGTAGCCTGCCAAAAGACCAAAGCCGATGATGCCAGTAATTCCTGCTATTCCGTTTATGCCGTCCATGAAGTTGTAGAAGTTGGCAGTGCCTACCACAAAAACGGCAGCCAGAAAAGACATGAACAAAAGACAAGGCAGGCTGCAACTAGCTTGGCCCACAAGGCTGTGAAAGACGGCAAGATTTCCAAGGCCTAAAAGTAGCACAAAGGCTGATGCAAACTGGACGGCAAGCCTAATGCGCGGTGAGATATGGACCCTGTCTCCAATGAGGCTGAAAAAAGAAAGACACGATGCTGGGAGAAAAAACCAGGCAGAAACCTTATAAAGAATGCATGCCAAAATAAAAGCAAACAATATGCCGATCCCACCTCCCTTTGGGGTGGGGACCTTATGAGAGCTCCTTACAGACGGGATGTCTACAAGGCCAAGATGTGAACCATAGCAGCTTACTATCCATGCTCCTGCTAAACCAAGCAAAAACTCCGCACCTAAAAAAAGCCCATCCCTTACTGTGAAAAACTCCAAACTGTTTATCATCCCTTGCCCCAGGAATGCAAAAACCACGTGGCGGTCTGCTCCAGCCCTTCATCTACCGAAACAGGTGGCTGCCAACCAAGGACCTTCCTGGCCTTCCTAATATCCACCTGGAGGGAACCGCAGATGCGTTTGGCAATATCAGCCTTACCGAACATTCCGAGGCCGACCTTCAGTATCTTAGAGGGGATGGGGACAAGCTTTGGCCATCTACCCATGGCACGAGCCAAGCGCCGCAACAGCTCTGTAGTTGATAAGTCCTCGCCATCAGACACCAAAAACACTTGATTTGCTGCTGCCGGATGATGGATGCAAACCTTTATTAAATCAATGAGGTTATCAAGGGCTACAAGACTTCTTTTGTTGTCTATTGCCCCAAGGGGCAAAGGAATGCCCCGGTAAAGCCACTTCATCATCTGCAAAAAATTTGCCTTGACACCTGGCCCATAGACCAGAGGCGGACGTATCACCACAACCTCCATGCCTGATGCATCTGCTATCCTGAAAAGCCCCTCTTCAGCCTCCCACTTGGAAATGGCATAGGAGTCTTTAGGAGCAGGTTCATCCGTCTCCTTAAAAGGTTCATTCTGTCTGGTCTCTTCACCATTCACCTTTATGGAGCTCAAGAATATGAAGCGCCTCACTTGGGCCTTTGCTGCCTGGCGGGCAAGGTTCAAGGTACCCTCCACATTAACCTTCCTGAATTCAGACAAAGGATCAACCGCTGTATCATGCATTATATGCACGCGGGCTGCCAGGTGGATTATGGAACTCACATTTCCAAGATACTTGCTCCAATTGGTAGCTGGGTTCAGATCTTCAGAGACAACATCCACATTAGGCATCGATAGATCTTTTCTGACAACAGCCTTGACCTGGTGCTCTGGGACCAGCTTATTCACCAAGGAGCTGCCGATGAAACCAGTTGCCCCTGTAACCAATATACAATCTTTACCTGCCTGTGAATTCATTCCAGTGGTGACGCCTTTCTCCTAGAGCCAACCCCTTTGGGCTTTTTATAAAGTTCAAGTAGCTTAAAAGGCACCTTGGTGAGTATGAAAAAAATATTGGTATAAACATTGTTCCTCTTGCAGGCCTTGATAATTTCCATGTTCATTATCCAAAGACTTCTGATGCCACTGGTGCTAATTCCGCCCATCCGCATTCTTACCAAGACTCTTGGAAGCCTCACAAACTGGAAATGGTGAACCAACATTAAACGAACAAACATTTCGTAATCGGATGCGATCTGATACTCCAACGAATATGGCCCAGCCTGCTTGTAAGCCTTGCTTTTTATAAACGTGGCAGGATGTGGAGGCATCCAGCCGATCCTCAATTTCCATGCCTCGAATCTTTCACTTGAATAGTACCGTCTTATACAGCTTAGATTCTCTCTATCCACCCAGACCACATCTCCTAGCACAATATCTGCCTTGGTCGAGGCAAACTTTTCGACGACATCTTCGATCACCTTGTCATCCTCGTAAATATCGTCGGAATTAAGTATTCCGATCACTTCTCCAGACGCTATGCTTATACCTTTGTTCATGGCATCGTAAATTCCATTATCAGGTTCGCTGACAACACAGTGGATTTCATCTTTATACCGACTTATCACATCCAATGTGCCGTCTGTGGAACCACCATCAATTATTATATGCTCTATGTCTGGATGGGTCTGTGCTATGACAGACTCTATTGCATCGGAGATTGTAGAAGCAGCATTGAGACAAACCGTGATTATGGATACCTTCATGGGTAGGACAAACTAACCCTTTCTAGATACCATCCAGTTTCCAAGCACCAGGATATCCATCTTGGTCCTTAGAAAGCAGTCCATGGCCTCCTCTGGACGGCAGACTATGGGTTCATTTTCATTGAATGAAGTATTTAACACCACAGGAACACCAGTAACTTTTCGAAATTCATCTATGAGTCGCCAATATCTGGGATTAATGGCCCTGTTTACAGTTTGAAGCCGCCCTGTGCCATCGACATGTGTTACAGCAGGGATGAGCTTGCGCTTTTCTGGCCGTATCTTGTACACCTTTAACATGAATGGATCAGGATAATCTATCTCAAAAAAGTTGCCTGTCTCCTCTTCCAAAATCGAAGGAGCAAAAGGCCTGAAGGATTCACGGCGCTTGATCTTAAGATTCAAGATGTCCTTCATATCCGCCCGCCTCGGATCACACACGATACTTCTGTTTCCAAGGGCCCTAGGCCCCCATTCCATGCGCCCCTGAAACCATCCAACCACCAATCCATCGGCAATGGCTCTCGCAACCCTGCTGCAAAGCTCCTCATCACTGCCAAGCCTTTCAACCTGGAACTCTTCACCACTGTCTCCAAGTTGTTTTCTAAAGATCTTGCCAGCGGCTTCATCGAGGTTTTCTGAAATGCCCAAGGTCAGGCAAAAGTCTTTGTCAGCAAAGCAGGGTCCTAGATAAGGAGATTCAAGCACAAACGATCTTGGCCTTTCCAATACTTGGTGCCACACGTAAAAGGCTGCCCCGATGGCCCCGCCTGCATCTCCGGCAGCTGGCTGTATATAGATATCTCTAAAGGGTGTGTTGGAAAAAATCTTCCCATTTGCAAGGCTGTTCATGGCGCAGCCGCCTGCCAAGGCAAGGCAGTCGCTGCCTGCCTTTTTTTGTACTGCATTTAGGATCTCGAAAAAGACCTCTTCGTAACGCGCCTGAAGCGATGCGGCAATATCCATGTGACGCTGTTTCAATTCTTCATGAGGCTTTCTGGAAGGGCCAAGCAACCTTTCCATGTTGGCAGAAAATACTCGTCCCATCTTGGGCTCGCCATGATCCCAAGTCATGGAGACCCCTTCAGAATGGTGAATAAAACAGTCGAGATCCAGGGAAAATGCACCATCTCCAGTGGAACGAAGAATCTGCCGCATCTCATTCAGATATTCAGGCCTTCCGTACGCTGCCATCCCCATGACTTTGTATTCGTCACCGTATTTCAAAAAGCCAAGGTATTGGGTCAGGGCCAAATAAAAAAGCCCCAAGGAATGGGGGAAAAATATCCGGCTCCATATCTCCATCTTGTTTCCTTGGCCAAGGCCACTCATTGAGCCCACAAAATCGCCAAAACCGTCTACCGATACCAACGCTGCCTCATCAAAGGGCGAAACCAGAAAGGAGCTCGCAAGATGGGCCACATGGTGCTCCACATTGACCAATTTGGCCTTTAACTTGTTGGGCTCAGTGGCCATATTTTCAGCAAGAAGCGCCCTCACGTCCTTTACCCTGGAGGCATTTTTCAATCTGTCAGAGACTAGCCTAAAGGAAGGCCTTTTTGAAAATGCGAAAAGCGCCTTTTTCAAAAAATTTGCCTTTGGATCACGATTGATTGCAATATAGTCCACGTCAGAAAGAGAAATTCCTGCCTCTTCCAGGCAGTATCGAACCGACCTTACAGGCAGCCCAGCCCAATGCTTGAGCCTTTGGAAACGCTCTTCCTCCACCGCAGCGATCAGCTTTCCATCCTGCACAAGACAAGCCGATGAATCTCCATGATATGCATTAAGGCCAAGAATATTCATTCTTTCAAGCTCCTTGTCTCATCCCGCTGACATATTGATAGATATGCCTTTTTATGTAAATTTGCACAGTTTCTGATATCAAGTCTCTTAATGGCAGTTTCCCTTGCTTTACGCCCAAAATCATGGCGCAACTGTTCATTTTCTATGAGGACGCCAATCTTTTCAGCCAGTGCATGCTCATCATCGACCTGGATTATGAACCCATTTTCATTGTCCTTGACATATAAGGCGACGTCTCCAACGTCTGTGGATATGACCGGTTTTGCCATGGACATAGCTTCCCATACCGATACTGGAGAGGACTCTGCAATGGATGAGCAAACATAAATATCAAAGCGATTTAAAAAAGGCCGTACGTCCATTGTCTGTCCTGTAAATGCAATGTTATGTATTGAAAGTTCATTACACAGGGTTACGAGTTTTTTGTAATAAGATTTTTGACCTTCGAAAGTAGCGCCAACAATAACGAAAAATAATTTCTCATAAGCCATATTTAATTTTGAAGCAGCTCTAAGAAACAACTCTAATCCCTTTATAGGGTTAATATTTGCAGTCGTACCAACAACAATCTTGCCCTTCCAATTACTGTCAATGTCCCCTTCTATCCTTTCAGGATCAAAAACTGTAGTATTAACCGGGGCAGGTATGATGAAATTGAATTTGTCTCTTCTTAAAAGCGGCTTATATAAATGCATAGAGCGATTTGATGCAAAGATATAGGCATCTGCTAAACCACTTAATAAAGAAAAAATGGTCTTTATCAAGTGTGGCATCTTGGTATCATTTAAATGCCACACAACCTTTTTGCCAGCCAACTTGCCAGCTATCACGCCTTTATACTGCCAGGAGCCGCCGCTAACATGAATCAGATCAAAGTCTTCTTTACGGAAATATCTTGCAAGCTGAATTATTTCGTACCAGGAAAACAGCAGATATTTTAGAGCCATTTTGGGCTCTTTGGTAATCCTGCTTAATTTAAAAGTCTTATACGAAATGCGATATTGATCTAGTAATGCACGAAATTGACTGGAATTTTCATCAGGCAGGACAACGGTTGTCTCTACCTGTGGTTTCAAGGCCTTGGCAACATTTGCTATCCTTACCTGAGGGCCGCCAAGCCTTCCCTCTTCAATGATATTGGCCACCCGCAGATGCTTAGTTGGGCTTACTGCTTCCACGCTCACGGCCCTGTCTGGCCAAGATACCAGTCATAGGCATCTAGAAGCCCTTGCTGCAAGTCGATCGTTGGCCGCCAGCCAAGAGCATTTATCCTGGTGGTATCTAGGAGTTTCCGTGGCGTGCCGTCTGGCCTTTGCTCGTCAAATACCGTTTGGCCATGAAAGCCCACCACCTGCCTTACCAGTTCCGCTACCTCTCGAATGGTGACATCTGTCCCTGTACCAACGTTGAAAAACGAAACATCCTTGAATACTGACTGGTCAAGCCCCATGACAAAGATGCAGGCAGCAGCCATATCGTCGACGTGCAAAAATTCCCGGCGCGCCTTGCCTGTCCCCCAAAGAACCACCTTGGGTGAACAGCCAGAGACAAGTCGTGATGAATCGGGACTGAGCCCTATTGCCTCCTTTATATCACTTGGGATAGGGCCATACACCTTCTCATCCTGCCTTATGCCCTCTATGTCGCCTTTGGCTGCCAATTTTGCAAGATGATATTTCCGGATCATTGCAGGGATAACATGGCTGTTTTCCAGGTGGTAATTATCACCTGGGCCAAACAAGTTTGTTGGCATCACCGAGCGGAAACTGGTCCCATATTGACGGTTATAGGCCTCGCACATCTTTATGCCAGATATCTTGGCAATAGCATAGGCCTCATTGGTTGGCTCAAGTTCCCCTGTCAACAAATATTCCTCTTTCATGGGCTGGGGGGCAAACTTTGGATATATGCATGAGCTGCCAAGAAAGAGCAATTTTTTAACACCCGCCCTCCATGCCTCATGGATTACATTCGCCTGAATCATGGTGTTTATGTATATGAAATCTGCCGGATAGGCATTGTTGGCGTAAATACCGCCCACCTTGGCAGCGGCAAGCACCACGTAATCTATCCTCTCCTTGGAGAAAAAATCCCGCACGGCTCGTTGATCCACAAGGTCCAACTCAGAATGGGGCCGGGTAACGATGTGTAAAAAACCTTGTTTCTTCAAGTTTCTTACTATTGCAGAACCCACCATTCCCCTGTGGCCAGCAACATATATCCTGGATTCAGAAGGCAAACTATTCATGGCTATTCATTATATTCATAAATTTTGTACCCTGCCTTTTTGCATAACTGATCCCTTTTGGCAAGCTCCATATCTTCTTGCACCATCTCTCTGACCATCTCTTCAAAGGTGATCTTTGGCTGCCAGCCAAGCCTTTTTCTGGCCTTAGTGGCGTCCCCGAGAAGACTTACGACTTCAGTTGGCCGATAGTATCTGGGGTCTACCCTCACAACGGTTTTACCCTCAAGGGGAACTGATTTGGCTTCTGGGACGTGGGCAATGCCTATCTCGTCTTTTCCCTTGCCCTTCCATTCGATCTCAACGCCAAGCTCTTTGAAGACTGCCTCTACAAACTCCCTTACAGAGTGCTGTTGCCCTGTAGCTATGACAAAATCCTCTGGGGCCTCCTGCTGCAACATGAGCCACTGCATTTCCACGTAGTCTCTTGCATGCCCCCAGTCTCTCTTTGCATCAAGGTTGCCAAGATAAACACAATCTTGAAGCCCCAGGCGTATGCGCGCGGCAGCCCTTGTAATCTTTCTGGTGACAAATGTCTCTCCCCTTATTGGAGACTCGTGATTGAAAAGGATGCCGTTACATGCATAGATGCCGTAAGCCTCTCTGTAATTCACAGTAATCCAGTAGGCATAAAGCTTGGCCACTGCATAGGGTGAACGGGGATAAAAGGGGGTCGTCTCCTTCTGAGGCACCTCCTGGACCTTTCCGAAAAGTTCAGAGGTAGAGGCCTGATAAAAACGGGTTTTTTCTGCAAGATCCAAGATGCGAATGGCCTCAAGAAGGCGCAATGTCCCCAAGGCATCAGAATTTGCCGTATATTCGGGGGATTCAAAGGAAACGGCCACATGGCTCTGGGCTGCCAGATTGTACAACTCGTCTGGCTGCACCTCCTGTATGATCCTGATAAGGTTCGTGGAATCGGTAAGATCTCCATAGTGCAGGATGAATCGCCTGTCTGGCTCGTGGGGGTCCTGGTAAAGATGATCTATTCTGTCGGTATTGAACAGGGATGCCCGCCGCTTGATTCCATGGACCTCATATCCCTTCTTCAGGAGAAATTCTGCAAGATATGCCCCATCCTGGCCAGTTATTCCTGTAATAAGTGCCTTTTTCATTTTTTTCAACTCTTCTTTATCTTCTACTGACTAAAAAATATCTATACAAATAGTCTATTCAAAGACCTTTGTTCTTTGTGCCCACTCGATCAACTGTCTGGCATGGCTGGTCTTATCAAATGTTTTAAATAGTTGCTCCATTGTCTCCACTGCTCCAAGGCCTATCTTTTCCCTGAGATTCAAATCACCCAAAAGGTCGAGACTCTTTGCTACTATGTCATTCTTATCCGGTTTCCTGATCCTCAGGCAGTTTTCACCATCTTTCATTACTGAGCCTATGGAGCCCACGAACGTGGTTACAATGGGCAACGCAAAGCACATTGCCTCATACAAGACCCGTGGAAAGCCCTCGGGATAATATGAAGGAAATATGAATAAATCGGCTTTCTTATATATCTCTTTTAATCTATCCTTCTCCTTTATCATCCCCTTCAAAGATACTCTTCGTTCTAAACCCCTTTCCTCACAGGCCATGGCTACTTTGGTAAAATCTGGCCCGTCACCAGCTATAATAAGATGCAGCCTGGAGTCTTCCTTGCACAGTATCTCAAAGGCATCCAACAGGTCGAATATACCCTTTGCCCTTTCAATACGGCTTAAGAATAGAAGATTGACCTGCTGTCCAAAAGCAAAGTTTCTGTCCCTGTAAATATCGTCTTCAGTCACCTCTATCATGGGCACCACCAGTTCCACCTCTTGGTTGAGCGGTTTCAGCTTTTCTAGATAATTTTGCCCAGTTACAAGGATGAAGCTGGCCTTTTTGAGCAAAAGATCAAGCAATCTTCTGCGCAATTTTCCACAGCCTTGCAGCCAGTCACCCCTAACATAGAGGGCGTATCTTTTTCTCAACAACAAACATATGGTTGCATAAATAATTGGTATGTGGCCGGGCATGCATATATAAAAAAAACCCCCATTGGCAACCACCCTGGCGGCCATAAAGGGAGCAACCAAATAATTCAAGATCTTTTCTGCTCTATTGGAATGGCTGTAACAGATCCCTATGCGGTCTATATCTATCCTTGAAATATCTGATAACTTCCAGTCATAGAAGCTGTTTTCAGGATTAAATATAACGAATTGGGAGATTACTACTCGATCAATATAATCCAAAAGTTCTGTCAAAAAAGAGCTGTAACTTCTATGAAGAAAAAAATTCCCTTCGTGAAATCCAATGGCTCCATTTGGAACAAAGACCATGGACCTTTTTTTCTGTAATTTCATAACTGACAAAATGTATCATACAGAACTATTGCGTCTGATTACACAACCTAAAACGCATGTTGACTAACATCCCAAAAAATAACCAAGCAAGCCCTGTAAAAATTATGTTGTGGGCCATGCCACATATCATCCATGATAAGAGCCCATACTTAATGGCATTGAAATATACGGATAGGCTGTTCGCCACATCATTTTGCAACCTTAAAATACCCCGCAGAGCATAAGCAAATAGACCGATCCAGATAAATCCGAATATCCCTGTAGCCCAAATAATCTGGGTGACCATATTATGGGGGTCCATGACGCCATAGTCATCTGTTGTAAGCCGTGATAATCCATGGCCGAATGGATCTTTCTTAATGGAATTCAGTGCAAACTTGAAAAAATAGATCCTTTCATTATCAGATCTGGTCTGCCTGATAAGAAGATCATTTTTTTGGATCTCTTGGATAGGATAATGGGCACTAATACGAAAGAGATATACTTCTGTAATTTCTGGAAACCTTATAGCAACTACAAAAGCAAAGATGCTCAGGAGGAATCCCACTACAAGAATCTTTTTGATTTTTGACAAAAAATTGGCCCTATAACCAAAAAACAAATAAAAAACTAAAGACAGTGTAATTGCTATTACACCTGCGGCATTATGGGTAAACATAAGAACGAGAAGGCTCATAAAAAATATGATCATTAAAAGCGATTTTAAGATCAAATTCTTAAGATTAATAAACATGACAAAAAATGCAGGTAAGACAATAGCAAAATAAGCGGCCATAGCCGATCTTCGCAGAAACAATCCGCTTGCCTGATATACAGATTCCCCATTTACTTTAGTGACTATTTTTAGCTCATTAACATATGGAATATCTATGATTCCAAAAAAATCTATTAATGTAAGAAATACTGATAAAAATATTCCAGCACTCAACCATAAAAAAAATTGCTGTACTCTTTCTTGTGTAAGATCGATCTTGGTAATAGATGCTGCAAAAAGTATGTAAATTGCCAAATCACATAGATGAATGTAGGCAGACAAAACATTTTCAGCATATAGCGAACTAAAAAAAAGCCAGAGAACCAGCAAAAGTAAGAGTCCGAAAATTTTACTTTTAAATAAGCGTTGAACGGATTTAAGAAAATAGACCAATACAATTGCAGCTAATATTATGGAGGAGATACCAAGTGAGGTCTCTTTTGCAGAAAACCTAAACAGTGTTCCTAATGGAGTAACAAAAGCATAGACACAGAGAAAAAAGAAGGCATATTTGTCTCTAACTGAGTCTATATTTATGTTTAAGTTTTTGAAATTTTTCATACCAGATCAGAAAACAAAAAATAGCCCATCTATCCGTATCGTTACATACAGATATTATTCCATCAGCATGTAACAAAATTTCTTTATTCAAGTAATCAAACACTGAGCCATCCAAAACATCAAAGAGCTCTATTATATATTTGTGCAACTTGGTTTCCCATTGATGAAGTGGGATACTAAAGCCCATCTTTGGCCTAAATACCGGCTCTCTCGGCAGTTTACTTTCTGCGATCCGTTTTAACACATATTTTGGCTGGCTCTTTATGATTCCAGGCTGTTTCAAAGATGCTGACAATCTAAAGGCACTTTCCACCAGCCTGTGATCCAGAAAGGGCACACGCACCTCGAGAGAATGGGCCATGCTGGCCCGATCTACCTTCACAAGCATATCATTGGGCAGGTTGTTATGAAGACAGATAGCCAACATTCCATGAAGATTATCTGGCCAGCCCTGCTGTTCCACCTGTGCCTTGACGAAATCGGGATAGGAGTCAGCCTGATGGTAAATTTCCGGATTTACCAGCTTGTCAAAGCTATCTGACTTTAAATGATAGTAAATATAACGTTCAGCAAGGGACAATTGTGAAAACTCGCCAATTTTTTTGATTGCACCAGGAAGAAGGCCTGCTACTCCCAGCCTTCCCAGCAAAGATAAAAGCGCCCCTGCCAGAAAATTTGCAGCCTTGTGACGATACAGAAGGCTTGCCACCTTCTGAAGCCTGAAACTGTATCCTGCAAAGACTTCATCACCCCCATCCCCAGACAGGGCCACAGGGAAATAACGCCTTGCATTTCTACACACCTGATAAGTTGGAATAAGAGAGGAATCTGCAAAGGGTTGGTCCATACATGACACCATCTCGGCGATCTGGTCAAAACCAGGGGGCTTGTCCATGATATCTATATTCAGGTCGACCCCCAAATAATCCGCGACCATCCTGGCATAGAACGATTCATCATAAGAAGCTTCCTTAAAACCAATACAGTATGCCTTGAGTCCATCACCAGCAATTTTTTTTGCAAAGTAAGTCACCAGACTTGAATCCACACCACCACTCAAAAAACAGCCTACTGGAACGTCTGCGATAAGGTGACCTTCCACCACCTGTCCCAGTTCTGTTTCAACCAGATCTGTTGCCTCTTTTTCATCCTCAATGGATCCATCGATCCTAATTTGCCAATATTGGTTATCACTTTGCCTCTCTGCTGTGACGACCATTTCTTTGGCAGGCGACACAGCAAAAACGTCCTTTAAAATGGTATTGGGAGCCGGCACATAGTGATATTTGAAATATTGAAGGACAGCTTCTGGATTAATGGATGGCTGTACATGGCCTGCCAACAAAACGGCCATCAGGTCTGAAGCAAAGACCAAACTTCTTTGACTATGGAAATAGAATAGCGGCTTTATACCGAAACGGTCCCTGGCAAGTATGCACCTGGCTCTTCTTCTATCCCACAGGGCTATTGCAAACATCCCTCTGAGATGACAGACAAAGTCCTTGCCCCACTCTTCATACGCGTAGAGGATAACCTCTGTATCTGTATTGGTCCTGAATCTGTATCCTCTTCCTGCCAGAAACTGCTTTAGACGCTGAAAGTTATAAATCTCTCCGTTGAAAGTTATCCATACCGTGCCAGAGTCATTACACATGGGCTGACGGCCTGCTGATGAAAGATCTATAATAGACAGGCGGCGGTGTGCCAGGCCGATACTGTAGCTTTTTTCGTCAATATTAGGGCCAAGCTCTTCAACATCCCGAAAACTTACACATCCATTGACGTCAGCAGCCCTATAGCTATCAATGAGAACGGCACCCCTGTCATCTGGACCTCTCTCCTGCATGAGATCCCGCATTCTTACGAGCCTGTGAGGATCAATGGGTGCGCCATCAAAATTTATTATTCCACAAATTCCACACATGATATTACTTGCCAAAACTAAACGATATATTCAATTTATCTAATACAACTGATTTTAACAGCATAAAATCTGCCTTTTGAGGAATAATAATGTCTAAGAGCTTAGTATTCGTCAAATATATAAAACTATATAGGAATAAAAATGAACTCAATAAATAATTAACACACACACTTATGGCAGCACCATTTAGACCATAAAGCGGCAATAATATATACATTAATATTATATTAATAATTAATCCAAAGACTACACTCATAGATGCTATGCCTGGGTGATTTGTCCCAACAATATAGGATACAAATACCTTGCAACCACATCGTATCATTATGCCAATAGCTAAAATACGGATCAGGGATTTCGAAGCCAGAAACGCAGATGAAAACAATATTTTGATGATCGGTTCAGCAAATATAACAAGGAAAAGCAAAATTAAGCAACAAATTATCCCACTTATACGAGCACACTGAGCAACTAGCTCTTTTCGGCCGTCTACACTAGCTGCAACCCTAGGGAAGATCACTGAGAAAAAGGCATCCGGAATCATCTCTACACGTGTCGTAATTACAGTGGCAACAGAAAAAAGCCCAATTTCAACCTTCGTGGCAAAAAAAGACAAGATAATCGTACCCATATGAAAATTTAGAATGTTGCTAATATTTCCAAAATAATAACGCAAACCATATGAGAATATTTCTTTTAATTTTCCAAAATTTATTTTCACGATTTGTATTTTATATTTAAATTTGAAAATTAAAAATGACGAAAAAATAATGATGAGGTCAGAACAAATGATCGCAAGTAAAGCACCGTCGACGCCTAAAGATAACCCTAGAATGAATAGTAAAATCAGAAGCAATCTGTCTAATTCTCGAAGGACTAACATTAAACTATAGTATTTAAATTGGTTAATAGCAGTAAAAATTTGTATATAAATATTGGTAAAAAGAAAAACAGGCACATATAACAATGCCAATAAAAAAGAGCTGTATGTTGCTTTTTGTGTGAACTCAAACTGTAAATGTAAAACAATATATCCGGTAATATCGGCTACAAATGAAATTAAAGGGACAAGAAATAGGCTATATGTAAAGGCCTCGGAGAGAGAAATTTTTTTTGATGATACAAAATAACTAAAAGCAATATCAAAACCGAAGGCAAATATATATGCTAGTAATATAGAAAAAATCAAACAAACCGCATATGAACCTCGACCTGCTGGCAAAAGAAACCACGCCAGACAACCTTGTATTACAATAGTCATCACAGCACTGATGACACGTGCTATGATAATGTTGGCAAGATCTTTTGCTCCTTTACTCACAATCCTCTGGCTTTTTAAAAATCAATTCATATGTAGTGCATAATGTACATATTTGTTTGGAACTGAAAAACGACAAAGTGCTTCTCATGTGTATCAGGCCCATCAGGTCTATTTGATAAACCACCTGATGGTGGCATCCAGGCCTTGCTCAAGGCTCCATGTACATTCCCAACCAAGCATTTGCCTGGCCTTGGTGGTATCGGAAAAATTCCTTTTTACATCACCGCGCCTAGGGCGGGTCTTTTGGACCTTGGGCCTATTTATTCCCTGCCTTTCAAGACATTGGAGTAACAACTGTGTCAATTCGTCCAAGGTTGTCTCACGGCTTGTGGCAATCTGAAATGTCTCTCCACCTATCCCTTCCCTTGTTGCAGCCAGCACCAGGGCATTGATCAGATCATCTATATAGATAAAATCCCTGGTCTGGGTACCATCACCATAAATTTCAAGCACTTGGCCACCAATGGCCTGCTTTATGAACTTGGCCACCACACTAGTCTTATGGGTAGAGCCTGGCCCATATACATTACTAAACCTCAGGGCCACTGTCTCAAGGCCAAAGGTCCTAAAATATGCTGAGCAATAGCCCTCGCCTGCAAGCTTGCTTGCACCATATGGTGAGACAGGATGGGGTGGCAACTCCTCATGTATGGGCGGGGAGACTTCCCCGGCAGGAGCCCCGCTTGATGCAAAAACAAAGCGTTTTACCCCAGCCATCCTTGCTGCCTCTAACATGTTGAATGTGCCAATGACATTGCATTCCATGTCAAGACGCGGGTTTTCAACAGACTTTGGCACCCCTGTATTGGCAGCCAAATGAACGATTACATCCATTCCTTTGCAGGCAAGTTCACAAGTCCTTGCATTCCGAATATCACCTACTATAAGCTCGGTATTGCCTTTAAAACCATATTGTTGTGTATCATCCCTCTGTTCATTGAGCTCAAGAGAAGCTGCATCTATTTCTGTAAAACTACAAACACGGGAAAGGTCTTCCCGAGTGCCAACGGCCAGATTGTCCAACACCCTAACGTGGCTTGCCAGCCCTTTTTCAAAAAGGTGTCTTATCAGGGCAGTCCCAATAAAGCCGCATCCTCCAGTTATCAACCATCTCCCGCGCCCTACCATTTTATCCCTCTGAAAATCTTGTGCGGCTGGATGCTGTCTGCGTGCTGTTCCACCTTTTCGAACATGTGGTGAACCACCTCGTCGGTCATAAGATGGGGTTTTAGGCCAAGTTCCTTAAGGCCGGTATAGACGGGATTGTAATAATGCTCTTCAAGTTCCACACGGGGGTTTTCAACACTTTTCACCTCAACCTTGTGACCTCTTTCCCTCCCGATTTTTTGTATCTTTTCAGCTAGTTGTCTTACAGAAAAGGTCTCAGTGATCTGGTTGAACACCCTGAGTTCTCCTTGCCTTGCAGGACTTAACATGGCTAGCTCCACGCAAGCCAGGGTGTCTCGTATATTGAGATAGCCCCTCGTCTGTCCGCCCTTGCCATAGACAGTAAGCGGATATCCGGCCACTGCCTGGACTATGAAGCGGTTTACAACCGTACCAAAAAGTTCGTCATAGTTAAAAAAGGTGGAAAGGCGTTCGTCGAGTTCTGTCTCATCTGTAGAAAGGCCATACACCGGCCCCTGCATGAGATCTGTGACCCTCAAGTTCCAGACCCTGACATAAAACCACAACAGATCTGTATCCTGTATCTTGGTGGTGTGGTATAGAGAACTTGCCTGCCTGGGGAAGAGAAAACGATCCTTCCTTCCCTTGTGCTCTATCTCTATCCAGCCCTCTTCAATATCTATATTCGGCGTGCCGTATTCTCCCATGGTGCCAAGTTTTATGATGTGGCAATCAGGGACAAAACTTTTCACCGCCCAAATGATGTTAAGGGTGCTTAGCAGATTGTTCGACAGGGTAAGCCTTGCTGCTTGGTAGTTTAGCATGGAATAAGGTGCTGAAGGCTGTTCAGCATAGTGGATGACAGCATCGGGCTTAAACCTTTCAAATATATTAGATAAAAAATCATAACTGCAGCAATCGCCAATACTTACATGTATTGTTTTGCCTGTTAGCTCCTTCCAGATCCTGATCCTGGCAAGGAGGTTTGGAGTGGAATAAAGAGGTTCCACATCAAGATCCCGGCACATGGTGCGCCTAAGATAGTTGTCTACCACAAAGACATCGTGGCCCTTTTGGGAAAAGGCCATTGCAGTTGGCCAGCCGAGATAGCCATCTCCTCCCAGTATCAAAACCCTCATAGGCCCCTACCTGACTTTTGTTTCTCTTCTTTTCCCATCTACCTCTCTCCTGGCCAGTAACGCCTGTCTGGATGCTCCTGCCCAAAATCGGATAAACCAAGAAGATTATTTTTCTTGAGAAAACCCCTAAGGCCTTCGTGGCTTAGAGGCGGCTGGCTCGAAGAGACATACGGATCTTCCACCGACTCAGAAACTATTTCTGGATAATCGTAGGCTATGTTTCTGTAGATCCCCCTGAAGGCCGGAAGGACGGCAAAATATCTTGGAAGCTCCACCGCCCTTCTTGTCTCTTCCATGCTCATGAGCTCTTCATACATCTTCTCTCCTGGCTTTGCCCCAATGGTTACTATCTCAATATCCTGGGGGCTTAAGCCATAGATCGGGGCGAGTTCTTCTATCATCACCTGGGCAAGGTCATTGATCCGGATGACAGGCATCTTGGTGATAAATACCTCTCCTCCCCTGGCAAGGCTTGCCGAATCTATGACCAGACGCACAGCCTCCTGAATACTCATGATAAACCTTGTCATTTCAGGGTCGGTGAGAGTCACAGGGCCCCCCTTTTTTATCTGCTGGTGGAAGATGGGTATTACTGAGCCACGGGAGCCGAGAACGTTTCCGAAACGGGTGGAAGTAAAAACCGGCCCCTTGCCTTGGATATTGCTGTTGGCAGCAGTCATCAGCCTTTCACCCATGAGCTTTGAAGTACCCATGACACTGGTGGGATTTACCGCCTTGTCAGTGCTGGTAAAGATCACCTTTTCCACCTTGTTTTCACATGCCGCATAAATGACGTTTTGCACACCATTTATGTTGGTTTGCACTGCCTCGAAGGGAGAGCGTTCGCACAAGATTACATGCTTGTATGCAGCAGCGTGAAAGACAACGTCAATATTTTCAAACTTGCGGCAAAGCTTATCCCTGTCTCTTATGTCAGCAAGGGAAAAATGGACGTTTTTATAGTTTAAAAAACGCTGCTCCAGAAAAAAAAGCGCACTTTCATTGTTGTCTAAGGCCACCACCTCGGCAGGATCAAAACCTTCTTCTAGGAGTTGGCGTAGCAGTTCTGATCCAACCGTGCCACAAGCACCTGTGACTGCCACCCGTTTATTCTGGAAAAAGTTGTCAGCCATTTATTTATTTGCCCCCATCCTTATATTGCAAATACAGGTGGCCCTATTCAAGCGAACTTTCATGCCCAAGAAGAAAACCTGTAATGGTGAACCAAAGACCAACAAGTGTCCATTCGAGATCATTCACTTGTAACTTTAGTTCTTGAGATTCAATCCTTACTTACGGCAGGATCATTCAGGATCATGGTCCGCAAAAAGGCCAGAAAGACACCTAGGAAAAGACCAAAGACCAAGGCAATGCTCAAAATGAGGCTCTTTTTGGGTTTTACAGGATCGAGCGTACTTACCCCTGGACCTAGCACCTTAATGGGCCCTATGTGAGCAAGTTGATATCTAAGATCCTTTATCTGTTTCTCAAGATATCTTTTCTGCCCCTGAAGCTCTACAGCCTTTTGCAATTTCGTTTCAGCTATAGAGTTTTGGATCTCTTCTATTTCGTTCTTCAATACGTTGATTTTGTTTTGATCCTTCAAAATCTCAGAACGGGTTTCCACCAAACGTCTCTTTACTTGGTCTGCATAGGATATATTCTGTTGAATGGAATTTAACAGAAAAAGCAGCGACAGGTCGTCTTGTTTGCCATCTATGATCAACTCATCCCTGGTTTTTATTAGCGTGTTAGTATTATCCATAACCTTGTCACACGTCTGTTCGAAATATCTCAAAAGGGCTTTTTTTCCCTCGATCTCTTTCTTTGTGGCTTCGATATCTCCCTTTTTCAATTCAATGAGCTTGTTTTTTTCTGCGATCCTATTCTCAAGTTGAACCATGGCTATCTTTTGCACACTCTTCAACTGTTGATCAAGCTCGTCTATCTTTTGTTCAATCTCTCTTTTCGCCAATACAATAGTCTCGTCTGGAAACTGCTTCAGATAGTAGTCCATCCAGTGCCTGGTAAATTGTTCCAAAAATTGCCTGCCCTCTTCTGGGTCAGGCCAGTACATGAAAATGGTAACAATCTGGCCGTTCCGATCTTGTCGATATTGGAGGGCACTGATCTTCCTGAGTTCCATCTTGTCAGGCCTTGGGAAGAGATTGATATACTGCTTCTCCTTGAGCCAGGAGACGATATCCTCCTTGGGCCAGCCCTTCAACCCAGACTTGACTTGGATCTTAACTTCATATAAGGGCGTGGAAAAAAAAAGGTATAACAAAGCCACCAGCAAGCAGGCTGCTGCGGTAAGCAAAATAGTCTTTTTCTCTTTTAAGAGTACGCCGACAACCTGCCTCGGATCTATTTCATCCTCTTTGCAACCCGCTTCAGCACTTATGTCAGGATCTTTTCTTTTTGTTTCCATAATGAAAATCAGAACATCGGACCAGCCTGGGCAATCTTTTTGAAGGTGGGAGCATGTCCACTTTCAAGGCCACCTTGTCCTTCCACCAATGAAAATGCCATCTGCTTGGCCTCCATCCATTTCCCCTGCTCCAGAAATTGTACAATCTTTGACAATGCTTCGTCTACCTCCTTCGTTGATACATCACTCTTTGCCAAAAGGATCTTTTTGTGTTTAGTGGGAAGCAATCTCTCTTGCTCATAGAAAAGCTCTTCGTATAGTTTTTCTCCAGGCCTGAGCCCACTGAAAACTATATCGATATCCTTTCCAGGTATAAATCCCGCAAGCCTTATCATGGCCCTGGCTAGATCTGCTATCTTGACTGGCTCTCCCATATCCAGCACAAAGATCTCGCCACCTTTGCCCATTGCAGCAGCCTGGAGTACAAGTTCACATGCCTCTGAAATGCACATGAAAAATCTTGTAATATCAGGATGTGTGACAGTAAGCGGCCCCCCTTTTTGGAGTTGTTGTTGAAATATGGGGATCACAGAGCCGCTGGAACCAAGTACGTTGCCAAACCTTGTTACAACAAAAGAGGTCTCGCTCCTTTCGTTCAATGCAAGACAAAACAGCTCTCCAAGGCGCTTGCTAAGCCCCATGATATTACTTGGATTTACTGCCTTGTCCGTGGATATGAATATGAATTTCTCCACATCCATAGAGCTGGCCAATTCTGCAACACTTATGGTCCCAAGCAGGTTATTTTTCATGCCCATCACTGGATTTAGCTCCACCAAGGGCACATGTTTGTACGCTGCAGCATGAAAAATCACTTCTGGATGGCTTTTTAGAAAAACATCTCTCATTATGGATCTATTACACACATTTGCCAGGCAGCATTTGAGGTTGGCATCTGGAAATCTCTCTTTGAAAGACCGCTCAAAGAAGAACATGGCCTCTTCCCTGGCATCGAGTGCTATGAGGAGCTTCGGGTGATACTTGACTATCTGATTACACAACTCAGAGCCAATGGAGCCTGCTGCTCCTGTCACCAGAACCGTTTTCCCCTTGATAAAATGTCCAACAAGTTCTCTGTCCAAGCTGATGGGTTCACGTCCCAAAAGATCCTCAGGACGAATTTCTCTCAAAAGGCCTACCGACTTATCCGTGCCTGAGATCATATCCCTCAGAAGGGGCATTATCCTGCAGGGTATCTGTCTTCTCTGACATATTTCCACTATGCGCCGTACGTCATGGCCCTTTATGGCTGAAGATGCGATAAATACCTTATGGATTCTCAATCTTTCAAGGTGTTCTTCAAGATCGTAGATACTTCCTATTACCTCCACTCCCAAGATCTTTCTGCCCTTCTTTTTGTCATTTTTATCCAAAAGCCCCAAAAGTGCATATTTGTCAGAGCATTTTTGTGATAGCTCTCTAATGAGAAATTCAGTTGAGGAATCCGTTCCCACAACCAGAATCCGTTCCCTGTTGTGGCCATTATTCAAGGACTGTTCCGCAAAGAAACGATATAAAAACCTCATGCCACCCAAAAAAAACACATAAAGCAGAAAATAAATAAGTGGAATGCTCCTCGGCACCTCTACCAGAAGCCTATTGTACAAGAATAAAAAGAGGGTGATGGACAAGGCGCCAGTAAGAGACACCATGATGATATTCGCTAGATCCCTGATAGAGGCAGTGCGCCAGAATCCCTTGTGTTGCCCCAAGAGAAAATAGACTGCAGATTGTACCGTAAAGACAAGAGGCAGAGCCTTGTTGCAAACAGCGATACGCTGGGGTGAGGGGCTGAGATTCAAACGAAGCCACCAGGCCCCGTACCAGGCAAGAACGATGCATAAAAGATCGCAAAAGAGCCCAAGGAGACGGCGAGGAGGATACTTTATAAGAAATTCTTTGAATAGAGCCTTCACCGCCCTTTTCATCCCCCTTGACCTCCTGAAACTTGTTCGGAGCCCTTTACTGCCCAAACACCTGCCTGAAATGGCATGAAATTAAGAGGGACGAAATGTTTACTTAGCCATGGATTAAATAGCAATTGCAAGCACATGGTATTTTTGAGTTGCGTACTAAGAATCAGTGCCTTATGTGCAGAAATATTAAAAACCAGTGAAAGATCAGAGATATTTTTAGCGTATCTTCCAAAAGATTCTAAATGCGGCCTTGGCCTCAAATCAAACCGATCTATCTCCTTAAGGATCATATTGTGGTTATCCAAGGAAAGGGTGCCTTTATCTCTATTCAGTTTAACAACTCCATCTACTATCTTAAGATATGCATCATATCTCTTTTCATTTTCAAAGGTGTGTCTTCCAAAGGAAAACCACCAATCAGTCAGATTAATCATCCTATATGGAATAAATAAAAATACCTCACCATGTGGAAACAGGAAACTACGCCAATTTTGCTTTTCACTCAAGCCATATTTTCCGACTAAATCGGGCAATAAACCAGGGGAAGAAAAAACCTCTTTCAAAAAAGAAAGGGCCCTTTTTTCTGAACCAATTGCGTGGCAAAGCTTGTCCCAGTTTACTGGTCCGCGAATGGAAAAAAATCTAATCCAATTGGCAGATAATTGAAAATCATCGGCAGCAAAAGGCACGGAACTCAAAAATACCCTTTTAGGCCTTTGAGTACTGCCATTTATGAAGGCAGGCTTGTCAGCCACATATTCTATGAGATAGCCATAATCCCACCAGCACCATACTGGGCCGTCTGCAGGACGATTCTTAAGCGTCTCTGCCACAGCCAGTTCCTCAGGAGAGGATACTGGAATTATTGGCATATGCAAGGCTGGAGATACTATTAATGCCAAAAATATCAAAGATGCAACAGTCAGGACGGACAGTACGTAACCTTCTATGAAATCCGTTGCACATTTGTAAGCACTGTAAATGAAAAACCCCAATCCAAAGGCAAGAAGAGGAGCTGTAAAAATCAGGCAGCGCCTTATGAAAAAACCAGATATGCCCAGAATAATGGGGATTAGAAAAAAAAGTAGGGCCTCTTTTTTTCTTACCAGCGCCAGCCACAAACCAGAGAGCGATAATACAAAAACAATCCAATGACCAGAAACCATCTTTATGGATTCCATGAATCCCAAGGGGGACAGTTCACTCAATCCATGAAATACTGCTGGATATGGCCCTGAAGAAGTATGTATCAAACGGCCTACATATGAATATACGACCTCGAGTTGTTTGCCAAACCCGCCAAGCCATTCCAAATCCTGTCCAGCAGCCACAGCAATTATGGCGGAGACAAAACAAAACACGATGCCAATCCTGAAAAGTATTCCCGAAAGGGATGGCCGCACAAAGAACACACTCATCAAATAGGGCAGCACAAGGAGCACAGGCACAAAAAACAAGGCCCTGTGCCACCATTGACAAAAAACCACAGCCATTAACAGCGCAATAACAGCAGATTCGATCCTGCCCCTAATGTCTGTGGAGAGGCTGAATTTGTAGGAGTAAAAGGGGATTATGAACATAAAAAAGGGAATAAGACAGTCGGTATCGAATCTGCCAAGACACGACCTCGAGTACCACGCCATATTCCCCATGCCTGCAATGGCTGTCAAAAGGTAAATGGAGACATTTTCATACACCTGCCCCCACAGAAAAAAGATCACTAGCAAAAACAAGGACAGAAATATCGGCATAAAAAAGGCTATCCATTCCAAGGGTACTTCAGTGCACTTGTTTATGACCGCAGTAATTGTTGTAAGTAGAGGCCTTGTGCGGATACGCATAGCCAGCGTCCCTATGGCGCTTGAGTGGTATCTATCCTGCCAGTAGTGTTTCGCAAGACGCAGATAATAGTAGCCATCGTATGTGCTGAGAATGGGTTTGTCTTTATAAAAAAAGATATCCCGCTGTTGATAAATATCTTGGAGGGGAAGAAGCCTTAACCCGATAGCGAAAATCAGGCTAAATGACACCGCGGCAATCAAAGTGGCTTTCCCGTTATTGATCAAGTTTTTTTGCACGCTTCCTATAACTTATTGTCTTCAAAGGGATATGGCGGGAAAAAATAGCACAAACATCACCATGTTGAACCAAACCAAAGCCATTTTGTTTATACTAACTGCATGCCTTTATACATGCAATAAAGGCCTCCCTTCCTAGGATACCAGATTCCAGAAAGATATTCTTTAAACACGTTCATGGCAGTCCTACATCTTCCACCCCTGAACATGAAAGTGCAATTTTTGCATGTATTTTCATGACGAATAGCTGCAAGACTCATTCCCTCCATTCCCCCGGTCAATACAGGCTCAAGAGAAACTTACTCACAATTTAGTGGCAAATACCAACCAACCTGTCTAAACCACCTTACTGCAAATAGCAGATACATGTCCTCAATTAAATCCACCTTTTTTCATCATACAAGTCCTCTTAACTGGCTAATATTTTTTCCATCGCCACCTGCCGTTATTGGCCTTGAAGATTTAAAAGATGCCCGCTGAATCCCAGCTGATAATCTTTGTGACTGTTATTGGGATATGGGATTCCTACAAAATAGTGGTAATAAACTTGGACAAAATCGTCTTGTGCCAACTCGATAGAACAAATTATTCTCCACACCTTGTTGTGAACCTTTTGAAAAGACCTTATAATAGCTGGCCGTATTCGAACAGTACAAAAAGGGCACCAATGGCAACTGATAAGCAAATAAAAAGCATTAGAAATATCGGCATCATTGCTCATATTGATGCGGGAAAGACCACGCTGACAGAAAGAATCCTTTTCTATACAGGCAAGACCCATAAAATTGGCGAGGTGCATGATGGCCAGGCAACCATGGACTGGATGCCAGAAGAACAGGAAAGGGGCATTACCATAACCTCTGCCGTAACGACCTGTTTTTGGAAAGGTAAGGAGATCCATATAATAGATACACCAGGCCATGTGGATTTTACCATAGAGGTAGAACGATCCTTAAGGGTTCTGGATGGAGCCCTGGGTGTCTTCTGCGCAGTAGGCGGCGTTGAACCCCAATCGGAAACCGTGTGGCATCAGGCAGACAAATACAAAGTACCCAAGATGGCCTTCATCAACAAGATGGACAGACTGGGAGCCGATTTTTGGCGAGTAGTGGAAGAATTAAAGGACAGGCTTGGAGTCAATCCCTTGGTGCTCACCATTCCGCTGGGAGCTGAGGACAATTTTCAAGGTGTCTTCGATGTGGTCAAACAGAAGCTGATTGTATGGGATGACGCTACAGAGGGGAGGGAATTTCAAGAACTGGACATCCCAGATGAACACATAAGTTACGTTGCCGAGGCCAGGGAACGCCTGCTGGAATCCCTTGCCGAACTGGATGATGACCTCATGGAAAAATTCCTTGCCGAGGAAGACATTCCTGAAGCAGAAATACACAAGGTTATAAGAACTGCATGCCTCACCCTGGCTGGATGTCCCATTTTCTGTGGCTCTGCCCTCAAAAACAAGGGGGTCCAACCTGTTCTCGATGGGATAGGCCGTTACCTGCCAAGCCCCCTCGACATACCTCCAGTCAAGGGGATAAATCCAGTTACAGGAAAAGAGGAAGAGAGAAAGGCCAGTGTAAAAAGCCCCCTTTCTGCTCTGGCGTTTAAGGTTCAGATGGATCAGGGCAGAAAGATGACATATGTCAGGGTCTATTCAGGTGTCCTCTTGTCTGGTGCCGAGGTCTGGAATGCCACCAAGGAAAAGAAGGAAAAAATAGCGCGTCTATTGCGCATGCATGCCATAAAAAGGGAACGCATAAAGGAAGCCGGAGCTGGCCAAATCGTTGCAGTTATGGGGCTCAAGCTTGCCCAGACTGGTGATACCCTTTGCGACCCAGAACATCCTATCTTGTTGGAATCAATTGAAACCTATCTGCCTGTCATTTCTGTGGCAATCGAGCCAAAATCTACAGCTGATCAGGAAAAGATCGAAATGGCCTTGGCCAAACTTGCAGAGGAAGACCCTACATTCAAGGTCAGATTAGATGAAGAGACTGGCCAAACCATAATATCTGGGATGGGGGAACTCCATCTTGAAGTATTGACCCACAGGCTTCTAAGAGAATTCAAAGTACCGGTCCGGGTAGGCAAACCACAGGTAGTGTACAGAGAGACAGTGCAAAAGGAAGTAGAGATAACAGAACGGTTCGACAGGGAAATAGGAGGTAGCCGTCAGTCAGCTGGAGTTACACTCATTGTTGCTCCCAGGGAGAGGGGGGCGGGCAACCTTGTGGCCAGCGAACTTCCAGAAGAAGGAGCGCTTCCAGAAGAATTCGAAGAGCAGATTCTGGAAACCTTGAGGCAAGGCCTTGAAAGCGGCGTACTACAAGGCTATCCCATGGTTGACACCAAGGTGATCTTAAAAGATGTCCAGTTTGAAGAGGGGCTTTCCACAGAAATAGCACTAAAGGCTGCTGCATCCATGGCCCTTCGCAAGGCATGTGAGATGGCAGAACCTGTGCTACTCGAGCCAATGATGCAAGTGGAAATAATGACACCTGAAAACTTCATGGGTGAAGTGATAGGAGACCTAAATAGCAGGGGTGGGAAGGTTGAACAGATAGAACCCAGGGGAACTGTCCAGGTGATAAAGGCGATTGCCCCACTGTCCCAGATGTTTGGATATTCCACTGCCCTGCGCTCGATTACACAAGGCCGGGCCAATTTTACCATGGTATTTTCACACTATGATCCTGTTCAGTAAAGACTATAACAAGCAAGCTGACTGAAGACTTATTCTGGACCTCAAGCATCTTAGAAAACGTTTTTGCCTGAATAATTACCAGTTAAAAATGCCGGACTCTTATTCAAGGGCCAGACACATGAATAAGTCGTTGCACACATAATTGAGATAACTTCAAAGATTACTTCTTGAATGCAACAAGGCCATTGGGTAAAAAGACAATCTCTAAGACAATTAAATCAATCTAAAGGAGCCTGAAAGCCGTGTACGAATCTTCTGATCTGAGAAAGGGTCTTAAAATCATCATAGATGGTGCACCTTATATCATCACAGACTTCCAATTTTCCAAGCCCGGAAAGGGCCAGGCACTCTACCGGTGCAAACTAAAAAACATGATAACAGGCTATACCATGGATAGGACGTACAGATCGGGTGATAAATTCGAGCCTGCCAATCTCCATGAAGCCAAGATGCAATTTCTCTATAATGATGCCACAGGATATCACTTTATGGATACACAGACCTACGATCAGGTCACCCTTACCCCGGAACAGGTTGGGGATGCCAAAAACTATCTCAAAGACAACATGGAAGTAAGCGTGCTCTTCTTCAATGAAACCCCCATCAGTATTTCTCTTCCTACATTCGTGGAACTTGAAGTAGTGAAATCCGATCCAGGAATAAAGGGGGATACTGCCACTGGTGCAACAAAACCTGCAACCCTTGAAACAGGATATACATTACAGGTCCCCCTCTTTATAGAGGAGGGAAATATTCTAAAGATAGATACCCGAACAGGAGAATATGTGGAAAGGGTAAAAAGCTGATTCAAGATACGAGAGACAGCGCCCTTATTGAAAAAGACATCCTCATAAAGCGCCATCTTATATCGAAGGCAATAAGGGATTGGTTCTATGAAAAGGGCTTTATTGAAATACAACCTCCTGTATCATCCTGTACCCCGATACCAGAGTCCTCTATAGATTTCTTTGAGATCAAGGGTACAGATCCTTGTTCCTTTTTGCTACCTTCTCCCGAGATGTTCCTTAAACCCCTCTTAGCTAAAGGTATTGATAAATTTTTTGCAATTTGTCCCGCCTTCAGAAAGGGAGAAAAGGGGCGACATCACCTTCCACAATTCACCATTATGGAGTGGTACAGATCCAGGGCCAACTATAAAGTTCTCATGACAGACTGTGAGAAACTCTTGGCAGTTACTTGCAGGGCAGTGGTTGGGGGGGAAAGGTATCCACACATAAAATACGGCGAAAGAGTAATAGACTTGAGCCCTCCTTTTGAAATCATCACCATACGTGAGGCCTTTGAAGAATTCGCTGGCTGGAATCCCATTGAACACAAGGATGAAAAAAGGTTTGAAGAAGACTTTGTCCTCAAGGTGGAACCAGCCCTTCCTGAAAACAGGCCTGTGTTCCTGACAGACTTCCCAGCTTGGGCAGCTTCCCTTTCCAGGCTCAAGAAGGAAGATAAAAGGGTGAGCGAACGATTTGAACTGTTTGTTGGTGGCCTGGAACTGGCGAATGGATTCAGCGAATTGGTGGACCCTATGGAACAGAAAAGGCGCTTTGAGGCTGAGAATAAAAAACGCATGAACCTTGGCTTGCCGGCCTTGCCCATGCCAGATTCATTTATTTCCTCTCTGAAAAACTGCCCGCCTTCAGCTGGAATTGCCCTAGGCCTTGATAGGCTTGTCATGCTTCTAACCGACTCCACTGATATCTCCCGGGTAGCGCTCTGATATTTATCCAAACTGTCTGCAAGTTATCCATCATTATCCTCCTTCCATTTCATTGGGCATTGCCTCAGCACCAGGTGCAGATAGCTAGCTCCTGGCAGATTCTCTTTTGGCAGACAACTTGCAGTTTCTCTACCAATGACAACTTAAATGCTGAAATCTTCAACTGTTATCCAAAAAAAGAAAAAATATTTTTATAAATTCTTATTTCTTTTCCGATGAGATTAGAAACAGAATCATATGGAAAAAAATTATACAGTCGGAGGGTTATTATGTCATATTTCCGGTGGACCAAAATAATATTAGCGGCCTTTTGTTGCGTGCTAATAACTTGTGGCTGCGGACAGAAGGTCAGGGACTCGGTCAAACCAGTCGATACGGCTGCTATCAAAAATCCGACTCCGTGTGCCCAGATCGTAATGCTACCGTTTGCAGACTATACGGCTGGCCATGCTCCAGATGACTCGCTTAGACGTCAAATAAAGATCCAGTCGGCTATTAGCCAAAGGCTTGCACACGATGGCTTCTATGTACCTGTTGAAGAGGATGTGGTCCAATATCTGGTCAATCTCGGGATCATCCAACTCATAGAGACACCAGCAATAGAATCTCGGCGCTCCAGAAACACCCTTTTCAGGGAGCTGGGCACTGGCTGGTCAGACGCCATGAAAGATCAGATACGAAATGTCATGCTTCAGAATGAAATGGCAAACGTTCCAGAAGAAAGGCTCAAGCTGAATCATATCGGCCTCAATAAAGATACTGTCAGACAGATAGGGGAATATTTTGGGGCTGATTACGTATTGAGAGGCAGGATTGTGGAATATGAAATAAGGGAGGGCAAGATACTAAATCCTCTTCAGCAGGGGATACTGCCCTTTTTCTTTGATTGGACATCAGCAACAATCTTTGGCGTAGCACAATCCGATCAGTATGATCTGTGGCAGGACCTCGCACTTGGAGGAGCCATGGGCGCAGGTCTTGGCTCAATGGCCGACACTCCATTCAACGGCCCCACAAGCAAGACCAAAACTGTAGGTACCCATCCAAGGTTTGCACATACTGTAACAACCACATCAGGTGGATATGAACACTCCGCAGCATTTAATGCTGGGGTATGGGGTGCAGCTGGCATGGCAGCAGCATATCTTGCAGCAAAGGGAGGTCATGTTCCACAGGCGGTAGTGCAGATAAGCCTGGCCCTCCAAGATGCAAAGACAGGCAAAGTGGTCTGGGCCAACCGCGTAGAGAAACAGGTTGAGCCTGTAACCATGTGGGCTGATCCGTCTGACAGAACCCAGATAGACAGGGCTGTTGAAGAAGCGGCCAAAAGCCTGGCAGGGGATCTCGCAAAGACCTTGGCCATGTGTGAAAAATGCAGCCAGCCTATACAGACTGCTTCTGTACAGTGCCAGGACTTGGAAAATGCTGATGAGCAGTTAAAGACAGAAACCATGACTGTAGAGCCTCCTGACACCTTGGGCGACATAATGATAATGGAAAAAGAGCCTGAAAATCAGGGTTCCTGAAGATGGTCAGCAAGGAGGATTACATGAAAAAGAAAACGTGTTTCTTAATTGTACTGGGCATCCTGATAGCCTTGTCTTTGGCCACTAACTGTCTTGCCGAAGACAGCGATCTAAGCCCTTATAACAAGGCTTGTGCCTCAACCAAAACAGGCAGGCTCGTCATATCGCCAACTAGCCTTCAATTTTATATTAACCAGGAACAGTTAGAAAACCCCCAGCCTATCAAGGTACAACTCGATGGCTTTGCACTGCCCAACTGCACCGATGCAAATTGTACGACATATGACCTGAACGAATTTACATATGATGCGAACGGCACCATAAACGGTACCATTCCAAGGACTGATGTACCAAGTGCCCACAACGTCATTTGGCCTGAAACCTTAGATTTCTGTTGGATGGCAGCTCCAACGGAGCAGTGGATCAAGATGAATGGGCAAGATGCAGGCCTCATCGTTGAAGACACTGATGGTAATCACACCTTTACAGTAAGCATTGACGTAAAAAAGCTGGTTGATGGAGATATAAACGGCCAGCCCACTGTAAAACAAGGTTGGATACAAGTCACCACTACTATACATGATCCAAGCGTCCCTGGAGACAACGAAACCTATCCGACATATGGAAGACAATATGTAGATCAAACCATCAAAGACCAGATTACAGCCACCCTGTCGGACTGGATGCCGTATAAACCAGATCCTACATATGGACCTCCTATACCCATTGACCAACAGATGTCAACATGGTGGATTCCTGTAACAGTCTATATCAATTCCCTTAGATATGCTGCAGAGGAAAAAGTGGCCACCACGGATTGGATGGACTTGACGTTGAACGTACCTATTATGGACAATACCAAGGGGGCTCTTTACATCCTTGCAGAACATCCTTCCCTTGCCCCAGGTCAGGTCTTTGCCTACCGCTGGGTGAATGGGAAACCCCAATTCGACCTGTTTAGTGAATGGGGGCATCCAGTTCCAGGTGCTGAAAAACTCTATTATGCCGAGGACATACAAAATACTCCTATTGCCCTGCCCTTTAGCAGCGATACAGACGGATCTTCGGTTATCCCCTACAGGGCACAGAATGTGGGCATGTCGGCAAACATGACTGACATCAGGGCATTTGTTCCTGTTCCATTTGGTGGCGGCATAAGGCTCATAGGGATGGAAGGAGACTGGATCATAAGAGCGCTTGTAGGTGATCCAAGAGATATTACCAACTACGATTCGTGGAGGGAGTTGCTCTACTATGTGCTTCACATCAGGCCCATCACAGGCAGGTGGCTTGTTACAGAGGAGATCGATGGAGATTCCTTCACATACATAGACGACACCACTGGCACACTTTATCCTCTCACCTTGTCTGAAGAGAGGGGCAAACTTAGCGGAGTATGGCTTACACCAAAGGGGCAAACCGTCTTGACGGTAAGCTATGCCAATAATGGTGCTCAGGTATGCAATACGTTCACTATTCAGGACCACAGGGTACTAATAGACAATTGCATAAAACCTGGCTCTTACGAGATCTATTTCTCAGAGCCAACGCTTTGGGGAATGTTCGACTACTATTACAGGATCGACGAATTCGATACTGAAACAGGCAGCAAGATCGAAGGCATATGGAAATACAGGGCCCAGGGTGAAGATTGGTCCGTTCCTGAAAAATTCACGGCAGTCACACAGGACGTGGTCATTCCCTTGGATCCAAGCTGTAACTGTTACAGGGTGAATGGAGTGGTCAACGGAATCGCCACACCCTTCATAGTCGACACTGGAGCAGCTATGGTTTATTTGAGTGGAGGCGATGCCCAGGCATACGGATTAACTGACGCCAATGGCACAGTGTCTCTGGAACTGTGTGATAACGGAACTGCCATTGGTGTTGGTGGAGAAGTTCCAGGCTATTATTGCCCAGTGGACATAGAACTAGAAGGTTCATTGAAGGCGGAAAAGGTAATAGCATTCCTGCCAAGGGACCCAGATGCCTCTATAACGCCACTCCTAGGCATGACGTTTCTCAAAAACTTCCACGTTACAACCAGTGCATCTGATGGAACAATGATTATCTCCAAATAAACTCCATAGGTGAAAACAATAAAGGGCCCTTTGCCACTGAGGCTTAGGGCCTTTTTTGGTTCGTCCGGCCAAAGAATACCCAAAGACGATATGATCTCAAAAAGCCATATACAGCGAAAGGTTATTTCTTTGGGGCCAATCGATGATATGCTTTTTAACCCTAAGGAGAAGGGCAAGGGGAGCCAAGCAAAGCGAGGGAATTTATGGGTTTTGGGCCCCTTACCTTTGGATCCGGCCTAAGATACTCATGTGCCGGAAGAACCCCTTTTTATTTTTGGGGCAAAACTAAACAGGGTTATCTCTGGCGGGACACCGATTCTCACTGGGAAATGTCTTGTTGTTCCGATTCCTTGGTTTACATAAAGCCATTTCCCTTCTCCTGAGCTGAAAAGCCCCTTTAGATGTTCATAATCTTTTCCTCTATAGACCAAAGGCCAAAGAAAACGCGGCAGAGCCACCTGTCCTCCATGGGTATCCCCACTAAGCCACAAAAGGTGCTCGTCTTCAGGTACTAGATTCCATAAACTGGAGAAATGGCTCAACACCAGTACAGGTGTGTAATTGTCAAAAGACATCTCTATCCCTTTCCAAAAAACAGGAAATTCTTCTTTGTTTAAATCAGGGGCTATGCCAATTATCTCAATATGTCTACCATTCTTGATCTGCACTTGGACAAGGCTGTTTCGGAGAAAAACAGGTTTTCGTCTCAGTCCATGAATATTGCCTGATTTGTGACAAAAGAAACACCTTTGGCTGCCTGTGCTCATATCAGAATCGCCAAGTATCACATAAACTCCATATTTGGCCTTTAGGGAATTGAGAAACTGTATCACCTTTGAATTGGAAGAATCCCACTGCGCCAGATCGCCAGTAACACAGATTAGATCAGGATCGAGCCTCGAAACCAGATGTCTGACCTTCCTCTCCCTTTTGCCAATGTTGGTTATATGCAAATCCGAAAGCTGAAGGATTTTTAACCCATGCCATGCCTTATAGAGAAGGTCATCCCTTATAGTCACTTTCTTAACCATGACATCGTAAGGCTCTATAAAGATACCGTAATAGAGGCCACCTACAAGAATGGAAACGATTAGGCAAGCCACGATCCTCTTCTTGTTAAGATTTAGAGTCCACAATTTGAGCCACTACCTTCCAAATGGATGATTTTTTATATCTGATATCTTAAAATGGTGAGTAATAATGATTTGAATATTTATGGCCTTTCCATTCTTACTTGTACAGTATCTGAAAAGATTTAATTTTCTCAATGACCGATATACATAGATAACCGCAAACATGTTACTGATATTTTGAGGATTATTTCGTGAAAGCAGCACCATGGAAGTAAGAAAGACATTTTTGAGAAATACCCAGTGATGGAACCCTACGATAACCACTTTAATCTCACATGAATAGCCCTGATCTTTCAAATATCACTGTAATTCTTAACGGACCCAGATACCCAGAAAATATTGGGGCAGCTGCAAGATGTTGCAAAAATACTGGGATAGGTATCTTGCGCATTGTAAGCCCCGAACGCCTGGACATGGACAAGATATATAAGATGGCCACCCATGAAGCAAAGGATATTGTGGATGGCATGATTGTCTACGACAACCTGAAAACGGCCATAGAAGATCTACACTTCGTGGCAGGCACCACGGCCAGAACAGGAAGAAAGAGACGGCCAACTCACACCCCAAGGGAGTTGGCAGGCGAGATTGCGTCTTTTGGCAAGGAGACAAGTGTTGGTCTTCTTTTTGGATCAGAAAAATGGGGATTGAACAATGACGAACTCAGTCTTTGCAGTTGTGTGGTAAACATCCCCACAAGTGATTTTTCTTCCATAAACCTTGCACAAAGTGTAATGATTTTATGTTATGAAATCTTTACAGCCAAGCTTCATGGCTCCATAATCCAGAGGCCGCGGCTGGCTACTTTCAAGGAAAAGGAGGGGATGTACAATCATCTTTATGATATCTTTGAAAAGATCGGCCTCTTTGAAAAGCAGACCCCTTCCTACTGGATGCTCAACGCCAGAAGGCTTTTTAATGGAAAAGCGATCAGCGCAAAAGACGTGAAAATGGTCAGGGGTTTTTTAAGACAAGTAGACTGGGCATTGAAAAATGCCGCGAATTAAGGGCCTGTTACAAACCCTTCCTGTCCTATTGATTGCTGTACATGTATTTTGTGCTTGCCCTGCCTTTGGCGAATCAGAAATCACAGGTGTTTTTGTCTCCTCCAAGATACGCCCATATATAGAGGCCCTAGAGGGCTTCAAGAATACGACTGAGAGTGAATTGCTAGTCGTATATCTTGATGAAAACCTTGAACTTGCCAAACACTACCTGAAAAAAGGAGACCTTAAAGCCGCTGTTGCAATAGGTCCTGAGGCAGCAAGGCTGATATTTTCCAAAGATTTCCTTATCCCAGTCAAGATGGCAATAATGACCCTGGACCTGAAAAAGCTCCTTCCCAACACTGACCCTTGCGGGATAGATCTCAGGGTGCCGATATCCTTTCAGATATCGCAAATATCCAAGAGACTCGGGACAGGTAAAAATCTTGCCATTCTTTACAACCCTGCAGAAAACGCTGACATAATCCAGCAGGCTTCAAAGGCCTGCCAAAACACTGGCCTTAGCTTTATTCCCCTTGGAGTTTCTGGCTCGGATCAGATTATGAAAAGGCTTAAACCAGAGATGAACAGGATAGACATTCTACTATTCATCCCTGACTCCACTGTTATTTCCGAAAAGATTGTACGGCACTTGACAAAGTCTGCGATATTGCATGGTATTGCGGTTGTGGGTTACAACCACTTCTTTTTTGAAACAGGTGCCCTTATGGCATTTACCATCGATTATAAAAATGTTGGAAAAGAAGGTGCCAAACTTCTTGAGCGATTCCTTCACGAAGAGCCGTGTACACTTCTTCCACCACCTGTAAAAATTGAGTGGAACAGCAAGGTGTTTGAAATCCTAAAGGCCAAAGACCCAGATCGGTGGACGCATATCCCTGGAGGACAGGCAGATGGCATTTAGCTTAAAGACACTGGCCAATCTGAATTTTCAGCAGAGGCTTGCCCTTGGGATTGTGGTGTTGACGATCCTTACCACCATAACCCTGGGTTTCATAGGAAGTCGTCTGTCTGAAAATTTCTTACTAATAAGATTCAGAGACAGGATGGATTTTCTTGCCAAATACCTTGCTGCCAACTGCGAACTTGGAATACTTCTTGACGATAGAAACATGCTTCAAAGGCTCGCAACCAACCTGCTCCAAGAGGAAGACGTCATAAGGGTCATCATCAAGGCCCATTCTGGGCAGATTCTGGCAAAGGCCCAAGTTTCAGATGAACCTGGACATGATACAGTCCAGACCCCTGTCATTCTCACAACACAGTCTGAAAATCTTGCTTTCGGCACAGGGCAGGCAGGTCAAAAGGTTCTCGGTACAGTCAAGATCTATTACAATACTACTGGAATCGAACAGTTATCCCACTCCCTTCACTTGAGGTACGCTGCTGTTACCTTACTAATTGCGGCAGGTGGTATCATTGCCTTTCTCGTTTTCAGCAAATCCCTGACAGCTCCACTCGAACGGCTTATCGAAGCAGCACAGGATATAGCCCAGGGAAACTTGGAAGTCAAACTGGCTGAAGGCTCCCTGCCTGAAACCAGAAAGCTTGCTCACGCCTTCAACACCATGACCAGCGCCTTAAAACAGAGCAGGAAAGATCTTGAACACACGTATCAACAACTGATTCAACAAAAAGCGCTTGCTGAAATAGGCCATTTTGCAGTGACCATAGCCCATGAGGTTAAAAACCCTTTGGGTATCATAAAGGGAGCCCTGGATATACTCAAAAAGCCTGACATCGATCAGGAAATCAGGCAGACCATGATCGCATATGTTGAAGATGAAGTCATGAGACTCAACAAATTGATTCAGGATTTTCTGGAATTCTCCAGGCCCAAGCCCCTATCCTTTAGCCAGGTGCACCTAGACGAGATGATCACTGATATTGTGGAACGTATGAACCTTGAATGGAAACCCAGAGGCATAAAGATCGAGTGTTATGTCCCCGAGGCGAAAGAAGATCTTGTTATTGATGCAGATGCAGATCTTCTTTCCAGGGCTATTTCGAACATCATCAAAAATGCATGTGAGGTATCCACCAAAGGACAAACCGTCCAGGTGGAACTTTTCAAACACGACAGGGAATTCTCCATCAAGGTTACAGATGAAGGCCCAGGGATAAGAGATGAAGACAAAACCAGGATCTTTGAACCATTCTTTACCACCAAGGCAAAAGGTACTGGCCTGGGCCTTGCCTTTGCAAAACGGATCATAGAGGCCCACATGGGCCAATTAATAGTACATTGCAATGAACCCAGGGGAAGCATCTTTGAAATCATTCTGGACTGAGCAGAAATAGATCATGGCAAATATCCTTATTGTAGACGACGAAAAGAAAATAAGGCACATTCTTGGCATCATGCTATCCAGGAAAGGCCATACCATTTCTGAGGCGGGCAGTGGTATTGAGGCCCTGAAAATCTTGGAGCGAGGCGCATTTGATGTCGTAATAAGTGACATCAGGATGCCGGAGATGGATGGCATAGAGCTCCTGGAAAAGATAAAGGAGATGGAGATCCCGGTACCTGTAATAGTAATTACTGCCTTTGGTACAATCGAATCTGCCGTAAATGCCATGAAAAGAGGAGCAGTAGATTATATTACCAAGCCCTTTGATGAAGAACGCATTATCCTTGCAGTGGAAAAGGCGGTTGGGGTATCTCGCATTCTCAGGGAGAACGTAAAGCTTAAACGTGAACTCAAGAAACTAGCCAGAAAGGGAGAAATTGTATGTGTATCCAAACCCATGCAACGGGTAATGGATGTGGCTGCCAGGGTTGCCAAAAAACCAGACACCACCGTGCTACTCACAGGAGAATCTGGCACAGGTAAGGAAATAGTAGCTCGATTCATCCATGAACACAGTCCACGGGCAAGGAACCGATTCGTGGCAGTTAACTGTGCTGCAATAACCGACACCCTTGTCCAAAGCACACTCTTTGGCCATGAGAAAGGCGCCTTTACAGGAGCGGAAAAATCCAAGCAAGGGGTCTTTGAATACGCTTCTGGAGGTACATTGCTCCTCGATGAAATTGGAGATCTGCCCATTGAAGCTCAGGCCAAACTCCTTCGGGCACTACAGGAAAAGACCATACAGAGAGTCGGGGGAAATGAACAGATAAAGGTTGACGTAAGGGTGATCTGTGCCACAAACCAAGACCTGGAAAAACTGGTCAAAGAAGGTGCCTTCAGACAGGATTTGTTCTATAGGATCAATGTCTTTCCCATCCACATACCACCACTTCGCCAGCGGAAGGAGGCCATTTTACCACTGGCTGAACATTTCATCAGAAAGTTCATGGATCCAGAACCCAATAAGGATATGCAATTGTTGACCCAGGGTGCCAAGAAGATACTCTTGAACTACTCTTGGCCTGGCAATATCAGGGAACTTGCAAATACCATGGAGCGGGCCATAATACTTGCGGGCCTGCCGCCTGTGACAGCCGAACACCTGGAATTCCTTAAAAGCAAAGTCCAGGTGCATGATCATACCACCCGCTTCAGGCTCAACGAGGATGGAATCCGTCTAGAAGATCTAGAAAAGGACTTGATAAAACAGGCCCTGGAACTGACTGGGAACAATCAGAGTGCGGCGGCCCGTCTGCTGGGATTGACCAGGTCGAAATTCAGGACAAGGCTCAAACAACTGGAGGAAGGCAGTTGAAACCATATCGAGGTGGGAAAATCAGCTTAAGTTTCAGATCATTGCCTTTGTTGTTAGCTGTACTGGCTGCAATAATGATGGGTTCAGGATCAGCATTGGCGGTTCCCACCAAACTTTTGTTTGTTGGTGAGGATATTTCAGTTGTAACAAGTGCATCCAAGCATCCGGAATCTCCCCAGGAAGCACCAGCAGTAGTTTCCATAATCGATTCTAAAAAGATAGAAAGATACGGTCTCAGAAATCTTGGAGAGGCCCTCTCCATGGTCCCTGGTTTCTACATGGCACAGAGGGAGTGGGGGAAACAGCCATATTTCAGAGGGATTCCCGACAGCTTTTTGTTCCTCTACGATTCGGTCCCAATGACCTCAGACAATACAAAGTCCATTTTCCCCTTAGATGATGAAATGAGCCTTGATTTCACCAAGCGTATAGAAATCATCAAGGGGCCTGCATCTGTACTGTGGGGGCCAGATGCCTATGCAGGTGTTGTGAATATTGTTCCCCTTGAAGGCCGAGACATAGATGGAATTGACGTAAAATTGAGAGGCGGGACCCCAAACCATTCTGGCCACTTCACTGTAAGCCTCGGGAAAAACTATGGATTATGGGAGGGCTTTTTGGCAGTGAGTGCCACTCAAAACCGCAAATATACCACAGGATACAATGTTCTGGAATGCAATGAGGAACAGGCTTGTCTAACCCAATACATGCGCGGGGATGGAACTATAGATGACTCCAAGTATATGGAAGCCGTATTCAATCTGTCGTGGAAACAGTGGTTACGGCTATCTGGCCGCTGGTCTGAAATGACAGACCGATATGTGGTTGGAGAAATGAATTCAGACAAGCTCTGGGCAGCAAAGAAAAAGACACCATTCAGATTCATCAGGTTGGAGGCCAAAAAGGCCTTTGGCTTAAACAAATTGCGCTTTAATGCCTATTATTCAGAGATCCCCTATGATGAACAATTGGTAGATGTATCCTGGCATTCAAAAAGCCACATTTACCATGGAGAACTCTTTTTCGATAGGGAGCTATGGGATTCACAAGGACTCCTGACCTTGGGAACCTCTTACCGATACAACGAGATTACAGGGGCTGTCACATCCAAAAGCTTTCTGCCAGATTATCTGCAGCCGGGAAATGGAATTTTTGCCCCCATTATCAATCAAGAGGATTTTAACACACATCTTCTATCCTTTTACGGTCAACTGCGAAGACACTGGAAAGCACTCGAGCTGTGGGCTGGGCTGCGCTTTGACAGCCACAACCAATATGATGACACCTTTTCGTTCAATACTGGTATCAGATGGAAGCCCTCACGCCAGTGGCTCATGAAACTTATACTCGGTTCAGCCTATAGGACACCATACAACAGGCAATTGGTGCAAAGAGACGATCTCAAACCCGAAGAGATAAAAAATCTCAGTCTCGACGTGTCTTGGAACCCGTATAAAAATGTTCATCTCAATTCTACAGCCTTCTGGAATAAAATCCGCCACCACGTGAATGAAGATCCACACGGCGGCCTTTCAGAACCAAGTTCCCACGACATCTATGGGATAGAGATCAAGGCTAGCTGGAACCCCTGGCCTTGGCTCACCTTGTGGGGAAATGGAACCTTTTTCAATGACTATGGAGACAATGAAAATTATAAGACCCTTGACTACATTATCATAGAGCCAGACGGCTCCCTGAAACCCTACTATTCGAAGTGGAACACCCCTTTTGATACCGGGCCAAAGGAGCTTTTCAACCTTGGTGCCGATTTTCAGTTTGGACGGCATCTTACAATGGCTGCAAAACTGAAGTATGCCAGCTCTACAATCAGCTATTATGATAAGGGCACCATTCACTATGCCAGCTCGCCAAAATGGATAGTGGACCTGACCACAACCTACAAAAATATCTTTCTGAATGGCTTGGATGCTCAAATCTCCATCAAAAACCTGTTTGACCAAAGATATCAGGTTCCGGGAAAATTCAGCGCCATTGAAACCAACCCCTTCACGGCGTACTTCACTATCATGTGGCGTTATTGATCTATAGCCAATGATCAAGACAAAAACGACTCTTCCGGCACGTAATATCTAAAGCCGATCCCAAGTATCATAAAAGGGCCAAAAGCTTCCAGGGCTTGGCTATGCCCTAATTTAGGCCCAATAGCGATGAGGACGTTGCTGGGACCTCCTGTTGAGTGGTCTCAAATAAAAAACCTTTCTCTTTTCATTGCCATTTTCAAGACCATATCTCCTTCAGGTGCCCTTTTGCCAGAAGAACAAAAAAACCCCTGCAAGATCACAGGGGTGGACTTTATAAGTGAGCTTATCAGATCCTTTTGTTATCTCCAGAAATCCACTACCTTACTGGTGGCAGCCTGTTCTTTTCTCAAGACATCTGCCCTGTTGAAATCGGCTATGGCTGCGTCTTCTTCTCCCAATTTGTCATATGCCTCGCTTCTTAAGAAATAAGCTGGTGCATACTGGGGGGCTATGTCGATGGCCCTTGAAAGGGCCTCCACTGCTTCATCAAGCTCGTCGTTCTTGAGGTGAATTGCCCCCTTATGATAATGAAATCTGTGGTTTTCTGGTTCTATCTTGATGGCCTCTTCTATATCCTTCAAGGCCATATCGTTTTCACCTGTCCTGAGATATGCAATAGCTCTGGCCTGCAATGCCTTGGCAAATCTTGGCTCCATCTCAATAACCTTTGTGAAGATTTCTATGGATTCTTCATACTGTTCATCCATAAATTTGAATTGACCATCAGTAAAAAGAGCATCGGATTCAGGGGTCATAAGATCACCTCCTTTTTTGTTTTCTATCAGCTACTTGTGCCTTGGAACGGTCTTGTTCCATCAAGGAGCTATTATAATTCAACTTTCGCGACAAAAAAAGGCCGGCTCAATATGACCGGCCTTTGGTGTTTTAGAAGCTGAACCTTCTTTACGATGCGCAAGCCTTTTCCAGATTGGGAACCATTTGTTTCTTACGGCTCATGACACCTGGCAGCCAAACAGTCTTGCCTTCCAGTTTGGCACCGAAGGCCTTTTCGATAATGGAGGGATCATCTGTAACAGCCATGAGATCCGTTCCCTCTTTCATTATATCTGTGAGCATAAGGAATATGCTGTGAGCATTTTTTTCTTGCTTGATCTTTTCAAGCTCTGCGTAGAGGTCGTCTCTGATTTTGTCAACAAGGTCAAGGGATACCAGCTCAAGCTGGCCTATTCCAATGGCCTTGCCACTCATATCAAAATCTTTGTAATCGCGGAAGACAAGATCCCTTGGAGAAACACCTTCCACGGCACTCTTGGCCTTGGCCATCTCCATGCCCCATTCCATCATGTCATCGATGCCTGCAATCTTTGCGAGGGCCTCGGCAGCCTCCTTGTCCTCAGGGGTACAGGTTGCTGATTTGAAAAGCACCGTGTCACTGAGGATAGCAGACATCATCAAACCGGCCACGTTTGCAGGAATGTCTTTCTTGTAAACGTCCTTGTAGAGGCAGTAGAGAACAGTTCCTGTACAGCCTACAGGCATGGCACAGAAGAATATTGGATTGGGTGTAGTGATATCACCAATCTTGTGATGGTCCACTACGGCAAGAAGTTCCCCCTTGTCCCAGTTGTCTGGTGCCTGCTTGATATCACTATGGTCCACCAGCATAAATTGTTCGCCACTTACATCTGTCTTTATCTGTGGCGGATCATAGCCAAATTTCTTCAGAACCACCTCGGTCTCAGGATTCATCTCACCCTGCATACAGGGAACAGCATCCACTCCAAGCATCTTCTGGAGCTCAGCAAATGCTATTGCTGCTGTAACTGAATCGGTGTCTGGGCTCTTGTGACCTAGTACATAAACTGCCATTGTTCTAACCTCCTTGATATTAGGTAAAATAAAAATCTTATTTCCATCAGCAGGAAATAATAAAACCGCTTGGGAAAACTAAAGTCTTTATATCCGGTCTTCAGGTTTTAGGACATTAAATAATACATCTTTTAATACTGAATTCAAATTCAGTAAAGATTATTTTAAAAAAACCATGGGATCAACTGGACCAGTACCTCTTCCCGCAGGAAAACCAGCCCTGATTGCCTCGTATACTAAACCTCTTGCCCTTTCTACCGCCTCTGGCACTGCCTCTCCCTTTGCTATAAAGGCTGCAATGGCTGAAGACAGGGTGCATCCCGTACCGTGGGTATGAGGATTGGTGAGCCTGCTGGACTCAAAGACATGGTATCTTTCATTTGTGCACAACACATCCCTACAGACGGTGCTAGAAGAACCATGACCCCCTTTCAATAATATGGAAGGTGTCCGATTGGATGAACGATTTTGTTCCAAGAGGGATCGGAGTTTCATCAAGGCGATGTAAGGAAATTCCGGATGTTTCTTGGAAATGCCGCTCAGTTTCTCAGTTTCTGGGATATTCGGTGTCAAAAGGTCTATCAGTGGAAAAAGTTTATTAACATAGGTTTCCAACGCGTCCTCATTGAGAAGGGCAACACCATTTTTGGATAAGATAACCGGGTCTGCCACCACAAAGGTATCAGTGTAGTTCGACAAAACCTTTGCAACAGCTTCCACGTTCGATCTTGTAGCGAGCATCCCTATTTTTATCACCCTTGGGTGGATATCTTCCATGACTGCCTGTATCTGCTCCTCCAATATCTTGCCAGATACAGGATAAAGTGCCTGGACACCCAAAGTATTCTGTACTGTAAGAGCTGTAATGGCTGCGCAACCATAGACATTCAATACCGTAAAGACCCTCAGGTCCTGCTGTATGCCTGCTCCGCCCCCTGGGTCAGAGCCAGCTATGGAAAATGCTATTGCTCTTTTCATGATCTGATATCAAGATGGTTCAAGAATCCATCTCACTTTGATTGCCAAACAAGGGGAAAGCCTACATCACACCGCAGCTCCCACCTTAACTTGTTGGCAGCAATTTACTTTTCAATCTCTACTTTAATAGTTAGAATACCAAATCCTTCAGCCTCTTGCATAAAAGTCAGTTTGAATGAAAAATGGCTGCCTCTAAAAAATGGAAATTTTGATTCAAGAACAAGGCGTATGAAAAAAGGCGCAGATTTGTTGTTGATATTTTGAGGATTATTCTTCGTGTGCAATTGTTGTACAAGAAATCAATTTTTGAAGGTTACCAAATTAATTGAACTTCATAACGGACAGGATTCGGGTTAATCCCATCCACTTCTGTCTGTCTATTTTCTTAATGAAAAGGAGATCGGATTTTTGAACCAATTAGACCAGGCTGTTAAAGGCAACATCACAAACGAGATGGCACAGGTGAGCCGTCAGGAAAATATCGATCCAGAAACCTTGCGAAAAAGGGTTGCAAATGGGCAGATCGTTATACTCCAGGGCCGTTTCAAAGATAAGAGGCTGATTGGCATTGGAAGGGGTCTAAGAACCAAGGTAAATGCATCCATTGGCACCTCTACTGACGTATGCGACATAGACCACGAAGTCAGGAAGGCACTGATAGCGGAAAAACATGGGGCAGATACCCTCATGGAACTTTCGGCAGCTGGAGACCTAGACGAGATAAGACGCCAAGTCCTCCAGGCCACATCCCTTCCTGTTGGCAATGTGCCGCTATATCAGGCCTTTTGTGAAACCATAAAGAAACATAAAGATCCTTCCAAGATGGACCCTGAATTTCTCTTTGATCTCATTGAGAAACAGTGTGAGGATGGCATCGCCTTCATGGCCATACATTGCGGAATAAACCTTTTCACCATAGAGCGCATGAAGAAACAGGGATACCGTTACGGAGGCCTGTGCTCCAAAGGTGGTACCCTCATGATTCAGTGGATGATGAAAAATGGACGGGAAAATCCGCTCTTTGAACATTTTGACAGGGTTTGTAATATCTTGAGAAAACATGATACGGTTCTCAGCCTTGGCAATGGCATAAGGGCGGGTGCTATTCACGACTCCCTCGATAGGGCGCAGATGGCAGAGCTCATACTCAATTGCGAACTGTGCGAAACCGCAAGAGCTCTAGGGTGCCAGGCAATGGTGGAAGGGCCAGGCCATGTCCCTCTTGATGAGATAGAGGCGAATATCGTCCTTCAGAAAAAGATGTCAGGTAATGCCCCCTATTATATGCTTGGTCCACTTCCCACTGACGTGGGTGCTGGCTGGGACCATGTGACCGCAGCAATAGGAGCAGCGCAATCCTCCATGTATGGAGCAGATCTCATTTGCTACATAACACCTGCAGAACATCTAGCCCTCCCCAATGAAGAGGACGTGGCAATAGGCACAAAGGTGGCACGCCTTGCAGCACACATCGGGGATGTTGTAAAGCTCAAAGGGAAGGCTGATGAGGCAGACAAGCAGATCAGTATGGACAGGAGGGACTTCAAATGGAACAGCCTTATGAAAAACCTCCTCTTTCCAGACGACGCTCGCAAGATTCTCGAATCGAGACGCTCTTTGTCTGGCAAGGGATGTTCCATGTGTGGAGAACTCTGTGCCCTGAAAAATGCCGAGGTGACACTTAATCAATACCTCAGCGATGAGAAAAAGAACATGTAAGGAAAACGTGCCCTGGGATAAATAAGATGCGTAACACACTCGCCATGATCCTTGCTGGAGGAGTTGGCTCAAGACTAAACATACTGGTGAAACATCGCGCCAAACCAGCTGTACCGTTTGGTGGAATATATAGAATAATAGACTTTGCCCTTTCCAATGTCATGAATTCAGACATGACTCGGGTAGCTGTCCTTACCCAATACAAACCCCTCTCTCTGATGAGTCACATAGGGGACGGCTCTGCTTGGGATCTGGCCGGCAGGACGAGGGAAGTAAAAATTCTGCCCCCGAGGACAGGTGAAGAGGACTCCGATTGGTACAAGGGCACTGCCGATGCAGTGAGGCAAAACCTTGACTTTATCGAATCGCGGCCCTCTGAGCAGGTGTTGATCCTTTCTGGAGATCATGTCTATTACATGGATTACAAGGAGATGGTCAAATTCCACCGCAATATTGGCGCCAAGGTCACAGTGGCCATGATGACTGTTCCCTGGGATCAGACATCCCAATTTGGCATCGGCATCCTTGATGACTCTGGCAGGATTGCAGATTGGGAAGAAAAACCCAAAAAGGCCAGGTCCAACCTTGCATCAATGGGCATTTACGTCTTTGACACAAATTATCTCATTGACTGTCTCAAAAGGACCAGTGAGACTGACTTTGGCCACCACATTCTTCCAAGCGCCATGGAGGATGGCCAGCTTTTTGGTTACAAGTTCAAGGGCTATTGGAGAGACGTAGGGACTATTCAAGCCTACTGGGATGCCCACATGGATCTCATAAGCCCCCAAGGCCTTCTCGACCCGGCTACTTGGGGAATCGTCACCAATCTCGAAAGCGACGCCCTTCCATGTGATCGCTTCCCGGCCCAAATTGCCCCTACTGCCCACATCTCTCATTCTGCCATATCTGCAGGCTGTGTAATAAGGGGCACGGTGATCAACTCGGTTCTCTCGCCAGGAGTAACTGTTGAAAAAGGCGCTTATGTCAATGGCTCCATATTGATGCATGACACACTAGTTTCAAAAGGGGCCAGGATCGATAAGGTGATAGCGGACAAAAAGGTGAGCTTTGGCATAGATTGCCAAGTGGGCAATCCATCCGCATCTATCATAAACGAAGAATATCCCAAACACCTCTCATCTGGCATAACCCTTGTGGGTAAGTGGGCACAGATCCCGGAAAATGCCAATGTGGGAGGCAACTGCATAATCTTTCCAAAGATTTCAGCAGGCATGTGGCCATCGAAAACACTCAGGGATGGCAAAACCTTAAAAATATAGCTTCGCGAAGGAGAAAAGATGCTTTTTCAGGAAATGATTCTTGCGCTCGACAAATACTGGAAGGAGCTCGACTGCCTACTTCTTCAGCCATACGACATGGAGGTAGGAGCAGGTACCTTTCATCCAGCCACCTTTCTCGGTTCCCTTGGGCCTGAACCGTGGAAAGTGGCATATGTGCAGCCATCCAGGCGTCCTACAGACGGGCGCTATGGAGAAAACCCCAATAGGCTTCAACATTACTATCAGTATCAAGTTATCCTAAAACCTTCTCCTGACGACGTACAAGAGCTTTATCTCAAGAGCCTTGAGGCCTTTGGTATAAACTTGAAGGAACACGACATAAGATTTGTCGAGGACGATTGGGAAAGCCCGACTCTCGGCGCATGGGGCCTTGGCTGGGAAGTATGGCTCGACGGTATGGAGATCACGCAATTTACTTATTTCCAGCAAGTCGGGGGCGTTGATGTCCATCCTGTCTCTGTCGAGATCACCTATGGTTTGGAACGCATTGCCATGTATCTCCAAGAAGTGGACAGTGTCTATGACCTCAAATGGAACACCAAGGTGTCATATGGAGATGTCCATCTGCAAGATGAAGTGGAATTTTCCAGATACAACTTTGATGCCGCTGGGGTAGAGATACTTAAACAGAGCTTCGATTTTTACGAATCAGAGGCCCATAAACTTATTGAAGAAAAGCTTGTGCGGCCTGCCTATGACCAGTGCCTGAAATGCTCGCATACCTTCAATCTCCTTGAGGCAAGAGGCGCTATAAGTGTCTCTGAAAGAACTGCCTATATCGGAAGGGTCAGAAAGATAGCGCGGGAAGTAGCCCATCTCTACGTTGCTCAAAAAGAGGCGGCATTGAACCACGGAAAAACTCAGAAAGATAGATAGAAAGATTAGAGGACCATGGAGAACAATACCACAGAATTTTTGTTTGAAATCGGCACCGAGGAGATACCAGCGGGCTATATCCAAAATGCCTTGACACATCTCAAAGTGGCGCTAAAGGAAAAACTGGAGACACATCTCCTTTTGCACGGAGAAATTGAAGCCGCCGGAACCCCAAGAAGGCTCTCGGTAGCCGTAAATAACTTAGCCACGACACAACCCGACAGGGACATAAAGGTAATGGGGCCACCTAAAAAGATTGCCTTCAATCCAGACGGCACTCCCACCAAGGCTGCTGAAGGTTTTGCCAAAAGGAACAACATCACAGTGGACCAACTCGAAACAGAACAAACGGAAAAGGGGGAATATCTCTGTATTTTCAAGAAGGTTCAGGGTAAACCTGCGATAGAAATCCTTTCAGATATCCTGCCTGCAATCGTAGCATCTATCCCTTTTCCCAAAACCATGAGGTGGGGAGAAGGCAAATTCAGGTTTGCAAGACCCATCAGGTGGATCGTAGCCATTATTGGTTCGAAGGTCGTTCCCTTTGAAATCGCAGGCCTTGGTTCAGGCAGGACCACCAAAGGCCATAGATTCATGGCTTCAAGGCCAATTGAGCTTGAATCTGCCTCCTTTGATGGATATAAGGGCGTTCTCAAGGATGCCTTTTGTATAGTGGATGTAAAAACCAGAAGACAAGAGCTTCTAGAGTCCGCCAAAGCAGCAGTCAATGAATATGGGGGGCACCTCCTGGAAGATGAAGACCTTCTAGAGTTGAATACTTTTCTCACAGAATATCCCTCAGCCGTATGTGGCACCTTTGATGAAAAATATCTCGCTCTTCCTGCACCTGTTTTGATCACTTGCATGAAAGAGCACCAGAAATATTTCGCAGTTACAGACAGAGAAGGCAATCTAAAAGCCAATTTTGTAGCCATAAACAACACCCTCTCCCCAAAGCCAGAACTTGTAAAGAAGGGGCATCAGCGGGTATTGGGTGCGAGGCTTGCAGATGCGGAATTCTTTTTCAAAGAAGACACAAAGAGAAAACTGGAGGATTTTGTCCAAGACCTTTCGGGAATGATCTTTCACAGGGGCCTTGGCACCCTCATGGACAAAACTATCCGCATAAAAAAGATCGCTACTTACCTGGCATCTGAACTCTCACCTGAAGAGATAGCCTCGATACAGCGCGCCGCCTTTCTCTGTAAGGCTGATCTGTGCACGGAAATGGTTGGTGAGTTCCCCACCTTGCAGGGAGTGATGGGCAGGCACTATGCGATTCTGTCTGGAGAGCCTCCTGAAGTGGCTCAGGCAATTGAGGAACATTACCTGCCACGTCGTTCCGGCGAAGCTCTGCCAGAGGGGATGCCAGGAATTATCCTTTCTCTTGCAGACAGAATAGACACCATAGTCAGCACATTTTCCATAGGGCTAAAGCCTACTGGGGCTCAGGACCCTTACGCACTCAGGAGACAAGCCCTGGGTATCATACATATACTCACTGATAAAGAGTTGGACGTCTCATTGAAGTTCCTTGTCAGTGAGGCCATCGACGCCATCGGTTCTATCCTCACAGAGATCCCCTCAGGGCTTTCCGAAGAGGTCATAGAGTTTATTAAGAGACGATTCAAGAATGACCAGATCGCCAAGGGCATGGATTATGATGTGGTTGAAGCTGCTATAAAGGCAGATTTTGACTCCCCAAGCGATTGTTATCAGAGAATCCTAGCCATCAAGGCAGCCAGGAATCTGCCTGAATTTGAGCCCATAAGTATAGCCTTTAAAAGGGTCATGAATATCTTAAAAGGCTTCCCCGGAGGGGAAATAAGGCCAGAACTGTTGGAAGAGACCGAAGAAAAGGTGCTTTATGAAGCATTTTTGCAAATAAAGGGGCAGATCAATCCCATATTGAAATCGGATTCACCCAACAAGGCGCCTACAGCAGAACAATACAAGAGTGCACTGCTCCTTCTTCTCACCCTTAAACCCCACATAGACAGTTTCTTCGACCACGTAATGGTCATGGTGGATGACGAAAAATTGCGGACCAATAGGCTTTCACTATTGTGGATGATAGCAAAACTCTTTCTCAAGATAGGAGACCTTTCGGAAATTGTGACCGAAGGTTGATTCAGGCCAATGACTAGCCAGCTCATCTCCAGGATAGCCGAACCTGAACTCATGGAAGACATGGATCAGGCAAGGGCCTACGCACAGGCGGATTTCACCCAACCTCACAACATGTTTGTCGAATACTACAAACAAAGATTGGGGATGCCAGATGGAGGCACGTTTCTGGATCTTGGCTGCGGCACGGCAGATATCACTTGCAGATTTGCAGCAGCCTTCCCCAAGATTCACTTACACGGTGTGGACGGTTCTTCAGCTATGCTTTACTTTGCAAAAAAGACAATAAGTAGCTGGAATCTTGCCGACAGAATCCATCTGATCAAGGCCCGTCTCCCACTAAAAGACCTGCCTATCCAAACATACGACGGTATAATATCCAACAGTCTTCTCCACCATCTACACGATCCCCTAATTTTGTGGAGAACCATAAAACGTTGGGCACCCCGCAACGCTCCAGTCTTTATCATGGATCTTTCAAGGCCTGATACAAAGGCTAAGGCAAGAAAGATAGTGGAAACCTATTCTGGTAATGAAGCTGACATCCTGAAAAGGGATTTTTTTAATTCCTTGCTGGCTGCATTCAGACCAGATGAAATCGAGAAGCAGTTGGTTCAGGAAGGCCTTGATTATCTGCACATAGAGACAGTAAGTGACCGCCATTTTATCGTATGGGGCCATTTGGAATAAAGGGTATAAAGCAAAAAAACAATAGAATAAAAAAAGGCCCTGCTGATTGCAGGGCCTTTTTTATTTACTTATCTTATTCGTCTAGTTCGCCAAACTGATCCTTTTCGGATTTACCAAAGCCAGGCACACCATACATGGTTGTACTGCCGGACGAGAAGAATTCAAGCTTTCCTTCCCGAACCAGTTCATTGGCAGCATTTTTGACCTGTCTGGGCGAGGCATCTGGCGCTGCCTTATACAAATCCTTGATGTACATCTTAGATTTGTGTTTGGCCTTCTTTGTGGCAAATTCCAGGATCTTCTGTTTCAATTCTTCCTTATCTATGGCCATAATCAGCCCCCTTCCCGTTTAGAAGTTATCGGTATGTGTACTCCACTTGAACAGTGTAGTTGTATGATAAGTATCATATGCAAGACGATAATCGTCAATAGATTTATCAGTAAAAGGTATATCACATTTTTCAAAGAAGCGCTCCCAGCCAATGCGTTCTGCCCAGTCACCAAGGCGCTCGTATTTCCTTGCATCGCTTGCATAGGTCTCAAGGATCTTCTTGATGGTCTTGCAAGTAGATGGCCAACGAGGTGGCTCATTAGGCAGGAAAGGCACAACAAACTTGGAGAACTTGGGTGCGCTGATCCTGTTGGAGATCTTACCACCTACCAGCAGACCAATTCCGTCACCTTCTTCGTCTGCAAGTGGCATTGCAGGACACATAGTATAGCAGTTACCGCAGAACATACAACGCTCGTTCTTGACCCTGACTGTCTTAATCTTCTTGCCATCTTTCTCTATTGTGACAGGCCTGATAGCCCCCAAAGGACACGAAGCTACGGCAAGAGGAATCTCGCAGACACCCATGATACGATCGTCTTCAATGAAAGGCGGTTTCCTGTGAACGCCTAGGATGGCGATATCAGAGCAGTGCACAGCACCGCACATGTTCAGGCAGCAAGCAAGAGCGATACGAACCTTTGCAGGCAGTTTCATGCTGCCAAAGTAATCGAAGAGTTCATCCATGACTGCCTTGACCACACCCGAGGCATCTGTAGCTGGTGTATGGCAGTGAACCCATCCCTGGGTATGTACGATATTTGTGACGCCTGCGCCAGTTCCGCCAATGGGAAGCTTATATGATCCACCTGGATGCTTCCTGCCTTTGATGTCATCAACAAGGGCCCGGAGCTTTTCTTCGCTATCGGTCATGAACTCAACGTTGTTCCTTGTTGTCCACCTCACACAGCCTTCACAATACTTGTCAGCGATATCACAAAATTCTCTCACAAGGTCAGTGGTTATCAGGCGAGGTGTCCCGCAGCGAACCACAAAGCATGTGTCACCTGTTTCACTCACATACTTGATTATGCCAGGCTCAATGATCTCGTGGCTCTTCCACTTGCCGTAATTCTTCTTGATTACTGGTGGAAAAAACTGTTCATAAAATGGTGGTCCAATGTCGGTGATCCTGTTGGCCATAGGCTTTTTGGGATCGTACAACTTTTCTGCCAGCTCAGGATCATAGGGCTGGTTTACCTTATCAGATATATCGAAACCTGGATTATCTCCATATAATTCTTTAAGATCCATTATATTAACCTCCTGTAAAATTTAGTTAAGCAGCGTGGCGTGCGCGGAATGCCTTGATGTCACGTTCCCAACCGCCTTCAACTTCACTTTCTTGCCAGAAGACGTAGGGGTTGGACCTTGGTTCCTTGACGTGCTGAGGAATGGGCTTAAGGTCTGCAATGCGCAGGAATTCCTGGAGGCTCTTGCGCTGAATCAGTTCGCCAAAACGCTCCCTGTTCTTTCCAAGCTCCATCCACCAATCCCAGATCTTGTCTACAAAGTCCTTGAATTCATCATAAGGGGCTTCCATACGGATAAAAGGAATAGCCAAGGTAGACATTTGAGCACCGTCGAGGATAGGGGCTTTTGCACCACAGAGTATGGTTGCGCCTGTATCAGTTCCTGGGCGAAGTGCCTCTGGCATCACATTGATACAGTGCATACATCTTGTGCATTCCCTGTTATCTATCTTGAGCTGGCCATCTTCCATCCACATACATTCACTTGGGCAAAGATCAATCACTTCTTTCTGGATGTCAAATGCACCCCAGTCCCTACCAGAAAACGCTCCGGCATTGGGTTTCAGTTCGCCTCCGATATATGCCTTAACGGCTTCCTGGTCTATACGGATATCGTCTTTCCAGGTTCCTATGATGGAACAGCATGAACGTGCTATTGCCGCCACACAGTCATTGGGACAGCCAGATACCTTGAATTTGAACTTGTACGGAAATGCTGGCCTGTGCAACTCATCCTGATAGGTCTGTGTGAGATCGTAACAGATCTGCTGGGTGTCAAGACAGGACCACTCGCAACGTGCCTTTCCGATACAGCAGGCAGGTGTCCGAAGGTTAGAGCCTGATCCACCAAGATCCACGCCCATCTGATGGGTCAGGTCGTAAAACACCGGCTCAAGCTGATCGGTAGTGGTACCAAGCAAAATCATGTCGCCAGTGGAGCCGTGAAAGTTGGTCATACCACTGCCTCTGTGATCCCACATGTCACAGACCTTGCGCAGATAGGCGGAGCTATAGAACTTACTTGCTGGCTGGTTGACGCGCATGGTGTGGAAATGGGCAATGGTTGGAAATTTGTCAGGAACGTCTGAATAGCGGCCGATAACACCACCGCCATAACCGAAAACACCCACGATTCCACCATGTTTCCAGTGGGTCTCCTTGTGAACATAGGACAGTTCCAGCTGCCCCAAAAGGTCCAGGCAATCCTGTTTGCCCTTTAGACCCTTCTGTTCTATGTCGTCAACAAAACTTGGCCATGGCCCGTTTTTAAGGTCATCGCACATTGGAGTGTCATGCTTCTTGACATCAGCCATTTAAATCTCCCTCCTTAGGTAGTTTTTTCAAATTCTTATCTCAAAATCGTATTCTCAATCCTGACATGTTCAGGAAGAGCCCGAATTTATCCTTATATAAATGAATATTCATTCGGCAACTGACAAAATTCTATTGCGTGAAAACTTTTATAATATCTTTGTGCCATCCTTGTCAAGCCCAAAAAATCAGGTAATTTCAGTATATTTTAAAATTATTTCCTTTTTTTTATAATTAAATCAGGACGATGTAAACATCGCAATAAATGTGAGAAACCTTACAATTAATGAACTTTCATTCATTTTTTATCTGTTTTTCGGTAAAAAAGACTTTCCATGGCCTCAAAAAGCAGGGAAACGGGACGTCCAAAGAAAAAATTACAGCTTTGTTGATCAATACCCAACCTATCACAAGCCATACGCCTGAAGCTCTTATCACTCTCTAAGAGTCTGCTTTTTTCTTCAGATCTGTCGTCCTCATCCTTTATCAATGACATTGAGATATCTGCAAGCAGCCCAACTGGAAATGCCTTTTCATAGCTTTTTATCAGGTCAGCAAGTAGGCTTCCTGGCGGTATCACATCTCCACGGTTTAACAAATCTTTCAAAAAGAGCTGCTCAATGGGTTGTGTGTCCCAACATTTGAGCAATCTGCACTCAAGGGGCCTTTTTTCATATATGGTACATGCATTATCAGACTGACTGAAATAGATGCACTGCCCCTCCAGGTCTATGCCGCAAATCTTTATCATTTCAGATGAAAGCGTTATCAATTCACCTGTGACTGGATTTAGGGCCAGCTCCCCTTTCCTGTAGGTGACAAGATCTTTCGGCCTGAGCAGTCCTTCTACAAGGAGCGGCCTGTCTTCTGAATGCAAGCAAGGGCCTCCTTTTTTACAACAGGTGCCACACCTCTTGCATTCCTTTTGATTTCCATTATCCTGTTTACGGATGTCAGATGTCATATCAGAAGAATATCAAGAGATCCTTGAACTAATGAATCAAGTCGACGGTGCAGTGTCGGCTGTTGCAACGCAATATCCCAAAGAATTCAGGTGCCGTAAGGGATGTTCTGACTGTTGTCACGCTGCCTTTGACATATCCCTCGCAGAGGGTGTTCTCATACTCAAACATTTTCACAGACTTGGCAGAAAAACCAGAAGGGAAATCCTGAAACAGGCCAAAAGGGCAGAAAAAAAATGGCAGACAGCTCTCAGTCAAAAGAAGGAGCTTGCTTTGGTGAGAATTGCCTGCCCGCTCCTCAGCCCTGATGACCAGTGCCTTCTCTACGATGTCAGACCTGTGAATTGCAGGACATATGGAGCACCCACAGAAATCAATGGCAAGGGCCATGTATGCTCCCATTCTGGTTTTGCAGCAGGCAAAACATATCCCACTGTCAGGCTTCACCTTATTCAAAGCAGGCTTCTGGAACTTTCAAAAGAAATAAACCCCTTGATTGCCAACCAGAGGTGGCCTATCGCCAGTATCCTTCTCGGGGCCCTGGACAGATATCAATTATCTGGGGTGGATCCAGCCTGAGCCAGCCGTTCCTCAAGAATCCGTATCCCGTCCTGCAAAGTCTTGGCCTTTTCCTTGGCACCCATATTCCTGAATAGCTTTTCAGCCAACCTGTATGCGTCCAAGGCATCATCGAGCTTACCTTGCCGTTCGTAGATATCCCCTATACCTGCAAGAAACAATGCAGACCGCTTGACATCTTTGAGACCTTCCACAAGCTCCAGGGCCCTGAAAAAATATGGAAGCGCCTTGTTGAACTCCTTTTCATGCCTGTAAAGATCTATAACCTTCTCTAGCATTATCACCGTACTCACAGGGTCCTTTTTCTTCTCGCAGATTGCAAGCGCACGCTGATAAGGTGCAAAGGCCGCCTTAATATTGCCCCTCATCACATGAATGTCGCCAAGTTTTTCACAAATATTTGCCACCTCGGCGTCATAGCCGAACTCGTCAAATACGCCAAGAACCTCCTCAAAACACTTCATTGCGTCCAGGGATTGGCCCCTGTTTTTAAGGATTTCAGCCTCCTGATATTTATGCCAGGCCTGAGTGATTTCTGGTGGCTCTTGCTCCTTTGTTTCACCAACTGCCTTTTCTTCTGCCTCTTTCTTATTGTCCTTCATATCCATATCGGTCTCTTCCATTCTTTTGATGGCCCTTCTTGCTTCATTACCCACAGTAGTGGTACTTACCTTATTGCCATCAAAGAGCTCAAATTCCTCCTCATCGTTTCTGAGTCGCAAGACTGCGCCTCTTGCTTCTGCGGCCCTCACCTGGCCTAATGCCCATACTGCATGCCCCCTAATGGTGGCGTCCTTGGAGCCAAGAAGATCGAAAAGGGCAAAAAAGGAACTATTTCTGACGATCTTGGGATACCGCCCGCCTATCCTGCCAATTGCCCACAATATTGCCGGCCTTGATGGTTCATCTCCCATAAGGCCAAGAATATGCCTCACAAAGGAGCCATATAATCCGGGCTGATGCCTGATAATCTCTCCGACTGTCTCGATTGTACCCCAGTTGGCAGCAGCTGAGTCATTGGCAGCATATAGAAGCCTTCTGAGAAGATCGCCCACGGCTGCTGGGTCTTCTTGAGCGATAGCTCCTGCTACTCCTCCAAGCATCACTACTGCCTGCCATCGTGTAGCAGGATCCGCATTGTAGAGAAGCCTTTGCATCTTCCTCAGGACGAGCCTGTCCTCTTGCACCATGTCTATGAGACGCTCCAGATCCGATTCGCCAACAGCCTTGGCCACCTGGGCCTTGGAGAAACGTTTCTTTCTCGCTTTACGCAGATTGTCAACCCTTCTAGAGGTTGCAAGAGGCGGGGCGCTGACAGCCTTTTGATACTTGACCCTGATGCCCGGCTCCTTGGTCTCACGAATATCATCACTGAGTCTGATAAAGCTTAGTGCGCCCTTTACCCTGTGGCCCTGATAATCATGCCCCTCTGGATAGATAAGGTGTTTTCCTATGTCGTAACCTTCTATCAGGGCATCCTGATAATCTTCCCCTGGCATAAGATCCCAGGCTAGATCAAGATCTGCATCACAGGCAAACTCCAAAGCCTCCACCAATGCAGCGCCAAGGTTGAATCCTGTAACGTCGTGTACATAGACTGCCCCACATGAACAGACCCCATATTCAAAATCCCCCCTTCGCATGGGCTCAAGCTCCTTGGGACGCTCAAGCCTCTGATTGCAAAAAGGGCACCTTGGTTCTATGACTTCATAACCAGAGGCCATAACTATCACACTCCAAATATGTTACTGTTTTGCAGAGTTGATCTTGGCCTCAAAGTCCGGATGGATGGGGTAGCCCAGCTGTTTTGCCTTTTGGACCGCCTCCTCTGCCCTTTGAACGTCTCCTTTGTAAAAACAGGCTACAGCCAAATTATTAAACGCAAGGCCAAATTCCGGGGCTAGGCAGACAGCCTTTTCAGCCACCTCTACAGCCTTGTCCAGCTCATCGAGTTCAACGAGCACAGTGGCATAATTGGTAAGGGCCGGGACCATTTCAGGTTTCAACTCCAGGGCCTTTTTGAAATATCCTTCCGCGTCCTGAAATTTGCCCATCTGCAAGTAGGCTGAACCTATATTGGCCAAGGCCTCTGCTGAACCAGGATGAGCATTCAGGGCCTCCTTATTCTCCCTGATGCCCTCCTCAAGGCGTCCCAGCTGAAAGAACAGGGTGCCAAGGTTGATCCTGATCTCAAAGGATGCTGGATCCAACTTGAGGGCCTTCTGAAACTCACTGATGGCCTCTTCCGATCGGCCCGCCTTCCAATAGGCTAGAGCCAGGCGATGGTGTGCCACCACTGAGTTTTTATTTTCTCTTACTTCTTTCTCAAGATCCTGTATTATTCTATCAAGTTCACCTGATTTTATAGGATTTTGGGCCATTATTCCTCCTGATATTCACCATTTGACCTGGATGTAAATGAAGAACCAATCATTTTTTTGATTTGAGACGCATAAGTTACCATAAATATCTCAAATTCCTACACCTCATAAAGAATCTGATGGTATTTTCACAAAAAAGGCTGACTGTCTATGATAGGAACTAAAGACATTTCCAAAAATTCCGATGAAGACGAACCCCTGACCTGCCTCGTATGTGGAGGCCCAGCCGACCTTAAAGGCAGATGAGCCAAGGCTACAGTGGTCTGCAGGTCCTGTGGATCGGAGTTGCCAGCATCCCATTATCAGGAGCAGATAGATGAAATGAAAGACAAGATGATATGTGAATTTAACCGTGGCCTAGACTAAGACAGGCAGCTCCTTCAAAGGGGCTGCCTGTCAGAACCTTCTGTTTGTTATTCGGTGTCCTTGGAATCAGACCCTTTGCTCTTCCTCCCTGACTGAAATGGCCACCTTGTACAGGATTGTCAATATCAGCCCTCCTACTGCCCAAATAGCTGTTGCTATAGTGATCTCAGGAAATGTTGGGTGATATTCTGTGATCATTTCAAGTGGATTTGGAATAAAACCGCCTATGACCAACCCAACGCCCTTGTCTATCCAGGTTGCAAGAAAGATACAAGCGCATCCTATTGCCAGCCACAGAGGCCGTCTTCGTATGGGTGGCACCAGAAGGATGAATATACCCGCAAATCCTATCACTATACAGGCTCTCATGAAGGGCACCAGATTGCCGTACTCGCCGATTCCCCAGAACAGATATTCCAAGGTGGCTTTGTGGCCTGGAATATTACTGTAGAAGGCCGTGAAGAATTCCATGCCCATGAAAAAGAAGTTCACGATCATGGCATAGCAAATGGTTCTAGCAATGTTCTGAAGTGCCTCCTCACCAGGATCGAACTTGGTCACCTTCCGGACGAACAACAGGATCATCACCAGAAGAGATGGCCCAGCAGCAAAGGCCGATGCGAGAAAGCGAGGTGCCATGATAGCTGTCAGCCAGAAATGTCTACCTGGAAGACCAGCGTACAGGAACGCTGTAACAGTGTGAATACTGATGGCCCACGGTATGGACAGGTAAATGAATGGTTTTACCCACCCAGGACATGGCAGACCCTTTTTGTCGGCCAACAAGGTATTGTAACCGCAGATGATGTTGAGAATCAGATAGCCATTCAAAACGATCATATCGTAAAAGAGCATGGAATGGGGTGTAGGATGAAGTACCACATTCATCATTCTCATGGGCTGCCCTATATCAACTACGATGAAAAGCAGACACATAACAACCGCTGCTATTGCCAGAAACTCTCCAAAGACCACCACCTTGGCATACTTCGTATAGTGGTGGAGATATTTGGGAATCACCAGCATAACCGCCCCTGCTGCGACACCGACAAAATAGGTGAACTGGGCTATGTAAACGCCCCACGATATATCCCTGCTCATGCCGGTAATACCAAGACCTACCTTCAACTGGTATAGGTAAGCAATAAACCCTGCGCCAATGATACAGAGTAAAAATATCACCCATCCCCAGTAAATAGATGATCCTTTTAAAGCCTTTTCAATCATGATGACCTCGCACTACACCAGATAAAATACTGATGGTTTGGTTCCAAGTTCCAGTTTGCGCCTGAGGGAAACCCTCTCCCTGAGTATCTTCCGCACGTTGGAATTCTCGTCTGCCAGATTTCCAAAGTGCATCACATCTGGACACGCCTCAACACATCCTGGCTTTTTACCTTCAGCCAGGCGCTCCACGCAGAAGTTGCACTTTTCTACAACACCCCTCATCCTGGTTGGAAAGCGTTTGTTCAATTTTCTGCCCTGTGCCATTTCCTTCTTTAGTTCCACCCTCGGATCGAGCCAGTTGAAACTCCTGGAACCATAAGGACATGCAGCCATGCAAAAACGGCATCCTATGCACCTGTGATAATCCTGTGCAACTATGCCATCAGGCCTCCTGAACGTGGCCTCGACTGGACACACCCTTGCGCATGGAGGCTCGTCACAGTGGTTACACATGAGCAGGAACGGCAGCTTCTCGAGAACCTCATCGTATTCGTTGTAGCTGTCGGTAAATACATGCTCATATTCCTCTTCCCATATCCACTTGATCTCGTTCTTGGGGTCTCCCCAATTTGGCACGTTGTGAAGATGATGGCATGTATGTATGATTTTCTCTGCCTTTTCCTTGGTGATGGCCTTCATATCTATCAACATGGCCAGGCGTATCTTTGGACCAGCCTCTTCCCCCTTCTCATGGGCTGCTCCATGGTGAGCGCCGTGATGGCCTTCATGCTCCATCTCGGCATCCACCTTTCCAGGCTTCAGTAATTCAAAGGCACCGCTTCCGCCAAGGCCAATCAGGGTTGAAAGGCCAGCTACCTTTAAAAATTTTCTTCTGTCCATACTCATAACTTGCTCCCATTTGGATCATAATGACAATCCCAGCAATAGGGCTGAACCGCTGCATAATTATGACATTTATCGCAGAAATCCTTTTTGTTGGAGTGACACTTCAAACAGGTATTCTGCAAGCTGATCCACACCTTTTTCCCAGCCTTGTTCACATACCACCTGTTGCCATCCCTAAGGGCCTGGTCACGCCATTCATTCAGGAATTGCATATGGGTGGTGATCATGAACTTGGTGTCTTCCACGCATTTCTTGACTGGCAGAGCCTTAATAGCAGGCGTATCAAGACTGGGTTTGGGTTTTTCAGCCGGTGAACCGTGCTGGTAGATGAAGGGAAAGAGAAATATCCCAGCAAAGATGAGCAATCCTACTATGACCTTTCCTGAATCATACATCTTCTGTTACCTCCCCTCTTCCTGGTATCTCTTCACCCCTCAGGTTGAGAGTTCGTTCATTTTCTCCCTCCATTATAAGGGCATTTGCTACCAGCTCCGAGACACCACAAACATTCATCCCAGGAACCCAGTATTCCATAGAGGCAGGAAGAACCGCCCTGTCGATGGCACAGACACAGGCGAGCATATTGGCGCCAAAGCGTTCATGTACATATTTCACTGCGTTAGCCCTTGGCAGCCCGCCCCTCAGCCTGAGCTCCATGTTTTCACCAGCATTCAGACCTGCACCACTGCCACAACAGAAGGTCTGTTCCCTGATGGTATTCTCTGGCATATCATAAAAATGATTACACACATTTTTGATTACATATCTCGGCTCTTCGAACATGCCCATGCCGCGGGAAGGATTGCAAGAATCGTGATATGTGACCTTCAGGTGGTCATTTCTGCTTGGATCGAGCTTGAGCTTTCCATGCTTGATGAGATCTGCGGTAAATTCTGTAATATGCACCATCTTTGCCGACTTGGCGTTCTCGAACTTTGTGCCGGTTATAGGAGATACTGGCTCCTCTAGAAACTCTGGAGGACCATTGAACGTATTCATG
>Ga0256914_1000109_pt1 | contig 78923 bp, 91 predicted proteins | sample HulkmetaG_FD_191571 | JGI IMG/M metagenome (GOLD analysis project Ga0256914, IMG submission 191571) | Hydrothermal chimney microbial communities from Main Endeavour vent field at the Juan de Fuca Ridge, Pacific Ocean - Hulk | ecosystem: Environmental > Aquatic > Marine > Hydrothermal vents ...
GTCTACGCTTAATTCGATTAAACATTCCCCATCAAATGATTTTCGACGAAGTTTACCATGCTTTCACAGCTAGAGAATTTGTCCGTGGTGATAATCTTACTCCTTGGGAATGGTGGCATCGAGCTCCTAAGGGTTATGCTTATGAATGGACTCATCCACCTTTAGCTAAGTATGGCATGATTGTAGGCATGTTACTTTTTGGCCAAAATTCATTTGGTTGGCGTTTTGGTTCTGCTCTATTTGGAGCTATGAGTGTTGTCTTGATTTATTTGTTGGGACGTTTTTGGTTTTCTTCTAAAGTTGCTCTTTTAGCCTCTTTTTTATTTGCCTGTGATGGTTTAAGTTTAGTTCAATCACGAATAGCTATGAATGATATTTACATGGTCTTTTTTAGTTTGCTTTCCCTTTACTTGGCTGAACGTCGCTTTTGGAAACTAACCGCCTTTAGTTGGGGATTGGCTTTAGCTTCCAAATGGAGCGCTTTGTATTTAAGTTTGCCTTTAATTTATTTATTTTTAAAACAGACTGGTTTTAATTTAAAATCTTTCTTGTCTTTTAGTCGCTATCTTTTGATTACTGTTTTAGTTTATATCTTAAGTTATTTTCCTTTTTTTATTCATCATTCTTGGTCTCAGTTTTTACAACTCCAAACTCAAATGTGGCTTTATCACACCAATCTTCAAGCCACTCATCCTTATCAATCAAAACCTTGGCAATGGATCTTAGCTCTTCGTCCAGTTTGGTATTATGTTAATCGTACTCCAACAGCTATTGCCAATATCTACGCTCAATCTAATCCTTTTATTTTTATCACAGGTTTGATTTCTTTCTTTCTTCTTCCGATTTATTGGCAACCATCCCTTTTAATTTCTCTAATTGCTTATCTAAGCTTTTTTCTTCCTTGGCTTGTTTCTCCTCGCATCATGTTTTTTTATCATTATTTACCTAGCTTACCTTTTTTCTATCTCTTATTGGCTTACTTACTTTATCGTTTACCAAAAAACGTTCGTTTTTTTATCTTGGGATTTTTCTGTTTTTCTAGTTTAATTCTTATTTTTCCTTCAGTTTATGCTCTTCCTCTTCCCAAATCTTATTGGCATTTGTTGTTTAAACTTTTCCCTTCATGGCAATAATAATAAGCCTATCAACCCAATTCCTACTAAAATAGCTCCCAAACTAATATTATTAGTTGTTAACTCCATAATTCCTGCTTGAGGTAAAGCTGAAGGAACAGGACTTGAACTAGTTTCAACTACTGGAGTAGGTGTAGGGGTAGGAGTGGAGGTAGAAGTTATAGGAGTAGGTGTAGGTGTAGGGGTAGGGGTAGGGGTGGGGGTAGGAGTAGATAAAGATTCTACGATTAGTTTAACTCCACACTGAGACTCTGTTCCTTCATCTGGTGTAAATTTAGCTTGATTATCAATTGTTTGTCCTTCAGTTCCTGATTTTACCCTTACTCTAAACATAACTTGACCCTTATCTCCAGCCGCCAATTGGTCAATAGCGCAAGTGACTGTTCCACTCTCTTCAGTACAGTTACTATCACCGTCCACATATTCTAGTTGTTCAGGTAAAACGTCTTGTAAGGTTGCTCCTGTAACCGTTGTATTTCCAGTGTTTTCATAATCAATAACATAGACAAAAATTTCTCCAACTTTAACATTATCTTCTTCTCCAATTTTTTCTTCTAAATAATATTCTCCGGGAGTATTTCTAGGATCATCTCTCCAAGCTGTTTTAGCAGTACAATGCAAATTAGGATTTGCTTCTTCTTCTACCCTAAAATTTAACTCACAATTATCTGTTTCACTCACTTCAAAAACGCCAGGAGTTTGAGGTTTAATACTAGGTTTAGGTGTTGTTTTTGAAATTGGAGATGGTTTTGGAGTAGGGGTAGGTTTCTTGTTAAGAAATTTACTATTTACTAACAAAAACACTCCTATTACCACTAGTAAACTAATACTTATTCCTACTAGTAGTAATATTGTTTTCTTGTTTTCGCTCATTATTGTGACTCCGTTATATCAGCTGTTGACCATTGATCACTACAAATACTTCCATCAGCTAAGCAAGCTCGGCACTGAACTTGATAGTCACCTGCTTTAGTTACTGTTAAAACAGCTTCGTTTCCATCAGCTTCTAAGCTTTGATAATCTCCTCCATCTATTCTATATCTAAATTCATACTTTAAAGCTTCTTCACTACTAGCCTTACCTTCACAGATAAATTTTACTTTATCTCCGATAACAATGTTTTCTTTGTCTTTACTTAACGATTCACAACTGACTTCAGTTGCTTCAATCCCTATCATTATAAAATAATCATTAAAATCATAATCTCCCGGCCACTCCCTCCAATCAGCCCAGCATTCTTTACTCAAAATTTGATCCCCAAAACTTTCAGCCCAACTAATTGCTTCTTCTACCGAAGGCTTTTTGAATGGTGTACATTTACCTCCTTGAGGCGGACCAGGTAAACCACTTCCACAAGTTTGATCACTATTAACTGGAATCCAGCCGGTCCCTTGAGGCGGAGTAGGTTGTTTAGGAGCACATTCGCTACTCTGTTCAACTTCCAAAACCTTAGTTAAAGTAGCAGTTGTGCCTGTTTTAACTGTAATATCGGTAACAATGCGTTGTTTCCCACTCTCTTCTATTGGTATTTCATAAGTTTGTCCCTCATAATCAACAAGAATTTCTTTTACTTTATCGTTACTCGTGTCTAATGGATAAAAATACACTACTAGCTTTCCATCTTTTTCGAAAGGTCCTATTTCAGCCGTTTTGTTATATTGTGGAATTTTGTCTGGAGCAGCTCCACAGCCATGATTAACACCTTGATTACAATTGTTTGTATCTTTTTTATTTAACTCACATACACAAACCGCATCTCCAGGTGTTGCACCACCATTATATTCTCTAACCACTTTTGATACTTTACACACACCATCTTTATTTTTACATTTATCTCCTGCATTAAGGTATTGACACGATGATGCTGAAGTACCAACACAAAAATACCAATTACTTTTTACTTCGGCTATTCTTGGTTTTTGGACCAATAACTTATATCCTACTCCCAACACACCCCCAACCATTAATATTCCCTCTCCAATTAGCACTGGCAACTTCCACTTTCCTAACCCCTTCTTTTCTTCTACTGTTTTTTCTTGACTATTCCCACTAAACCCTAATGGAGGTACACCATTCCCTTGAATGTTAGGCTGATTATTTTCAGAATTCATAATCGTTTTTGTTTGCTTTTAACAATATTCCCCCTAGTCCCATAATCCCAAACCCTAACAATAATGTCAATATGGTTTCTTGCCAAGATCCAGAAACCGGAACTCCAGAACTTGTTGATGGCATTGTCGTTCTTGTTGTAGTTATATTTGAAGCACTACTCTCACTTGCTTCAAAAGCTGGTTGAATGTTGTTGGCTGTAATTGAAAAATTTCTGTCTATACTTTCTGTTTGACCATTAGCATCTATATATTCCACGGTTAGAGTATAATCACCATCATCCAATACTTGATTGGCGGTCCAAGCCCAAGTTCCATCATTATCGATAGTTACTGTATCACTAGCAATTGCACCTAGATTAGATGTTAAACTTACACTTAAGGTTTTTCCACTTGGTCCTGTACCTCTAAATTCTGGTTGTGAACTAGCAACTACTTCTCCTTCTTCAGGGTAAACAATCGTAACGACCTCTGTTGATGTTGTGGAATCTGAAGTATCTGAAGTAAGAGGTTCGATATTAAAAACTTTCGGAATTTGAGCCACTTTTGCACTTTCAGTACTTGTTGTTGAATTAGTATTAATGGTGGTGGTGCTTGGTGTAGGTATTGCTTGAGCTAAAAACTCATATTTTTCTCCTAAGTTCATATCTGGTACTGGTTTGGCAAATCTTAGGGCTACTTTAGCTTTTGTTTGTTGTTGTCCGTCAGTAATAAATAAATTGAAAATTGTAGCGTCAGGATCATAATCAATATAATCATTTAAATCTAATGTTCTTGCTACCGATATGGGAACTGTCCAATTACCAGACGCTTTAACTAAAGTCGACAAGGGAGTTGCTCCTGGAATATCGACGTAAACAATAGCTCCTTCTGCAGGGCTAGTTTGATCTTTTTTAACTACTCCATAAATCGTTTCTGCAGGAGGAGTTTTACTCAATACAGGAGCGGTTTTAACCGTGTATGGAGAACCATTGTTGTCGAATTTACTTTTTCCCTCAACCAATTTAAATGCATATTGAGTATTTGGTTGTAGTTTTGTGATTGTAATATGATGAGTCCGGTATTGACCTTCATTATCACCTAAATCTCTATCATCTGTTGCCACATTAGTTAATTTCTCACCAACTTTACCATAAATAACTTTTGCTGCTGTTGGTTGTTCGGTTGTCCACGAAACAGTAAATTTATTATCAGCTAGGTTAGTAATTCGAACATTTTTAGGTTGAATACCAATATTACTTGTTGTTGATTGTTGTCGTTTTACCATCCAAATTCCACCTCCAATACCTAATGCCAAAACTAGAATCGCCAATAACGTTGGAATCTTTTTCATCAATAAGCTCATGTTATTTCCATCCTAACATAAATCTAACTTTATCTGCTAGAGCTACTTGCTTCATTATCAAGCCAGTTTATGTTTTTGGGCAATTTTTGTCTTTGTTCTAATTGTTTTAAAGTATCAACGTCAAATTTAATACTAATCGGGTTTAGAATTTCTTTATCTATTGATATTTCTGCTGCTTTATTTAAAGCCGAATATATACTAAAAACCGTCCATATTATACTTGCTATCAAGATCCACACAGCCATTTGTCGTATTGATTTCTTCAATTTTTGTCGATAGTAACGATTGACTATATGTTTTGTCATTTTTTCTTTACTGGTTGCAGAATTTTTTCTAATTCGGTTTTATTACCAAAATAATATATTTTGCCATTTAAAGTCATAACTAATTGACCCAGTTTATCCTTTTTGTCGTTTTGGTTAATACTAACCGTATTAATTTCCAATAAACGATCTATATTAGTTAATTGATTCAAAGTTTTTAATAATTCTGCGTAATCTCCTTCAAATCTAAGATTAACTTTAATTTCTATAGGTGATAATTTTTGATTAATTTGATAAGGATCTAATAAATCTGATTTCAGTAAAGATTCAGTAAACGTTCCATTAACATATCTCACTTTATTTTGATTAGCTACCCATTCCATTTCTTTAACAAAGTAACTATAGTCTGGACCTAGAGGAATAGTTTTTTCAATTTTTTGACTTTCTCCAGAAACTCGAGCCCAAATTTTTGCCACTTGTGTCAAAGCTACACTTTTTTTCTTTAAACGGGTCAAAGTGTTTTCTGTAACTTCGATTTCTTTATTTAATTCTGCAATTTTGGCTAAACTAGGCTTAATAGCAAAAACAACAAAAAAACTCACTGTTAAAAGTGACAATACAATTCCTAGCGATTCTCCAACACCAGGTTTATTTGCCATCCTTTGAAGGTATAAGTAATAATTACTTTGACGTCGGCGTTGTAAATTAAACTTCATTCCTTTTTATCCTCATCTTTGAAACTAGCTACTAAACTGAATTTTAATTTAGCTTGTTTTTCAACTCCACTTTCTATGTTTTGAATTGATACTTGTCGAAAATTTCCACTTCCTTTCAAATTTTCTAAAAATTGATTAAATCCAGTCATTGAGTAAGCATAAGCAATTAAACTAATTTGATTTTTATTAACTTCAATTTTTTCTAACCAAATATCGTTAGGCATTAATTGAGCCATATAAGGAAAACTAGCTTTCATTTTCTCTTGTTCTTCTAATATTGGTTTTGCTAAGACTAATCTTGCTTGAGCTAAACGAAAATTATCTTCAATAGTGGCATAAGCTTTGATTTTAACCACTTCTGCCTCTACATCACGTCTCAAATTGTTTAATTTTCGATCCAAACTAAATCTAAATAGAAATATCCCTACCACAATCATTTGAGTTGTAATCACGATCCATTTTCCAACCACCAATCCCCAATTCAAAGCTCGTCCCACTAAACTTGTTTCAAATGGGTCTTTGGGTAGCAGATTAATCTCTCTTTTATCTTTAGAGAAAAGGGCAGCCAAATTCATTATAAATCAAGTATACATGAAAACTTCTATTTGGTGGCTTTTTTCGTTTTCTGAGTGGTTTTTTTTGTTGTCTTAACTTTACTCTTATTATCTCGTTTTTCCTTTGTCACTTTTGCCTTTTCTTTTGTAAAAGGAGATTCTTTAACTTTTTTCTTACTTAGTTTTATCAACCTACTTTTAAGTCGAGCTGCTTTATTTGGTTTAATAATTTTTTTCTTTTTAGCAATATCAATTGCTGAATAAGCTGCTGCTATCGTTGTTTTTGAAGGCGCTAATCTTGCTTTCTTAAGACTTGATTTTAATCTGGAAATAATAGGCAAATTAACTTTTCGCCTTCTTCGATCAACTCTTAATTTTTTGGTTGCAGATTTAGTAACTGGCATGATGAAATGCATTTTATCAAGCTCGGCTTTAAAAAACAACACCTTCTAGGTTATAGTATTTTTATATGTTTAAACGCCTTGTCAAAAATGGACGCCATTTACTTACCCGAGAACATTCAAATATCCTTTCTGCAGCAACCGTTATTATGTTTTCTGCTGCTGCCTCAGCTTTATTGGGGGTACTACGGAATCGTTTATTAATTACTTATTTTTATCATCAACCTGCTATTCTTGATGTTTACTGGGCTGCTTTTCGTTTACCTGATATGGTTTTTCAATTACTTGTTGTCGGTTCTTTATCAGCCGCTTTTATTCCTGTTTTTTCTCAACTCTTAACCAAAAGTAAACAAACCGCTAATCTTGTTGCTTCTTCTACCATTAATTTTATTCTCACTTTATTATAGATATTTTCAGCAATAATTTTTATTTTTGCTCGACCTCTTTCAGGCTTAATTGCTCATGGTTTTTCTTCTCAACAACTTGATCTTATGGCTTCACTTACAAGAATTATGATTTTTGCTCAGCTTCTTTTTGGCTTATCTAGTTTCCTTACCGGAATTATTCAATCTCATAAACGCTTTTTAGTTCCTGCTTTATCACCTTTACTTTACAATTTAGGAATTATCTTAGGAACAGTGTTGTTTAGTCGTTCTCTTGGTATTTACGGTCCCGCTTTAGGAGTTGTTTTGGGAGCATTATTTCATCTTATAGCTCAAATTCCTCTTGCTCGTACTCTTGGCTTTCGTTATTCATGGAGTTGGGATCTTAAACATCCTGCAGTTAGAGAGATCGGTCGCTTGATGATTCCTCGCACTCTAGCTCTTTCAGTTATGCAATTAGAACAAACTGCTTTAGTCTTTTTTGCTACCTCTCTTGCTCAAGGATCTTTAACCATGATTTATATCGCTCAACAACTCACTAATTTACCCGTTCGTATGTTTGGTATCCCTATAGCTCAAGCCTCTTTGCCTTTTTTTACTAAGGACTATGCTCAACATAAATTTACCAAACTCAATCGTATGTTAACTTCATCAATTCTTGAGATTGTTTATCTTACTTTGCCAGCTTCTATTCTTATTTTAGTACTTCGCATACCCTTGGTACGTTTAGCTTACGGAGCCGGTTCTTTTCCTTGGAAAGCTACAGTTACTACTGGTAAATTAGTTGCGATTTTGTCTTTAGCAGTTGTAGCTCGTTCTTTAGTTCATCTTGCCGTTCGCGTTTTTTATGCGTTACATAACACTAAAATTCCTTTTTTAGTAGCCACCTTAGCCACTTTTCTTAATATTAGTTTAGCTGCTTATTTAGTTTTTATTCTTCATGCAAGCGTTATTAGCCTTGCTTTATCATTGACAGTTTCTGCTTTTATAGAAGCAATATTACTAATAGTCCTTCTTTTTCGCTTTCTTAAACTTAAGCCTCAATTTTTGTTTTATTTTTCACTTTTGAAAATAATAATTATTTCAGCCTTGACAGCAGTTGCATTATGGTTACCATTCAGATTTTTTGACCAGTTTATTTTTGATACTACTCGTACTTTACCTCTTTTAATTCTTACTTTAACAACTTCTTTTATTGGTCTCTCTATTTATTTAATATTTTCGCTATGGTTTAAAGTTGACCAACTTCAGATTTTTATTAAATTATTTAAACGTCTTGGCAATTGGCAACAAGTTTTAGCTAAAACTTCGGAACCTATCGATCAACCTAAACCTACGGTATAATTCCTCATAATGATCTCGAGAATTCGTAATTTTTCTATCATTGCTCATATTGATCATGGTAAAACCACTCTCACCGACCAGCTTTTATTGTCTGCTGGTAATCTTACTCCTAATCAATTTCATGAGCGGATGTTAGATTCTAATCCGATTGAACAAGAGCGAGGAATTACTATTAAGTTAGCTCCAGTTCGTCTCAACTATCGTTTTCAAAATCTTGATTATCAACTTAATCTTATTGACACCCCAGGTCACGTTGATTTTTCTTACGAAGTTTCTCGATCTTTGTCTGCTTGTGAAGGTGCTATCTTACTTGTTGATGCTACCAAGGGAGTTCAAGCTCAGACTATTGCTAACTATGACAAAGCTCTTGCTCAAGGATTAACTATTATTCCTGTTATCAACAAAATTGATTTGCCTAACGCCGATATTCAAAAAGTAACTCATGAACTTCAGTCTTTTTTTGGTTTTTCCCCAAAAGAAATTATTCAAGTCTCAGCTAAAACTGGTTACAATATAGATCAACTTTTTCAAGCTATTATTTCCCGCATTCCTGCTCCGAAACCACCTTCTAATCATGCTCTTAAAGCTCTTATTTTTAATTCTACTTTTCATCCTCATAAAGGAGTTATTGCTTTTATTAGGCTTTTTTCTGGAAAAATCAATCCTCAAAACCTTAATCAACTTTTGCTATATCAAAACCACCAATCTCTTTCACCGCTTGAGATTGGCTTTTTTAATCCTCAAATGCAACCCACTCAGCAGTTGACAGCTGGTCAAGTAGGCTATCTGGCTACTGGTTTAAAAGATATTCATCTAGTTCAAGTTGGAGACACTCTTACCGAACGTCATGCTCACATTCAGCCTATCAAAGGCTATCGCAAACCCAAACCTATGGTTTATATGGACCTTTATCCGCTTGACGCTAAAGATTATGGCTTACTAGTTAAAGCTTTAGCTAAACTAGCTCTCAACGATGCTGCTTTAACTTACAAATCTACTGCTTCTCCAGCTTTAGGTCATGGTTTTAGGGTTGGATTTTTAGGTATCTTACATGCTGAAATTGTTAACGAGCGTTTGCGCCGTGAATTTCAATTAGATGTTATCAACACTTCTCCATCTGTACCTTATCGCCTCATTCTTAATAATGGTCAAATCAAAACTATTTCTTCTCCTACCGAGTTTCCAGATCCTTCTTCGATCAAAACTATCCAAGAGCCTATCGTTAATTTAACCATTTATACACCGAAAACTTATCTTGGATCTATTATGGAACTTTGTGAATCAAAACGAGCTGTTTTTCAAGATATGCAGTATCTTAATAATCGTGTTAAGCTTCAATATACTTTTCCTCTTATCGAATTGATCATTAATTTTTATGATCGTTTAAAATCTATTTCCTCTGGATACGCTAGTATTCAATACGAACATGCCGGTTATCAATCAATTGATGCTGTTAAAGTTGATATCCTTCTCAATCACAAACCAGTTCCTGCTTTCTCTTTTATTGCTCCTAAAAGTACTGCTGAAATTCAAGCTCGAGCTTTAGTTAATAAACTTAAAGATTTGATTCCTCGCCAACAATTTGAACTTCCCATTCAGGCTGCCATCGGAGGTCGTATTATTGCTAGACAAACACTTAAAGCGTTTCGTAAAGATGTTACTGCTAAGCTTTATGGAGGGGATAGAACTCGTCGCCTTAAACTTTTAGAGAAACAAAAACGAGGCAAGAAACGAATGAAACAACTTGGTTCTGTTAATCTTCCTCCAGAAGTTTTTACTGCTGTTCTAAAACTTGACACTTTTTAGCACTCGCTATATATTAGTGCTAAAGGAGGTCGTTATGCTAAAGCCCTTAACTGAACGTCAGATTAAAATTATTCAAGCTGTTGTTCAAGAATACACTCAAACTGCTCAACCAGTGGGTTCGGAGACTATTGATAAAAAATATAATCTTGGTGTTTCTCCGGCCACTATTCGTAATGAAATGGCTCGGCTTGAGGATTTAGGTTATTTAGTCCAACCTCACACTTCAGCTGGGAGAATTCCTACTCCCCAAGCTATTAAACTTTATGTTACTGAACTTATGAAGCTTGAAACTCTTCCTGTTGTTGAAGAGGTTGAAATTAAAGAAAGACTTTGGGATATTCGTGATCGTCTAGACCAAATTTTAAAAGAATCAGCTCGTCTTTTATCTGAAAAAACTCAAGTTGTTGGTTTAGCTTTATCCGAAGACGGTGATATTTATTCTTCTGGCTATGCTCATCTTCTAGACTTACCTGAATTTTTTGATATTGATGTTACTAAAACTGTTCTTTCTCTAGTAGAATCCCCTGAAGAAATTCTTGATATCTTTCGCCAAGTTCAATCTCAACAAGCAATTCACTTTCTTTTAGGAGATGAGTTGAAACACGAGCCTCTTCAACAATGTGCCGTAGTTTATACCGATTTCACTATTGGTTCTAAACGAGGCTATGTAGGGGTAATTGGGCCAATGAGATTGAACTATTCTCGCACTTTACCTCTTATAGAACATCTTCACGATCTTTTAGATGAAGTTGAAGCGGCTCAATAAAACTTGAAATTTAAGGAGGATGGTTACTATGGCAGCTCGATCAAAACAAAAATCTCAATCTAACCAACACCAAGTTCAACAACTTAAAGAGAAACTAGCTCGAGCTTTGGCTGATTATCAAAATCTTGAAAAACGTTTTCGTCAAGAATCAACTGAGATTATTAAATTTTCTAATCGTCAACTTTTAACCAAACTTCTTGATTTTAAAGATAATTTAGAACGAGCTGCTTCAGTTATTCAAGATAAAGGTCTTGATTTAGTCCTTGAACAATTAAATCAACTTTTAACCCAAGAGCATGTTCAAGAAATTTCTGCTCTTAATCAACCTTTTGATCCTAACCTTATGGAAGCTGAAGAGGTAGTAGAGGGCGAAAAAGATAAAGTTATTGCAGTCGTTCGGAAGGGCTACCTTTTACATGGTCGCCTTTTACGTCCGGCTAAGGTTAAAGTTGGCTCCGGCTACCAGAAAACTAAAAACAAATCTCTAGCGGAGTCAGACAATTGATTACTAATTATCAAATAAAAAGGAGGTTATTATGACAAAAATTATTGGTATTGATCTCGGCACTACAAACTCAGTTGTTGCCGTTATGGAGGGGGGTAAGCCTAAAGTTATCCCCACTCAAGAAGGTTCTAACTTAATTCCTTCTATTGTCGAGCCTGAAAAAGGCTTAGTTGGTCAACCAGCTAAAAACCAAATGATTTTAAACCCCAAAAACACCATCTTTGCTGTTAAGCGTCTAATGGGTCGTCGCATTGATGATCCTATGGTCGAAAAAGCTAAGAAGCATGTTCCTTATGAAATTGTAGCCGGCAAAGATAACATGGCTGCAGTTAAAGTTGGTGATAAAGTTTATACTCCTCAGGAAATTTCAGCCCGCATTCTTCAAAAAGCTAAAGCTGATGCTGAAAGCTATCTTGGTGAAGAAGTTAAAGAAGCAGTTATTACCGTTCCTGCTTATTTTGATGATTCTCAACGTCAAGCTACTAAACAGGCCGGTAAAATTGCTGGACTTGAAGTTAAACGTATCATTAACGAACCTACAGCTGCTTCTCTTGCCTATGGGCTTGATAAAAAGAAGAACGAAACTATTGCTGTTTATGACTTAGGTGGAGGTACTTTTGATATTTCTATTCTTGAAATTGGGGATGGAGTTTTCGAAGTTAAAGCTACCAATGGAGACACCTTTTTAGGTGGTGAAGATTTTAATCGTAAGATTATCGATTGGATTGTTGCTGAGTTCAAAAAAGAGCATGGTATTGATTTATCAAAAGATAGTCAAGCTCTTCAACGCATCCGTGATGCTGCTGAGAAAGCTAAAATTGAACTTTCTTCAACTACCACTACTACTATCAATCAACCTTTTATTACCCAAGGAAAAGATGGTAATCCTCTTCATCTCACTATGACTCTAACCAGAGCTAAGCTTGAAGAACTAACCGATGACCTTATTCAAAAGACTATTGATCCGGTTAAAGCAGCTCTTAAGGATGCCAACTTAAAACCAAGCGATATTGATGAAGTTGTTCTTGTTGGTGGTCAAACTAGAATGCCTAAAATTCAACAAGTAGTTAAAGATTTCTTTGGTAAGGAACCTCATAAAGGTGTAAATCCTGATGAAGTTGTAGCCATTGGCGCAGCTATTCAAGGTGGTATTTTAGCTGGTGAAGTAGAAGATGTTTTATTGTTAGATGTAACTCCCTTGACTCTTGGTATCGAAACTATGGGAGGAGTAATGACACCTTTAATTCCTCGCAACACCACAGTACCAACTTCTAAAAGCCAGGTTTTTTCCACTGCTAGTGATAACCAAACCCAAGTAGAAATTCACATTCTTCAAGGTGAAAGACCAATGGCTGCCGATAATAAATCTTTAGGTCGTTTTATTCTCGATGGTATTCCCCCTGCGCCTCGTGGAGTTCCTCAAATTGAAGTTACTTTTGACATCGACACCAATGGAATTCTTCACGTCTCTGCTAAAGACAAAGGTACTGGCAAAGAACAAAAAATTACCATTAAAAATGCTACTAATCTTTCCGAAGAAGAAGTTGAACGCATGCGTCAAGAAGCAGAAAAATTTGCTGAAGAAGATAGGAAGAAGAAAGAGTTAGCAGATAAGAAAAACGAGGCAGAAACTCTTATTTTTGCCACTGAAAAATCTCTTAAAAATGTTGGCGATAAAATTACTTCTGAAGAAAAGAAAGAAATTGAAACTGCTTTACAAAAATTAAAAGAGGTTAAAGATAAAGCTGATATTGATCTTGAAACTCTTTCTAAAACTCTTCAAGAAACCAGTCAAGTTTTAGCCAAGTTTAGTCAAAAACTTTATCAACCTACATCTGACTCTTCTCAATCTCAAGAAACTAAAAACAATTCAGATAAAACTGATAAACCTGAAGAAGGGGAGGTTGTAGAAGACTAATGCCAACTAAACGTGATTACTACGAAATCTTGGGCGTCAGTAAAACGGCAAGCTTAGATGAAATTAAATCAGCTTACCGTAAGCTGGCGCTCAAGTGGCATCCTGATAAAAATAAATCTCCTGAAGCTGAAGAGAAATTTAAAGAGATAAACGAAGCTTACGAGGTTTTATCAGATAAAGAAAAACGAGCTAAATATGACCGTTTTGGTCATGCTGCTTTTGATCCTTCAGCTGGTTTCGGAGGTTTTAGTAGTCGTACTTATCGTTCCGGACCTTTTACTTATACTTACACTACCAATGGAGCTAGTTTTGAAGATCTCTTTCGAGGAGCAGGTGATTTCTCCGATCCTTTTAAAATTTTTGAAACTTTTTTTGGTGGTTCGGCAGCTCGTTATGGCTTTCGAACAAAACCCCATTACTCTTTAACTATTGACTTTATGGAAGCTGCTAAAGGGACTACTAAAACCCTTATTCATCAAGGTAAAGAATATAAAATTGAGATTCCTGCTGGTGCTGATGATGGAACTCGAATTCGCTATCAAAATTTCGACGTTTCTATTAATGTTAAACCTCACCCTACTTTCCGCCGTGATGGTTATGACGTTTATATTTATCACGAAATTCCTTTTACTCTGGCTATTTTAGGAGGAACTACTACTATTCCTACTATTGATGGTCCTGTAAAACTTAAAATTCGTCCTGGCACTCAACCATCTACTACCATTCGTCTCAGCGGTAAGGGAATAAAACATTTACGTAGCAATGCTAGAGGAGATCAATATATTAAATTAAAGGTAATGTTACCGGAAAAACTTTCTCGCAAAGCCAAACAACTTGTTAAAGAGCTTGATCAAGAACTTTACTCTTCATCTTCAACTGCTTGACTTCCTTTTTTAATCGAGTACAATACAATCTAGGCTAGATGAACTTGGTTAGGTGGGTTATCCCACCTTTTAATTTATCTAGTCTATACTTGTTAAAAAGGAGATTTATATGGCTCAAATCAGATCAGACTTCGTTTTAGCTTTAAATCAGATTTGTGCTGAACGAGGTATTGAACCAGAAGTAGTTCTAGATTCAATTCGCCAAGCTATGTTGGCAGCATTTCGTCGTGATCAAAACATTCCTGAAGAAGATTTAGATCAATATCAAGTTGATATTAATGATCAAACTGGAGCTATTAAAATCCTTAAAGGTAAACAGGATGTTACTCCAATGGGTTTTGGTCGTATTGCGGCTCAAGTAGCTAAACAAGTTATTATGCAACGAGTTCGTGAAGCCGAGAAAGAGGCTATTATTGAAGAATATAGTCAAAAAATCGGCACTATGGTGACAGGGATGGTATTACGTTTTGAAGGGCCGAATATTGCGGTAGATATTGGTCGTGGTTTTGGTCTTATGCCTCCCAAAGAACAAATTCCTAACGAATACTATCGCCTTAATCAACGTATTGCCGTTTATATTCAAGAAATTCGAGAAACTTATCGTGGTAAAGTTATTATTGTTTCTCGTTCTCATCCTCAATTAGTTGTTGAACTATTTAAACGCGAAGTACCCGAATTATCCTCTGGAGCAGTAGAAGTTGTTGCTGTAGCTCGTGAAGCTGGTCATCGAACAAAAATGGCAGTCAAATCTGTTCAAGACGGAGTTGACCCTGTTGGTTCTTGTGTCGGTCAAAAAGGCATTCGGGTTCAAGCTGTTATTAATGAACTTAATGGTGAAAAGATCGATATTATTGAATATTCCGATAACCCTGTTGATTATATTAAAGCTGCTCTAGCTCCAGCTGAAGGTTTGGAAGTTATTGTCAACCAAACCAAAAAACAAGCCACTATTACTGTGCCTGAAGATCAACTTTCTTTAGCTATTGGTAAAGGTGGTCAAAACGCTCGTCTTGCAGCCAAACTAACTGGTTATAAAATTGATATCAAAGGTGATAAAGCCAAACAGCCAGCTTTATCCACCGCTGGTGATGAGCAATTTGAAATTGATGAACTAGGCTTATCTACTAAAATTCGTAACACTCTTCTTGAGAATCAAGTCACAACTGTTTCTGAACTTCAAGCTAAGCTCGATGAGCTTAAATCGGAATTACTTGAACTTGACGATCGCGCTTTAACTGATATTGAAAAAGCCATAACTCGTTATCAAAAACGCCAACGCCAACTTCAAGAAGAACAAGAGAAACTGGCTCGTTTTAAGGCTTTGCAAGCCGAGCGTCAACAAGAACAATCTACGACCAAATGAGTTCAACTCGAAAGGGGGTTACCCCATGGCAAAATCCAAATCAACCCAACCAACCTTTAAACAACCAGTGGTGGTTATCTTGGGTCATGTTGACCATGGGAAAACCACTCTTTTAGATTACATTCGTCATTCTAATCTTCAAAAACGCGAACATGGTGGTATCACCCAGTCTATCGGGGCTTACCAAATCGAGTTTCAAGGTAAGAAAATTACCTTTATTGATACTCCAGGTCATGCTGCTTTTACTAAAATGCGTTCTCAAGGAGCTAAAGCAGCTGACCTTGCTGTCTTGGTAGTAGCTGCTAATGATGGTGTTAAACCCCAAACGATTGAATCTATTTCCCATCTCCGTCAAGCTAAAATTCCTTTTTTAGTAGCTATTAACAAAATTGACGTTCCTGGAGCGAGCCCTGACATGGTTAAAGCTCAATTGACCGAACATCAAGTTTTTGTTGAGGGTTACGGCGGTAATGTTCCTGTTGTGGAAATTTCAGCTAAAACGGGTCAAAACGTTTCTGAATTACTAGAAAACTTACTGCTTTTAGCAGAACTTGAAGAATTGGCTTATCAGCCTGACCAACCCTTACAAGCAGTTATTATTGAATCTACTAAAGATTCTAAACGCGGTGTCTTAGCTTCTGCTATCATCCAGACAGGAACTCTCAAAATTCAAGATTTGATTTATACTCCTTCTGCCGAGGGCAAGGTTAGGGCTCTCTTTGATGAAAATCGTCAACCTCGCCGTCAAGTTTACCCAGGTGAACCTATTCAAATTCTTGGTTTTAAATCATTACCTAAAGTAGGAGAAATAATCCGATCTCAGCCTTATTCTCAAACTGATCAATCTTTAACTTCTAGCTCTAACTCAACCTCAATGCCTCAATTTAACCTTGAAGAAGATCGTCGCCTTAAACTTATCTTAGCTGCTGATACTCTTGGTTCTCTTGAAGCTATCAAAGCTAGTTTGCCTGAAGAAATCAATCTTCTTCAAACTAATACTGGCCATATTACTGAATCTGATGTCCTTTTAGCGGCTACCACTGGAGCTCTTATTCTTGGTTTTAATGTTAAACTCACTAACTCAGTTAAAAAATTAGCTGAGACTGAAAAAGTAACTATTAAAACTTACAACATTATTTATGAACTTCTTGAATTTATTGAGAAAAAAGTTCTTCGTCTTCTTGAACCCACTATCGATGAAGATATTTTAGGTGAAGCCCAGATTTTAAAAGTCTTTGACTTCGGAGATAAAAAGATTGCTGGTTGCCGAGTTCAATCTGGAAAACTAAATCTTCACCAAACAATTCACCTCAAACGTGATAATGATTTAATTGCTGATGCTCGTATTGTTTCTCTCAAAATTGGTAAAGAGGATGTTAAAAAGGTACCTGCTGGTTCAGAATGTGGAGTTCTATTACAGCCTCAGCTTGACATTCAAGAGAAAGACATTATAATAGCCTATAATAAAAAAGAAGAAGAAATTTAATCAAGACAGGCTATGACTGATTTAAACCTTATCCAATCAACCGTTGACAAATCTCATAAAATTTTGATCTGTACCGTAGACAAACCTTCATTTGATGGTGTTGCTGCTTCTTTAGGTCTTTATCTTATTCTTAAACAAGCTGGTAAAGAAGTAATTGTCGCTTCTAATAGTCAACCTTTAGTTCGTGATTCTCATTTAGTTGGCCTCGATAAAATCAAAACTAATATTGGCCAAGCTAATTTAGTTATTTCCTTTCCTTATAAGGAAGAGCAGGTTAATAAAGTTGTTTCTGACATTCAAGATGATATTTTTAATTTAATTATTGAACCGAAACCAGGCAATCCACCTGTTAAAATCGAAGACCTAAAGTTTAGTTACCGAGGCGCTCAAGCTGATTTAATTATCATTATTGGTGCCCGCCAACTTGATGATGTAGGTCCAATTTTATTGGAAGAAAAAGATCTTTTAGATAAAACTCCAATTCTTAATTTAAGCAACCAACCTTCATCTTTTGGTAAATTTAATTTAGTTGATCCTCAAGCTTCTTTATCTGAAATTGTTACTGCTTTATCTCAAGAGTTGGGTTTAAAACTGAATCAAGATGCTGCTCAAAATTTACTTTTAGGCATAGAAGATGCTACCAACCATCTTCAAGCTAATAACTTAACCGCTGATACTTTTGAAGCTTTAGCTACTCTTTATCGTGCAGGTGCTCGTCGGCCAAAACTAACTCAACCAACTCCTGCTCAAAAAGAATCTATTGATAATTTTACTCAAAGCCTTAAAGCTAAACCAGAATCTCAATCTAAATCAAAACCGAAACTTCAATACGTTCCTTTACCCTCAGAAAAAAAACTTGAAACTTCTACTATTACTCCTCAACCAGATTGGCTCAAACCTAAAATTTTCAAATCTTCTTCTGTCCCTCAAGATTTGAACAAGTAACTTCAAAATCAAATTTTAAACTCAAATTGCACAATTTTGCTTGAGAACGTATAATACACAGAGTTAGAAAGGTTGTTATGGCATTAGACCCAAAGAAGAAACAAGCTATCATTAAGAAATACCAAACTACTAAAGGTGATACTGGTTCTCCAGAAGTTCAAGTAGCCCTTCTTACTGAAAAAATTAAAGAACTTACTAAACATCTCAAAGAACACAGAAAAGATAACCACTCTCGTCGTGGTTTGCTTAAAATGGTTTCTAAACGACGACGTCTTTTAAACTATCTTCGCCGTAAAGATCTTGACCGTTACCGTCGCCTTATCACTAGCCTTGGTCTTAGCAAATAAGGTAAATTTATTATGACTCACATTGTTACTCAAGAATTTGAAATTGGTGGTAAAACGCTCAAATTAGAATATGGTCGTTTTGCTGAACAAGCCAACGCAGCTATTCTAGCTACTTATGGAGAAACTACCGTTCATGTAACGGTGGTTATGTCTTCACGAGATACTGATCTTGATTATTTTCCTCTTCAAGTAGAGTTTGCCGAAAAACTTTATGCTGGAGGTAAAATTAAAGGCTCTCGTTGGGTTAAACGTGAGGGTAAACCTACCGAAGATGCTATTCTTAAAGCTCGTTTAATCGATCGTTCTATCCGCCCTTTATTTCCTAAAAATGTTAAAAAAGACGTTCAAGTAGTGGCTACTGTTCTTTCAGTTGATGGCGAAAATGATCCTGATATTCCAGCTATGATTGCTACCTCAGCTGCTCTTCACATTTCTGATATTCCATGGGATGGACCTTTAGGAGCGGTACGGGTAGGTTTAGTTAAAGACGGCTTTGTTATTAATCCTGAAAATAGTTTACGCGACGTTTCTGATCTGGATTTAGTTGTATCTGGTTCTAAAGAGGCTATTGTTATGGTTGAGGCTGGAGCTAATGAAGTCTCTGAAAAACAGGCCCTTGAAGCTTTAAAGTTAGCTCATAAAGAGATGCAGGTAGCTATTGATGCTATTGAACAACTTCGTCAAAAAGTTGGTAAAGAAAAAAAAGTTTTTCCTCAACCAGAACCACTTGATCCTCAATTAGTTAAATCTCTTAGTCAAGAAATAGAAGCTTTTCTAAAACCTCATCTCGGTGTGCCGGGTAACAAAAAAGGCATTGCTGATCCTATTATTGAAGCTTTAGCTGAAAAATATGCTGATCAATTAACTAAAAAAGAAATTGCCGAAATTGCTCATGATGTTTTTAAACAGATGGCTCGTAAGCTTACTCTTGAAAAAGGTATTCGTCTTGACGGTCGTAAACTTGATGAAATTCGACCTTTAGAAGCTGAAGTCGGTATTATTCCTCGAGTTCATGGTTCGGCTATGTTTAAACGAGGAGCAACTCAAGCCCTTTCAATCGTCACTTTAGGTTCTCCAGACATGAGCCAGTTGATTGAGTATATGGATGGTGAAGAAACTAAACGTTATATTCATCACTATTTTATGCCTCCCTACTCGGTTGGCGAAACCGGTCGTATCGGTTGGCCATCTCGTCGGGAGATTGGCCATGGAGCCTTAGGAGAACGAGCTTTATTACCTGTTATTCCTCCTGAAGATGAGTTTCCTTATACTATCAGAGTTGTTTCTGAGCTTATGTCTTCAAATGGCTCGACTTCTCAAGCTGCTATTTGTGGTTCAACTATGGCCCTTATGCATGCTGGGGTTCCTATTAAAAAACCAGTTGCTGGTATTGCCATGGGATTGATGACTGATGGTCAAAAAACTGTTGTTCTTTCTGATATCCGTGGTGAAGAAGACCATATTGGAGATATGGATTTTAAAGTTGCTGGGACTAAAGATGGTATTACTGCTTTACAAATGGATATCAAAATTGCTGGCATTTCTTTCGAAGTTCTTGAGCAAGCTTTAGAACAAGCTCGTCAAGGCCGTCTTTTTATCATGGCCAAAATGCTTGAAGCCATTCCTCAACCAAACAAACACTTATCAGCTTATGCTCCTAAAATTGAGCAATTTGAAGTTCCAATAGACAAGATAGGAGAAATTATTGGACCTGGCGGTAAAATGATTAAACAAATTATTGCTGATACAGGAGCCGAAGTTAGTATCGATGATACTAGTGGAAAAGGAATTGTTACCGTTTCCGGAGTCGATCAAACAGCTATTGATAAAGCTATAGCTTGGATTAAAGGTTTAATTAAAACCCCTGAGGTTGGCGAAGAATATCAAGGCACCGTTAAACGAATTGAAGCTTACGGAGCTTTTGTCGAAATTTTACCTGGAAAGTCAGGTTTAGTTCATATCTCTAAAATGGGGAAGGGTTATATCAAAGATCCTCATCAAATTGTTAAATTAGGTCAAAAAGTCAAGGTTAAAGTTATTAAAATTGATGATCATGGTCGAGTTGATCTAGCTTTAGTTTAATTGGTTTGGTTTGTGTTACCATAGTATTAGTATGTCTTCATCTCAAGCTTCACTTCAAACAGATCTTGTAAGTCAGGAATTACGCGAACTTCAACTTAAACTTAATCAGGCGCAACTACCTCCTGATTTACTTCATAAAGCTTCTGTTTATCTCCAAAGAGTTCAACGCATGCTGAATTCTAATAATTATTCTCAAGAATATGATCGTTTGGCTCATTACATTGACTGGATTGTTTCTTTACCTTGGAATCGTTATTCTCCAGAAAATATAGATTTAGTTAAAGCTCAAAAAATTCTTGATACCACTCATTATGGTATGCAAGAACCTAAAGATAGAATACTAGAATATCTAGCTACTTTAAAATTACGTCGTCAACAGAACCCTCAAGCTCTTGTTAAACCACCTGCTATTTTTTTGGTTGGTTTAGTTGGAACCGGTAAGACAACTTTTGCTTATTCTATTGCTCAGGCTACTGGCCGTGCTTTTGTTCGGATTCCTTTTGGGGGATTAGGTTCAGCTCGAGATTTGAGAGGTCGCTCTCGTTTATTTCCTGAAGCTGAACCAGGAGCTATAGTTAAAGCTTTACGAGATGCTAGTTTCAATAATCCAGTTATTCTTCTTGATGAAATTGATCGAGTTTCTGCTCAACAGCGAGCTGATATTATGGGAGTTTTAGTTGAACTTTTAGATCCTACCCAAAATCATCGTTTTCTTGATCATTACATTGATTATCCTCTTGATCTTTCCCATGTTCTCTTCATTGCTACTGCTAATAATACTGCTCACGTTGCTACTGCTGTCTTAGACAGGCTTGAAATTATTCAAATGCCATCTTATACCGATGAAGAAAAAATTCATATTGGCCGTTATTATCTTTTACCTAAAATTCTTCGGCGTAATGGCCTTACTTCAGAACAACTTCAATTTAGTCCTGACATTTGGCCTTTAATTGTTCGACCTCTTGGTTTTGACGCTGGCATTCGAACTTTAGAGAGAACTCTAGAAGGAGTTGCACGTAAGGTCGCTAGAGAGATTGTTGAAGGTAAGGTAAAATCAGTTATAGTTGACCGTTCTAATTATCAAAATTATATTACAACTTTTTAGGTTATGGATCTTAAAACTTTAGAACTCAAATTTAAACAAGATACTAGTTTACCTTTAGCTGCTGGTCATAGACCTGTTTTTGGTGAAGGCTCTCCTACAGCTAAAATTTTAGCTATCGGCGAAGCTCCTGGTTTTTACGAAGATCAGCAAGGTCGTCCTTTTGTTGGTCGTTCGGGTCAACTTTTACGCAAATTATTGAGAGAAGTCGGTTTAGATCTCCAACGGGACATTTATATTACTAATGTTGTAAAACATCGTCCTCCAGAAAATCGTGATCCTACCCCTGAAGAAATAGAAGCTTATAAACCTTATTTAGATGCTCAAATTCGTCTTATTAAACCTAAAATCATTATTACTTTGGGTCGTTTTTCTATGAATAAATTTTTACCCAAAGCTAAGATTTCCCAAGTCCATGGTATTGCTCACTGGATTACTTTTGATGGTCGTAAAATTCTTTTAATTCCTATGTATCATCCTGCTGCTGCTCTTCGTGGCACTAGAGTTATGAATCTTTTCAAGGCTGATTTTATTAAACTTAAGAATGCCCTTGATTATTTTGAAACTATGGGTGAGTTGCCTACAGAATTAGATGATACCCCTTCTTCTTCTCGTCAGCAGCTCTCCTTTATTGATTAATTTAGAAAGGATCGATTATGACTCATAATACTTCTTCAGTTAAATTAATTCCTCTTGGAGGTTCAGGAAACGTTACTAACAATATGTATGTTTATGAAACTGATAAAGATATTCTTATCGTTGATTGCGGTATTGGTTTTCCTGAAGAGCTTATTCCTGGCATTGATATTACTATTCCTGATATTACTTACCTCCGTGATAAACTCGATAAAATTAAAGGTATTGTTATCTCTCATGCTCATGAAGACCATATTGGAGGACTACCTTTTATTTGGCCTCAACTTGGAAATGAAATTCCTATTTATGCTTCTCGCCTTACCGCTGGCTTTATTCAAGAAAAAATGGCTGAATTTAACTTACCCACTGATATGATTCAAGTAGTTAAGGATCGTCAACCTATTAAAGTGGGTGATTTTGAGTTTAAATTTATTCCCGTTACTCATTCTGTACCTGATACTAAACATATTATTATTAAAACTCCTGTAGGTACTATTTATCATGGTTCTGATTTTAAATTTGATTGGACACCTGTTGGCCAGCAATTACCAGATATTCAATCTATTACTAAAGTTGGGGCTGAAGGAGTTCGTTTGCTTTTGTCAGATTGTTTACGTTCAGAACGTGATGGCTACTCACCTTCTGAAGCTACTGTTGAAGATTCTCTTGAACGTGAATTTCGTTCTGTTCGAGGTAGGGTAGTAGTTACAACCATGTCTTCTAACATTTCTCGCATTGATCAAATAATTAAAGTTGCTAAGCGCAATCATCGTTATGTAGCTTTAGTTGGTCGTTCGATTGAACGCAATGTTAAAGTAGCTCAACGGCTTGGTTTCATTAACTTACCTAAAGACGTTTTATTAGATAAACGTAAAATTAAACATTTTAAACCTAATCAAATCTGTCTCATTGTAGCCGGTTCTCAAGGTCAAATGGGATCTTCTTTAACCCGTATTGCTCAGGGAGATCATGACTTTATTCTTGAACCAGGCGACAAAGTTATTTTTTCATCTGATCCAATTCCTGGAAATGAAAACAATGTTTATCGAATTATTGATCTTCTTTCTCGAAGTGGAATCGAAGTTTCATATTCTGATATTCTTGACGGTTTACATGTTTCTGGTCATGCTTCATCTCGAGAATTAATGATGCTTATGGCTATGGTTAAAGCTGATTATGTTATGCCTATCGGCGGTACTTATCGTCATATGATTCAATATGCTAAACTGGCTCGTCAAATGGGTTATTCAGACGATAAAATTATTCTTAACGAATCTCAAATTCTTGAACTTCGTTCTGATGGAACTATCATTCCCCTTGAAACTCTTGATATTAAAACTGTTTATGTAGAAGGTGATGAAACCATTGATTCTGATAAACATTTAGCTGATCGTAAGTTAATGTTTCAGGAAGGAGTTGTTGTTGTTTTAGTTAACTTAGAAAATCATCGGACCAAAGTAGATTTTGATCTTTTACCCAAAGGTATTCTTAAACAAATCGATCGTTCTCAACTTGATAAACTTAAACAAGAACTTAAACAAAGCTTAAGTTCTGACGATCTCCAACGAGATAGGCTTTATCTTAAAGATAAAGTTGCCAAAACCCTCAACTCACTTTTTGTTCATCGTCTCCAACTTAACCCTTTGATTATTCCTATTATTATTGACAACCAATAAAATAAACTTATGGCAAGAAGACGTGGTCGCAGAAAAAAACCATTCAGACTTAAACTTAGAAAGGATTTAATTTATTCCTTGTCAGCTTTGTTATTTAGTTTTTTATCTCTTCTTATTTTTCTTTCTTTAACTCGTCAGGGAGTTTTCTTAACAGCCATCTATAATTATCTTTCTCCTTTGTTTGGCTGGACTTTACTTATGCTCCCTTTTCTTTTACTTTCTTTAGCTCTAGTTATGACTCAACTTAAACTAGCTATTGCTAGCCTCAACACATTTTTAGGTGGTTTTTTAATTTTCCTTTCTCTTTTAACTTTAACTAAAGCTGGTGCTGTTGGCCAAGCCTTATTTCTCAATCTTGCTGTTGTCTTAACTCCAGTTGGAGCTTCTTTAAGTCTTATTTTTCTTTTTCTTGCCGGTCTAATGATTTTAACTAATACGCCTTTAGCAGAATTTCTTCTTTGGCTTATTAACTTTAAAAACTTTCTTTCTAAATTATCTTTCCCTCACTTTCAAATTAAATCTAATCAATCTCTTTCTTCTGCCCAACCTAAAATCAAATTAAATCATCTTTCTCCTGAAGACCAAGCTTTATCTTCTCAACCAAAACTCAACCTTCCTTCTTCCTCATCTCAATCTCAATCTCAAAAACCAAAAGATAAAGATGCTACTAAACCTGACACTTCTAAAGAAGATTTTACTACTCAACTGACCTCTTCTAAAACTGGGGAAACTTTAGTTTGGCAATATCCACCCCTTAATCTTCTTCAAGACTATAAAAATGCTAAAGCTGACATGGGCGATTTTAAAGCTAATGCTCAAATTATTGAATCAACTCTTAATTCATTCAACATTCGCGCTCGAGTGGTTGAAATCAATGGTGGTCCTTCAGTCACTCAATATGCTATCAAAGTTGCTGAAGGTACTCGTTTGGCCAAAATCAAAGCTTTACAAAATGATTTAGCTCTAGCCTTAGCTGCTCCTAATGGTCGAATTCGTATCGAAGCTCCCATACCAGGTAGACCTTTAGTTGGAATCGAAATCCCGAATCGTTCTCCAGAAATTGTTTCTTTAAAACGAGTTCTTTCTTCTCCAGAAATGAAGAAGGCCAAATCAAAACTTACAGTCGGCCTTGGTTTAGGAGTTGCTGGCAATGTTGTTACTGCTGATATTGCTAAAATGCCTCACTTGCTAATTGCAGGGGCTACTAACTCTGGTAAATCAGTTTGTATTAACACAATTATTTCTACTTTACTTTTTCGAAACTCACCCGAAGAACTTCGTTTTATTCTTGTCGATCCCAAACGCGTCGAACTTACTCCCTATAACGGTATTCCTCATCTTTTAACTCCTGTTATTCATGATGCTGATCGAGTTATTGCTGCTCTACAATGGGCAGTTAAAAAAATGGACGAACGTTATCGTATTTTTCAAGAAGTAGGAGCTCGCAATATTGCTGAATACAATCAATTATCCGGCTTTACAGCTATGGAATACATAGTTATTGTTATCGATGAGTTAGCTGAAATTATGCTTTTTGCTCCTTCAAAAGTTGAAGAATTGATCATTCGTTTAGCTCAATTAGCTCGAGCTGTGGGAATTCATTTAGTTTTAGCTACCCAAAGACCTACTGTTAATGTTATTACTGGTCTAATTAAAGCTAACATTCCTGCCCGTATTGCTTTCAATGTTACTTCTATGGTTGATTCTAAAGTAATCATTGATTCTCCTGGAGCTGAAAAACTTTTGGGTAAAGGTGATATGTTATTTATTCCTCCAGACCAAGCTATGCCTACACGTATTCAAGGTACTTTTGTTAGTACTCAAGAAATCAAAAATCTCACTGAATTTCTTAAACAACAAGCTCAAACTGAAACTCAATATGAAGAAGAGGTTACTGAGAAATACAAACCTGACCTTCAAGCTACTAGTGGTTCATCAGGTTCTGGTTCTGCTCAAGATCCTCTTTTTACTGAGGCAATTAAGATCGTTATTAATAATCAAAAAGCTTCAACTTCTTTTTTACAACGCAAACTTTCTATTGGTTATAATCGAGCAGCTCGAATTATGGATCAACTTGAATCTGCAGGGATTGTTAGTCCTCCTCAAGGATCAAAACCACGCACTATTTTAATTAGTTCTTTTGAAGACTGGCAGGCTCGTCAATCATCATGAAAACAGTTGGTGAACTTTTAACAGAAACTCGACAACGTCAGAATCTAGATTTAGCTGATATTGCTCGGGCTATTAAAATTAAAAAATCATACCTTGTTGCTTTGGAAAATAATCGTTTCGATCGTTTGCCCCCTGCTACTTTTACTAAAGGGTTTTTACGTAAATATGCTCAATATCTTTCTCTCAATCCTGAAACTGTGTTAGCTATGTTTCGTCGTGATTTTGTCGAAAATGAATCTGGTCAGATTGTTCCTAGAGCTTTTACTAAACCAGTTAAGACTCCTCGTCATTTCCTTTCTCTTAATGTCTCTTTAATTATTTTTACCCTTTTTACTTTCTTTAGCTTTCTTGGTTTTCAACTTTATAAATATCTTGCTTTACCTCAATTAGTTCTTGATCAACCTTTGGCTCACGAATTCTATTCATCACCCGTCCCTATTAAAGGTCATACTGATCCTGGCAACACTGTTACTCTTAATGGTCAAGACATTATGGTTGATGATCAGGGTAATTTTTTTCTCGAACTTAATTTTGCTCCTGGGACTCAAACATTAGTTGTTACCGCTACTAATCCTCAAGGACGATCTCGAACTTTAGAACGTACCTTTCAAGTTGCCCGTTAACTTGCTATTATAGACTTATGAATCTTACTCAATTAATTTTATTTATAGCTTTAATATTAGTAGCTGGCTTACTTATCGTAATTGGTTTTCAAATTATTAGCCTTTTGCGCGACGTTAAAAAAACTCTTACTAAATTAGATTCTCTTCTTGAAAACCTTGATTTTCTAGTTAATAACTTTACTCGTTCTACTAGTACTCTATCTCAAATTTCTGCGGGTCTAAAATCTGGCCTTGAATTAGCTTCAACTTTATCTCAACTTTTTTCTAAAACTAGTTCTAAAAGAAAGCGTTAACATGAATCATCAATCTGATCAAAACCAATCTGGTTTTACTTCAGGGCTCTTCTTTGGTCTTATTATTGGAGGAGCTTTAGGTTATTTTCTTCAAACCGAATTAGGTCAAGAGTGGCTCCAAAAGTTTAAACAGACGACTTCCGAACAGCTTAGTTTTGACGATAATAAAGTCTCTCACAAGTTACAACAGGCTAAATCTTTGCTTAACAAGCTTGAATCTCAGCTAACTCCTCATCATCAAACCAAATCTTCAACAAGAGTTTTTCGCAAGGACGGTGAACCTCTTAAACCCAATCTCTAACTGTTATAATAATAACTTATGTTAACTGCAGATCTTCGCCGTCGTTATCTTGATTTTTTTAAAGCTCGTGACCATCGAGAAATCCCAGCAGCTCCTTTAATTCCTCAGGATGACTCTACTACTTTATTCACTTCTTCAGGAATGCAACAATTAGTCCCTTACCTCAAAGGTCAACCTCATCCTATGGGTAAACGCTTAGTTGATTCTCAGCCTAGTTTTCGGGCAGAAGATATTGAAGATATAGGTGATAATCGTCACACTACTTTTTTTGAAATGCTTGGTAATTGGTCTTTGGGAGATTATTTTAAACACGAACAACTATCCTGGTTTTGGCAGTTTTTAACTCAGGAATTAAAACTTTCTCCTGACAAACTTCATGTTACAGTTTTTGCCGGAGATGATCAGTTACCTAGAGATGAAGAAGCTTATCAAATCTGGCGTCAACTAGGAGTTAGTCAAGATCATATTCATTGGTATACCTATAAAAATTGGTGGTCTCGAGCTGGAGAACCTCAAGCAATGCCTCCAGGAACTATTGGCGGACCTGATTCAGAAGTATTTTATGACTTTGGACCTGAATTTAATTTTCACCAACAATCACCTTATAATCATCAAACTTGTCATGTTAATTGTGATTGTGGTCGGTATCTAGAAATTGGTAACTCAGTTTTTATGCAATATGAAAAGCAAGCAGATGGTTCTTTTAAACCTTTACCTCACAAAAACGTTGATTTTGGCGGTGGACTTGAACGTTTAGCTGCTGTTACTCAACAAGTAACAGACATTTTTTTAATTGATATTTTCAAGCCTGTTATTCAACTTTTAGTCAATGCTTCTGGTAAATCTTATGACCAAGTTCAATTTCGTCCTCATATGCGCATTATTGCTGATCATCTTAGAGCGGCTACTTTTATGGTAGGTCAAGGATTATATCCGAGCAATAAGATGCAGGGTTATGTTCTTCGCCGTCTTTTAAGAAGAGCCACTCTTAAAGCCAAACAACTTCAAATTGAAGATATACCTGCTGTTTTTGATCAAATTGTAGAACATCAATTTTCTCTTTATCAAAATCTTTATTTTCCTCAAGCGAAACTAGATCATACGACTAATCTTATTCACGAAGAAATTGTTAAGTTCGAGCGAGCTTTGCGTCAAGGATTAAAACAGTTTTCTAAGCTTTCTCACATTGATGGTAAAGTTGCTTTTGATCTTCTCCAAACTTATGGTTTTCCTCTTGAATTAACTCTTGAGTTAGCTCAAGAACGAGGTCAAACAATCAATCTTGAAGAATTTAAGCGAGAGTTTCAACGCCATCAGCAAAAATCACGCCTTGCCACTAAAGGCTTATTCAAAGGTGGTTTAGCTGATCATTCTCAAGCAACCATTGCTTTCCACACAGCCACTCATTTACTTCATCAAGCTTTAAGGATAGTTTTAGGTCCTCACGTTCATCAAATTGGATCTAACATTACTCCTGAGCGCTTACGTTTTGATTTTACTCACGATCGTAAACTAACTCCGTCGGAGTTAAAACAAATCGAAGATTTGATTAATCAAAAAATTGCTGAAGATTTACCCGTGATTCATACCATTGAAGATAAACAAACAGCTCTTGCTAGTGGAGCTTTAGCCTTTTTTGATCAAAAATATCCTGACAAAGTTTCTGTTTACACAATTGGACGTGATCCTCAAAAAGATTGGTTTTCCAAAGAATTATGTGGTGGTCCTCACGTTTCCTCGACAGGTAAAATTGGACCTGTTAGAATCAAAAAAGAGGAGGGCTTGGGCAGCGGTAAACGTCGCATTTATATAGTTTTTGCTCATAATAAGCAATATGGCCATCAAAAATCTGCTCACCAAACTTCATAAATCTTCTTCTCACCATTCTCTTCAGACTTTTTGTGCTCTTTATCTTACCGATGATGTTCTTCAGGTTTCTATCTGGACGGTTCAGGCTAATCAAGTCAAACCTCTCAGTTTTGGTCAATTAGTTAGTTGGGATGGTCAAACAAGTTCAAGTTTAGTTCAAGCTGTTGATCAATCTTTAACTTCTGCTTCTAACCATATTGACTCTAATTTAAAAGAACCAAATCAAATCGTTTTTGGTTTGCCAACTTCATGGCTTAATGAACATAATCAACTTCTTTCTCCTAAAAAAAAGCTACTTAAACATCTCAGTCATCAATTAGAACTTAAACCTTTAGGCTTTACTCTTTTTTTAGAAAGTTTAGTTGTTTACCTTCAACAACAAGAAGGAACTCCTTTAAATGCTTTACTTTTCCATCTTAGTGACCTTGATATTAGTCTATCTTTAATTCGTCAAGGTAAATTTATTCAGCGAGAAACTATAGATCGGACTGATGATTTAGTTACTGATATAGAAACTCTTCTTAAACGTCTTGACTCCTCTCAACCTTTGCCGAGTAGAATTTTACTTTTCGATGGTCATCATGACCTCCAAGCTTCAGTTCAACTTCTTAATACCCAAGATTGGTCAAAAACTTTTAATTTTCTTCACTTACCTCAAATCGAAGCTTTACCTAAAGACATCGGTATTCGAGCTGTTACTTTGGTGGGAGGAACTGAAGTTGCTAAATCATTAGGGTTACTTACCTCTTCGAATTCATCGGATCCTTTAACTCCTCCAATTCCTACTACTACCACCTCTCTCGATTCTGAGACTAAACAACTTCAAGATCTTGGTTTTGCTATCGATCAAGATCAAATACCAGTCAAACCTCATTCAAACGAGTCGTCTTCTAATGACCTTTCTAATACTTCTTTCTCGGAACCATCTCAGTCTCGTTTTCAACTTCCTCATTTTTCTCTTCCTAATTTTTCTTTACCTCATTTACACTTATCTAAACCTACTTTTTCTTTCTCTAAAAAACCTTTACTTATTAGTGTTTCAATTATTTTATTTTTAAGTTTAGGCTTGATTAGTTTCTTTTGGTTTGTTCCTCATGCTAAGTTAACTCTTTACCTACAACCTAAAAACATCCAAACTAAGCTTGATTTGAGTTTAGATTCTCCATCTCAAAATCTATCTTCTCAACCTTTTCACCATTCTCTTGAAGCTACTAAATCTATACCTACAACTGGAAGTGGTCTTGTTGGCGATAAAGCTCAAGGGGAAGTTACGATTTACAATCGTACCACTTTAACAAAAACCTTTCCTCAAGGCACTCAACTTCAAGCTAAAGGTCTTAAATTTACTCTTCTAGATTCTGTTACGGTAGCTTCTCAATCTACAGCCGCTGATTACACAGAAACACCAGGAAAAGCTCAAGTTAAAATTCAAGCAGTTGCTATTGGTGATCAATATAACTTACCCGCTAATACCGAATTTCAAGTTGCCAATTATGCTCTCACTAGTTTCGTAGCTCGTAATTCAGAAGCTTTGTCAGGAGGGAGTTCTCACCAAGTCAAACTTGTCTCTCAATCAGATAGACAACGTCTGTTTAATCTCTTAACTCAAGAGCTTCAATCTCAATTTGATCAACAAATTGCTTCTCAATCATCAGATCTAATTATGCTTAAGCAAGGTTCTAAAGTTCTTGAAAAAACTTATTCTCATCAAGTTGGAGATGAGGCTGATCAACTTCAACTAACTCTTAAATTAGAGTTTTATGGTTTAGCTTATCGTAAACAAGATATTAATCATCTTATTCAAAACCAACTCCAAGATCGCATTCCCCTAGGATTTCACCCTCTTGAAGATTCTTTAAAACTAGACTTTGTTTCTAACAATTCTGCTACTAACTCTGCCCAATTCATTGCCCAAATGTCTCTATTGCCCGATTTAGATCAAGATAAACTTAAATCTCTTCTAAAAGGAAAATCTCCTTCTGAAATTTCTCAGTTACTTCATTCTTTAATTCCTGAATTTTCTAAAGCTGATCTTAAACTGACTCCTCGTTGGTTACCTCCTCGTCTTCGCTTCTTACCCTTTAATCCTCACAATATTCAACTTTCTATTCAATCACTTTAACTTTAATTTCTGCTAAACTCTAATTATATGGTTTCTCGAAAAATTTATCTCAAAGCTCCACCAGGTTACACTATCCAACCTCGTCTTAACCTAACTCAAAAACTTAAATTAACTCTATCCCTCAGCCTTATTAGTCTCGGTATTGCCTTCTTGACAAGTGTTATTTACCCTTTGCTTGAATATCAATTTGTAGCTGTTTCGAAATTTCATCGTCCTCACCAATCTCTTACTTCTTTACAACTTCAATCTCAACTTTCTCATCAACCAGTTTTTTTACCGGAAATGGTTAATAACCAACTCGATTACACTCAAGCTCATAATTGGTTTCCTAAAACCAAACCTCTCAAGACTAAAGCTTTATCTCATCTAGTTACTTATTACACTTTATCTATTCCTAAACTAGGCATTCAAAATGCCCTTGTTAAAGTAGGCGGTGAAGATCTCAAAGCTTCTTTAATTCAATATCAAGGAACTGCTCTCCCTGGGGAGTTAGGAAATCCTGTTATTTACGGTCATTCTGTTTTACCTCAATATTTTGATCCTCATAACTATACTCGTATTTTTTCTACTCTTTATACCCTTAAACCAGGGGATGAAATTATTATCGATTTAGATAAAGTTCAATATAACTACGTTGTTACCGATATGTATGAAGTCCAACCAGATGACCTTTCTCCCTTGGCTCAAACTTATGATGGCTATCATCTTACCTTAATTACTTGTACTCCTCCCGGAACTTATTTAAGACGTTTAATTGTTAGAGCGGAACTTCAATGAGATCAAATTATCCTCGTCTCATGGCCTTTGATTATGGTTTACGCCATATTGGAGTTGCTTTTTCTCAATCACCTTTTCCAGAACCAATTGCTACCATTCGTTCTTTCGATCAAATTTTTCCTCTTGTTGAGCGTTTTCAGCCAGAGCGTTTTATTGTCGGTTTGCCATCAGGGGTTTTGGTGCCTCATGTTAAAGCATTTGCTTCTCGACTTAAGTCTAGTTTTCATCTACCAGTAGTTTTTCATCCAGAAACTTTATCTACTCAAGAAGCTATTCAACAATTAAGAACTCTAAAGGCTTCACGTCGTAAATTACGTAACGAACATATGTATGCTGCTGCTTTAATTCTTGAAGATTATCTTGAATCTCAATTACCTCTATAGTATAAATAAGACTTAACCAATGTTTAAAAAAATTGTAGCTCCAATCCAAACATGGCTTTTAAATAATGGTAAGTGTGTTGGTTGCGGTATGCCTCTCAGTAAAGCCGAACGTGAAGATAGAGGAGATGGAACTGAAAAAGTGGTTTGTAAATGTGGTCGTATTTTTATTTATGATCAGAAAACTAAACGTTATCGACGAGCTTTATTTTCTGAGGTGTAATTTGTGAAACGTTTCTTTTGGTTTGTAACCATTGTTATTGTTATTGGTTTAGGAGGGTGGCTAAGCTTTCGTTACTTTACTTCTCCTTTAGACCCCAATTCTTCTCAAACTCTCACAATTGTCATTAAGCCTGGTTCTAATGTTACTTCCATTGCTAACCTCTTAGTCGATAAAGGTCTTATTCGTTCTTCTGCTATTTTCAAATTAGTTGTTCGTTATTATCATTATGATGATAAACTTCAAGCGGGTCTTTTCCACCTTTCCCCATCTCAATCTCTTAAAGAAATAATTTTCTCTCTTATGCATGGCCAAGATGATCGTTGGCTTACTATCCCTGAAGGTTTTCGTCGTGAACAAATTGCCGAACTTTTATCTAAAAATTTTTCTCTCTCTCAATCTCAATTTCTTGAATTAAGTAAACAAAAAGAAGGCTATCTTTTCCCTGATACCTATCTCATTCCCGTTAACACTACTTCTCAACAAGTACTTGATTTACTTCTAGCAAATTATCAAAAAAAACTTCAACCTCTCCAACCTTTAATTAAAAAATCCTCTTTAACCGAACATCAAATCATTACTTTAGCTTCTATTGTTGAACGCGAAACTCTTTCTGATCAAGAAAAACCAATTGTAGCAGGCATTTTACTAAAACGCCTTCGTCATAACTGGCCCTTACAAGTGGATGCTACTATTCAATATATCTTAGGAAAACCAGGTAACTGGTGGCCTGTACCTACTTTAGCTGATCGCAAAATTAATTCTCCTTATAACACTTATCTTAATTTAGGTTTACCTCCAACTCCAATTGCTAATCCTGGTTTAGCTTCAATTAAAGCTGTTCTTCAACCTCAGGATTCTTCTTATTGGTTTTATTTACACGATAATCAAGGTCATATTCATTACGCTACCACCAATCAAGAACATCAACTTAACATTAACCGTTATTTAAAATAAAATAAACCTATAACAAAATTGAGACTTGACCTTAATCGCAAACTATGGTTTAATCACCGATTGCCCGTGAAGGATTAAACTAGGTGGGCGTACAAACAAGGGTACGTCCATCTTTACTTTATGGCAAACTGCACTTTTTTTATTAACATTAGACTCTAATTAAAGGGGAAAATTCATGGCTAAAAATCTTCGTCAATATTGGGGGAACACTAAATTTCCAGTTCCCGAAATTAACTTAATTGCAGTTCAAAAAGAGTCTTACTCAGAATTTCTCCAAACCGGCATTGCTAAATATCTTCAAGAAATTAGTCCCATAGAAGATTTTACAGGTAAAAATTGGCAACTTAGTTTTGGTCAACATTATTTTGAGGATCCTAAACTTACTCCTTCTCAAGCTATGGCTAAAGGCTTAACTTACAGTATGGCTTTGAGAGTTCAAGTTGAGCTTCTTAACAAACAAACCAAGGAATTGATTAAGCAAGATGTCTTTTTGGGTGATATTCCTAAAATGACTGAACGAGGCACTTTCATCATTAACGGTATCGAGAGAGCTGTTGTTAATCAATTAGTTCGTTCTCCAGGAGTGTTCTTTTTTCAAGAAACTGATCGTCTTAGTGGTCGTTCTCTTCATTCTGCAGAACTAAGACCAATGCGAGGTTCTTGGCTTGAACTCAATATTTCTAAATCAGATATTATCTATGCCAAAATTGATCGTCATCGCAAATTTCCTGTAACTACCTTACTTAGAGCTTTAGGTATCGAAGATGAAGATGAAATTCGCTCTCTCTTTAAAGATGTTGATACTAATAAAGAACATCAACTAATTTTCAATACTTTAGCTAAAGATCCTAATCACACTCGTGAAGAGGCTTTGCTTGATATCTATGACAAGATTCGTCCTGGTGAACCAGCTGTCTTAGATAACGCTAAAAATTTATTTTTTCAATCGTTTTTTGATCCTCGTCGCTACGACCTTACTAAGGTTGGTCGTTATAAACTTAATAAAAAACTTGGTTTAGACATACCTAATGAACCTAAATATCATGTTCTTCAAAAAGAAGATATTATTGCTACCATTAGATATCTTATTGGTCTTCAAAACGGTATTGGTAAGGTTGATGATATTGATCACTTAGCTAACCGTCGAGTTAGGCGAGTAGGGGAACTTTTAGGTTCTACTGCTTTCCGTATTGGTTTATTAAGACTTGAACGTTCCATTCGTGAAAAAATGTCTTTATCTAAACCTGAAGAAAGGGTAACCCCTGTTCAGCTAATTAACGCTCGACCAATTATCGCTGTTATTTCCGAATTTTTCCGACGTAATCGCCTTTCTACCATTCTCGATCAAACCAATCCTCTATCTGAAGTTGATAATCTTCGCCGTCTTTCAGTTATGGGAACAGGTGGTATCACTCGAGAAAGAGCTTCTTTCTCTATGCGTGATATCAACCATTCTCAATATTCACGTATTTGTCCTGTCCGTTCTCCTGAAGGTCAAAACATTGGTTTAGTTACCTATCTTTCTCTTTACACTCGAGTTAATGAATACGGATTTCTTGAGGCTCCTTATCGCAAGGTTGTTCCCATTAAAAAGGATGGGCGTACTCTCATGAAAGTGACCGATGAAGTAGTTTATTTTCAACCAGATGACGAAGAAGAATATTACATTACTCATGCTGGTGTAAAAATTGACGACCAAAACATTATTCGTGAGAAATGGGTTTCAGCTCGTTATCATGGTAACTTTGTTGAAGTTCCTGTAGAAAAAATTCAATATATAGATGTTGTTCCTCGTCAGGTGGTTGGCACTTCTGCCTCTCTTATTCCCTTTATTGCTCACGATGAAGCAAATCGCGCTTTAATGGGAACTCACATGCAATGTCAAGCTGTTCCTTTAATTAAACCTGAATCACCTATAGTTGGTACAGGTATGGAAAAAACCATAGCCGAAGCCATGGGTCGAGTTGTAACTGCCCTTCATTCAGGTACAGTGGAATACGCTGATTCTCATAAAGTAGTTGTTAAATTAACTCCTTCAGAACAGAAGAAAGCTAAAGCTTATCATGCCAAGAATCCTCACGAACATATTCATTATGAAAATGGTCGTGAAATTTATGACATTATTAAGTTCTATCGTACTGCTCAATCAACTTGTTACAATCAAAAACCGGTAGTTTTACCTGGTGATAAAGTTAAAGCTGGTGATCTTATTATCGATGGACCTGCTTCTGAAAATGGAGAGTTAGCTCTTGGCCGAAACCTTACAATTGCTTACACTTCTTTTGAAGGACTTGGTTATGAAGATGCTATTATTATCTCTGATCGACTTGTTAAAGAAGATATTCTTACGTCTATTCACATTACTGAATACGAAGCTCAGGTCATGGATACCAAATTAGGACCTGAAGAATTAACTCGTGATATTCCTAATGTTTCTGAAAGAGATCTTCGTAATCTTGGTGAAGATGGTATCGTTGTTATTGGTGCTGAAGTTGGGCCTAACGATATTCTAGTTGGTAAGATTGCCCCTAAAGGAGAAACTGAACTTACTGCTGAGGAAAGATTGTTACGAGCTATTTTTGGAGAGAAGGCTCGTGAAGTAAGAGACACATCTCTAAAAGTTCCTCATGGTGATTATGGAACGGTTATTGATGTTAAAATTTTAGACCGTGATCAAGGTGATGAACTTGACCCTGGAGTTCTTAAAGTTGTCAAAATTAAAGTTGCTAAAATTCGTAAAATTAAAGTGGGTGATAAATTAGCTGGTCGTCATGGTAACAAAGGAGTTATCTCTAAAATTGTTCCTGTAGCTGATATGCCTTATCTTGCTGATGGTACTCCTGTGGATATCATCATCTCACCTCTTTCAGTTTTAGCTCGTATGAATTTAGGTCAGTTACTCGAAGCTCATCTTGGTTGGGCAGCTCAAAAACTAGGATATAAAGTTGCTTTACCTGTCTTTGAAAAAGTTGAAGAAGATAAAATCGAAGCTGAGTTGAAAAAAGCCAATTTACCAGTTTCTGGAAAAACCATTCTCTATGATGGTCGTACTGGTGAAAAATTTGACAAACCTACTACTGTTGGTGTTGCTTACATTCTTAAACTCATTCATATGGTTGATGATAAAGTTCATGCCCGTTCTACTGGTCCTTACTCTCTTGTAACTCAACAGCCTTTAGGAGGTAAGGCTCAAATGGGTGGTCAGCGTCTAGGTGAAATGGAAGTTTGGGCTTTAGAAGCTCATCGAGCTGCTCACACTCTTCAAGAAATGTTAACCATTAAATCTGATGATATTGTCGGTCGTTCTAAAGCTTTTGAAGCTATTGTTAAGGGGACTGAAATTCCTGAATCCACGGTCCCTGAATCCTTCAAAGTTTTACTTAAAGAGCTTAATGCCTTAGGTCTTGATGTTCAACCTATTGAGCCTGAGGAAGTACCTAAGGTTGATGAAGTAGAAGAAGAAACTAATAGTGAAGAGGAAGAAACTGAACAATCTTCAGATAATCAGACAACAGAAGCAACTACCGAATCAAAACAAGAGGAGACTAATAATGATTAAAAAACTCTTAGATTTTAAAGGTCTTAAAATTCAACTAGCTTCACCAGAAACTATTCGTGAATGGTCTCATGGTGAAGTCACTAAACCAGAGACGATCAACTATCGTACTCTTAAACCCGAAAAAGATGGTCTTTTCTGTGAACGTATTTTTGGTCCTACTAAAGATTACGAATGTTATTGTGGTAAATATAAACGTATTCGTTATCGCGGTATTGTTTGTGATAAGTGTGGAGTTGAAGTTACACAATCAAAAGTACGTCGTGAACGTTTAGGTCATATTTCTTTAGCTGCTCCTATAGCTCATATTTGGTATTTTAAAGGTGCTCCTTCAAAGCTATCTTTACTTCTTAACATTCCTCCTAAAAATCTTTCTAATGTTATTTACTTTTCTAAATATCTTATTCTTGAAGTTGATAATGATAAAAAGAAACAAGTTCTTACTCAAATCCAAGAGCGTCAAGAAGAAGCTATCCATCAACTAGAAGAAGAAGCTAAAAAAGAAATTGAAAGAATCAAAAATAATCTTGAGGTCGAGTTGGCTGCTCTTCAAGAGAAACAACTTTCTAAGGATAAATTAGCCCTTAAAACTCAAAAAATTAAACTTAAAGCTAAACGAGCCATTGAGCTTGTTCGGGAACAACTTGCCCTTGATAAAGAAGCTTCTGAAGAGATTTACAAAACTGTAACAGGTATGGCTAGAAACCTTAAACGAGGCACTGTTATATCAGAAGAAGAATATCTTAAACTTGAAGAATATGGTGCCACTGATCATCTTAAGGTTGGAATGGGAGCTGAAGCAATTCTTGAATATATGCAAGGACTCGATCTTCAAGAAATTTCTAGTCAACTCCGTCAGCAAATCAAAGAAGAAAAAGGAGCTAAACAAAAAAAGATTGCTAAGCGTCTTAAGGTTGTTGAAGGACTCAAAAATGCTGGTATTGATCCCTCTTGGACAATCTTAAGAGTTTTACCCGTTTTACCCCCCGATCTTAGACCTATGGTCCAATTATCTGGAGGTCGTTTTGCTTCTTCCGACCTTAACGATCTCTATCGTCGGGTAATTAATCGTAACAATCGTCTTAAACACCTTATTGAACTTGGAGCTCCAGAAATTATTTTGCGCAATGAAAAACGCATGCTTCAAGAAGCTGTTGATTCTTTGATTGACTCTTCTCAGGCTAAGGTTTCTCGTCGTCGCAATGCCAAACAACTCCGTTCTTTATCTGATATGTTATCCGGTAAACAGGGTCGTTTCCGCCAAAATCTTCTTGGTAAACGGGTTGATTATTCTGGTCGTTCTGTGATTGTAGTTGGACCTAAACTTAACATTAACCAGTGTGGTTTGCCTAAAGAGATGGCTCTTGAAATGTTTAAACCTTATGTTTTACATGAGCTTATCGCTCGAGGTATTGCTCCTAATGTCAAGTCTGCTAAACATGCTATTGAACGTCGTGATGCTGAAGTGTTTGATATTCTCGAAGATATTACTAAAAACCATCCTGTTCTTCTTAACCGGGCCCCAACTCTTCATAAATTAGGTATTCAAGCTTTCTACCCCATTCTCATTGAAGGATCAGCTATCCAACTTCATCCTTGTGTTTGTGCTGGTTACAATGCCGATTTTGACGGCGATCAAATGGCTGTTCACGTTCCTCTTTCTAAATCTAGTATAGAGGAAATCAAAGCTCAAATGATGCCTGATCATAACTTACTTAAACCAGCTAACGGTTCTCCTATTACTGTTCCTAATAAGGATATGGCTTTAGGTTGTTATTATCTTACTAGCGTTGATCCTGAGACCAAACCAGCTTCAACTATTTTTTCTGAACCTCAAGAAGCTCATTTTGCTTATCAAACAGGAAACATTGGTCTTCGTCAATTAATCAAAGTGAGATTTAACGATCAAATTATTGAAACTACTGTTGGTCGTCTTATCTTTAACGAAATTATGCCTGAAGAATTTGGTTTTCTTAATGAACCAATCCCAGCCAAGAAAATCGTTGAAATCGTCCGTCAAGCCATAACTTCACTTGACAGTCAACGAGTTACTAAATTAGTTGATGATATTAAAGATCTTGGCTTTAAATACTTAACCATTTCTGGGCTTTCTGTAGCTGTTTCTGACAACATCATGATTAAAGAAAAGGATGAAATTATTCGCCAAGCAGAAGAAAAAGTTAATCAAATTCAAGAAAATTATAATCAGGGCTTGATTACCGAAGAAGAACGTAAACGTCTATCTTTTGATGTTTGGATGAAAACCACCGAAGAAATCGCTGATAAAACTTGGGCCAAATTTAGTGACACTAATGCTGTTAAAATCATTATTAATTCTGGAGGTACTCGTGCTTCTCGTGATCAAGTTAAACAGCTTTCTGCAATGCGAGGTTTAGTTGTTGACCCACTTGGAAAAATCGTTGAGATGCCAACTAAATCTAACTTTAGAGAAGGTTTGACTATTTTTGAATACGTGACTTCCTCCCGCGGTTCTCGAAAAGGATTAACTGATTCAGCTTTAAAAACGGCTGATGCAGGTTATCTAACTAGACGTTTAGTTGATGTTTCTCATGCTTCTATCATTCGTCAAGAGGATTGTGGTACCAAAGAACATTTACTTATTAAACGCCAAGATTACGATGAAAAACGCTTTAGTAAAAAAATCTTAGGTCGAGTTTTAGCTAAATTAGTTAAACATCCAAAAACAAAGGAAGTTCTTGGTCGGCGAGGTGACATTATTGATGACCAACTTCTTCAAACTATTCTTGATGCTAAAGTTGAAGAGGTAGCTATTCGTTCACCTTTAACTTGCCAATCTCGTTATGGTGTTTGTCAAAAATGTTATGGTTGGGATTTTGGCACTCGCCAGCTAGTTGAGATTGGAACTCCAATTGGAGTTTTAGCCGCCCAATCTATTGGTGAGCCTGGTACTCAGTTAACCATGCGGGTTAAACATTCTGGTGGAATTGTCGGTCTTGATGTTACTCAAGGTTTACCTAGAGTTGAAGAATTGTTTGAAGCTCGTACTCCTAAAGTAGTAGCTCCTTTGGCTACAATTAGTGGTAAAGTTAAACTCGAAGAAGTAAAAGATGGAACTAAAGTGATTATCAAATCCACTTCTAAAACTAATTCTAAAGAAGAAGAAGAATTCTTAGTTCCTAATACCCTTAAACTTATTGTGAAAGATGGTGATTTGGTGACTCCTGGTACACCTTTGGCTGAAGGGCCTCTAGACCCCAAAGAAACCTTAAAAGTTTTGGGTATTCGAGGCACCCAACTTCATCTTATTGAAGAAATTCAGAAAGTCTACGAATCTCAAGGTATTCCTATTGCCGACATTCACTTTGAAGTTATTGTTCGTGAAATGTCTAACAAGGTTAAAATCGAAGAATCAGGCGACACTTCACTTATTCCTGGAGAAATTGTTGATCGTTTCATCTTTACCGAAGAGAATGAAAAAATTCTTGCTGAAGGTGGTGAACCAGCTACTGCTAAAACCATTATTCTCGGTATTACCAGAGCTTCTCTTCATACCAACTCTTGGCTTTCTGCAGCTTCTTTCCAAGAAACTACTAACGTTTTAGCCACTGCAGCTCTTGAAGGTAAAGAAGATCCTCTTCTTGGTCTTAAGGAAAACGTTATTATCGGTCGTTTAATTCCTACCTCTAAAGAAAGGGCTATGTTAGATCGATAAATGTGTTAAAATACAACAATTGTCAATATAAATAATTCAAAAAATCATTATGCCAACAATTAATCAACTTATCAGAAAAGGTCGAAAGCCGAAAATTAAAAAGGCTAAAGCGGTTGCTTTGCGTAAAAACTACAACACTTTAACTCGTAAAATTACCGAGTCTAAAAACCCTCAAAAACGAGGGGTTTGTGTGGTTGTAAAAACTATGACTCCTAAAAAACCTAACTCAGCTTTGCGTAAAGTTGCTAGGGTTCGTTTGTCTAACAAACAAGAAATTACTGCCTACATTCAAGGTGAGGGTCACAACCTAGCCGAACACTCAGTTGTCTTGGTTAGAGGTGGTCGGGTTAAAGATCTTCCTGGTGTGAAATATCACATTGTTCGTGGTAAATATGATGCAGCTGGCGTTGAAGGCCGGCGCACTTCTAGATCTAAATATGGAACTAAAAAACCTAAGGAGTAATTATGAGATCTAAGCGAGCCCCTAGACGTCCAATTCAACCAGATTTTAAATATAATTCTGTTGAAGTTGCTAAACTTATTAATCGGAGCATGCGTAATGGTAAAAAAAGTGTTGCTGAGAAGCATGTTTATCGGGCTTTAGAAATTGTTCGTCAGCAACTAAAGAAAGACGAACTTGAAGTTTTACAAACTGCTTTAAATAACATCAAACCTAAAATGGAAGTTCGTTCTCGTCGAGTTGGGGGGGCTGCTTATCAAGTTCCTATGCCCGTTTCTCCTCGTCGCCAATTCTCTCTTTCTATTCGTTGGTTAGTTACTTTTGCTAACAAACGTCCTAATAGTACTTATCATACTTACGCTGACAAATTAGCAGCTGAAATTATCGATGCTTACAAAGGCGAAGGTGGTGCTATTAAGAAACGTGAAGACACTCATAAGATGGCAGAAGCTAACAAAGCTTTTGCTCATTTCCGTTGGTAAATTGAATTGAAAAGGGAGAATTAATCATGAATACTCATAAAACCACTCAACGCAACTTACCCATTGAACGCATTCGTAACATTGGTATTATTGCTCATATTGATGCTGGTAAAACTACTACTACTGAACGAATTCTTTATTATACTGGCAAGTCTTACAAGATTGGTGAAGTTCACGAAGGTGACACTCAAATGGATTGGATGGAACAAGAGAAAGAGCGAGGTATTACTATTGTTTCTGCTGCTACTACTACTTTTTGGACACCTAAAATAGAAGGTAGTCTTTTTAATCAAGCTCACCGGATTAATATCATTGATACTCCAGGTCATGTCGATTTTACTGCTGAAGTTGAACGAGCTTTGCGGGTTCTTGATGGAGGAGTTACTGTTCTTGATGCTGAAGAGGGTGTTCAGTCACAATCAGAGACAGTTTGGCGTCAAGCGGATAAATACAAAGTTCCTCGCATTTGTTTTGTTAATAAGATGGATAAGCTAGGAGCTGATTTTCACGCTACTGTTAAAGATATCCAAGATAAACTTGGGGCCAATACAGCTATTATGACGTTGCCAATTGGAGTTGAAAACAACTTTAAAGGAGTAGTTTTACTTCTTGAACGTAAAGCTGTTATTTGGGAAGGCGATGAAACAGGCGCTAAATACACCTTAAGCGATGTTCCTGAAGATATGAAAGATGAGGTCGAACATTATCGAGCCCAATTAATTGAACAAATTGCCGAAACCGATGATCAATTATTAGAACGTTATCTAGAAGGTGAAGACCTATCCCTTAAAGAACTTAAGGAAGCTTTAAGACGTTCTACTATTGCTTATAAATTAGTACCAGTTTATTGTGGTTCCTCTTTACGTAATAAAGGTGTTCAACCGTTGCTTGATGCTATTGTTGATTTCTTGCCTTCTCCTGTTGATGTCCCACCTGCTCAAGGTGAAAATCCTAAAACAGGCCAAGTTGAAGAGCGTCATCCAGACGTTAAAGAACCTTTTTCAGCTTTAGCTTTTAAAATTCAAACAGATCCTCATGTTGGTCGTCTAACTTATATCCGTGTTTATTCAGGTAAAATCAATTCTGGTTCTTACGTTTTTAACTCTACCAAAAGCAAAAAAGAAAGAGTTGGTCGTTTATTATTAATGCATGCTAATGATCGTGAAGAAATTCCTTATGCTGAAGCTGGAGAAATTGTAGCCGTAGTTGGTCTTAAAGATACTGCGACTGGTGACACTCTTACTAATCCAGAAAACCCAATTATTTTTGAAGGGATTGAGTTTACCGAGCCAGTCATTTCTTTAGCTATTGAGCCTAAAACTAAAGCTGATCAAGAAAAGATGTCTTATGCTCTCCAAAAACTGGCTGAAGAAGATCCTACTTTTAAGATCAGAACTAATCCTGATACCGGTCAAACTTTAATTGCTGGTATGGGTGAACTTCATTTGGAAATTATTGTTGATCGGATGAAACGAGAATTTAAGGTCGAAGCTAACGTTGGAGCTCCTCAGGTTGCTTATCGTGAGACCATTACCTCAGAAGCCCAAGCTGAAGGTAAATATATCAAGCAATCTGGTGGTCGAGGTCAGTATGGTCATTGTTTGATTAGAATTAAACCTTTAGAGAGAGGAGCTGGCTTTAAATTTGTCAACTCTATTGTTGGAGGAGCTATTCCACGTGAGTTTATTCCTGCGGTTGAAAAGGGAATAATCGAAGCGATGGAAAATGGAGTTATTTCTGGTCATCCTCTAGTTGACATGGAAGTCGAACTTTATGATGGTTCTTATCATGAAGTCGATTCTTCCGAAATTGCTTTTAAAATTGCTGGTTCTATGGCACTTCAAGCTGCTGTTAAGCAAGCTAATCCTATTATGTTAGAACCAATTATGAAAGTTGAAGTTACTACGCCGGAAGAATTTATGGGTGAAGTCATTGGTGATATTTCTTCTCGAAGAGGCCAAGTCCAAGGTACTACTCAACGAGGTAATGCTCGCATCATTACTGCTCTTATCCCATTGGCAGAACTATCTCGCTATGCTACAATATTGCGGAGCATGACTCAGGGTAGGGCAAGTTTCTATATGGAACCAAGCCACTACCAAGAAGTTCCTGCTAACATTGCTGAAAAAATTATTTCAGTTAAAGAATAATTATACAAGGAGGCCCTATGGCAGATAATGCAAAGTATGTACGCAACAAACCTCATGTTAATATTGGTACTATTGGTCACGTTGACCATGGTAAAACTACTCTTACCGCTGCTATTACCAAAACCTTAGCTGATCAAGGTGTTACTGATAAAGCTTATGCTTTTGAAGATATTGATAATGCTCCTGAAGAAAGAGAACGGGGTGTAACTATTAACGTTACTCATGTTGAGTATGAAACGGCAAAACGTCATTATGCTCATATTGATGCTCCTGGTCACGCTGATTATGTTAAAAACATGATTACCGGAGCTGCTCAAATGGATGGAGCTATTCTTGTGGTAGCAGCTACTGATGGTCCTATGCCTCAAACTAGAGAACATATTTTATTAGCTAAACAAGTAAATGTTCCTCGTTTAGTTGTTGCTCTTAATAAAGTTGATATGGTAGATGACCCTGAACTTCTTGATCTTGTTGAAATGGAAATTCGTGAGCTTCTTTCTAAATATGATTATCCCGGAGATGAAATTCCTGTAGTTCGCGTTTCCGCTCTTAAAGCTTTAGAAGGAGATCCCGAAGCTCAAAAACAAATCATGGAACTCATGGATAAAGTTGATGAGTATATTCCTGTACCTGAACGCGAACTTGATAAACCTTTCTTAATGCCAGTTGAAGATGTTTTCTCTATTAAAGGTAGAGGAACAGTAGCTACTGGAAGAATTGAGAGAGGTGTTGTTAAAGTTGGCGACGAAGTCGAGATCGTCGGTCTTAACAAAGATAAAAAATCTGTTGTTACCGGAGTTGAAATGTTCCGTAAACAACTTGACGAAGGTCAAGCCGGTGATAACGTTGGTATCCTCCTTAGAGGTGTTGAGAAAGATGAAGTTGTTCGTGGCCAAGTTATTGCTAAACCAGGAACTATTAAACCTCATACTGAATTTGAAGCAGAAGTATATGTGCTTACCAAAGAAGAGGGTGGTCGTCATACTCCTTTCTTCTCTGGTTACAAACCTCAATTCTATATTCGTACTACCGACGTTACCGGTGAAGTTAAACTTCCTGAGGGTGTAGAAATGGTTATGCCTGGTGATAACGCCAAGATGACCGTTAAATTAATTGCTCCCATTGCCATGGAAGAAGGCGTTCGCTTCGCTATTCGTGAAGGTGGACGCACCGTTGGCGCCGGAGTTATTACTAAAATTTTGAAATAAATAAAACATTATTAATTTGTTTCGCTGCGATTACAAGCAGACGAACTGATGCGGAAGAAATTTAGTTAAATTTCTTCCGCATCAATCATCAATTAAAAAAGGAAACTAACATGGCAACCAATCAATCAACTCTACGTATTCGTGTCAAACTTAAATCATTTGACCATAGAGTCATTGATGATGCTGCCCAAAAAATTCTTGACACTGCTCTTTCCACAGGAGCTAGGGTTATTGGGCCTGTTCCTTTACCCACTAAGCGTAAAGTTATTACCGTTTTAACTAGTCCTCACACTGATAAAGATGCCCGTGAACATTTTCAAGTTTTAACTCACAAACGTCTCATTGATATAGAGAAACCAACCAATAAAACTATTGATTCTCTTATGCATCTTGAACTACCTGCAGGTGTGGGTATTGAAATTAAAATGTAACTTTAGGAAAAGTATATGTTGACTCAATATTTTGGTACCAAACTAGCTATGACTTCTACCTATTTAGGTGATCGACGTTTGCCTGTTACTCGGGTTCAAGTTTTTGATTTAATTGTTACTCAAATTAAAACTGAAGCTAAGGATGGTTACAACGCTATTCAAGTAATGTTTGGCCAACCGCGTAAACACGTTCTCAAACCTCTTAAAGGTCATCTTAAAAAGATTAAACAACCTCTCAAATATCTTAAAGAAATAAAAGTTGAAGATCCATCTCAATTCAAAGTTGGACAAGTTATTTCTTTAGCTGATTTTATTGAGATAGGTCAAGTTGTCAAAGTTCAAGGCACTACTAAAGGAAAAGGTTTTACTGGCGTTATCAAGCGTTGGGGTTTTGCCCGTCAACCGAAAACTCATGGTCAATCAGACCGTACTCGTGCTCCTGGATCCATTGGTCAAACTACTGGTGTAGGTCGAGTCTTTAAGGGAAAGAAAATGGCTGGTCGTCATGGTCAATTAACTCACACAGTTAAAAACTCTAAATTAATTCACTTTAACCCTGAGACCAAAGAAATTTGGTTAACTGGTTCTTTACCTGGTAATCGGGCAGGTCTTTTAACTTTAACCATTACTGGCAAAGTTGAACTACCTCAATCATCTAACACAGAAGGACAACAATCATGAAAGTTAAAGTTTTTGATCACACTGGCAAAGAATTAGAATCTTTAGATTTGAAGGCTAGTACTTTTGGTACTAAACCTAATTCTCAACTTTTAGCTCAAGCTATTCGTATCTACCTTCACAACTCTCACCAACACACTTCTAAGGTTAAGTCTAGAGGTGAAGTTAAAGGTTCTCGTCGTAAAATTTGGCGCCAGAAAGGTACTGGCAACGCTCGTCATGGTGACCGTTATGCTCCTATTTTTGTGGGTGGTGGAGTTGCTCATGGACCTAAGGGTATCAAAGCCAACAATTTAGTTTTACCTAAAAAAATGAAACGTCGAGCTTTAGCTACGGCTTTACTTTTAAAGCTAAAAGATAATAATCTTAGTTTATTAAAAGATTTTCGAAAAATTAAACCTAAAACTTCATCTTTAGCTAATTTATTAGCTAAGATTGCTAATCACCCTAAATCTAAAGTTTTAATCATAGCCGATGATCATCATCACAATCTTTATTACAGTGCTCGCAATCTTCAGAAAGTAACAGTTAAACGAGCCAATTTAGTTAATGCTTATGATCTCGTTTTATTTGATAAAATTATTGCCTCACCTAAATCTTTAGAAATTATTCAAACTCGTTTAAAGGTTAATTAAAAGTATGAAAACTTACATTTTAAAACGACCAATTATTACTGAAAAATCTATGCTCGATGCTAGTCGAGGAGTATATACTTTTGAAGTTGACCTTAAAGCTACTAAATCTCAAATAAAATCTATCGTTGAACGCTTGTTTGACGTTCAAGTAACAAAAGTCACCACTTCTATTCGCAAGCCAGCTCAACGACGTACAGGTCGACGTCATTTACCTACAACTTCTTCGTCTTTGAAATTTGCTAAAATCTGGCTCAAAGAAGGTGATACCATTGACTTATTTGAATTTAAGGAAGCTTGATTATGTTAAAGAAAATTAAACCCACTACTCCAGGCACTCGTCATCAATTACGTTTAGTTTTAGATGTTGATGCTAAAAAACCTGAAAAATCTTTAGTTCGCATTCTCAAAAAACATGCTGGTCGTAATTCTTATGGTCGAGTTACTGTTCGTCACCGTGGTGGTGGCCATAAACGTTACTATCGTTTAATTGATTTTAAACGCAATAAATATGATATACCTGGCAAGGTGATTGCTTTTGAATATGATCCTAATCGTTCTGCTAACATTGCCCTTATTCAATATCCCGATGGAGATAAACGTTACATTCTCGCCCCTGACAAATTAAAACGGGGCGATCTTGTTTTATCAGGAGAAAAAGCACCTCTTAAAGATGGCAATGCTTTACCTTTAGCTCGAATTCCAGTTGGTATGCCAATTCACAATCTTGAACTTAAACCCGGAGCTGGTGGTAAATTAGTAAGAGGCGCTGGTACAGCAGCTTTTATTCAAGCCAAAGAAGGTAAATATGTTTCTGTTAAACTACCTTCTGGTGAGATTCGATTGATTAATAGCCGTTGTTTTGCTACAATCGGCCAGGTCTCTAACCTGGATCATAAAAATCAAAAACTTGGGAAAGCTGGTCGCAAACGACATTTAGGTTGGAGACCAACTGTAAGAGGTGTGGCAATGCATCCTGGAGCCCATCCTCATGGTGGTGGAGAAGGCCGATCTGGTATTGGTATGAAATCTCCTAAAACTCCATGGGGTAAAAAGGCTCTTGGCAAAAAAACTCGTAAGCCACGAAAATATTCAAATAAATATATTATTAAAGACCGGAGAATAAAATAAAATGTCACGTAGCTCAAAAAAAGGACCATATGTTGACGAAAAACTTCTAAAGAAGGTTCTTCGTCAAAAAGATGGCAAAAAAACTCCTATTAAAACTTGGGCTCGCAATAGTGTTATTCCACCCGAGTTTGTTGGTCATACTTTTTTGGTCCATAATGGGCGTTCTTTTAAAGAAATTTTTGTAAGCGAAGCAATGGTCGGCCATAAACTTGGCGAATTTGCTCCTACAAGAACTTTCCACGGCCATGGCCGTGTAGTTAAACGTATTACTAGCAAAACTTAATAAACTTATTATGAAAGCTAAACAAACTTATATCAGAATTAGTCCTCGTAAGCTACGCTTGGTTGCTGATAGTATTCGTCAGCTTTCACCCTCAGAAGCGTTAGTTCATCTTCGCTTTCTTAACAAATCTGGAGCTCAACCTTTAGCTAAAGTTATTAAATCAGCTTTGGCTAATGCTAAAACTAATCATGGGCTCAACCCAAATCAACTTAGATTTAAAACTATTATGATTGGTAAGGGTCCAACTTATAAACGTTGGCGAGCTGTTTCTAGAGGTAGCGCTCATAGTATTTTTAAACGTACCTCACATATTTATGTCGAACTAGAGGAGAAACATGGGACAAAAAGTTAATCCTAAAGGCTTTCGTTTAGGAATTATCTACCAACCATCGTCAAAGTGGTATGCTGAAAAAAATCAGTATCGAGATTTTGTTTTGCAAGATATCAAACTTAAACGCTATCTTCAAAAACGTCTTAAACTAGCCGGGATTACTCAGGTCGAAATCAAACGTTCTATCAACATTATTAACATTATTCTTCATGTTTCACGACCTGGTGTTGTTATTGGTCGTGGTGGAGCTAATCTTGAAGCTCTTAAAAAAGAAGTGGCTAAATTACTCAGGGATATGGGTGAATCAGTTAAAACTAAATTTACTCTAGATGTTAAAGAGGTTAAAAAACCAGATTTATCAGCCAAACTTATTGCTGAACGCATTTCGGAACAACTTATTAAACGATATCCTCATCGACGAGCTGTCGCTCAAGCAATTGATAAAGTTATGAATGCTGGAGCTAAAGGGGTTAAAATTCAACTTTCAGGTAGAATTGCAGGGGCTGAAATTGGTCGTACAGAAAAATATAGTCAAGGAACTGTTCCTACTCAAACTTTGAGAGCTGATATTGATTATGCTCAGGTAGCTTCATTGACTCGATCTGGTTATGTAGGTATTAAAGTTTGGATTTATCGAGGAGAAAAACATGCTACAGCCTAAAAAATCTAAATACCGCAAAGCCTTTCGTGGTCGCCGTAAGGGTTTAGCAACCCGAGGGACCGAGGTTAGCTTTGGAGAGTTTGGTCTTAAAGCTGTTGAAAATGGTTGGTTAACTGCTCGTCAAATCGAATCTGCTCGTCGAACCATCACTCACCACACCAAACGGGTTGGAAAGTTGTGGTTGCGAGTTTTTCCTCATAAGCCTATTACTAAAAAAGCAGCTGGGGCTAAAATGGGTTCTGGTAAAGGAGACATTGAAACTTATGTAGCTGTTATTAAACCTGGCAGAGTCCTATTTGAATTAGCTGGAGTTAGTGAGGCAGTTGCTCGTGAAGCTTTTCGTAAAGCTGCTCATAAAATTCCTATGGAGACTAAATTTGTTATTAGAGGAGAGTTAAAATGAAACGGAATGATCTAGTAGAACTTCGAAAATTAAATATTGCCTCTTTACAAAAACGCTTATCTGAGTTACAAAAAGAGCTCGTTCTTACTCGCCTTAAATTAAAAAGAGGTGAACTTACCAATGTTAGAGCAGTTAAACAATTGCGAAAAAACATTGCTGTCCTTAAAACTTTAATTACCGAAAAAAAATTACTTAAAACTTTAAATTCAACTAAGGAGACCAAGTGAGAACTTTAACCGGAACTGTTATTTCAGCTAAAATGGATAAGAGCGCTGTGGTCTTAGTTGAAAGGCTTTGGCGCCATCCTCTTTATCGGAAAACAGTTCATCGTTCTAAAAAATATTTAGTTCACAACTCACTTGGAGCTGGTGAAGGGGATATAGTTGAAATTCAAGAAACTAGACCCTTAAGTCGTCGCAAACGTTGGAAAATTATTAATATCAAACAAAAGAAACGCTAAAATGATACAACTTAGATCAGTACTTAAACTAGCTGACAATTCGGGAGCCAAAAGGCTTAGAGTTATTCTTATTCACGGTGGCTCTAAGCGACGCTTTGGTTATGTAGGCGATATTGTTACTGCTGCCGTTGATCAAGCGGAACCAAATTCCTATGTTAAGGATGGTGAGGTAGTTAAAGCTGTTATTGTTAGAACTCGTAAAGAAATTCGTCGTAAAGATGGTAGTTATGTCCGTTTTGACGAAAATGCAGCTGTGGTTTTAGATAACATGAAAAATAAAAACCCTCGTGGTACTCGTATTTTTGGTCCTATTGCTCGAGAGGTTAAAGAACGAGGTTTTAATAAAATTGCTTCTTTAGCTCCGGAGGTAATCTAATATGAAAAAATTTAAAGTTGGCGACAAAGTTTTGATTACAGCCGGTAAAGATAAAGGTCGCAAAGGCGAAATTATTAAAGTTTGGCCTAATAACTGGGTTACCGTTAGAGGGATTAATATGTACAAAAAACATCTAAAACCTACCCAAGATAAACCAGGTACTATTGTTGAACGAGAACGACCTTTGCCACCTTCGAAAATTATGGTTTTAGATGAAGAGGGTCAACCTACAAGAGTAGGCTTTAAAGTTACTAAAACTGGTAAATATCGTATTAGTAAAAAAACAGGCAAAAAATTATGAAATCTGCAAGTCTCAAACAACGTTATCACCAAGAAATTATTCCTAAGCTCCAAAAACAGCTTGGTTTAAAAAATGTTTTAGCTGTTCCTCGTTTAACTAAAGTTGTCGTTAACGTTGGAGTTCCTAAAAGTGATCGCTCTAAACTTCTTATTGAAGAAGTTAAACAAGAACTAACTGCTATTACAGGTCAAGTTCCCAAATTAAATCGAGCTCGCCGAGCTATCGCTGGTTTCAATCTCCGTCAAGGCGATCCCATTGGCCTTTCTGTTACTTTAAGAGGTCAACGAATGTTTGATTTTCTTGATAAACTTTGTCGTATAGTTTTACCTCAAGTGAAAGATTTTCGTGGTGTTAATCCTCAAGCTTTTGATGGTCAAGGTAACTATACTCTTGGCTTGAAAGAACAAATTATTTTTCCTGAAATTGATTATGCTAAAGTTAATTATGTTCATGGTTTAGAAATTACTATCGTAACTACAGCAAAAGATGATGAAAAAGCTCGTCTCTTACTCAAAGAAATTGGTTTACCTTTTGCTAAAGAGGAGAATTAATTATGGCTAAAAAAAGTAAAATTGTTAAATCACAAAAGCCAGCTAAATATCCAGTCAGAGAAATGAATCGCTGTCGACTTTGTGGTCGTCCTAAAGCTTATATTCGTATGTTTGGTTTATGCAGGCTTTGTTTTCGGGAAGAAGCTCATAAGGGCAATCTTCCTGGAGTTACTAAAGCTAGCTGGTAAAGGAGTTATATTATGTCAAGTGACAAAATTGCTGATTTACTAACTCAAATTCGCAACGCCTATCTTGCAAAGAAACAAACTACAACTGTTCCTTACAGTCGTCTTAAAGAAAATCTCGTTAAAATTATGGTTGCCGAAAAATATTTAGAATCATATCAAATTGTTGAAGATGAACGGGGTTTTAAGCATTTACAACTTCATCTTAAATATGTAAACAATAAGCCGGCTTTGCGTCATATTAAACGAATTTCTAAACCAGGCTTGCGTATTTATACAACTTCTCATAAAATAACTCCCGTCCTTTCAGGATATGGTATTGCTATTATTTCAACTTCTAAAGGTCTTATGACTAATATCGAAGCTAAAAAACAACATATAGGAGGAGAAGTTCTTTGTGAACTTTGGTAAGTCTATGTCACGTATTGGACGAACACCTATCACCATCCCCAAAGAAGTAACAGTTACTTTAAATGATAAACAAATTATCATTAAAGGTCCTAAAGGAGAATTAACTCACCAGCTTCCTGACCTGATTCAAATAGATATTAAAGATAATATCCTTACTGTTAAACGATCAGATGATACTAAAATGGCTCGATCTTTGCATGGTTTGACTCGAGCTTTAATAGCTAACATGGTTACTGGTGTTACTCAAGGTTACACCAAAGTTCTCGAATTGGTTGGTACTGGTTATCGGGTTACTAAACAAGCCAACAAATTAATAATTTCAGTTGGTTATTCCCACCCTGTCGAGTATCAAGCTCCTCAAGGCATTCAACTAGATGTGGAAGGCAACAATATCATTAAAGTTAGTGGAATTGATAAACAATTAGTTGGTCAGATAGCAGCTGAAATCAGAGCTATTCGCAAACCAGAACCTTATAAAGGGAAGGGGATTCGCTATCAAGGCGAACATATTCGTCGTAAAGCTGGTAAAGCTGCTAAAGGCACAGGAGCATAAACATGAAAACTATTCATTTTAAACGTTATCAACGAACTAAACGAGTTAGACGCCGATTAAAACAGGTAGCTAACCGACCTCGTTTGACAGTTTTTCGTTCTAATCAACATATTTGGGTTCAAATTATTGATGACCAAGAAGCTAAAACTTTAGTTGCTGCTTCTTCTAAAAATTTATCCAATTTTAAAGGTACAAAAACCGAACAAGCTGCTGAAGTTGGTAAATTGATCGCTCAAAGAGCTCTTGCTAAAAAAATAAAACAAGTGTATTTTGATCGAGGTAGCTACCGATTTCATGGTAGAATAAAAGCCTTAGCGGAAGCAGCTCGTCAACAAGGTTTGGAGTTTTAATTATGAATAAACGTACCACTAACCAACCAAAAGAATTCGAAGAAAGAGTAATACAAATCAATCGTGTTTCTAAAAAAACTAAGGGTGGTAACAAAATTGGCTTTACTGCTCTAGTAGTTGTTGGTGATCGCAAAGGAAGAGTTGGTGTAGCTTTAGGTAAAGCTAATGATGTTTTGTCCGCTATTAAAAAAGGTGTTCGTAAAGCCAAAAAAAATCTTATTACCATTCCCCTTAAAGATGGAACTATTCCTCATGAAATTTACCTCAAAGACGGAGCTGCTCGTCTTTTACTTAAACCCGCTCCTAAAGGTACAGGGGTAATTGCAGGAGGCTCGATTAGGTCAGTTTTGGAATTAGCAGGAGTTAAAGATATCGTTGCTAAAATGTTAGGAACTAACAATAAACTTTCTAATGTTAATGCTACTTTTAAATCGCTCAAACTTATTAGTTCTATCGTTCAAGTTAAGAAAGAAATAGGATTACAAAAATGAGTTTTAGTCTTCATCAACTACCATCTATCACTCGTAAATCAAAATCTAGAATTGGGCGTGGTTATGGTTCTGGTAAAGGAGGCCATACTTCTACTAGAGGTCAAAAAGGTCAAAAATCTAGAGGAAAAATTCCTCAATGGTTTACGGGTACTTCATGGGTTTGGTTTAAACGTTTACCCATGATTAAAGGTAAAAGTCGATTTAACTCTCTTCGTAAACCAGTCTTTAATTTATCTTTATCTGATCTTGATGATCATTTTAAAGCTGGTGAGATAGTTAATCTTGAAACTCTAGTCAAAAAAGGTTTAATTTCTTCGAAAGAAGCACGACGTTATCGATTCAAATTGCTGAATAATGGTCGTCTTACCAAGAAATTGAAAGTTGACTTACCAGCGACTAAATCAGCTATTCAAACCATTACTAAGCTTGGTGGAGAATATCTGCGTGAAGCTGATTAAAGTTATTAGAAACATTTTTAGTAATCAGGAACTCAAAAAGAGAATAGGTTTTACTGTACTTATTTTAGTTATTTTTCGTTTTGTGGCCCACATTCCCGTACCTGGAGTTAATCATGCCCAATTAAAAGCCGTCTTTAACTCCAACCAACTTCTGTCATTATTAGATATTTTTTCTGGTGGTACTTTAGCTAATTTTTCAATTTTAGCTGCTGGTATTAATCCTTACATTAATGCTTCTATTATCATGCAGTTATTACAAATGGTTAGTCCTAAACTTAAAGCTTTATCAGAAGAAGGTGAAAGTGGTTATGAACAAATCAATCAATACACTAGAATTTTAACTGTACCATTGGCTATTTTACAGAGTTTAGCTATGTATGCTTTGCTCAAGAGTGCTCATTTAATCAATGTAACTTCAATTATTACTCTCATTGCTATCTTAAGTACTATGACGGCGGGTAGTATTTTTCTCATGTGGCTAGGAGAGTTACTAACTGAATACGGCATTGGCAATGGTATTTCTATGATTATCTTTTCTGGTATTGTGGGACGTATCCCAATCTCTTTTATGCAAACAACGATGACAACTCAATCCTTTAATTTTGCTAATTTTGTAGTTTTTATTGTTTTATCATTGATCATTATTTATGCTATTGTTATTGTTGAAGAAGCTAAACGTCGCATTCCTATTCGTTACTCTCGTCGCATTCGTGGTTCTAATCAAGTTGGTGGAGAAAGTTCTTATCTACCAATCAAGCTTAATCAAGCTGGAGTTATTCCCATTATTTTTGCTGTTTCTCTTTTACTTGCTCCTTCAATGATTCTTCGAGTTCTTCAGCATTTTGTTAATCCACAATTAGCAGAAACTTTTGCTCGTTTTATCCAATATTTTACCCCTCAAAGTTTTTGGTATAACTTTATCTATTTTATCCTTGTAGTTATTTTTACCTATTTTTACACAGCTGTAGTTTTTGATACTGAAAAAATTGCTGATCAATTAAAAAAGAATGGTGGTTATATTCCTGGAATTAGACCAGGGAAACAAACAGAGCAGTACTTAGATATGGTTGTTAATCGTATTACTCTAGCAGGAGCTATTTTTCTAGGTTTAGTAGCCATCCTACCAAGCGTTATTCAAGTTATTACCGGTGCCAGTTCTTTAACTATTGGAGGTACGAGTGTATTAATTTTAGTTGCTGTTGTTATCGAAACTGCTAATCAAGTTGAATCTTATTTAGTCATGCGTAATTACGACCACTTTTTGCGTTAAATGAAAAAAGGAGGTACTTATGCGTATTATTTTTTATGGTCCTGAGGGGTCTGGTAAAACCACTCAAGGCAAGCTTTTAGCTCAGAAATTAGGTGTACCCCATCTTGTTTCTGGAGATTTAGTTAGACGTGCAGCCGAGAAAGATAAGGGTATGATTGGCGACATTTGTCGTGAAGCTTTGGCTAATGGCCATTATGTAGCTGATAGTGAAATGTTTGTTATGTGGAAAGCTCGATTTAAAGATGAGGATACCCAAAATGGGTGGGTAATCGATGGTTTTCCTCGTAATCTTTCTCAAGCTGAATGGTTAGCTGATAAACTTGATAAATATAATCAATCGGTTGACAAAGTCTTTTATCTTAAAGTTTCAGAAGAAGAAAGTATTCGTCGCCTTTTAAAACGGGCCCGTCGCAATCCTGATGGAACTCTCAATGATACACCTGAAAAAATTGCTGAACGCCTTAAACGTTATAAGGCTGAAGAAGCTGACGTTTTATCTTATTATCGTAATCTTGGAATCTTAGAAGAGATTGATGGTGAACGTCCTATTGAAGTTATTGCTGATGATATTTATTCAAGATTAAGAGTTTAATTATGACAAATTCGCGTCTTAAAGGAGTTAGAGAAGCTTGTCGTCGTTTGGGTGAGGTTACCGCTCAAATTTATGATTTTGTTCAAGTTGGAGTTTCTCCGTGGGAGATAGAACAAAAAGCTCGTCAACTAATTACCAAACAAGGAGGTCAACCATCTTTTACAACTGTTGGCGATTATCAATGGGCAACATGTATCAATCTTAATGATGGGGTAGTTCATGGTATTCCTACCAGCCGTCAACCTCTAAAATCTGGAGATTTAGTGACTGTTGATCTTGGTTTGTTATTGAATGGTTTTCATTCTGATAATGCTTTTACTAAAATAGTTGGCCAATCAACTCCAGAGAAAGATCGCTTTCTTCAAGCAGGTAAAGAAGCTATTCAAGCAGCCTTAGATCAGCTTAAACCCGGTGCTTATGTTGGTTCTATTTCTCAAGCAACCGAACAAACTTTAAAAAAGTATGGTTACACTCCTGCAATTGGTCTTACTGGTCATGGTGTTGGTCGTCATCTTCACGAAGATCCTATGATTCCTTGTCTTCTTACTCAACCAATAGAACATACTCCTAGGCTTCGTCGAGGTCAAACTTTAGCTATTGAAATTATTTATATGCAAGGGTCTTCAGATTTAGTTTTACTTGAGGACGACTGGACAATTGTTACAAGAGATGGTAAACTTGCAGCTGTTTTTGAAGAAACCGTCGAAGTTACAGACGACGGTTATTCTATTTTGACATATCCGGCATTGTTTCAGAGGTAATTATTTGATACAATGCTTCAGCTATGAATAAGGCAAATATAATAGAAAAAGTGGGCCTTGTTACTCAAGCTTTGCCCAACACTATGTTTAGGGTTAAGCTTGAAAACGAAGATCATGAGATCATTGCCCATTTATCTGGTAAAATGCGAATGTATCGTATTAGCATTATGCCAGGTGATAAAGTTAGGGTCGAAATGACCCCTTACGATCCTAATAAAGGACGTATTGTTTATCGACTTAAAAACCAGACTACTAACAATAATAAATAAAAAAGAGGATTAATTTATGAAAGTTCAGGCCTCTGTTAGAAAACGCTGTATCAAATGTAAAATCGTAAAGCGTAAAGGCCGTCTTTATGTTATTTGTGAAAATCCTCGACATAAACAAAGACAAGGATAAATATGACTCGTATTGTTGGTGTTGATTTACCAGATAATAAACGAATGGAAGTTGCTTTAACATATATTTATGGGATTGGACCCAAGTTAGCGCGTGATATTTTGTCACAAACAGGTATTAGTCCTGACTTAAGAGCTAAAGATCTTTCTGGTCAGGATTTAGTTAAACTTCAAAAAGCATTAGAGAATTATAAAATTGAAGGAGATCTCCGTAAAGAAATTCACGAAAATATTCAACGTCTTAAGCGGATTGGTTGTTATCGAGGTCTTCGCCATATGCAAGGTTTGCCGGTGAGAGGTCAACGTACTCGAACTAATGCTCGTACCAAACGCGGTAAACGTCGTACAGTTGGTGCTATGAAAAAAGAAGATATTGCTAAGCTTGAACAAGCTCGCAAAAATAAATAAAAAGAGGATTTATGGCTAAATCAAAAAAACGTCAACCAACTAACCAACTTAAAAAAGGTAGAATTTATATTACTGCTACTTTCAACAATACTTTAATTACTGTTACAGATGATTTAGGTAACACTGTTCTTTGGGGTTCAACAGGTAAATCAGGTTTTAAAGGTTCACGTAAGTCTACACCATTTGCTGCTACTACCGCTATTACTGAAACAATTGAAGCCGCTAAACAACTTGGCTTGAAAGATGCTGCTATTTTTATTAAAGGACCAGGTCCCGGACGGGATGCAGCTTTACGAGTTTTGCGTAATGCAGGCATTAAAATTACTCAAATTGCAGACATTACTCCAATTCCCCACAATGGGACTCGTCCTAGAAAACAACGTAGAGGTTAACTATGGCTAGAAATTTAACACCTAAAAACAAAAAAGCACGAAGTATTGGTGAAGACCTAGGCTTACGTACCAATACTAAATCATTAGAGCGCCGGCTAAACTTCTTTCCTGGTCAACATGGTCGTAAAGGTCGTCGCAAACTTTCAGATTATGGTTTGCAATTAAAAGAAAAACAAAAAGCTAAACTTATTTATGGGGTCCTTGAGAAGCAATTTAAACGTTATTATCTAAAAGCTTCTCGTAACCCTCTTGCTACTGGAGCTGTTCTTTTACAACTTCTAGAGCGTCGGCTTGACAATGTTCTCTACAGACTTAAATTTGCTCCTACTAGAGCTGCTGCTCGCCAACTTATTGTTCATGGTCATGTTAAAGTTAACGGTCATAAATTAGACATTCCTTCTTACTTAGTTAAAGTTGGTGATACTATCGAACTTGATGACACTGCTATTAACATTCCTTACATTAAACCACTTCTGGCAGATAAAAAGATCATGCCTCCTGCTTGGTTAAAACGTCAAGCTAAAATGGCTAAAGTTGAACGTTTGCCAGAAAGACAAGAAATTACTGAAAATATTAATGAACAACTTATAGTCGAGTTTTACTCACGTTAAAAAAAGGAGATGTTTATATGCAAATAGCTACTTTTAAAGTTAAAACTGAAACCCAAACTGATCGTTATGCCAAGTTTATATTTGAACCTTTACCTGCTGGCTTCGGTCATACATTAGGCAATGCTTTGCGCCGTATTTTACTATCCAACCTTAAAGGAGCTGCTATTACTAAAGTTAAGGTTGAAGGTGTTAAGCATAAATTTTCTTCACTTGAAGGAATGAGTGAGGACATGATTGATGTTTTGCTTAATCTTAAGCAGGTAAAAGTTGCTTATGATCAAGATGAACCTACTACTGCTCATCTTGAAGTTAAAGGTCCTAAAGAAGTTAAGGCTAAGGATATTCAATTTCCTCCTACTGTTCGTCTTGTTAACGGTGATCAAGTTATTGCTCATCTTAATAAAGGTGCGACTTTAACCATGGATCTTACCATTGAATCTGGTTATGGTTATTCTCCAGCTACGGAACGAAAAGCTGAATTAATCGGTGAAATTCCTTTAGAAGCTCTTTTTTCTCCAGTTGAGAGAGTGGCTTACGATGTTGAGCAAACTCGTGTTGGTCGAAGGACTGATTTTGATAAATTAGTTCTCGAAATTTACACCGACGGATCTCAGGATCCTAAAGATGTACTTCAAGAGGCTGCAAAAATTGCTGTTGCTTATTTTGAACAAATTTATCAACCTCGTGAAGATCTTGAGTCTTTAAAGGAAATTAATAGTTCTTCTAATCAAACTCAAGTTAATGAAGAATACCAACTTACCATCGAAGAATTGGGTATTCCTACTCGTATTGCTAACGCTTTGGAAAAAGCTGGTTATGTTACTGTTAATGATTTAGCAAAAGCATCTCTTGACGATCTTAAATCTGTCAAGAATCTTGGTAACAAATCTATTCAAACTATCCAGTCAATTTTAACTGAAAAGGGTATTCAATTATCTGAGGCATAACTATGCGCAAACGGATTAAGACCAAAAAACTATCGCGCTCAACCAATCAACGCAAAGCTTTATTCAGACAGCTTGTAGTTGCTTTAGTTGAACACGAGGAAATTAAAACTACCAAAGCCAAAGCTAAGGCTGTACGTAGTTTGGTCGAAAAACTTATTACTAAAGGTAAAAAGGGAACTTTACACTCAAGACGTCTTATCCAAAGAGTAGTAGTTAAACGTCAAGTCGCTAACAAAATTGTTGAGGATTTAGCTAAACGTTATGCCAATCGTCCTGGTGGTTATACTAAACTTGTTAATTTAGGCAATCGTCGTGGAGACAATGCTCCTCTTGTTAAATTAGCTTTTATTAAAGAAGAAGTTTCAAAATCAAAATCTTCTTCTGCTAAATCTAGTAGCAAAACCAAGAAAACTAAAGAATCTACTAGTAATAACTCTAAATCTAAATCTCGCCAACTTAAGTCTAAGCAATCTTCATCAAAAACTAATCAGTCAACTAAAAAATCAACTAAATCAAAGAAGGATACCGCTCATGATGAAGTTAAAGCAAAATAAAACCTTTATGCTTCGCCGGGAAGATGTTCAACGAGATTGGCATCTTTATGATCTCAAAGGTAAAGTTTTAGGTCGAGCTGCTACTGATATTGCTCGTTTGTTAATTGGCAAACACAAACCCAACTACACTCCTCATGTTGATAATGGTGATTATGTAGTTGTTATCAATGCCAAGTTTTTAAGTGTAACTGGTAATAAATTGGAAAATAAACGTTATTATCGTCACTCTAATTACCCTGGAGGTTTTAAAGAAGAAACTTTAAAAGAAAAACTTGCCAAAGATCCAACCAAAGTAGTTGAACTTGCTGTTAAAGGTATGTTACCTAAAAACAAGCTTCAACAACGTCGTCTTCGCCGTCTTAAAGTTTATCCTGAAGCTACTCATCCTCATCAAAATCATTTTCATAAAAAATCAACTGAATCGAAAAAAGAGGTAAAGTAACATGACTGTTAAAAAATCTCAATCATCAAAAACCACTAAATATATTTATGCTTTAGGTCGTCGTAAAGAGGCAAGGGCAAGAGTTCGTCTCTATAAAACTAAAACTGTTCCTGGTACTAAACACAATTTTATTGTTAATGGTTTAAGAATTGCTGAATATTTTCCTGGAGCTTCAAGTCAAGCTAAGTATCTTAAACCTCTAGTTCTGACTGATACTCTTGATAAAATCTCTTTTTCTGTTAAGGTTGAAGGGTCTGGTAAATCGGGTCAATTAGGAGCGGTTGTTCATGGAGTTGCTCGAGCTTTAGATAAATTAAATCGTGATGCTTACCATCAAATTCTTAAAAAAGCTGGTTTGCTTACCCGAGATCCTCGTGAGAAAGAACGTCGTAAAGTAGGTACTGGAGGTAAGGCTCGTCGCCAGAAACAATCTCCAAAGCGCTAATTTCGCTTTTTATTCGGTTTTATTGTCTTATTTTCACGAATAGCGTATACTCAACTTATAAGCTATATGTTTTAAGGGAGGTTTACCCATGTCACGTCGTAAAAAAATTGTCGAGCCTACTGTTAACACTAAAGGAGATGATCAAGAAAGACTCCAAGCTTTAAAAGCAGCTATGGCTCAAATCGAAAAACAATATGGGACAGGTTCTATTATGCGCTTGGGTGAATCAAAACATCAAAAAGTTGATGTTATTCCCACAGGTTCTTTAGCTCTTGATATTGCTTTAGGAGTAGGGGGGTTTCCTAAAGGTAGGATTATAGAGATTTATGGACCAGAAGCTTCTGGTAAAACTACTCTTTGTCTTCATGTTATTGCTGAAGCTCAAAAACGTGGAGGAACAGCAGCTTTTATTGATGCTGAGCATGCTTTAGATCCTAGTCGAGCTCAAACTATTGGAGTTAATCTTGATGACCTTTTAATTTCTCAACCAGACACTGGTGAACAAGCTCTTGAAATTACTGAAACCCTAATTCGTTCAGGAGCCGTTGACGTAGTTGTGGTTGATTCAGTAGCTGCCTTGGTGCCCAGAGCTGAAATTGAAGGTGAAATGGGAGATGCTATGATCGGTGTTCAAGCTCGTTTGATGAGTCAAGCCTTACGTAAACTTACTGGTGCCATTAATAAATCTAATACTGTAGTTATTTTCACTAATCAACTACGAATGAAGATTGGAGTTATGTTTGGTAACCCCGAAACTACACCTGGTGGTCGAGCTCTTAAGTTCTATTCCTCGGTTCGAGTTGACATGCGTAAAATTGCTAACATTCAGCAAGGCGATGAAATTATTGGTTCTCGTCATCGAGCTAAAGTGGTTAAAAATAAAGTCGCTCCACCCTTTAAAAAAGCTGAGTTCGACATTATGAATGTTGGCGGTATTTCTCGATCTGGGAGTGTTCTTGATTTGGCAGTTGATACCGGTTTAATTGAAAAATCTGGTTCTTTCTATAAGTATAATGGTGAAGTTTTAGCTCAGGGTCGAGAGGGAGCTAAAGCAGCTTTGGAGGAAAAGCCAGAATTACTGGCTGAGATTGAAACTCAATTAAGGCAACGATTTGATATCTAACAAACTTTTTCGTTATGCCTAAAATCACTGCTTTAATTCCTCAATCACGTCGTCCCCAAACTTATAATCTGTTTTTAGATGGTAATTACGCTTTTTCTCTTTCTTTAGATCTAATAATTAAACTAAAACTTAGTTCTGGCCAGATTCTTAGCCCTGTTCAACTCAATGATTTATTGTATCAAGTTTATTTTGAAAAATTGTGGCGTTTAGCTTTAAATTATCTTTCTTTTCGTCCCCGTTCTTCTTTCGAAGTTCGTCGTAAACTTGAGAATTATCTTTTTCAATCATCTTTTGGTTATTCTGAAAAAATTGATTCTGCAACTTTAGTATCAGCTCTTATCACTAAACTTCAAACTCATCAATTTCTAGATGATTTTAAATTTACTTTGTGGTTTTTAGAAAATCGTCTAAATTTTAAATTAAAAAGTCGTCGCGAGCTAACTCAAGAATTAATTCAAAAAGGTATTGATCAAGCCTTAATTAATCAAGCTTTGTCGCAACTTCACTACAACGAAACTGAAATCCTTAAACGTCTTTTAGCTAAAAAAATTAATCATTATTCTTCTTCTCGTCAGTTATTGAACTATCTTCTTAGAAGAGGTTTTAATTTAGATATAATTCGTCAAACAGCTCCTTTTTTGTTTGACTAATTTTTCTGCCAAAAGTACAATACAACTTGTTACCTAAAATATGGAAATTATTTGAGGAGATTAGTTTAGATATGTACCATCATTCTGTGATTTTTCACCCCTGATTATTTTCCCTTTTAGGTAACAGCTATTTTATTTGTCATAGCTTATTCGAGGAGTTCTTATGAGTAATTTATTAAAAGGTTTACTTTCAACTTTAACTAAAAAGAATCAATCAACTACTTCCCGTAAATCTCAATCTTCTAAATCTAAATCAAATTCTAAAAAATCATCTTCTTCGTCAACAAATCAAACTCAATTACCAACTTCTGAAGAGATAAAAGAAGCTCGAGCTACTGCTAATCAAATCATTAATCTTGCTAAAGAAGAAGCTGAGAAAATTCGCCAACAAGCTCAAGAAGACATTCGTTCTATTCGCCAATCTCTTCAGGAATTAAGTGATAAATTAAAGAATCAACAAGATATTCTTTTAAAGAAAGAATCGGTTTTAGAACGTAAAACTCAAGAACTATCTCGTCAACAACAATCTCTTGAAAAAGCTAAGCTTGAAATTGTCGAATTAAAAAAACAACAACTTGAGAAACTAGAAAAAATTGCTGGCTTATCTCGCCAACAAGCAGAAAAAATTTTATTAGAAGCTTTAGAAAAAAAACTTAATCAAGAATTTGCCGAAGAAATTCGTGATTTTGAAAGTCGTTTCCGTGAAGAAGCTGATCAAAAAGCTAAAGAAATTCTTATTGATGCTATGTATCATGGAGCAACTGATTATGTAGCTGAATACACCGTTTCAACAGTTCCAATTAAAAATGAGGAAATTAAAGGTCGTATTATTGGTAAAGACGGTCGCAATATCCGTACCTTTGAACGGGTTACGGGTGTAGATCTTGATATGGATGAAACTCCAGGAGAAGTTAGACTTTCATCTTTTGATCCTGTTCGTCGTGAAATTGCTCGAGTAGCTTTGGAACGCTTAATTAAAGATGGTCGTATTCAACCTACTCGAATTGAAGAATATGTAGCTCGTGCCAAACGAGACATTGATAAAATTATTTTTGAAGAAGGAAAAAAGCTTTGTCATGCTGTTGGTGCTTATCAGGTACCACGTGATCTTATGGCTTACTTAGGTCGTTTTAAATACCGAACTTCTTATGGGCAAAACATGATTGCTCATACTCTTGAAGAGACTAAAATTGGCATGAAAATCGCTCGAGAAGTTGGAGCTGATGTTGATGTTGTTCGTTTGGGTTGTCTCTTTCATGATATTGGTAAGGTTGTTGATGAAGAGGGTAGTCATGTTGAGTTAGGAGTTAAATTACTTAAAAAATATAATATTGATCAGCGAGTTATTGACACTGTAGCTCAACATCATGAAGATGAAGAATTTTCGGCTATTGAATCAGTTATTGTTTATATTGCTGATGCTATTTCTGGAGCTCGACCAGGGGCTCGTTATGAAAATTATGAGGAATATGTTAAACGTCTTCGCGGTTTAGAAGAAATTGCTCGTAAACATGCTGGTGTTAAAGATGCTTATGCTATTCAAGCTGGTCGAGAAGTTCGTGTCATTGTCGACCCTCAAAAACTTAGTGATGCTGATATTGTTAAACTTGCTCATGATATTAAAACTGAAATTAAAGAAACTATGACTTATCCCGGTACCGTAACAGTTAATGTTATTCGTGAAACTAGAGCTACAGACATAGCTAAATAAAAAAGGAGGAAATTAAATATGAAAAAGTCAGATTTTTATCCTATTGTTGCCAAAAAAGCTCACCTTACTAAAAAAGCTGCTAAAGATGCCATTGATATCTTTTTAGAGGAAATTATTAAAGCCCTTAAAAAGGGCGATAAAGTTGTTCTTTCTGGACTTGGTACTTTTGACGTTAGACAAGTAAAAGAAAAAGAAGTAGTTCCTTTCGGTAAAGTAGATCAACGGACAAAAATTAAAGCTCATCATGTTGTTAACTTCAAAGCAGGCAAACCTCTCAAAAAAGCAATTTGGTAATTTATGACTGTAATTAAAGTTAATCATTTAACAAAACTTTATCAAGTCCATCATAAGCAGTCAGGCATAAAAGGTTCCTTAAAAGCTCTTTTTCACCGTACTTATACTCCTGTTAAAGCTGTTGATAATCTTTCTTTCTCTATAGAAGAAGGAGAGTTAGTAGGATTTATTGGACCTAATGGTGCTGGTAAAACGACTACTCTTAAAATATTATCTGGTTTGCTTTATCCTACTTCTGGAGAAGTTAAGGTTTTAGGCTTTAATCCATGGAAACGCCAATATAATTTTCTTCGTCAAATCTCATTAGTAATGGGTCAAAAAAATCAGCTTTGGTGGAACTTACCAGCTATTGAAACTTTTAATCTTTTTAAAGAAATCTACAATCTTGATTCCAAAACTTACCAGCACTCACTTGATTTTTTAGTTGAGACTTTGAATTTTCAAGATAGCTTACACATTCAAGTTAGAAAATTGTCATTGGGCCAACGTATGAAAGCCGAGTTGATAGCGGCTTTACTTCATCAACCAAAAGTTCTTTTTTTAGATGAACCTACTATTGGTCTTGATGTTGTTACTCAACAAAATATTCGTCGTTTTATTCGTCAATATAATCGTCAATTTCATGCTTCTATTATTCTAACCAGTCATTACATGGATGATGTTAAAGAACTTGCTCGAAGAATTCTTATTATTAGTCAAGGACGTTTAATTTACGATGGCACTATCAAAAATATTATTAATCAGTATGCTACTCATAAAGAAATTGAAGTTATTTTCGATCACCATGTTTCTCGCACGCATCTTTCTCGCTTCGATTCTTTGGTTAAATTTGAACCAGGCAGAGCTTTATTTAAGGTTAAACGAGATCAAGTTGCTCAAGTGTCAGCTCAAATTTTGCAACAACTACCTGTTCTTGATATTAATATTCGTGAGCTTAGTTTGGAAGAAGTTGTTTCTGTTATTTTTAACAAACAAGCAGTATGAAAACATATTGGTTAATTTTTCTAACTGATCTTCAAAATAATTTAGTTTATCGTTTTAGTTTTTTAATTCAACACTTTCGCCAATTTTTAGCTTTTTTAGTTCCTCTTTTTGTTTGGACAGCTGTTTTTCAACATCAAACTTCTATCTATCATTATTCTTTCTCTTTATTAATGACTTATGTATTTGTTAGCCTTGTTCTCCGCACTTTGGTTTTTAATTCCACAACTTACGAACTTGCTTCTATCATCAATAATGGTTATCTATCTGTCTATCTCCTTAAGCCGATAAATATATTTAAATATTACTTAGCTCGTGATTTATCTACCAAATTTGTTAATTCTTTATTCCTTTTTCTTGAAATTCCTCTACTTCTATTCCTTTTTAAACCTCCTTTAATTTTTCAGACAGACCCTTTTTTAATAATTGCCTTTGTTCTATCTGTTATTTTAGCTATCGGTTTATACTTTTACATAAGTTTTATTTTTGGGACGATTGGTTTTTGGTCTCATGATGTTTGGGCACCTCGTTTTTTGTTTTTGATAATTTTAGAGTTTGCTACTGGAAGCATTTTTCCTTTAGACATGCTTCCATCTCAAGCTTATCATTTTCTTCAAGCCATGCCTTTTGCTTATTTAGTTTTTTCACCTCTTCAAATTTATCTTGGTAAATCTTCCCATCCTTGGCTTGATCTCGGAATTGCCTTTTTATGGTTGTTGTTTTTTTATGTTCTTGCCAATTTAATTTGGCAAAAAGGGCTTAAAACTTATGAAGCAGAAGGTTACTAGTAAATCTTACTTACTTTTAACTTACTTTCGAGTTTGGTTTTACTTAGCCAAACTTAGATTTATCGATCAAATTATTAATACTCGCTGGGGAGGTCTTCTCTTATTGATAGGCAAACTTATTCGCCTTATTTTTCAAGTTATTTTTCTTTATCTTCTTCTAAAACAAGCCCATCATTTTGCTGGTTATACTTTTTCTGAATCTTTATTATTGCTTTTTTTGCTTAATTTTTCTAGCCTTTTTATTCAGATGTTTTTAAGAGGGGTTTATTTATTTTATGATCGTGTTGTTAACGGTAGTTTTGATTTTTTTCTTTTGAATCCTTTAAATGAGTTATTTTACAGCCTTTTTTCTTATTTCGATCCTTTGGATTTTCTAATGCTTATTCCTTCAAGTTTAGCTATTTATTGGGCTTGGTCTCAAACTCAGATTCCTTTTGATATTTCTCATATTTTTATCTTTTTCAGTTTTCTTGTTTTATCTTTTGTCTTTGCTCTAAGCTGGCATATTCTTGTTATTGCTTTAGGTTTATATTTGTTTGAAGTTGATAATCTTATCACAATCTATCGTGATCTTGAAAAAATGGGACGTTTTCCCATTGAAATTTATAGTCGTACTTGGCAATTTATTCTTACTTATTTAACTCCTGCAGCTATTATGGCCACCATTCCTTTAAAAGTTCTTTTAGGACGTCAACCTTTCTTTTCTACTTTTCTTTTATTTTTAGTTATTTCAAGCTTGAGTTTAGTTTTGGCCTTGTTAATTTGGAAATTTGCTTTACGTTCTTACTCTTCAGCTTCTAGTTAGACTTTATCAAATTCATGCTACAATCTATTAGCTATGTCATCATCAAACAAAACTTACTTTATCAAAACTTATGGTTGTCAAGCCAATAAATCTGATTCCGAACGTATTGCTGGAGACTATCAAGCTAGAGGGTGGCAGGAAGCTGATGATTGGCGTCATGCTCATAACATCGTTGTTAATACTTGCGCTGTTCGCCAAAGTGCTGAAGATCGGGTTTTAGGATTTCTCAAAAACGTTGTTGATTATTTTCGGATCCAAAATCAGCCTCGACCTAAAATTATTCTTACTGGCTGTATGACTTATCATGGCGAGCAATATCTCCTCAAAAAACTACCAATGGTAGATGAAATTTTGCCAATTAACCAAGTTGGTTTTAATCAACAAGCAGTTCGTAAAGATAAAAAGCATGCTTGGGTGCCTATCTCTACAGGTTGTAATTCTTTTTGTACTTATTGCGTTGTTCCTTATTCGCGAGGGCGAGAAAAATCTCGTTCCTTGGAAGAAATTCTTGAGGAAGTTAAAGATTTAGCTGATCGTGGTTATGAAGAAATTACTCTCCTTGGTCAGAATGTTAATTCTTGGGGTCTTGAAAAAGTAGGTATTAGCCTTCGCAAACTCTTAATGAATCAAGATGGAAAACTTAAACCTGAGGATATTCCTGACAATCAATCTCAATACCTTAAACCTAATGGTGTTCCTCCTTTTGTTACCCTTCTTAAACAAGTTTCTCAATTTCCTCAAATTAAAAAAATTAGATTTTTAACTTCTAACCCTTGGGATTTTCATGATGAATTGATTGAAGAAATTGCTCGCAACCCTAAAATAGATCGTTTTATTCATCTTCCTGTTCAATCTGGTAGCAATCGTATCTTAAAACTTATGAATCGTGGCTATACTCGTGAAGACTACCTTAATTTAGTAGCTAAGTTAAAAACTCAAATACCAGATGTGGTTTTGGGTACCGATATTATTGTTGGTTTTCCCACCGAAACTGAAACTGATTTTCAAGCTACTTTAGATCTTGCTAAAAAAGTTGATTGGCATGTTGCTTTTGTAGCTCGTTATTCTCCTCGTCCAGGAACATTAAGTTATCGTCTTTACCCAGATGATGTTCCTCTCCAAGAAAAAAAACGTCGTTGGCAAATTTTAGATCAATTTATTAATCAGCGCCATCTTCATGATCGGCCTCTTATTGTTTGACAATGTCTAAATCTCGAAAATTTGTTATTTTAGCCGGTCCAACCGCTACTGGTAAAACTCGATTAGCAATCCAACTGGCTCAAGTTTTTCCTTTTCGTCTTATTTCTGCCGATTCTCGTCAGGTTTTTCGTCAGGCTGATATTGTTCCAGGAAAAGACCATCCATCTTTTATTGATATTGCCGGTGTTGATATTTGTTCTCCTTGTCAGGAAAGCTCTGTTGCTTTATGGTTTAAAGCCATTAAACCCATAGCTCAATCAGCTTGGCAACATCATCAATTGCCTTTATTTGTTGGTGGAACTGGTTTCTATCTTAAAACTCTTACTTCTAATATTGAAACTATCGCTATTCCTCCTAATTTTAAACTCCGCACCAAACTATCTCAAGCGTCGGTTTCTCAACTTCAATCTCAATTAAATCAATTAGATCCTCATAAATTTTCTCAATTAAATCAATCAGATCGTCGCAATCCACGACGTTTGTTAAGAGCAATTGAAATCGCTCTTTATCGTCAATCTCACTCGTCTTTACCTCAAATTGATAATCCTTTTTTAACAGCTGATTATCTTTTTTTTGTTTTACAGCCAGCTAAACAATTTTGTCATTTGATTAAAAAACGAGTCATACAAAGACTTAATCAAGGAGCTATTGCCGAAACTAAAACTCTTTTACAGCTTTGTTCTCGTCAAGCTCCTGTTTTTCAAAGTTTAGGTTATCCATCAATTTTAGCCTACCTTGATGGTAAGTTGACTTATTCTCAATTGATCGAGGATTGGACTACTCAAGAATGTCGTTATTTAAAACGTCAATTAACTTGGTTTAAGAAACAAGCCAATGCAATTTTTCTGCCATCCACTTCTCCTACTTTATTCCGTGATATAGTCAAATATCTTCAAACTTGGTATGATAATACTAATATATGAGACTTGCTAATCAAAAAGCTCTTATTCGTTATACAATTTTCTTGATTTTAGCTACAGTTTTAGGATTGTGGTTTTTATTTCAAATTCGCAATATTTTAATTATGTTATTTATTTCTTTTATTCTTATGTCAGCCATTTATCCTCTAGTTGTTAAAGCTCAAAAATTAAAAATTCCTAAATCTTTGACAATTTTTTCAATTTATTTATTGATAGTTTTTCTTTTCTTTGGTGTTATTGTTTCTCTTGTTCCAATAATTATTGAACAAACTACAGGTCTAATTAATCATTTACCGGATATCTTACTTTATTTAGATCAACACTATCATCTTAAAATTGATTTACCCTTTGTTACTCAAAATTTACGCTCATTACCATCTAATTTATTTAAACTAGTTACTGGTATTTTTTCTAACACTTTTAACATTTTTGCCATTTTCTTTCTCACTTATTATCTTATTTTGGAACGTGATAAACTTCATCATTACTTAGTTTTTCTTTTTGGTAGTAACGAAGCTGAAAGTAGAGCTGAAAAGTTTATTCGTGATTTGGAAAACCAAATTGGTCATTGGGTTAGTGGCCAATTATTATTAATGTTAGTTATTGGTTTAGCAACTTATCTAGGACTTTTGTTATTACGTATGCCTTATGCTTTACCTTTAGCGATGCTTGCAGGTTTGTTAGAAGCTGTACCAAATATTGGTCCTACAATTAGTGCTGGTATTAGCGTATTAGTAGGTTTAACAGTATCTCCGTTAATTGCTATAGGAGCTCTAATCTTAGGTATTGTTATTCAACAATTAGAGAATAATTTTCTTGTTCCTCAAATTATGCATTATACGGTTGGTTTATCTCCAGTTATCACTTTAACAGTTCTTTTAATTGGTTTAAAATTAGGAGGTATTATTGGGGCAATTTTGGCAATTCCTTTATATTTGACAGTTATTACTATTATCAAACACCTTTTTAAAGGAGGTCATTATGTTATCCACTAATTTTGTTAATGTTTGGCAAGAAGCATTAAGTGGCGTTTTTAATAATTTTGTTGAAGCCACAATCGCTTTTTTACCTCGTCTTTTTTCGGCATTTTTAATTTTTATTTTTGGTATTTTAGTCTCAGGCTGGTTAAAGTCTTTAGTTCTTAAATCATTTAAGTTTTTCAAACTTGATTCTTTAACCAAAGATAAGAAAATTAAAAAGTTTTTGGTTGAGGCTGAAGTGACTCAAAAAATTGAAGAAATTATTGCGGCTATTGTTAAATGGGTTGTTTTACTTATTTTCTTTATTACTGCTCTTAACATTCTTGGTCTTACTACTATCTCAGCTTTACTTATTAGTTTAGTTGCTTATCTACCTAATGTGCTTTCAGCTATTGTTGTTTTAGCTTTAGGTATTCTTTTAGCTGGAGTTATGGAGAGTTTAGTTAAAGGAGCTTTGGCTAGTATCGATATTAAAACCTCTCGTCTTATGGGGAAGATTACTAGCTATGTTATCGTGGTCATTGCTTTCTTGGTAGCTATTTCTGAACTTAATATTGCTCAAAGTTTTATTAATATTATTTTCATTGGTTTTGTTACTACTCTCTCTTTGGGTTTGGGGCTTGCTCTAGGTCTAGGGGGTAAAGACTTGGTTTCTCAAATCCTAAATGATTGGTATAAAAGTTTTAAACAAGACCTAAAATCTAAAAACTAACCCGAAGAGATAAAGGGTCAGACCAAACCGTTACAATTTTACCTCGGTTATCAGTTGGCTGAGCGCTTAATAATTCTAGTTGGCCAGCGTTCTTCTCAAATTTTAGAAGAGAAACTTTACTACTTCTAAGAGTAAGGGTTTGAGGTATTTCAAGTTTAAGTTTTAATTTATTACCAAAATCATCAACTTCGTTTTTTTGTTCAACAATTTTAACCTCTCCTAATGGCCTTACTTTGACTGGACCGCCTGTAAAACTTAGTTCTAAATTCATTTTTGTAATTTGAGAATTGCGAGACTCTATCCATAGATTTGCTTCTTGGCCTATTTTTTCTAAACCTATTTTTCCTGATGTAGATGGGTTATAGATTAATAAAGTTCCTGGCCAAACTGATTTCTGACCATTGATTTCAATCCAAACTTTTCCAGTAGTTACGCCTTCAGGAATTTCTACTTCAACTACCTTATCATGCCATCTGATAATATTTTTTTTGCTTACAATTTGGTTACCAATAAATATTCGACTTCGATCCCATGGATAATCACCAAAGTGTTTTCCTAGTAAAACTATAGTATCTCCTGGCTTGCCATAAAACAGAGTTACTCTTTCTATAGTTGGTGGTTGGGTAGGGTAGTTAGGGACAGGAGTGGCAGAAGGTATTACATTATTTGCAGCATTTGAACGATTATCTGTGTTTTCTTGAGTTAGTTTTACTGATAAAGGAATTACTAAAACTACCAAGAGTAATAAATTAAAACTTATAACTCTTTTCCAGCTTAAAACTTGATTGATTTTTTTATAAATGTCTGCTTGCATTAATCTCACTCCTTTGTAGTTATGGTAACTGTTTTTTTCTGATTGTCAAAATAAATTGCGAATTGATCAAAAAAACCTTTTCTTCCCAAAATATAAGTAGTTCCATTTGATTCGGTAAACACAGCTGGAAATGAAAAATCTTTTCCTCCGATTTGAACTGTAATTTGACCAAAATAAGCAAATGTTGGTAAACCAGAAAAACCTTGGAGAGTAATTCGTTTCGCTCTCGAAAAATCAACCCCTACATCTTTTGCTGCCTTTAAAGGAAGAGCTGAAACTACTGCTCCACTATCTAATAAAAATGTAACCTTTTTATAACCTGTTTTGGTTTTTAATGGTAAGGTTAATTTAGGTTCATTTACAAATCCAAAATTTTCATATAAAACGTTTTTATAAGGAACTGTATATTCTATTTTGCCAAAACTTTTCTTTAATTCCACTTCTGCAGCTACTGGTGTTTTTTGACTATAAAATAGTAAAATTCCTCCTAAAATCAAACCAAAACCTATAATCGATCCTAGTTTAGCTATAGCTAACCACTTTTCCTTCCGATTGATTTCATTAGCTTGGCAATTATCATTGATATTATTTTCAAAAGTTATATAGCCCATGGCTTTTCCATTATATTTGGTAAATTATAATCTTGCCATCTTGTTTTATTTGCTTTAATTTTGGTATCGGATAAGTATTAGCAATTACTAAACTACCAGGCTTCATTTCTTGTAAGCATTTTTCTGCTAACCGGTTAGTAAATCTTTCTAGTTGATAAACAATAATCACGTTAAATTTTTCTAAATTCACTTGCCACATATCTCCTAACTTATAGTGCAACTTACCTCGAAGATTTTTTATTTTTTTTAATCGCCACCAGCTTAAAACCCAAATCACAGGTTCAATTTCCCAACCCCAAACTTCTATTTTTTTAGCCTTAGCTAGAGCTAACATTACCCTACCATCGCCAGCTCCAAAATCGCAGACTCGACTTTTTTCAGGAATATACTTTAGAAGAGTTTTAATTTCTTGGTCTCGGCTTGGTAGATATGGTGATCCTGTTTTAGTTTTATATATAAAGATTGCAATATAGCTTCCTGTTACAAGACCGCCTAAAATTAATAACCAGTTCATTACTTTTAATATAACTTAATGTACTATAATTAGGCTATGACCAATTATTTAAATCTTCAAGTTATATTCTGGATTTTAGTTAGTTTAATCGTTTTTAACTTTATTCTTTTGGTTTGGTTGTGGCGTCTTACCAATCATTATAATCGGCTTATTCGCAACACCAATCATAAATCGCTTATTAATTTACTTGAAGGAATTCAGAAAACTTTAGCTCAACACGAAAAAAAACTATTACGCCATCGCAAATCTATTGATAATCTTCAATTAGACTTCAAAAAATCTCTTCAGAAAGTTATTTTGCATCGTTTTAACCCTTTTCAGCATACAGGTGGTAAACAAAGTTTTATTCTTGCTTTGCTTGACGGTCATAAAAATGGAGTTATTATTACTTCACTTCATAGTAGAGAAAATACTCGTTTCTATGTAAAATCAATAAAAGAAGGTGAAGGAGTTGATATTCCTTTGTCACCAGAAGAAGAAAAATTAATTAGACATAAAGGAGTTGCCTCATGAAATTCAATCGCCATCATCTTATTAATTTTGGATTAGCTTTAGCCATCTTTTGTGTTTCTGCAGGTATTAGTTATGCCACCACTTTATTCCTTTATCAGAAACCATCATCTTCTACTAACCAAAACTCTATATCTTCCAAAACCGAAATTAAAATAGACACTTCTGCTCCTAAAACTGAAGCCTGTCCTCTTAATGGAGCTATGTTTACTAAAGCGGAAAAAGATATTTGGTCTCAAAGACGACCTCTTTTTGTAATGATTGAAAATCATGTTGACGCTCGTCCCCAATCAGGGCTTGATGAAGCTGATGTTGTTTATGAAGCCGTAGCTGAAGGCGGTATTACTCGATTTGGAGCTGTTTATTATTGTAATATTGCTGCTCATGACACTATTTTGGGTCCAGTCAGATCTGCTCGTACCTATTTTATAAATTGGGCTTCTGAGTATAACTATCCTTTATATGTTCATGTAGGAGGAGCTAACTGCTCTCCAGCTGATCCCAATAATCCTAGCGCTACCTGTAAAACTGACAAACGTGTTCAAGCCTTAGAACAACTAGAACAATATGGTTGGGGAGGTTCTCAGGGAAATGATCTTAACCAATTTTCTATAGGCTTTCCTACTTTTTGGCGAGATTACGAACGCTTAGGACATACTGTTGCTACCGAACATACCATGTATACTTCAACAGAAAAACTTTATCAATATGCTAAAACTGAACGTGGTTGGACCAATTTATCTCCTTCAGGGAAAGAGTGGGCAGCTAACTTTAAACCTTGGCAATTTAAAGATGATGCTCCAGCACAAGCTAGAGGTCAAGTTAAGAAGATTAGTTTTGAGTTTTGGCCTGGTTACAAAGATTTTGACACTACTTGGCAATATGATCCTCAAACTAATAGCTATCTTCGTTTTCAAGGAGGAGAACCTCATAAAGATCGTGATACCGATAAGCAAATTTCAGCTAAAGTAGTTATAGTTCAATTTCTTAAAGAAGAAGGTCCAGTTGACTCCTTGCATCATATGTTCTACCACAATATCGGCCAAGGTAAAGCAATTGTTTTTCAAGATGGTCAAGCTATACTCGCTCATTGGTCTAAACCAAATCGAGAAGCTCGTACTATCTTTACCAATTCTCAAGGTCAAGAAATAAAATTTAATCGTGGTAAAATCTTTATTGAGGGTGTACCTGCCGGCAACCAGATTGATTATTAATAATAAGTGAGGTTGTAATGGCTAACTTACAAGACTTTATTACTTCTAAAGTTAGAGTTAAGCTTTTAACTGTTTTCTTGAGTCAAGCCGATGATATGTTCTACGTTCGTCAATTGACTCGTCTTACTAATGAAGAAATTAACGCCGTTCGTCGGGAGCTTATTCATCTTCAGCAAGTTGGTTTTTTAATTAGTGAACGTCGAGGTAATAGACTTTATTACATGATTAATCGTCATTATTCTTTTTTACCAGAGCTCATAGCTATGGTAGCTAAAGTTCAAGGTCTTGGTAAAGCTATTATCAAACACCGACATAAACTTGGCAAAATTAAGTTTGCAGTTTTATCTGGCCGTTTTGCTCGCCGTTTACCACGGAAACCAGATACCGTTGATCTTCTTTTAGTAGGAAATATTGTTTTGCCTCAATTAGCAGCTCTTGTAAAAGATCAAGAAACCGTAGTTGGTCGAGAGATTAACTACACAGTTATGACAGAAGAAGAATTGAAGTATCGAAAATCAAGACATGATCCTTTCATTTACTCTATCTTACTAGAATCTAGAATCATGCTTATCGGTGACGAAGAGGAGTTGTTAGCTTGAGTACAATTTTAAAGACTAAAATTATAAGAATCGGAAATTCCAAAGGTATAGTTATCCCTTCTTTAGTAATTAAAGAGTTAGCCTTAGAGGAAGGAGATCAAGTTTATTTAAGTTACAATTATCGTACTCAAGTTTTAAGCTGTACTTTCCCAAAGACCAAACAACTTAAGCTTAAAATTATCTAAATTCGAGTTATACTATCTGAGTATATGAACAAAAAACTTTTCTTTATCATTCTTATTACACTTGTAGCTATTATTATTGATTTGCCTAAAAACTATCATTTAAAGTTTGATTTTTTAGGTCATCATTTTGATTATCTTATTTCTTCTCCAACTATTAACCTTGAAAAGCCTTTTCATTTTCACCGTGATCTTAAACTTCATTTAGGTCTTGATCTTCAAGGAGGTATGGAAGTAGTTTTAGAGGCTGATATGAGTCACATAAAGCCCGAAGATCGAGATGATGCTCTTCAGGCAGCTAAAGAAGTTATTGTACGTCGAGTAGATCTTTATGGAGTTGCTGAACCATCCATTAAAACCTTACGACAAAATGAACACTATCGTATAATTGTCGATTTACCTGGTTTAGATGACTATCAAGAAGCTTTGGATTTGATTGGAACTACAGCTCAATTAGAATTTAAAGAGGTAGTAGATTTAAATGATTCTAATTCAAGTCAATCAGCTAATACAATTATGTTTAGATCAACTGATCTGACTGGTAAAGATCTTAAAAAAGCTTTTGTTCAATTTGATCCTCAAAACGGACAACCTGTTGTAGCCCTTCAGTTTAACGAAGAAGGAGCTAAAAAATTTGCTGATTTAACTGCTCGTAATCTTAATAAACCCCTAGCTATTTTTCTAGATAATCAATTAATATCTGCCCCAATTGTTCAACAAAAAATTATTGGAGGTAACGCAGTAATTTCTGGAAATTTTACTCTTGATGAAGCTAAGCAGTTAGCCATTACCCTAAATGCTGGAGCTTTGCCGGTACCGATTGAAATTATTCAGCAACAAAATATCGCTCCCACTTTAGGTAAAATTTCTGTTCAAAAAAGTTTACAGGCTGGTTTAGTTGGTTTGATTATGGTCGCTTTATTTATGATTCTACTTTATGGGCGTTCTGGGTTTATTGCGGTGATTGGTTTGGTTATTTATGGTCTTTTAACTTTAGCTATTTACAAGTTAATTCCGGTAACTATTAGTCTACCTGGATTGGCAGGTTTTATTCTTTCTATAGGAATGGCTGTAGATGCTAACATTTTGATTTTTGAACGTATGAAAGAAGAATTACGGAAAGGCCATTCTTGGAATGAAGCTATGGAGCTTGGTTTTGGTAGAGCTTGGGATTCTATTAAGGATGCTAATATTGCTACTCTTATTACTACTTTTATACTTTTCAATCCTTTAAATTGGTCGTTTCTTAACACATCTGGTTTAGTACGAGGATTTGCTTTAACTCTTTTCTTAGGTATAGTTATTAGTTTATTTACTGGTGTTTTTGTAACCAGAACTTTGTTGAGGACTTTCTATGTCAGAAAATAAATCTAATCTTACTATTTTTCAACCAATGAAATATAAATTTATTTATTTCTTAATTTCATTGGCTGTTGTTTTACCAGGAGTTTTTTCTTTAATTCGTTATGGTTTTAAAGTATCTGTGGATTTTACTGGGGGTAGTGTCATAAGTTTCTATAGTTCCTCATTAACTTCTGATAGCTTAAAACAAGCCCTAAACAGACAACATTTAGAACTTAAACAAGTGACTCACTCAAATTCCCGTTGGCAAATAACTACTAATCCTATGACTCAATCTCAATTAGAACAATTTTTAACTGAATTAAAATCACTAGATCAAAATCTAAAGATCGAAGAATTTTATACAGTTGGAGCTACTCTTGGACGTGAATTAATTCGGAAAACTATTTACGGAGTTTTATTGGCAGCAAGTTTAATTTTGTTATATATTGCTTTTCGTTTTCGCAATTTAAAATTTGGAGTTAGTGCTATTTTAGCTATGCTTCATGATACTTTAGTTCTTCTAGGAAGCTTCAGTTTATTAGGTCATTTTTTCAATATTGAAATTGATTCTTTATTTGTCACAGCGGTTTTAACAATTTTATCTTTTTCCGTTCATGACACTATCGTAGTTTACGATCGTATTCGTGAGCTTAAAAAACATCATCCTTACCTACGCTTTGAAGATGTGGTTAATCGGGCTGTAGTCGAAACTATGGGGCGGTCAATTAATAATTCTATGACAATTATTTTTATGTTGTTAGCCATGTATCTTTTAGGTGGTCAGACTATTCATAACTTTATCCTAGCTTTGTTAATTGGTACTATTTCTGGTACTTACTCTTCTACTTTTACGGCTGCTCCTATTTTGGTTGTTTGGAATAATTGGCAAGAACGCCGCCATCGTAAAACTTATGAAAGTTGATATTAATCTTGCAGCTTATCATATTGTCAAGCACCTTGAAGACCATGGCTTTCAAGCTTGGATTGTTGGTGGAGCTGTTAGAGATGTTTTGCTTAACAGACCTACTTTAGATTGGGACTTTACCACTAATGCTACTCCTGAAGAGATTTTGCCACTTTTCAATGAAAGTTTTTACGATAACCATTTTGGTACCGTAATGGTTGCCGCTAAACACATTAAAGAACAATTTAATCTTCCCAATGAAATAATCGATGACCAAGTTATTTTTGATATAACTACTTATCGTTCAGAGCAAGGTTATTCAGACAAGCGTCGTCCTGATAGAGTTACTTGGGGAAAATCTATTGAAGAAGATCTCCAGAGGCGTGATTTTACCATTAATGCCATTGCCGCTAAAGTTACTTCTCCCCATGAATGGCAACTATTAGATCCTTATCATGGTCAAGAAGATATTCAGGCTAAACTAATTCGAGCGGTAGGTGATCCTTACCAACGCTTTGAAGAAGACGCTCTTCGAATGTTAAGAGCAATTAGATTTGCAGCTCAACTTGGCTTTCAAATAGAATCTCAAACTTTTAAAGCTATTCAAGATAAAGCCGATAATCTTAATCATATTTCTTGGGAACGTATCGGAGATGAGTTTATGAAAATTTTAAAAACAGATCATCCAGCCGACGGTGTTCTTTTATTGGTTAATTCTGGTTTAGCTAAAATAATTTTGCCTGAATTATTAGCTGCTAAAAACATTCCTCAAGGTGGTCATCATATCTATGACGTCTTTACTCATTCCATAGAATCTTTACGCCATTGCCCTTCTAGAGATCCAGTTGTTCGTCTAGCTACTCTTCTTCATGATATTGCGAAACCCCTCACTTTCAATAAACGAAGTGGCAAGATTACTTTCTATAATCATGAGGTAGTTGGAGCTCGTCTTGCTAAAAAAATTGCTCGTCGCTTACGCCTCTCTAAACAAGATCAGGATTTAATTTTCACCCTGGTTCGGTGGCATATGTTTGTTTACGATCGCAACATGACAGATGCCGCTATCCGTCGATTTATTCGTAGGGTAGGCAAAGAAAATATTCATAAAATGATGATGTTGCGGGTTGGTGATCGTTTAGGTGGTGGATCCAAAGCGACTAGTTGGCGGCTTAATGAATTTCAGAAACGCATTGGAGAACAACTTTATGAACCTCTTTCTCTTAAAGATTTAAAAATCAATGGTCATGATTTAATGGAAAATTTTCACTTAAAACCTGGTCCTCTTATTGGTAAAATTCTTAATCAACTTTTCGAAGAGGTTTTAGATAATCCTGATCTTAATACTAAAGACAAACTTCTTGCTCGCGCTGCCCAACTCCTTTCTCAATATCAAGGGTCGGACCCTTCATAGGGTCCGACCCTTGATATTCTTTGATGTTAAAAAACGCCTTGGTGGGTAGTAAGCCAGATTCTGTTTCTCGGTGATCATTTCTCTAATGCCCGCAAACTTTGGGACTTGGGAGAGCATCCTACA
>Ga0256914_1000110_pt1 | contig 78501 bp, 71 predicted proteins | sample HulkmetaG_FD_191571 | JGI IMG/M metagenome (GOLD analysis project Ga0256914, IMG submission 191571) | Hydrothermal chimney microbial communities from Main Endeavour vent field at the Juan de Fuca Ridge, Pacific Ocean - Hulk | ecosystem: Environmental > Aquatic > Marine > Hydrothermal vents ...
CCTGCGATAGTAAAACATATTGGAAATATTTACAAATCAGGAGAATTAGATGAAAGATCAACCTGTTCCATTTTGGAACAGGTTGCCGCTGATGGCAAAAAGAGAAAGATGAAGCTATACAATCTGGGCTTTTCCTCACAAATCCCCCGAAACCGCCTTATCCAAACTATGTAGCTTTTCTCCGTTCTAATGGATCGGTATTTGAGCCGAAGCACCCTCACCATTTCTTGAAAAACGTCATCCCATTCATCAGCACCATCTCCTGCTGACCTCCCAGTCTTCTCCTGGAACGAAAATATAGATATAGCCTTATCGCATCCCTGGTCTGTTTTATCTGCTATTCCCATACCATTTTTCAAGATGCGCCCAAAAGTTATCTATCTCCCTTGATGTAAAGGAATTTTTTTCATCTTTTTTATACTTAGTTGCCCACATATAATAAAATTGCATCCGACCCTCTGGCATGATCTTACTGCGCTGCAAAAATTCCTTAAGATCATTCATAACAATTTCCTAAAATTAAATTACTTCTATATAATTACAGGAATTCAAGCACTATAAAAAATTGCCGATATATTATTACACTCTTTACTTATCGAATTTCACAGCCGAAAAACAAAATCAATTTATTACATTTTTATCATTGTTATTTGACATCTCCTCTCAATTCCATAAAATTAGGGAATATATTGAACTTATAAGTTGGTCTGAAATAACACAGACAGGATGAAGTCATGTATAAAGTTGACCTTGAAAATAAGAAACTAATCAAAATTCCTAAGACCTCTTTTAGTGCATTAAGCATTAAAGAACGCTTTGATATTCAAGAGTGGATTGAAGGCACTCCGGAAATTCTGGGTGAGGATTTGCTAATCATTGGAAAAGAGCTTGTTCTGCCATCTGGAAGACGCCTTGATTTGCTTGCTGTAGATAAACAAGGAGCTTTAGTCGTAATTGAATTGAAAAGAGATGATTCAGGAAGTGACGTTGAATGGCAGGCAATTAAATATGTTTCATATTGTTCAAGTTTTTCTCAAGATGAAATTTATAAACATTTTGCTGAATATCTTGGTACGGATGCTGATGATGCCCAAGTTAAAATAGAAGAATTTATCAATTGTGAACCAGATGAGTTGAACCAGAAACAAAGAATTATTTTAGTATCAAAAGAGTTTCACTCTGAAGTTATTTCAGCCGTCCTTTGGTTACGAGAGTATGAAATAGACATAGAGTGTATACGATTAACTCCGCATCTTGATCAAAACAACACTCTTTTTATCAATCCAGAAGTGATTATCCCCTTGCCTGAAGCAAAGGACTATATTCAAAAAAAAGAAAGCAAACAGAAAGAACAAAGGCGAACAGGTAAGAGTTCTTTCTCTCTTGAAAAATCAAATCTTCCAGATGAGGAATTAAAAAAGCGCATTATTCAGTCTTTAACTCGTCCAAGTGATTTAACTCCAAGATTCCGCACTTTTTTGGAAATTATTATACAGGAAGACAGGCCTTATGATCGTGAAGAGCTTAAACAAGCACTTTATGAAGCTGGGATAGGGAATGATATAGGCCAAGCTGGAAGGTATCTTAGCAATATCTCGCAATTCCTGACTAAAAAATCCAATCCTCATTTAAGACAGGTCATAGAGTTTGATACAGGCGGGAGCCATGGGGAGACAAAAAACAATTACCATGTTATTACTGAGTATCGGGAACTCGTAAAACAAGCTATAGAAGAAGCTATGGAAGACAAAAATAAAGAAGATACATGCCAATAAGGCGCTGCAGCCGACCGCTAAACTCGCTGCGCTCCTTTAGCGACGGCTGAACTCAATCGTTATGTGTAAATGAAGATAAATGGAAAAGGCAAGTAGAAATGAAGCTGAAACGAGTCATAATTCATAAATACAAATGCATCGAGAATCCTCAAAAATTTGAAGTTGAGGATGACATCACTATACTAGTTGGCATGAATGAGTCTGGGAAAACAGCTATTTTAGAGGTAATTGCAAAAACAAATTATTTTCAGGAAGATTCAACATTTAAATTTAATCTTACTAGAGATTATCCTAGAAAGGAGAAAAAGCAAGTAGATAAGTCTGGAACGGATCCTATTGCCATAACTTGCGAGTACGAAATAGATGATGAATTAAAAAGGGAAATTGAAAATGACATTGGTAAAAATTTGATTACCGGTAATTCATTTTCTATCTCAACAAGATATAGCAATACGATAACGTGGAAGGGGCTTCGTGTTGATCTTTCAAAGTTTATTTCTTATAAAACAAAAAAACTTGGTATTTCTAGCAAGACCTTACATGACAAATTGTCTCAAATAACAAATTATGATGAATTTCATGCAGTTATAAGTGAATACAAAGACGAAAAATATATAGAAGCTCTTAAGGAATTGGAAAAATATTTTAGCAATGAATGGAAGTGGGATAATCCAGTAGAAGAATATGTTGCAAGGCAATATTTAAAACCAACTCTGCCAAAATTTCTTTATTATGATGAATATTATTCATTACCATCACGAATTAGCATTGAAAAGATGCAGAATGGAGATATCGAAGATGAAGAAATGAAAACAGCAAAAGCATTGTTCGAGCTTGCTGATATAAACATTGATGAATTAATTAATGCTGATAATTTCGAAGATTTCATCTCCGAGTTAGAAGCAACAGAAGCTGCTATTACAGATATCTTATTTAAGTATTGGAAAACAAATAGAAATTTAAATATCGAATTTAAAATTGACAAAGTTGAGAAGACCATAGACTCCAATAATCGTCGTATAGTAGAACACATCTTAGATATTAGAGTAAAAAATCAAAGAGCGAGAGTATCTCTTCCGTTAAAAAATCGAAGCAAAGGTTTTAATTGGTTCTTCTCGTTTCTAGTATGGTTTAAAAAAATCCAAGAAGATAACACTTCGAGTTATATTTTATTATTGGATGAGCCTGGCCTTAATCTGCACGCGTCAGCCCAGAGAGATCTACTTGAATTTATTGATGATTTAACAGATAATTATCAAATTATTTATACTACCCATTCGCCATTTATGATTCCATCAGAGAAATTACATAGAATTAGAACGATCTTAGAGACAGAAAAAGGTTCTAAAATTTCAGATAGTCTTCAAGAAAAAGATCCTAACACTCTTTTTCCCCTTCAGGCCGCCTTAGGTTATGACATAGCTCAAAATTTGTTCATTTCTAAAAAGAATATTTTAGTGGAAGGAGTTTCAGATTTAATATTTCTACAAATTTTGTCTTCGATATTAGAGAGTAAGGGAAGAGAAAACCTACGAACAGATATTACAATCGTACCAGTAGGTGGATTAGATAAAGTTTCTACTTTTATTTCATTATTACGAGGTAGTGAGTTGGAGATTGTTTGTTTACTAGACTCATTTTTTGATTCTAAAGGTAAACAGAAGGTTGATGATCTAGTTAAACAAAAAATAATAAAAGACCGCAATATTAGATTTTACCACGAATTTATTGATAACATGAAAAAAGCAGATTTAGAGGATTTATTTGAGAAGGATGAATATCTCAAATTGTTTAATCAAGCATTCAAGGAATATGAAAATATTAAAATTGAGGATTTAAATCCAGATATAAAAAATATAATTATTCAGATAAATCAGCATCTTGGAATCGAGAGATTTAACCATTATCGAGCAGCGAACGAATTATCAAAGTTGTCGAATAAAGAAGACTTTTTTAGTTCAGCAACACTTAATAGATTTGAGGTTATGTTTAGGGAAATCAATAGATTATTTTAATAACACATAACAATGCACTCCACCTGACCACCATCCCGCTGCGCCCTTCGGGCTTGCTCCATGTCGGCAAGTGACTTTATTTGATTTAGTGGAAGATTATATGATTATATCCTTCGGGCTTGCTCCATGTCGGCAAGTGACCCTTGTCGTTAAATTGAAAAAAATAAATTATAGATAAGTAATTAGGTGATTAGAATATTTTAGTTCCTTTCGATAAGATGTTGCACTTCCGACAATGCATTTATAAAATAAATAAAAAATAGATTTACATTGGAATTTGACTATTAGTTGGATAAAGAGATTATTTTCTTGTATTAGATAAGCCAGAGATATATAAGTCTCTTATAAGAGAAAAGTAAGACTCTATTCCGATAAGAGAAAAAAAATAAAAAAATGGTTTTTTAAGGTAGAAAATTTTGTAGTTGTTTTGATAGTTAGTTGCATGTAAGATAAGTTTGGTTTAGAGATTTAACAATGCGCTTCACCTGACCGCCATACCGCTTCGGCCTTTGGCCTTGCGCTATGTCGGCAGGTGAGCTTGGTCGTTCGGCTAAAAAGGTACAAAACAGTTTGACATTCAAGTTAGGATGATAGCAAATGAAATCCTGTTCCAATTTGGAGCATTCCATTAACACATCTTGGCAAAAGAGATGGACGGATTTTTATTGGTTGCAGCCCACCTCTTATATTGCTAATCAGTACAGGAAGCATGGGTTTGGATATGGTCATGCATACTTAAAAAATTTCAACTATCATTGATAAAATTAAAAAATATAGGTGTATTGGTTGTGTTAATCTTTGAATGGGATGAAAAGAAAGCGAATCAAAATATTAAAAAGCACGGTATCTCTTTCGAGGAAGCGGCGACAGTATTTGGTGATCCTTTTTCAATTACAATTTATGATCCTTTACATTCTCAGGATGAGGATAGATTTGTTATTTTAGGCATGTCAAATAAGAATAGAATATTAGTTGTGGTCCACACAGATCGTGATGATAGAATTAGAATAATCAGTGCAAGAAAGGCAACCAAAAAGGAGAGAAAGCAGTATGAAAGTAATGAAGAATGATCCAAATATGTTAGAAGAATATGATTTTAGTGATGGTATTCGTGGGAAATATGCCTCTAAATATAAGAAAGGAACAAATGTAATAATATTGGATCCTGAATTAATGGAATACTTCCCAGATTCAGCTTCTGTAAATGAGGCCCTCAGGTCACTAGCAAGGCTCATGAAAAAATATAGAAATAAAAAAGCCGAACAAGTCGGTGCAGTGGACGCCTAACCGCTGCGCCTTCGGCTTGCGGTTTGGCGCCACTGACCTTGGTCGTTAAATTGAAAAAAATAAATTATAGATAAGAATCAGGTGATTAGAATATTTTAGTTCCTTCCGATAAGATGCTGCACTTCTGACAATGCATTAAATAAATAGAAAAATAAATTTACATTGGAATTTGACTATTAGTTGGATAAAGAGATTATTTTTTTGAATTAGCTAATGCATAGATAAGTTTCTTATAAGAGAAAACTAAAGGTTTGTTTTTGTTCCGATAAGAGAAAAAGAAAAAAAAGGGGTTTTTTAAGGTAGAAAATTTTGTGGTTGTTTTGATAGTTAGTTGCGTGGAAGATAAGTTTGGTTTAGAGATTTAACAATGCGCTTCACCTGACCGCCATACCGCTTCGGCCTTTGGCATTGTGCTATGGCGGCAGGTGAGCTTTATCGTTCGGTGTCAGAATTGATGAAAATTAGGTAAATATGGAAAAAGTGTGCTATATTATAGCTGGCCCAAATGGTGCAGGTAAAACGACTTTTGCGAAGGAATTTCTTCCAGTTGAAGCTGAATGTTTAAATTTTATAAACGCAGATTTGATAGCTCAAGGATTGGCTCCATTTCAGCCAGATAAGGCTGTAATTAAAGCTGCAAAATTGATGATTCATCAGATTGACGAATGCATTAGAAAAGAAGAATCTTTTGCTTTTGAAACAACACTTAGTGGCAGGACATATATTAAGAAAATCAGAGAGATGAAAGTAAAAAGAAGTTGGATTAACTTTCAAACGATATATAAACCATTGGCTGATGCATGGATTGTGTTTGATACATCTGGCAGTGAACCAGTAATTATAGAGGAGTCGAGGTAGTAGTATGAAGAAGCATAATAAATATACCATATTAGGACTAAAGGCATTGCAAAGGGCAGCAAGAAAGGTAGCAGAAAATGCCAGGAAGAATAATTTAAGGATACCAATATGGAAAAACGGTAAAATTGAATACATCGTTCCTAAGATAAACACCGAACAAGTCGCTGAAGTTGACCGCTAAACTTGCTGCGCTCGTTTAGCGGTCAGCTTAGCTTAGACGTTGTGGATGGGAGAAAATGAAGACAAGCCTTAGTAGAAGAGATTAAAGAAAAAATAAAATAATTGAATTAAATATAACAAATCAGTGCAGTGGACTCGCAACTCGCTTGTGGCGGTTGTGAGCTACTGACTTTAATCGTTAGGAGAAATAGAAATAAAAATGAATGAAAGGATATGGGCACCTATTACAATAAGTCATTTAGAAATATTGAAACATGTTGCGTTAGATGAATTAAAAAGATTTTTAAATGAAGCAGGTAATCCGAAAGGGAAATATTCTGTTTATAGAAACAGATTAGTAGCTATTTGTTTGTGTCAAGGAGTTGCCCAATATTTCTTTGAGTTATGGTTAATGGGAAAACAGCCCGAGGATAAAGTTCTTGAAGTAAACCGAAAAGAAATTGAAGAGAAATCTCTAAAAGTGAGAGAGATAAATAAAATTGTTTTAAGCGGTATCAAGGACATAGATATTTGGTTCTTTTTTGAAGAACATCCAGAAATTAAAATTCCTCATATAAGAAATATGAGAAAATCTATAATTTTAGAAATTCCTGGACTTGGAAGAAGACGTATTGATTTTATGAAGAAAATGATAGCTAAATCAATTCTAAAAAATTCCACATCAGTCGAAGAAATTATTAGAAAATACTTAGCAATTGAAACAAATAGCGCTAAATTTTTAAGTGAAAAATCGATTATTGGATTATATCCTGAAAAATTACTTACTAAATCGGTATGGAAAGTTAAGCGAATAATTTCTAACAAATCATCTACCTGACCGCCAATCCGCTACGCTCCATAGCAGCAACTGACCCGTGTCGTTAAAAAATAAAAAAACTAACTATAGCAATTACAAATAGGAAATTATTTTATAGACACATTATTTCTTTACAATTTGGGGGGATACATCTTCCTGCGAACGGCTACTGCCGCCACAGAAAATTGTTAGATGAAATGGAAATAAGAGAAAGGTTATGGTAATGATATGTAAAATATCGTCTCTTTAGGTGAGCTTTCTACATTTATTGTACCGCCATGTGATTCAACTATTTCTTTTGCAAGAGATAGCCCAAGTCCAGAGCCTTTTTTTCTATCTTTTTCCCCTTGGTAAAATGGTTCAAAAATATGTGGTATATCTTTAGGATCTATGCCTTCACCTGTATCCTTTACCCAAATCACTGTCTTTTCATTATCTTGTTTTTTCCAACCTATTTCTATAATATCTCCCTTAGCTGTATGTTTTATGGCATTGTCTATCAAATTTAATAATACTAAAGAAAAGAGCTCTGGATCTATCCAAAGATCAATATCTTCTCCATATACTATTTGTACTTTTTGTCCTTTAAGTGCATGATTCATGTTTGATATAACTTCTTTGATGAGTGTTTTTATGTTTATTTTTTGTTTTTGTATATTTTTAGAGGCATCTATGCGTGATATATCAAGGAATCTTTCACATAGAATAGACAGCCTTTTTGCCTCTTTGTATATTCCAGATATCAATTTTTCTAATGACTTAGAATCTTTTATACTTCCCATTAAAAGTACTTCAGCAGAGCCTAAAATAGCAGTAATAGGAGTTCTGAACTCATGTGCAGCTCGTGCAATAAAGCGTTTTTGGGATAAAAAGACCTTTTGTATTTTATCAGCCATTTCATCAAATGCTTGGGAGAGCTTTCCTATTTCATCTTGCCTTTTATGATGAAGTTTTACCCTTTTGGTAAAGTTTCCAGATGAAATAGCCTCACAAGTAGATACTAAGATATCAAGATCTTTTAGCACAGAAGATGTAAAACAAAATCCTAAGAGCGCTCCTGTTATAAGTGCTATTAAAATAGAAGTTATTATTAATAAAGCCTTTCTCTCTAATATCTTATCTATTTGAGTTAAAGGTGTTGCAAGCTCTATAACTCCATATATATGAGGGCTTTTTGGTTTTTCTCTTATTGGAATAAAACACACTAGCATGTGTGTACCTTTAAAATAAGTGGTATAGGTTATCTCATTTTCTCCTCCTAAAGCCTTTTTAAGCAAATTTTTATTGGGATAAGGACACTGTGGCTCCTCTTTTAAGCTTTTTCCTCTTGCAATTATTTTTCCTTGTTTGTCTATTATAATTGCACCAGTGTCCTTTGAAGTTAGATCCCTTGCTAAAAATAGTGCAATGGTTTTTAAAGATATCTTTTTTGTGGCATTATCACTACCTAATAAAGGAGGTGGAAATGCCTCATAGTATAACCAGTGGGCAATAACAGGTTTTGCCTGCGCCCTTACACGCTTTTCTAAACTAGATATAAGGAAGTTTTTATCATCTAAGTAGAATCCTGTGCCAAGTATTCCAAGAAGTATTGCCAAAAGACTTACATATAACAGGGTTAACTTTATCTTAAGAGAGAGTTTATTCCACACTATTTTCCCCATTAGGGTAAAAGGCATAACCTATAGAATAATGAGTTCTTATAAGCTTAGGGGGTCTGTCCCCAAGTTTATTTCTCAAATGACTTACATGTACATCTACTATGTTTGTATCACCTACATAGTTATATCCCCATATTCGATTTAAAAGATTTTCTCTTGTAAATACACGCTTAGGATTTCTCATGAACAACTCAAGAAGAGAAAATTCCTTAGGGGTAAGTCTTATCCTTTTTCCTGCCTTAAAGACCTCTCTTGTATAAGGATTTAATTCAATGTCTTTAGCTTTTAATACATCAAGTCTTTTCTTATCTTTTGAGGCTCTTCTTAAAAGTGCATTTATTCTTGCAAGAAGTTCTTTAAAACTAAATGGTTTTGTTACATAATCATCAGCACCTAAGTTAAGCCCTTTAACTCGATCTTCAATATCTTTTTTGGCAGTCAACATAAGTATGGGGATATCTAGACCTGCTTTTCTTATCTTTTTAAGAAGTTCAAAGCCATCTATATCTGGAAGCATTATATCTAAGACAATAATATCTATTGGAGTATTAGATAGGACATTTAAACACTCAAGACCATCTTTTGCACAAAAGACTTCAAAACCTTCATAGCATAAGCCAGTTTTTAGGAGTTCAAGTATAGTTTCTTCATCTTCTACGATTAAGATCTTATTTTTAAGAGAAGCCTTTTCTATTTTAGACATAATTTTGTATATAATTTATGTAGAGTTCATGTCTTTTTTCTTCCCTTTTATCCTAAAAATACTTATAAGCAATAGACTTAATTCATACAATACTATAAGAGGGATTGCTACTATAACCATATGTACAATATCTGGTGTTGGTGTAAGTATCGCTGCTACTATAAATATTATAAGTATAGCATATTTTCTGTTTTTTCTAAGCATTTTAGGCTCTATTATACCTAAGTAAGACAAAAATATTAGTAATACTGGAAACTCAAAGGCAAGCCCAAAGCCAATTAAGAGTCTCATAGATAGTCCAAAGTAATGGCTTATTTCAGGCATGAGCTTTAAATCTGTACCTCTAAAGCTTACTAAAAAATGGAATAGGGCAGGGAAGATGAAAAAATATCCGAAAAGTGCCCCTCCAATAAAGAAAAAGGTAGAGATGAATATAAATGGGATAGCAAGGCGTTTTTCATGTTCATATAGCCCGGGGGATATGAATGCCCAAAATTGATATAAAATAAAGGGGCTTGCTACAAAGATACCTGCCACAATAGCAAGTTTTATATATGTAAAAAAACCAACTGGGTAAGATATAAATATAAGGTTTGTCCCAGGGGCTACTTCTTCAAGAGGAAGGGCAAGAAGTGTAAAAAGTTTGTGAGAGATACCATAACAGAGTATAGCACATACAATAATAGCTCCAAAACAAAGCATTAACCTGTGTCTTAACTCTGCTAAATGTTCTGTTAATGAAAGCTCATCTTGAAGATTTGCTGCCTTTTTAGTCCCAGTCATAGAACCACCTATTAGATGATAGTATCTGGGCTGTATCTTCTAATACCAAGGCCATATTTTCAAGCCTTACTCCACCTTTTTGAGAGATATATATGCCGGGTTCAATAGTTACAACCATGCCAGAAAGGAGCTTTTTTCTATATCTTGGGGAGAGATAAGGCGGTTCATGAACAGCTACACCAACTCCATGTCCTAATGAATGCAGGAATTCTTTACCAAAACCATGTTCTTTGATTATTGTTCTTGCTATTTTATCTATTTCTTTACAGATTTTACCTGCCCTTAAAGCCTCTTGTGCTTTTTCTTGTGCAAGCTTTACAATTTTATAAATATTTTTCCAATAATCACTTATTTCTCCAAGAAATACTGTTCTAGTCATATCAGAACAATATCCATTTAATATTGCTCCCATGTCTATAATAATAGGTTCACCTTCTTTTATTAACCGATCAGTTGGAACAGCATGGGGGAGAGCAGCATTAGGACCTGAAGCTACAATTGGTGGAAAACTTGGGCCATCTGCCTTTTTATAAAGGCCTTCAAGTATTTTAAAAGCAACTTCTTTTTCACTCATTCCTACCTTTAATTCATGAAAGATTTGATCAAATACCTCTTCTGCTACATCTATAGCCCTTTTTATTGTCTCTATTTCTGTTTTTGTCTTTTGCCTTCTAATCCTTTCTAAAATAGGCTCTATATCATATTTAAGTTCTATATTGGGTAAAGTCTTTTTTATTTGCTCCATCTTTTTACATGTAAGAAATGATGGTTGATACCCAATAAAAACCTTCTTTTTATGGCTTAGGTGTAAAAGGGCTTCTTTTATCCCTTGAGAAAGTCCTTTTTTATATATTAAAATTTGCCAACCTTTTGCCTCATCTTGTGCTTGAAATAGATACCTTGAATCTGTTAATAAAATATTTTCTTCTTTAGTAATAAGTAGTGAGCCAGCAGATTCTTTAACTCCTACATCTTCTGCATAAAAACCACTTAGGTAAAAACGGTCTTCTGGTGAGGTAATTAAAACAGCGTCTAATTTGTTATGTGACATAGTCATCCTTATTCTAGAAATGGCATGTCGTCTAAATCTTTTCATCTTTTTAGGTCCTCACTGGCTAATTTTTAAAATAGCTAGATGATAATACATTAATCTTTGTGTAAAATCACCCCTATGAAACATCCAAAAGATATCCCCAATATGGTTTTTGCTGATTCAAAAGGCAATATACTGGATTTCCCAGAACTTAAGATGGCAGGAAGGGTAGGGCATCTATTCCATCCAATAGAGCCTAAAGATCTAATCCCCCTACCTAAAGGAAGTGAGTTATTTGTGTTGCCTAAAAGGCTGCCTGTTGGGTGGGATTCTATTAATGATGAGATGATTGCACTTTCTGAAAATCCTTTTGATTCAAAGGATAAGGTTCAGGCTGTAGCTGCATTTGTTGCACCAGCTCATACCCAGACTGCAATCGCTGCCTTTATAAAAGAACAAGAAAATGCTCCTCCATTACCCCTTTTTTGTTATACAGCAGTGGGTTGGTGGCAGGGTAGGTTTTGGGTAGCTGCCTTTAGAAGTGATCCAGATCCAAGGCAAGATGCTGATAGATTTGACATGTACAAGGTAAAAAAGAGAACGCTTGAGATAAGTAAAAGGTATTATAACAATAGACTCATAAGACACCTTGTTACATGTAGTTTGCACTATGGATGCCCTGCAGCTAGAAATTTCTTTTTGGGAAGATGGGAAGCGCCTGTACCAACTTCACCTATTTGCAATGCAAGGTGTATAGGTTGTATATCCAATCAACCCAAGGAGTTATCTGTAGGTACTCAAAATCGCATAAGTTTTGTCCCTAGTGTAGATGAAATTGTAGAGCTTTGTACAATGCATCTTAACCATGCTCCAAGACCAGTTGTTAGTTTTGGACAGGGCTGTGAGGGAGAGCCTCTTCTTCAGGCAGATACTATTGAAAAGGCTATAAAAGATATAAGAACACTTACCTCAAAAGGGACTATAAACCTAAATACCAATGCCAGCTTACCTAATAAGGTAGAAAGGCTTGCATTTGCTGGGCTTGATTCAATACGGATTAGTCTTAATTCATGTAGAGAACACTATTATATAGCCTATTATAGGCCTAAGGGATATAAGTTTAGTGATGTGCTTGAAAGTGCAACTATGATGAAAAAATACTCTCGCTTTGTATCAATAAATCTATTTATTACACCCGGACTTAGTGATGAATTAGATGAGATTGATGAACTTTCAAATATTATAGAAGACTATCAAATAGATCTTATTCAGCTTAGAAATCACAATATAGATCCAGATATGTATTTATCTGGCATACAATTTACCCCTTCAGGGCAACATGTAGGTATAAAAAATATGGTTAAGATCCTAAAAAAGAGACATCCTTTTTTAAGATTTGGATATTTTAACCCCTGTCTTAATCCATAAGGCGCTATCTTATCTTTTTGTATGCCCTGGTATATCTATAGTAGAACATGTTCCTGATGGACAAGAATGGTGTTTTACTCTAGGGATTGCTGGTGGTGGAGTAGGCTTGTCTCCCATATGTATAGTAGCAGCACTCATGAGTTTTGTTACATCAGGACTTTCACAAAGTGGACAACGTACATCTTCTAATTCACTTTTATTCATTATTAAGAGTTCAAATTTATGTCCACAGCTTTTACATTCAAATTCATGGATTGGCATGGTTTAACTCCTTTTTGGGTATATTTTTTTGGAATTTATAATCTCTAAGTGGCGTATAGTCAATTTTGAAAGATATTAAAAATAAAAAAGAGGTCTTATTAGACCCCTTTTTATTCAAATTTGGTAGCGGGGGCAGGATTTGAACCTGCGACCTTCGGGTTATGAGCCCGACGAGCTACCAGACTGCTCCACCCCGCATCTGACGGACAAGAAAATAATATTATTAATCTAATATGTCAAGAGGACTAGCTATATTATTCTATGACTTCTCTTATATGGTATATTCTTTTACCAGAAGATTCATAGTATGTACGAATAACAAGTTCTGCTATAAGACCTATTCCCGCAAGCATTATTCCACTTATAATAAGTAATGCTCCAAGAAGAAGGAGGGGGCGTCCACCAATATTTTGTCCTTCAAAGATCTTTATAAAGCTCAAATATAGTTCTATTAAAAAGCCTAGCAAAAATAAACCACCACCCCATAGACCAAAAAACTGAAGTGGACGAGTAGAAAACTTTAAAAAGAATAACATAAGAAATAGGTCTAAAAGCACTCTGTAAGTCCTGCCAATTCCGTATTTACTTTTACCCCTTTTCCGAGGATGATGTGTTACTACTACCTCTGCTATTTTGGCTCCATATAGTGTAGCTAATACAGGTATAAACCTATGTAGCTCTCCATATAAAAGGAGTTGTTTTGCTACATCACTTCTATAAGCTTTAAGTGAGCAGCCATAGTCATGTAATTTAACCCCTGTTGTTGCGCCTATTAATTTGTTAGCAAGTATTGATGGAAATCTTCTTGAAAAGAAGGGATCTTTTCTATCCTTCCTCCATCCACTTACGAGGTCATATCCCTCTTCTAACTTCTCAACCAATTTAGGTATATCTTTAGGATCATTCTGTAGGTCTCCATCCATAGAGACTATAATTTTACCTTTAGCATAGTCAAAACCTGCTGTCATTGCAGCGCTTTGTCCAAAGTTACGTCTAAATAGTATTACTTTTAACTCTGGAGTCTTTTGGGCTAATTTTCTAAGTATATCTCTTGTTCCATCATTACTTCCATCATCAACTAATATTATCTCAAAAGTCTTCCCATAGTCTAAAAGAACACTCCTGATCCTATCTACTAACTCTTCTACATTAGGGGCTTCATTGTAGATTGGAATTACAACAGATATATCAATTGCATTTTCTTCTATATTCATTATCCAAAAACCTTTCTAAATTATTATTGAGGAGAGAATTTAAAAGTAAAATACAGTTTTGTCTATAATGGAGAGAAATTTTTTTATTTTAATTAAAAAATTAGGAATTTTTGTTGGGTTTTTTTATGCCATGTTTATTCATTTTATACCTTAAAACTCTTTCGCTTATTCCAAGTTGTTCTGCTGCTTTTGTTTGTACCCAGTTTGCCTTTTCTAGGGCAGACAAGATCATTTCTTTCTCTAGTGCTTCAAGCCTTTCATTTAGTGAGCCCTGTGTTTCTGCCTGATGTCTTCTTAACTCGGGTGGTAGATCACTAGGTTTTATAACAGAGCCTCTTGCAAGTGTAACAGTTCTTTGAATAATATGTTCAAGTTCTCTAACATTTCCAGGAAAGGGATATTTTATAATAACATCCATTGCCTCGGGGCTAAATCTTACATCTCCAAGCCTATATCTCTCTAAAAAGAATTCTACAAGAGCAGGAATATCCTCTTTTCTTTGACGTAGAGGAGGAATTTCTATCTCAAGCACATTAAGTCTATAATATAAGTCCTCTCTAAATTGTCCATTTTCTACCATTTGTTTAAGATTTCGGTTAGTTGCTGCAATCAATCTTACATCTATTTCTATATCTCTTTCACTGCCTACACGACTTATTTTCTTTTCCTGAATGGCTCTAAGAAGCTTAGGTTGTAGGTTTAGGGGTAGTTCTCCTACCTCATCAAGAAAAAGTGTACCTCTGTGTGCTAATTCAAATCTACCTTTTCTCATAGATGTAGCGCCAGTAAAAGCACCTTTTTCATGTCCAAACAACTCTGATTCAAATAGAGTCTCTGGTATAGCAGCACAGTTTACCTCTATAAATGGAGCATCCTTTCTTGGGCTTAATAAATGAATTAGTCTAGCAATTAATTCTTTACCAGTACCAGTTTCTCCTCTTATAAGTACAGTCCATGGAGCTCTTGCAACACGCCTTGCCATTGATAAGACTTCTTTCATAGCGCGACTTTGAGCTACAATCTTTATAGGAAGAGCTCCTTTTTCTTCTTCCATTGCAGAGTTTACGTGTTGAGCATCTTCTTCTATACTGATTTCTCTTTCTATATTTTCTATCTTTTCTAACAAAGACGTAAGATCTACAGGCTTTTCTATAAAGTCATCTGCTCCAAGTTTCATAACAGTAACTGCAGTATCTACATCACCATAAGCAGTTATCATAATAGCTCTTATGAGTGGGTTTTCTTTTTTCATACGCTCTAGGACTTCTTCACCTTTAAGCCCCGGCATTTTTTGATCTAATAATACTAGCTGTACTGGTTCTGAGTTAAATATTGTAAGAGCTTGTTCTCCATCTTTTGCAGTAAATACCTTATAGCCTTGGTGTTCTAAGAATCCTTTTAGTAATTCCCGTTGCATCTCTTCATCATCAACAATTAGAATGTTCATAACGATATTATTTCCTCCCTTGGCTATTTTGATGCTAAAGGTAATTCTATCTTTATTAAGATCACATTATCTTTAATTTTTTTAGCAGATATTTTACCCTTATGTGCCCGTATTATTCTTTCTGATACAGCAAGACCTAATCCTGTTCCTCTAGTTTTAGTTGTAAAATATGGTTCAAATATCTGTTTTAATTGATCTTCAGAAAGAGTTAGTCCTGCATTTTCTATTTCTAATACACCAGCATTATAATCTTTAAAGACTCGAATATTTATAAAACCACCAGAGTCTTGCGCCTCTATTGCATTTTTTATCAAGTTTTCTATAACCTGTCCAATTAGGTCTGGATCTGCAAATACTAATGTATCTTTTAGTTGAGTCTTTAACTCAATATTTAATTCTTTACATTTATTTTTATAAAGACTTAAGATACTTTCTAATAATTGATTTAATAATATTTTCTTACACTTTGGTTTTCTAGGTCTTGCATATCTTAAAAGTTCATTTACTGTTGTATCAGCTCTCCTTACAGCATCTAAAACATAATTAATAAGTTGTAGATGTTCTGGATCAAGATCTGATAATTCAAACTTTAATCTTTGAAGTCCCATAGCAATTGCATTTAAGGGATTTCTTATTTCGTGTGCTATAGCTGCAGCACTTCTTCCAAGTGCAGCATCTTGTTGTTGTCTATAAAGTTCTCTTTCATATCTTTGAATTTGAGCAAGGTGTGCTGTCTGTTGTTTATATAAGATATAAGATAGTCCACCTCCAACAACGGCTAATAGTATTGTGAGGCCAAAAAATTCTTTCCATAGTCTTGTAACAAGTCTAGCCAAATCTTTTGCTTCTATACCAACAACTAATAATTCCTGATTATTTAATTTAACTTTTGCAATAGCAGTAGGGCATTTATTAAGATCATTTAATATCACTTTAGGTGTATTTGATGATATATGTTCCCCAGGTCTTAGTGGATAAAGTTTACAAAAAGCTATCCCCGGAAGGCTAGAAAGGGTAGCTAATACCTTCTTTAATCCTATTTCTTTTTGTAATTCTTCTATATTTTGAGCAGCTATTCCTACAATTACACAACCTTGTTTATTAGCTTTAGGGAATATATATAGATATTCATGAGCCTTTTTTAGATGTATAAGACTAGGTTTTTGTGTACAGTTAGGACAATTGTTGGGAACCCAACCAGGAGGTCCTTCTGTGATTATGCCGTCTTTTCTTACTATTCTAATTCCTGCAAGACCAGCCTCTTGGGCAAAGGCAGTTAATTCATCAGAGTTAAAAGGCTCTACATTGTCCAAATATGCAGCAAATCTAGCAGTATCTTCCATAAAGGTACTGAGGATTTGTTCTATGACAACTTGAGATAGGACTGCACTCTTAGCATGTAATCTGACAACTGCAGCAACAAGTCTTGCATGATTTTGTACGTGGGTTATAAATAGTTGTTTAGCTTGTTGTATCTGCCAGATAAAGTAGACTATAACAATACCTATAAGAAGCCCAAAAAACATAAGGTTACCCTGCCAAGTAGGTAACCTATATGTTTTTAGTTTTTCTTTTTTATGGATTTTATAGATTGATTTAAGCGCTGTTTGCTACCTCCCTAAATATAAAACTAATTATTAAGAACTTGTTGTAACTTACTATAAATTTATATATTTTACAATATTAAATATGACATATAAATATGAATTTCAATATCAAGAAGAATAAGCAAATAAGCAAAAACAAATGGCTATCTATTTTTATATCGTTTTTAAGAAGCTATTAACTTTATCCATTAGAGAATTCAAAGTATTAGATGATAATATATAACTTATAAAATTATGATGTTTCTGATAAGTCAAATAAGTAGGTAATAGAATCTTTTCTCCTTGAGTTATAACTCCAATTATAACTTTATGTTGTTGTTTTGAATAGAATTTATAACTTTGTACTAAGAATGTAATATGTTGTCCTTCTTTTATAGAAATTATTCTATTGAGAGGAGCATAATTATATATATCAATTAATTCTCCATCATTAGTACGAAAAATCATCTTTTGATTATCTACAGATACAACAACTCCATACATATTATATATTTTAGGAGGGACAGCTTGTGATTTTGTAATATTGATTATAGCTAAATTTTGACTTGGATATTTTATCCAAGCTATAGTCAATATTGCAATGGTAATTATAATAATTGTAGCTATTAATTTAGAAGTTATCTTCATAATAACACCTCCATATATAGATTAGGAGAACAAATAAGAAAATTAATTAATTGAATTATAATAAATTTAATAAATATTTAATAAATTTTTAATTAAGAATTAGTTAAACTTCTTTTTCTTTGAAGCTTCTATTTAGAATATCTAAACATTACTCATATTAAGTTAAGTTAGTTATTTTATTATAACGCAAAATATATGCCACTTAGTAAAATTAGTAAAATATTAAATAAATAACAAAAACTTGGGCAGTTATACAATTTAATAATAGAAACAAAACCGTCAGTTAACCGACATTTTACTAAAGTTATCGACATTAATGTCGAAAGATCAAATGTAATCCTTATATATTAATTTTGTATATTTTATCGGCAGGATAAAATTATTATATAAATGATATATGTATTTACTTTTTTATACAGTGTATGAATAACCATATAATAAAAAAGAAGTCCTATTTTTGTTAGGACTTCTTTATAGAATCTTTTTTCTTATTTTTGTTTTATGAGATTAAACAACAAATAACTTGCGTGATTAAATTATTGTAAACAATTTTTTTATTATTTTATCTATGTCTGCCTCCTTGATGAGGTCTCATTGCTCCTCCTTTACGTATATGAATCATATGTGGTCTTGTTCTATGTGATTCTAGTTTCTTCATATGCCTTATTAATCCAAGTCTCTCCCGTACACCTGTTGGATCTCTAGGTAATATTTCTATTTGCTTAACCATAAACACTTTTGCTGATCTAAATTGTCCTGTTAACTTTACAAAATTGCCTAGGGTTATCTTATTGATATTATGTCTCTGAGACATTCTTACAATAATTAATTGTTTTGTTATGTTTTGATTTCCAAAACCTAATAGACGGGCCCAACTAAATCCATTGGAATGCTTATATACTTCTACTTTTATCTCATTTTGATTTTTATTAATTGCAACTACCTTTCCTATAAGTTGTTGTGCTATTGCATTAGTTGCAAGAGTTATACATAATAATAAAGATACAGATACTACATATAAAACTCTAAACTTCATGGCGTAGACTCCAGTGTATCATTAGTCTTTTTATTTATAATTAACCAAAGATCTCTTGGAGAATGATGATTAATAATAGCTATCTTTTTGACTTTTTCTTTTACTGAATCAACCTTCCATCCTTGTTGATGCAGTAATTCTAGAGCATCTTTTGGTGATATGCCTGCAAACTTACACAATTTAGCTAATGGTAATTTCTCAGCATGAGGAATAGGGGGAATATTTGTTTTTGTTTCCCAGCTCTTTTTAACTAAATTTTCTAATGTTATTATTTGCTTGGCAGGTGGAAGGTTATATATGGCTAATATTACTGCTAAAAAGGTTATTAGTATACTTACAATAAGGGGAGATCTTAGTAAGCTACTTTTTTCTTTACTGAAAAAATAAGATAAAAAGGCTTTCCAATTTAACATAATATGAAACAGCACAGCTACTATAAATAAAATAGCAGTTATTATATGAATACTAGACCATTGATCTTTATTTAAAGATAAAAATTTCCAATTTATCCAGTATGCAATTCTTCCATGAGGCATTATGTAAAGAACTAATCCTGTAATTATAAGCAATAGACTATTAAAAAATAATATTAATCCAATGAATTTTCTGTTTATTGTTTTATTTATTTTATTCATCTTATCACCATATAAACCAATGCCTTCTAATTCTACCTCTCTTTCTATTCATGAAATTATCCTTCATTCCTCTACCTCTATAATAGTTATTTATTTGGCAATAAACAGGTCTATTTAAAAAAATCTTTTTACTATTTTTTATTATTCCAATTATAACAATTTTTTTATATCCATTAGCTGATATTATAGTTCTTGTTGCAAGAACAATATGCCTTCCGATTTGTATGGGTATAAAGGGCAACAGTGAGTTGTAACCATATATACTTACAATCCCTATATCACTATTAACTAATATTCTATGGGTAGTTATAGAAATAATTGTTCCACTTATACTTGAAATAACAGAATCTTGTGGTATTATAAAATATTGAGAGCTAAAGCGCCCGCAACCACACGGGCACCTTGCCCATGTGGTTGCGGTTGTCGCTACTCCAACAAGAAGGGTTAAAATTAGGAGTATCGACCTTATCTTCATTTTACCACCTCATTATTTTTTTACCTTCTTCCCATATGCCCACCATGATGTATAGTACGATGGTGGCTCATGTGGTTGCTATGTACTCTGTTCATGTTATGAATTCTTTTTCTTAATTCATTTCTTTGCATTGTAGTAGTTTGATTCTGCATTGCATTAGGACCTTTCTGCATCTGTTTTGCATTGGGTCCATTAGGACCATTCTGCATTTGCTGCATATACTGCTGTCTTTCTTGAGGGGTCATTGCCATAAGCCTTTTTTGCCATTCTTTCATAAAGGCTTTGCGTTCCTGTGCAGGCATTGTCTTTACAGTTGTTCTCATCTTGGCAAGTTGGGCAGTAGTGTACTGACTAAAGTCTGTTTGAGCAAATGCCGGGGTAGCAATTAATGCTGCCGCAATAAGGGCTCCTGTTAATTTCTTAAAGTTTACTCTTTCCATCATGTAACCTCCTTTTGATTTTATTTTTTTCCATTATTTTGATTTTGTTTTTTATTTCCTTCAAGATATATGCCAAACATAAAAAATACATTATTATCAATTATTATCTATTTAAAAAGTAAATTAATTTCTCGACAACTTATACCAGGCTCGACATTGATGTCGAAATATATAGAAAAAAATCTAAGATAATGGTAATAAGGTTCTTGCCCTTTTTTTATTTTTATGACATTTTCCTTTGGAGTGTTTTTTAGTATTATTTTAAGGAGATATTAATAAATAAAATTTTTAAAGATCTAGGTATAATATGAAGAAGCGCTCTAAGAAAATTTCTCTGTTTTGGGAAGGGCTTTTCAAGTTCTTAACTCATGGAGCTGGTATATTTATCTTAATCTTATTGTTTTCAATGTTGGCAGTTTTAACATATGTAGCATGGCCTTCAATAAAAAAATTTGGTCTTTCTTTTCTGTGGTCAACAGCATGGAATCCTGTTACTAATCAGTTTGGGGCATTAACAACCATAGTAGGTACTCTTGTTTCAACAGCCCTTGCTATGATACTAGCTGTACCACTTGCTTTTGGCGTAGCAATATTTTTAACTGAATTATCTCCTACTATATTAAGGCCTATTTTTTCTGTTGCTATAGAACTTTTAGCTGCCATTCCTTCTATTATTTATGGTATGTGGGGCTTATTTAAGCTAGCTCCAATAAATGCAGACTATATTCAGCCTTGGTTAAGTAAACATCTTGGATTTTTACCTCTGTTTCAGGGACCTCCAATGGGAATAGGAATGTTTAGCGCAGGTATTGTATTAGCCATTATGATCCTTCCTTTTATGTCATCTGTGATGAAAGATGTTTTTGAGATGACTCCAAAGGTATTAAAAGAGTCAGCCTATGGATTAGGAGCTACTACTTGGGAAGTAGTATGGCAAGTAGTACTGCCTTACGGTAAAAGAGGTGTTGTTGGAGGACTTTTTTTAGGACTAGGACGTGCCCTTGGAGAGACTATGGCAGTAACTTTTGTAATTGGAAATGCTCACCAACTTTCATGGTCTCTTTTTATGCCTTCTAATACAATAGCATCTACCCTTGCAAATGAATTCACAGAAGCATCTAGCCCAATATATCTTGCAGCACTGGTAGAGCTTGGACTAGTGTTGTTTTTAATAACATTTGTGGTGCTTGGTCTTGCCCAATGGTGGCTAAATAAATCTGTGCCTAAGGAGGCAAGATAAGTGAGGCCAAGATCACAAGCAAATAGAAAACTAATTAATTTTATATCTCTTTTAGCCTCTGGGATTGCTGCTTTAATAGGTATTGCCTTTTTGATATGGATACTTTGGGATGTAATAGCTCAAGGCATTTCTGCTATAAACTGGCAATTTTTTACTCAGCTTCCAGCACCACCAGGTATTAAAGGCGGTGGACTTGCTAATGCAATACTTGGTACTATTATAATTACAGCAATTGCAACTATTTTAGGAGTACCTATTGGGATATTAGCTGGTACTTATCTATCTGAGTTTGGATCCGGAAGGCTTGCAACTACTGTAAGATTTTTATCTGATATATTCGTAAGTGCTCCATCTATAGTTATTGGTGTCTTTGTCTATGCCATTTTAGTACTTCCTATGCATAGCTTTTCTGGCCTTGCAGGTGGAGTCTCTCTTGCCATAATTATGATACCTGTTGTAACTAGAACTACAGAAGAGATGTTAAGACTTGTTCCAAACCAGATGAGAGAAGCTGCTCTTGCTCTTGGAGCACCTTATTGGCACATGGTATGGAATGTAGCTTACAGAAGTGCAAAGGCAGGTATGCTAACAGGTATTTTACTAGCGATTGCTCGTGTAGCAGGGGAAACCGCACCGCTCTTATTTACAGCATTAAATAGTCCTTATTGGCCTCAAGGACTTACAAAACCTATGGCTAATCTAACTGTTACAATATTTAATTATGCTATGTCTCCATACTCTGATTGGCAATCTAAGGCATGGGGAGGAGCCCTTGTTATTACTGTTGGAGTTTTGGCGGCAAATATATTTGCCCGTCTAGTTATAAGTTCAAAAAGGAATAAGGGGTAAAGATGTCCCGTTTTTTACCAGAAGGAATAAAGGCTAAAATAGAAGTCAAAAATCTCAATTTTTTTTATGGAAAAGTACAAGCCCTCTTTGATAATAACATTGATATTGCAGAAAAAAGGGTGACAGCTTTTATAGGTCCTTCAGGTTGTGGAAAATCTACACATATAAGGACTTACAACCGCATGTATTCTCTATACAAAGACCATAGAGCAGAAGGGGAGATACTGCTTGATGGAAAAAATATATTAGCAGATGATATAGATTTAATTGATTTAAGATCAAGGGTAGGGATGGTATTCCAAAAACCAACTCCATTTCCAATGTCTATATTCGATAACGTAGCCTATGGACTAAGACTTAAGGGACGTTTTAGTAAATCTGAGTTAGAGGGTAGGGTTGAACAGGCATTAAAGGATGCTGCCCTTTGGGATGAAGTTAAAGACAGCTTACATGCAATGGGTACAGCTCTTTCTGGTGGACAACAACAAAGGCTCTGTATTGCAAGAGCAATTGCTGTTGAACCAGAGGTAATCCTAATGGATGAACCGTGTTCCGCACTTGATCCTGTTGCTACTTATAAGATAGAAGATTTAGTTACTAGATTAAAAGAACGCTTTACTATTGTAATAGTTACCCACAATATGCAACAAGCTGCAAGGGTTTCTGATTTTACAGCCTTTTTCTATCTTGGAAGATGTGTTGAGTTTGGTCCTACAGAGGAATTATTTACTAAGCCTAAGAAAAAAGAAACAGAGGATTATATTACAGGAAGATTTGGTTAAAATTACAACTATATTTTGCATCATAATGGAGGAATAGCTATGGCAAGGGCTAGACGTAGTTACTATGACATATTTTCTAAATTTTACGACAAAATAATTGAAATGCATTCAAAGGATCCTCAAGGCAGACTAAGACGTGCCCTTGCAAAGAGAACACAGGTAGGAGAGGGAGATTTTGTACTTGACCTTTGTACAGGTACAGGAGCTGTTTTATCTGCTCTTTCTGAACGAGTTGGAGAAAAGGGGCTTGTTGTAGGACTTGATTTTTCATCAGGGATGTTATCAAAAGCAAAAGAAAAAATAGATAAAAAAGGGCTTAAAAATGTTGTATTAGTACAAGCAGAGGCAAATAGATTGCCATTTAAAGAAAAGATTTTTAAGGCTGTTACTTGTTCACATGCATTTTATGAGCTTAAAGGAGATGTGAGAAGACAAAGTTTCGATGAAATAAAAAGGGTTCTTTTACCTGATGGTAAATTTTGTATGATGGAACACGAACTACCTAAATCAGGTTTTATAAGATTTCTATTCTACATAAGAATGTTAGTTGCAGGAGGACTCGCTTTTAAAAAGGCTCTAAAAGAAGAACCTCAACTTTTTGCTAAACACTTCTCTGAAGTCAAAAAAGAGATACTTCCTGGTGGTAATACAAAAGTAATATGTGGATCAAATCCTATTTTAAATTAATTTATTTTAGTAATGTTACTCCTTAGATGTTCTGCATGTAAGAAAAAGCTCTGGAAATACTATAAAATTGGTAAGGGTGAGCTATTGCGCTGCCATAAATCTAGAATAAAAAAAGTTTATCAATTTGTTGAAAAGGATGGGAAGATATATTGTGGTTGTGGACAATTGATAGGAATTGATAAGGGTAAGTTTTATAAGATGATTTCTAAAGGTTTTACTTATTCCGGGACTAAAGATTAAAAGCTAAAAAATTTATTTCATAAATTATTTTACATAATATATCTTATGGGACATTTTTAAAATTTATTAAAAATAAAAAGTATTATATCTCCATGGGTTATAGCCTATCTTTAAAGAGGTCTTTTTTAACAAGTTCATAAATTTCGTCTGGGGTTTTGCTAGTATGAGTATCTATGCTAATAACACCAATGTTAATATCTAGTTTAGCATCATAAATATATAGAGCCCTTTTAGTCTCTCTTTTAAGTCTTAGTGCAGCGCATTCTCCTCCTGTTTCATGAGTACAAGGAAGAATTGCAGCAAATTTTCCATCATCCAGGGCATATAAAAGATCTGTTGCCCTTAATATCTTTTTGGCAAGCTCAGGAAATTTCTTTTTAACTTTGTCATTTCCAATGATTTCTATTAAAAGCACTGAAAACCTGTGGCCATATCTATTTAGACGTTTTATTTCCCAATCCAGATCATCAAAGAATGCCGAGGTATTTCTAAATCCTGTCTTTACATCAATAAACCTTTCTTGATCTTTTGTGATATCATTTACTATGAGCAATTATTAAGACCTCCTTTTTATTTTGTTTTTTTATACTTTAACAATTAACACTAACTCTATATGTTTATGTAACTTTTTACTATAAAGCCAGCCTTTTCAACTAGTTGTTCTACAGGAGGTTGTTTTGGATAAGGGCTTTGATCTGGTAAAAATATTAGACTAGAGATTGTCTCTGCTTCTTTAAGACCCAATGAACATACCCATTTATCTAGCTGTTTAGGGGTAAAAAAATTGGCATATCTATAAAGAGGATGTCCCTTTTTACCCTTTTTTATATATAGTTTACCCCAAGGAGAGTCCTTGGGAACAAATCCTACAACAAGCTTTCCCCCTTTCTTTAATATTCTTACAGCCTCCTTTATTGCCTTTTTTTGATCCTGCACAAAACAAAGAGAAAATATAAAATATACCCACTCAAAACTATTATCTCTTATAGGTATCTCCTCTGCCTTGCCAACTATTACATTTATCCCTCTTTTTTTTGCAAGCTCTGCAGCCTCCTTAGCCGGTTCTAACCCAAACGATATGCAAAGTCGTTGGGCAAATCGCCCTGTACCAACCCCTATTTCAATAGATTCTCTACTTGGATAACCAAGTACCCCTAGTGCTGCTAATTCATTTTTAAAAAGTATATTGTTTTCATACCATGAATCATATTCCTCTACACACTTAGAAAATGCCTTATAGGATGGTTCAGACATGTTTTGGTCTCCCCAGTCTTTAATTTATTCGATATAATCTTAATAAAGCTTTAATTTTAACTTTTTATTCTACATTAATTATTAACTTTAACCTTCCTTTTTTATATTCTTTTTTAAAGTTTGGCATAGATTTCCTTTCTCAAGCTTTTCATAAATCTTTTTTGATATTTCCATAAATATTTTAGCTACCTCTAACTCATCATTTAATGTAACAGGTTTTCCTTCATCTCCAGCCTGCCCTACACTTGGATCAAGAGGAATTTGTCCTAAGAGTTCTACTTTAAATGCCTTTGCCATCTTCTCCCCTGCACCTTTTCCAAAGACATGCATGATCTTTTCTTCATCTCCATCTTTAACCTTTAGATAAGACATGTTTTCTATTATCCCTAAAATAGGTATATTTTCTGATACAAATAAACCTATAGATCTTCTGACATCACTCATTGCAACCTTTTGTGGTGTAGTTACAATAACAGCTCCTTCAAGTGGAATACTTTTTACAAGTGTAATAGCGGCATCTCCAGTGCCAGGAGGTAAGTCAACCACAAGACAGTCTAATTCAGCCCATTTTACATGGCCTAAAAATTCTTTTATTGCTTTATTTACCATTGGGCCACGCCATACTATTGGTACCCCTTCTCCTGCAAGCATACCTGTAGACATAACCTTTATCCCATATTTTTCTACAGGAAGAAGCCAACCTTGTGAACCAACTGGACGTTCTTTTATCCCTAGCATAATAGGGATATCTGGCCCATGCATATCAGCATCAAGGATACCAACTTTTAGTCCCATCTTACTCATTGAAATTGCTAAATTTACAGATACCGTGGTCTTACCAACTCCACCCTTTCCTGATGCTACGGCTATAATATGTTTAACCTTCTTTATCCCTTCCATCTCTGAAGGTTGTTTACCAAAAAGCTTTGCCCTTTCTGCAGAAGTCATAAGTGCAAACTCAATCTTTACTTCTAGGTCTTTATATTCCTTTTTTATTGCATCAGTGATTAACTTTGCTAGTTTATCTTTTATTGTACATGCCTTACTTGCAACAAGTAGTGTAATCTTTACAGCCCCAGGGATTATCTCGATATCCCTTATAAGTTCAAGCTCTATCAAAGACTTTTTAAACTCTGGATGTACTACTTGCCCTAAGATCTTTTCAATGTCAGCCTTTGTAATGTTCATCTCTATTTACCCCCTTTTATCAAAGCTAAGTAATGTGTAAGATACTACAGCACTAATACATGAAAAACGAAAAACTTTTAATAAAAATGTCTGATTTACACAAGAAAAAAATAAGGCTTGATGTACTCCTTTTAAATAGGGGGCTAGCACCTTCAAGACACAGAGCTCAAGCAATCATTGGGGCTGGCAAGGTATTTGTGAATGGTAAACTATGTGATAAATGTGGTACGAAGTTTAGTCCAGATGTATCTATAGAGTTAAAAGAAAAAGATCATCCATATGTAAGTAGAGGTGGACTAAAGCTTGAACATGCACTTAAAGAATTTAATATAACTGTTGATGATTTAGTATGTATTGATGTAGGTGCCTCTACCGGAGGTTTTACTGATTGTCTTTTAAGGCATGGAGCCAAAAGAGTATACGCAGTTGATGTAGGTTATGGACAATTAGATATTTCTCTTAGAGAAAATGACAAAGTTGTGGTTATGGAAAGAAAAAATATTCGCTATATTAGCCCAGATGAAATCCCAGAACCTTGTGATTTAGCAACTATTGATACATCCTTTATATCTTTAAAATTGGTGATTCCAAGCGTTATTCCCCTTCTAAAAGAAAGAGGAAAAATAATTGCCCTTATAAAACCCCAGTTTGAAGCAGGAGCAAAATTCTTAAAAAAAGGCGTACTTAGAGACGAAAATATTAGAAAGAAGGTTGTTGAAGATCTATGCACTTTTTTTACTAAAGAACTAGGATTAATATGTAAGGGTGTTAGCCCTTCACCTATTTTGGGTCCTAAAGGAAATAAGGAATTTTTATGTTATCTAAAATTAAATAACAAGTGACAAATATACTTGCCACTTTTCTCTATATGGTTATATCATAGATAGATGAATTATACAAAATTATCAAATAATTTTTTACAAAATTTTAGGTACCGATTGTAATAGCAAAAGTTATGGGTACAAATCCAGAGATAAGAGATTGGGTAGATGAAGAGCTTCAAATAAGAGAACCTCGTATGATGCGGGTTCTCTTGCACAATGACAATTACACTACAATGGATTTTGTGGTAAAAATATTAGAAGAAATATTTCATAAATCACCTGCAGAGGCAACAGCTATTATGCTAAATGTACACCACAAAGGTATAGGAGTTTGTGGTGTATATCCTGCAGAGGTTGCAGAAACAAAGGTTGCACAGGTACATGAACGTGCAAGACAAGCGGGTTTTCCTCTAAGGGCAAGTACAGAACCTGTTTGATAGATATATTTTTTACTAACTTAGGAGTAGATTATGATAAGCAAAGATGTTGAACTTATGTTGGGAGCAGCGGCAAGGGAAGCCCACCTTCGCCGACATGAATATCTATGTCTTGAACATCTTTTGTTAGTGCTTTTACATCATGATAAAGGAGCAAAAGTTATAAAGGCATGTGGTGGAAATGTTGAACGTATAAAGGCACGCCTAGAACATTTTTTAACATATAAACTTGAAAAATTACCTAAAGAGTCTAATCAAAGTCCTCAACCTACCCTTGCTCTACAAAGGGTTGTACAACGAGCCATTGTACAGATACAATCTGCTGGTAAAGAAGAGGCAGATGTAGGAGATCTTCTTGCTGCAATGTTTGAAGAAGAAGAATCTCACGCTGTCTATTATCTAAAGCTTGAAGGGATTACTAGGTTAGATATCTTAAACTATATATCTCATGGTATTGCAAAGGTACCTTTTGAAGACAATGGTTTCTCTGTACCTGGACTTAGTGAAGATAATTTTTCAACTAGTGATGAATTTGATACCTCCCGTATTAGTACAACTACATCAAAGGCATTAAAGACATTTACAATAAACCTCACAGAAAGAGCAGCGCAAGGTAAAATAGATCCGTTAGTTGGACGTGAAAATGAACTTCGTCGCACAATGCAGGTCCTTTGTCGTCGTCGTAAGAACAACCCAATATATGTAGGAGACCCAGGAGTTGGTAAAACTGCTCTTGCAGAAGGGTTAGCATTAAAGATTTGGAATAGAGATGTTCCTGAGCCACTTCTAGGTGCTCAGATATTTGCACTTGATATGGGAGCTCTTCTTGCTGGCACTAAATATAGAGGTGAATTTGAAGCAAGACTTAAAGATGTAATAGCCCAGCTAAAGGCTCATCCAAAAGCAATTTTATTCATAGATGAAATACATACCATTGTTGGAGCTGGGGCCACAAGCGGTAACTCCATGGATGCTTCAAATATCTTAAAGCCTGTTTTAGCCAGTGGAGATATTAGATGTATTGGTTCAACCACCTATGAAGAATATAAAAACTTTTTTGAAAAAGATAGAGCCCTGTCAAGAAGGTTTCAAAAAATCGATATAAAAGAGCCAAGCATTAATGAAACAATAGAAATATTAAAAGGCATCCGTAAGTACTACGAAAATTATCATAAAATTAGATATACAAAAGGAGCATTAGAAGCAGCAGCAAAGCTTTCTGCAAGATATATAAATGATAGATGCCTACCTGATAAAGCAATAGATGTATTAGATGAAGCAGCAGCCTTAAAAAGGCTTACTCAAACACAAAAAGCTTTAAAGAAAAGACTAATTACTTCAAGAGATATACAAAAGGTTGTTGCATCAATTGCAAGGGTTCCTGTACAGGCTCTTAGCTCTTCAGATAGAAACCAACTTGAACATCTAGAAGAAAAACTTAAAGAAGTAGTTTTTGGACAAGATGAAGCAATAACTACCCTTTCAAAGGCCATAAAACGATCTCGAGCAGGTCTTTCTCATCCAGATAAACCAATTGGAAGTTTTCTATTCTATGGACCAACAGGAGTTGGAAAGACAGAACTTGCTAGACAAACAGCGCGCATATTGGGGGTTGAATTTATAAGGTTCGATATGAGTGAATATATGGAAAAACACTCTGTTGCAAGATTAATAGGGGCTCCTCCAGGATATGTTGGTTTTGAACAAGGTGGTATTATGACAGAGGCCGTTAGGAGAAATCCTCACTGTGTATTGCTTTTAGATGAGATAGAAAAGGCTCATCCTGATGTCTTTAATATACTATTACAAGTAATGGACTATGCTACTTTAACAGACAACAATGGTAAAGAGACAGATTTTCATCATGTAATCCTAATTATGACCTCTAATGCTGGTGCAAGAGAAATGGCTGAAAGGAATATAGGTTTTGAAACAAATGAATCAACAGACAGTCAAACCAATAAGGGTAAAAAGGCCATAGAGAAACTATTTAGTCCTGAGTTTAGAAACAGATTAGATGCTATGATTCCATTTAAAGGACTTAATCTTAAGGTAATGGAGCTTGTAGTTGATAAGCTTATCTCTGAAATAGAAGAACAACTTAAAGAAAAACATATACATATTAAGCTTACTGAAAATGCCCGTAAGTGGCTTGCCAAAAAGGGATATAGTCCTAAGTATGGAGCAAGGCCACTTTCAAGACTTATACAAGAACAAATTAAAGATCCATTAGCAGATGCTATACTTTTTGGCTCATTAAAGTCCGGGGGGCAAGCAATCATAAAGGTTAAAAATAATAAATTAATACTAGAGGTATAGAGGACTTTTTATAAGTTATGCATGTTTTTTTACTTGGAAAATCTCTGGATTTTCCAAATCCTGATTTTGCTGATAGTCACGGGCTTCTTGCTATTGGAGGAGATCTAAGACCTGAACGGCTTCTTATTGCTTATAAAAAAGGGATATTCCCTTGGTATGGTGAAAATGAACCAATTCTATGGTGGTCACCTGATCCAAGACTTGTCCTTTATCCTGATGAACTTATTACAACTAAACGTCTAGAAAGAACCATTAGGCAAAATAAGTTTATTATCACATTTGACAAGGCCTTTAGAGATGTAATAACCTCATGTGCCCAAATAAGAATAGAGTCCGGCGAAGGTACATGGCTAAATATGGATCTAATAAATTCATTTTGTGAATTACATAGACAAGGCTATGCCCACTCTGTTGAAGCGTGGAATAGAGATGGAAGACTCGTAGGTGGTCTGTATGGTATGGCAATTGGAAGTGTATTTTTTGGTGAATCTATGTTTTTTAGAGAACGTGATGCTTCAAAGGTTGCCTTTGTAACAATGATTAGAAGATTAAAACCTTTTGGATTAAAGCTTGTAGATTGTCAGGTTCCAACAAGACATTTGATGAGTTTTGGAGCACGTCTTATTCCACGACGTCAATTTTTAAATCTGTTAAGACTCAGGATAAAGGATCCTGATATGTTTGTTCTTTTTAAAAATGCTAAGAAAAAGCCCATGTTAGTCTCTATTTGTAATCACTAGGATTAAATCCGTACTTTTGAAATAATTTATAAAAATCCGCCCTGTAATAACCAGCAAGCTTGGCAGCCTTACTTACATTTCCTCTAGTAACTTTAAAGAGATTATCAAGATATTGTCTAATAAATTCATCTCTTACCTCACGAAGAGGTCTTATTTCTTGCTTTATTAAGTCTTTATAAGCACTGTTTTTTAATAGTTCACCTTTTAAAATAGGGCCAGGTGACATTGCTACTAAAAATTCTATTACATTTTCTAGCTCTCTCACATTTCCAGGCCAATTATATCCAAGAAGTAGATCTTTTAAGTGATTATCCATTCCTTTTATGTTTTTATTCATCTTTCTAGAAAATTTTTCAATAAAGTGGGTAGCTAAAAGCAGTATATCTTCTTTTCTTTCCCTAAGAGGTGGTAGATAAAGGGGTATTACGTGTATTCTATAAAAAAAGTCCTCTCTAAACTTTCCTTCTTTTACCATTTGTTGTAAGTTCCTTTTAGTTGCTACAACTATCCTGACATCTACTTTAATTTCCTTTTCTGATCCTAAAGGCCTTACTGTTCCAGTTTCAAGCACTCTGAGGAGCTTTACCTGCATTGCCTCACTCATTTCTCCTACTTCATCTAAGAATAAAGTCCCCTGATCTGCTTGTACTAGTAAGCCTGCTTTGTTGTTGTATGCATTTGTAAATGCACCTTTTACATGTCCAAAAAGTTCATCCTCAAGAAGGGTCTCTGGTATTGCACCACAATTTATAGCTAAAAAAGGTTTATCTGCTCTAAGGCTATAGTGGTGTATTGCATTTGCCACTATTTCTTTTCCAGTGCCACTTTCTCCATATATAGCAATAGTTGAATCTGTACGAGCTACCTGTTTGATAGTATCAAAAAGTTCCTTCATTTTAGGGCTTTGGGCGACGATATTTTTAAAAAAATCCCCCTTCCCTACTAACTTTCTAAGATAAGAAAGTTCCTTTTTAATCTTATAATCTTCTATAGCACGTTTAAGCCTTAGTTCTAACACATTCATTTCAGGAGGCTTTTGCAGGTAATCATATGCCCCGTCCTTTACAAGCTGAACAGCATTTTCAATTGAGCCATGAGCAGTTAATATAATGACAGGTATGTCAGGATCTATCTTTTTTAGCTCTTTCATAAGTTCATGGCCATCTAATATCTCCATCTTAAGGTCTAAAATTACAACATCTGCCCCTTGTTCTGAAAATGCCTTAAGGGCTTGTCTAGGATCTTGAAAAGTATGACATTCAAAACCAAGTTTTTTAATCCTAAGCCCATAAGTGGTTAATATATTTTTTTCGTCATCAACTAAAAATACCTTTCCTTCAGACACAAAATGACTCCTTTTTTTATTAAAAATTAGTAACGATCGTGCTAATGTGAGTCTATTTTAATCAAAAATTTTTTCATTTAATCTATAATAATTTTCAGTTAGTTAATATACAACACTTCAGAAAATTTAACAGCTGTCTTTTTGTTGACTATCAAAAAGAGTTATGTTAATAAATAGCCTGCCAGTGGGGCTGTAGCTCAGTTGGGAGAGCGCTTGAATGGCATTCAAGAGGTCGGCGGTTCGATCCCGCCCAGCTCCACCAAAGATGAGAAAAACGGGAGGGTCTTAAAGGATTCTTCCGAAAAATGAGCCTCTGCTGCATAAGAATTGGCCTTCTTCCCCAGCAGAGGCATTTCTATTTTTTCTCTTTTGGAGAGACAAATGGCTCAAAAATCTAACAAACCTGCCTACAATAGCCCTCGCATAGATTATCAACAAAAGAAACAGGAATTAATTTTAAAGGTTTCTAAAGAGGTTGTAGTAAAGTTTATTGAACTTGGTAAGGTCTCTCCTGATACCTTTGATGAAGTATTTAGCTCTGTATATCAAACCATCTCAAAAACAATTGAGGATAAATAATATTTTTTAGTATTTTGTTAAGGAAAGTTGTTCCATACCTCTTGACTTAATCCCTTTTTATTCAGTATGTTGCAACAGTTTAATATAATAAGTTATTAAGTCCCCTATCGGGCCAATAAAGGAGGGTGAAACAGGTAAGAAACCTGGTTAATTCCCAGGATTAAATTACGGTGTGGAAGGGAGAGAAGGTATGGATGTCAGCAAAATTAGAAACTTGGCATTAGTTTCACACACTAGTTGCGGAAAGACTTCTCTGGCAGAAGCCATGCTCTTTACAGCAAAAGCCATAAATAGGCTAGGAAAGATTGAAGATGGCACCACTGCTATGGACTTTGAGCCTGAGGAAACCAAAAGACACATCTCAATTAGTACCGCATTTCACCATCTCAATTGGAAAAAACATCATATCTATCTAATGGATACCCCTGGTGAGGATAATTTTGTTGCAGATGCAAAAGTCGCATTAAGAGCGGCAGACAACGCAGTTTTTGTTGTAGATGCAGTCACTCCAGTTAAAGCACAGACCAAAAAGATATGGTCAATGCTAGAAGAGTTTTCTCTTCCTACTTTGATGTTTGTAAACAAGTTAGATAGAGAAAGGGCTAACTTCTTAAACGCTGTAGATGCCATAAAGGATTCTCTTGGTATTAGAGTTGTTCCTGTTACACTACCAATTGGTTCAGAAGAGGCGTTTTCTGGACTCATTGATCTAATTCATATGAAGGCATATAGCTTTAGTGATGATAGTGGTAAAGCAACTCCCATAGATATTCCAGATGATCTTAAAGATCAAGTAGAAGAACTAAGAAGTAATCTAATAGAATATGCAGCAGAATCCAATGATGACTTACTTGAGAAATTTCTTGAAGGTGAAGACTTAAGTGCTGAAGAAATTGTATCAGGACTAAAAGAAGGGATATTAAACGGTGGATTTGTCCCCGCACTTTGTGGAAGTGCAACTAAAAATATTGGTGCCAACCTACTACTTGATCTAATAGTAGAATTTTTGCCCTCTCCTATTGATAAAGGAAATGTTAAAGGAAAAGACCCAAAAACAGGAGAAGAAAAGGAAAGAGAACCTAAAGAAGATGCACCATTTTCTGCTCTTGTGTTTAAAACCCTTACAGATCCATATGCCGGAAGGCTCTCTATAATGCGTATTTACTCTGGAACACTTACTACTTCCACTAATGTATACAATGTAACTAAAGATACAACTGAGAAGTTCGGTCAGATACTTGTCCTTGAAGGAAAAGGCCAAAAGGCTGTTGAACAAGCTGGCCCAGGGGAGATTGTTGCCCTTGCAAAACTTAAAGTTACAACTACAGGAGATACGCTGGCAGATCAATCTGATCCTATAATATATGACTTTGTTGAGCTTCCTAGCCCTGTTCTCACATATGCTGTTAAACCAAAGAGTAGAGGCGATGAAGAAAAGATTAATCAGGCATTAAATAGACTCTGTGAAGAAGACTTTACTCTTAAAGTTCAAAGAGATCCTGAAACAAATGAATTACTTATCTCTGGTATGGGACAAATCCATATAGATGCCACTATGGAAAAAATGGCTCGCAAGTTTGGAGTTAATGCAGAGCTTAGTCTTCCCAAAATCCCATACAGAGAAACTATTAAGGCAACTAAAAAAGGTGTTATATATAGACATAAAAAACAGACAGGTGGTGCAGGACAGTTTGCTGAGGTCCACTTTGATATTTCTCCTCTTCCACGTGGTAAGGGCTTTGAGTTTGAAGAGGCCCTTGTAGGTATGAACGTACCAAGAAACTTTGTGCCAGCAGTTGAAAAAGGAATCAAAGAAGCAATGGAGTCTGGTCCATTAGCTGGCTACCCTGTTGTAGACGTAAAGGTTCGTTTCTATGATGGAAAGTCTCATGAAGTAGACTCCTCTGAAATAGCATTTAAGATAGCAGCCATTCAGTGTTTCAAAAAAGGAGTTCTTGAGGCAAAACCTACTCTCTTAGAGCCTGTTGTAAAACTGACTATCACAGTGCCAGATGAAAACGTTGGAGACATAATTGGTGATTTAAATAGCAGACGTGGTAAGGTAATGGGAATGGAACCTATTGGCAATGGACAGCAGGTAATTACTGCAACGGTGCCACTTTCTGAAGTACAACGTTATGCACTTGATCTAAATGCTATGACTGCAGGTCAAGGAACATTTACAATAGAGCCATCTCATTATGAAGAAGTACCACCAAATCTAGCTGAAAAGATCATTCAAGAGGCAAAAGAGCAGGAGGAAAAATAGTGTTCAGAGCTGGAGTGCTCACTATAAGTGACAGTAGTTTTTCAAATACTCGTCCGGATACCACAGGCCCTGAGATAAAAGGATTTCTTGAAAAAAATGACTTTCAAGTAGTGGTTTCAGCTGTGGTACCGGACGAGATTGATGCCATTTGTTCCACTTTAAAAAAATGGGCAGACGATGCACACCTAGATCTTGTTATTACAACAGGAGGTACAGGTCTTGCTCCTTCTGATGTTACCCCAGAGGCAACAGCGCAGGTTGTGCATAGGATTATCCCTGGCATTGGTGAGGCTCTAAGGGCTAGAGGACTTTCCATAACACCTTATGCCATGCTTTCTAGAGCAATTGCAGGGGTAAGAGGAAGATGTCTTATAATAAATCTTCCGGGTAGCCCAAATGCTGTCAAAGAAGGGCTTGAAGTTATAAAACCAGTTTTAAGACATGCCATCTTAAAAATAAGGGGGGATAAGACCCCTTGCTATCCAGTTGAAAATAATTCTTAGAAAGATAGAGACATAATAAGACCATGAAGATAGGAATTATAGGACTTGCTTGTTCAGGCAAAACAACGATATTTAATGCACTTACTGGACAAAGTGCACAGACATCAGTATTTTCTGGGGTCAAAAGAGAACCAAATCTTGCAGAAGTGAACGTTCCTGATGAAAGACTTTATAAATTATCTCATATGTATAATCCCAAAAAGACTACACCTGCTAAGATACAATATGTTGATATAGCTGGTGGTGTAAGTTCAAAGGATGAAAAAAAACAAAAAGAACTAGATGAACTCTTAAATCTTTTAAGGCCAGCAGATGCACTATTACATGTTGTTAGAAATTTTGAACTTGCAGGGCAACCAGCTCAACCTCAAAAGGATTTTGAGACACTTGAATCAGAGTTAATACTGGCAGATCTTATAACTGTAGAAAAGAGGCTTGAACGGCTAGAAAAAGAAGCTAAAAAAGGTAAAAAACCAGATCCTGAAGAGTATGAACTATTAAAAAAGGCAAAAGAATTATTAGATAGTGGCATAGCTCTTAGAACTAATGAACAGATATGTAAATCTAAAAAATTAAGAGGTTTTACATTTCTTTCTGCAAAACCTACTATTGTAGTTCTAAATAGTGGAGATGATGTAGAAGTTGGTAAGTCCAGATTAGAATTACCCTCTCCTATTGGTTTTATAGAGATAAAAGGGAAATTAGAGATGGAAATAATGCAACTTGACCCTGAAGACGCTCAAGTCTTTAGAGAAGATTTAGGACTTGATGAACCAGCCACTACAAGACTAATACAAAAATCTTACGAACTTTTAGGATTAATATCATTTTTTACTGTTGGAGAGGATGAAGTTAGAGCATGGACAATCACACGCGGGACAAAAGCACAAAAAGCAGCAGGAGTAATACACTCTGATATTGAAAAAGGCTTTATAAGGGCAGAAGTCGTCAGCTACGACGATTTAATAAACGCAGGAAGTTATCATAATGCACAGAAACAGGGGAAAGTACGCCTTGAAGGCAAAGACTATATTGTACAAGATGGAGATGTAATACAGTTTAGATTTAATGTCTAGCTCTACTAAGGTCTTTAGGAATCTTAATTTCAGGAATAATCCTAGTTAAAAAACGTGGAACCACTATTATAACCTTTCTGTAAGCATTAATAGGATTTTCATTTAGTGGATGAAGGAGGGCTCTATATGCAAAGGGTCTATAAAGAGGATCTCCTATTAATACCATTTGCCAAGACCAAAATCTTTTTGAATATGCATAGCACTGTGCAAGAGTAAATCTACCATCTAAAAGCAAAGTGAAAAACACCTCTGGTATAGGAAATGCCTCAATATAGGGTTCTCGTACTGGGCCAAGTGTTGCACAAATGCCCTTTTCAAGCATCTTGACACACCAAATTGTACTATTCTTATTATGAAGTGTGCTACACTCTACACTTGCTATATGGTAACCAACAGAGCCTCTTTGCCAACTAAAGGCATTGACATAGTGTCCAAGACTATACCAACCACAATATAAAGCAGCTTTTGGACAACTGTCTGGTTTAAAGACAGAAGGCTTTTGATCTAGTACAACAGGCATAACTCCACTTTGTCTTACAACTTGTGCTGCAAGATGTATAGACCAGTCAAAATACTTATAGCTAAAGTCTCTTTTTATTTTTTCTATCTGATTGGCTTTTGGCATATGCCATCTTGCATCAAAATATGCAATACCCTCTAAGCCATGATTTTGAGCATATATGCTATCATCAATTATCCTTTTTACAATTTTGGCACTTGGTGCATCTAATCTAGACACCATTATAACTTTAGGTGGTATATTCTTTAAAAGATAAGGTGGCGTTCCTAAAAAAAGCCTATTAGGTATCCAACCACAAAGTTCATAGGGTTTGTTTTGGACAAGAGCTAGTTCAGAATCAACAGATGCGGTAGTTGCTCTTGGAGATAAAAACAGCTTTTGATGTTGTAATAATCTAAGTTGTTTTCTAAATTTATTTAGTCTTTTTTTATAGCTCTTATCTATCTTATTTGCACTAAGCCTTAGCTTTGTTATTTGATTTTTTATATCTGTTATACTTTTTAAAATCTTATTTAGTTCTCTTTGGGCTTTATTATCAATAGGAGTTGGTCCAATTTTAAGTGGCATTCCATACATTAATAAAATACATTTTATCCCTTTATGTGTCTTTAGAAATTCCCTTATTGGGGAAGCAATGTAGAGATTATATTGCCTTCTAGAGCAATTCTCTTTAGTTACAGTCGAAAGTATAAGAAGATTTTGCTTTGGGATATGTCTTTTAGACATATAGTATTTGGCAAGCTTAACGCCTTGAGGGACATTTTTATTAGCAACAACCAATACTTGTGTTGGCAGTAAAGTAGTAAAATTAGTTGCAAAGCTATTTCTTAATAAAATGCTTAATAACAACAAAAAGCTAGCCAGTAGTATATAAGCTCTTTTCATCTATTTTCCTTCCAGAACAAAAGTGCCAATGCCCTTGCTATACCATATACAAAGTAAAGGAGAGTAAGTGCTGGTATCCATCTTAGAGCCTTCTTTTTTATACAAATCCTGATAGCTAAGACTATAGGAGGGAAAATCAACATAATGATAGTAGATAATAAAGGAATATAGTCTAATTTTAGAATTAAATAGGCTATGCTTATAAAAAAGAATAAAATAAAAAATAAGTAATATATAGGATAGATAATACTTGGTAGTTCAGAGGCTTTAAATCCATGAGAAAATAGTCCTCTTATATTGCCCTTGCCTCTCCAAAATTCCTTTTTAAAAAAGTGTGTTATACTTTTGGCTTCTCCAAGATGAATAGATTTTATATTTGGATCACTTATAATCTTATATTCTTTAGACAGCCTATAACAAAAATCTACATCCTCACATGTAATAAGATCCTCATTAAAGCCACCCACCTTGATAAAGGCTTCTTTTCTAACAAGTAGATTCTCTGTAGGAAGCCACTCTACCTCCTCTGGCTTATCACTTCCTTTTCTCTGTATATACCATGCCTTTTGTACCCAAGTAGCATCTTTAGGAACTAGAGTTGGGGAACCAACTGCTCCTACTTTAGGGTTATTAAAATGAGGCAGTGCTTTTTCTATCCAATCAGAGGCTATCATACAATCTGCATCTACATATGCAATTATTTCTCCTTTTGAAAATTTTGCCCCAAGATTTCTAAGACATGCAACGCTTTTCCCCGGCTCTATAAATATTCTAATCCCAAACCTTCTAGCTAACTCTACAGTTTTATCTGTTGAACCATTATCTAATAATATAACCTCAAATTTTTCTGCTGTTTTTTGATCAAAAATAGATTTTAGACATTTTGAAATGGTCTTTTCCACATTTAATGCAGGGATTACAAATGATATTTTTATGTCTTTTTTATCTTTGTCCATATTTTTTATAGATATCTACAATTATATCCTCAAGTATTTTAAGATTCTGTTCCCAATCGTGATATCTTTTTATATACCAAAATGCATTATTACTGAGTTCTTCTTGAAGTCTTTTATCTTTTATAAGTCTAATAATCTTTTCTGCCATATCATCTGGATTATCAGCTATTAATAGATCCTTTTGGTCTTTAGCCATTATACCTTGGGTTGCAGCTGAAGTTGCTACTACAGGCAGTTTCATTGCCATTGCCTCTAAGAGTTTGTTTTGTATTCCTCTAGCGATTCTAAGTGGTACCACACATAATGTTGCAGACAATAAGTAGTCTTTTACATCAGGGACAAAACCTGTTACTTCTACTCCAGAGATATTAGATAACTGCTGTACTTGTTCACAAGGATTTTTACCTACAATAAAAAATTTTGCATTTGGGAAGGCCTTTTTTATCTTTGGAAAGACCTCTTTTGAAAAAAAAGTAACAGCATCTACATTAGGCCAATAATCCATTACTCCTACAAAGACTATATTTATATCTTTAGATGGATGTTTTTTAATGTATCTAGGGATACTAACCCCATTTAATACAGTAGTAATAGGACAAGTTTTAATATATCTTTTAAATATTTCTTCTTCTCTTTTAGATGCTACAAAGGCATGTTGAGCCAACTTAGCGACCTTTTTTTCATATCTTCTTAAAAGAAAGCCTTCTCTTAAGTATATAAATTTATAAATAGATTTTGTAGTTGCAGCATAGTCTAACCACTTTTGTGAGTCTGAATCTATAAAATCTATAACTTTTGGTATATCACTAAATTCTTCTGTATATGGAGCCATTGATACACAATATGTAAAAATTAAATCTATCTTTTCTTTTGATAATAGATTTTTTACATCCTTATAGAGTCTTCTGTTATAAAAAAGAGGCAAACTTAAAGGAACACAAGTTGGTAAATAACAACAGGCTTTTAACATCTGCTTTTTACGAGGTATTTGATAAAATATGACTGCCTTACAAAATTCTTTCATACAATTTAAATGGATTGATGAAGGGATTGATTCATCCACAGATGCCAAAAATATATTGTGCCTTTTTGAGAGAAACTTAATTATATGATATGATCTAATTCTGTCCCCCCGATCTGGTGGGCAAGGAAATCTATGGGTTAAAAAGAGTATATTCATCTATCTGATTCTACTTCTCCTCTTTTCCCTATAATCCTAGCGGGATTACCTGCTACAATTGCCCTATCTGGAACATCTTTTACAACCACACTCCCTGCTGCAACAATTGCTTGTTCTCCCACATTTGCCATAACAACAGCACTGTTTCCTATCCAACTGTCCCTACCAATCTTTATCTTTTCTAAATGTCCACCTTGTTCTCTTATCGGGATATCTAAGCGGTCAAAATAGTGCTGATGTTTACCACTGATTATATCTACATTACTACCTAAAAGGACATCATCTTCTATAATACACTCTCCAATAGAACAATTTACTCCAATGTATACTCGTCTACCTAATTCTACACTGGATTGATGGATTATTGTCCCAAACTCTACACATACATCTGGAGCACACTTAGCAAGTGTCATTCTATAAAACTCTTTCCTTAAGTAATTCCCTATAAAGCCAGGGAATAAACTAACTGCATGTGAAGATATTTGAAATGGTTGATCTGTTTTTAAAAATATAGAAAAAAATTTTGTCTGTAGATAAAGGGGAAATATTAGTATCCTACAAATTATACTAAAAAGCGTCTTTAAAAATGTCTTCATAACAAAGAGATCAATAGATTGATTCTGAAAATTTTTCTTTTAGCTTTTGAGCAACAAGTTCTGGAACAAGTCCTGTTAAATTACCTCCAAACTTTGCTGCCTCTTTTACAATAGTAGAGCTTATGTATATCCATCTAAATCCTGTCATCAAAAAGACTGTCTCTATACCTCTATCTAACTTACGGTTCATAAGTGCTCTTTGGAGCTCAAAATCAAAATCAGAAACAGCTCTTAGCCCCCTTAGTATAGCACAAGCCCCTTTTTTTCTTGCAAAATCAACTAAAAGTCCATCAAAAGCCTCTACTTCTACTCTACCGTTACATGCAATGGTATTTTTTATCATATACAAACGTTCAGAAAGTGTAAAAAGAGGTCTTTTATTAGGATTTGTTCCTACTCCTATAATAACTTTATCAAATATTCGAAGCCCTCTGTGAATAAGGTCTATATGTCCATTTGTAATTGGATCAAAGGTGCCAGGATATACAGCAATCCGCTCTTTATTATCATTATCTTGCATCTACGTCCTCTCTAGCTTTTTATCTCTTAATATAGAAGGATAAGACCGTATCTCCATATCTTCTTACCTGATCACAGATGAGCTTGCAATTATTATCTTTTCCTAAAAAGGAACTTGGAAGATCAGTGTCCTTTGATTCCTCGATGACTAATATTGCCTCATCTGAAAGAAGCCCTAAATTACATACCTTGTCTAGTATAACAGATACAAAATTTTTTCTATATGGTGGATCAGCCAAAATAATATCAAAGGGAATAAGCTCCTTAAATCGTGTCGCCGAAAGCCTTCTTACATCACTTTTTATTAATAGGCATCTATCTTGTAATCCTAGATGCTTGATATTTTTTTCTATAACCTTTATTGCCCTTATATCATTTTCAACAAATACACAAGTAGCTGCTCCTCTTGAGAGCGCTTCAAGTCCTAACGCACCTGTTCCTGAAAAAAGGTCTAAGACCCTTCTTCCTTCAAGGTCTTGATAAAAATAGTTTAAGATGATTTGAAATAATGATTCTCTAACCCTATCTAAACTTGGACGTATAGAACGACCCTTTGGTGTAAATAATTTTACACCTCGGGCCGTTCCTCCTGTTATTCTCATTTTTTTAAATAGCCTAAGAGATAAAATTAGTCGTCAAAATCACCTTCTGGGCCTTTATCAGTATTTAATGTCTTTGCCCTTTCTATAATCTTCTCCTTTGTCCATTCATTAGGATCTTCTATGCGAGTTGCCTTAGGCCCCAGATCGTAAGAACCAGCCTTTAATATAGCTTCTATAGCAAGAGGAGCAGTGTCTTTGGCATTAAATACATTTACAAGTAGATTATAAACAAAGTCACATACTCTATTTGCCATCCTTTCTCTAATTTCTCTTGGTTGAGCATGGAGTTTATTTTCAAAGGGTAGATTTAATTTTTTATAATTTCCACCCTTAAGGCCGTGCTCTTTTGCATATTCTACCATCTCCTGCCAAAGTTCTTCAGAGACCCCTTCACCTTTTATCTTTATAAAGTTACCGTTTTCATCCATAATAGCATTGCCATAGTCATTTACTTCAAGTCCCCAAGAGATCATCTGAAGCGCTGTTGCAACATTTGCCTTTGTGGTACGAGTCTTTTGTGCAATCTCACGAAGTCTATCAGAGCTGTTTCCTGAAGTTCCATGCTGAGCACCTGATACCTTATAGGGTTCTAAGGCATCATGAATCTTTTTGGTAAGATCTACCTGTATCCCTTGAGCACTTTCTTCTATACCATGAGTAGTACCATTATTTAGTGCTATCCAATCAGGGAATATATCATGTGCATTTAAGCCTCTAATCAAAAATAGTGCCTCTTCTGGAGTAGAAAGGCCCTCTTTCCCCTTTATTTCTCCAACCTCTGTCTCAAGTCCAGCCCATTTAGGTATGTATGGATTAAGCTCTATATTCGCTAAGAGGTTTTGATCATCAGGTAAATGAGAAGCATCTATTGCAATGGATGTAATACCTGCATCAAACATACTTGGGATTTCTATCCTTGCATCTTCAATATCTTTCTCACCTTTTATTGCATAATGATCTGCATGAACTGCAACAGGCACAGTAATAGCTAATTCATTGCACAGAGCATCTACTATACGGGCAATGTTCCAATAGTTGACTGCACAGTAGGCATTTCTTCCACCTTCAGACTTAGCAATCTCAATAATAATGGCAGCATTTGCTTTTTGAGCTGCCATAAGTGCTCCTTTTATAACAAAATAATTCCTACCATTTGCAGCAATAGACATTGCCTTTCCTTTGGCAAGCATTGCCCTATCAATAACCTTGCCACTTACAATAAGTGCCTTTGAATTTGGAAACAGTTTTGTTATGTTTGGGGGTCGTCCTATGCTAAGAGCCTTTTCAAAATCTGCGTTGTAACTTGCCTGTGCCATAATTTTGCCTCCTTACTTGTTTAGCAAGCTAAAATATATTAACACTACCACCTCTGAAACTAAACGATCATAGACTATAATAACATTAAAGCAAATCAAATAAAGTGCCATAGTTAGAGTTAGATTAATTTTAGATTATTTTAAAGTTATAATTTTATCTATTGAATATTTAATTAAAAAGTTGGACTATGGATTTTGAGATAAAAAACAATTTTAAATTGTCTTATGTTCCTAAAAAAACTGGTGTATATCTCTTTAAAGATAGTAAAGAGGATGTTCTTTATGTAGGAAAGGCAAAAGATCTAAGAGCAAGGCTTAGAAATTATTTCTCAGATGAAAAAAACCTTCCTTCAAAGATATCTCTTATGCTAAAGCAGGCTAGATATTTACAATTAATACTTACTAAAACAGAAAAAGAAGCTCTAATACTTGAGGCTTCTCTTATAAAGAAGTATAGGCCTAAGTTCAACATATTAATGAGGGATGATAAGGCTTATCCATTTATAAAGATTTCTAAAGGTTCCCCATTTCCGAGGTTATATGTTGTTAGAAAAAGAAAAAGAGATGGTGCCCTTTATTTTGGCCCCTACCCTTCTTCAAGTGCTCTTAGACAAACTTTAAGATTATTAGCCAAAAATTTTGGGTTAAGGACTTGCTCAAACAATATGATGAGATCTAGACAAAGGCCTTGTCTTAAATATCAGATTGGGCTTTGTTGTGCCCCATGTGTTGGAAAAGTAAGTGTGGAAGAATATGAACAGCGTATAAAAGATGCAAAAGCACTTTTAGAAGGAAGGGGTTCATGGCTTATTAAAGAGCTTGAAAAAAAGATGGAAGATGCAGCCAATAATCTAGAATTTGAAAAGGCTGCTCTTTATAGAGACCAACTATTTGCTATAAAAAAGATAGTTGAACGTGCATTTGTAGTATGTAATCCTGGTGAGGACTTAGATGTCTTTTCTTTAGAATCCCATAATAATATAGCAGTAGTAGTAAGGCATAAGATAAGAGATGGGCTACTTCAAGGACAAGAAGTAAAGGAATTTTTAAAGGCAGATATGGCTGAGCCAGAAGAGATATTAGCTCTTTCTATACAGGAATTTTATAAAGATATTGACTACATACCTAAAAAGATTATTGTTCCATTTTTACCTAAAGATATTGAGCTTATAAGCTCTATTATAGAAGATGAATTAGGTAAAAAGGTCCAATTTATCCAACCTAAACGTGGTAATAAAGCACAATTGCTAAAAATAGCTAAGCAAAATGCTAAACAAATACTAAACCAGCTTTTAAGAAAAGAGGAGTCTTGGGAAAGACTTTCTTTAGAGATTCAAGAGATATTTAGATTAAAACATCCGCCTTCACGTATAGAGACAATTGATATTTCAAACACAGGAGATGAATTAGCTATTGGAAGTCTTGTATGTTTTATAGATGGAGAGCCCAAAAAAGAATTTTATAGACACTACAATATAAAGACTGTTATAGGACAAAATGACTTTGCAATGATCTATGAAGTAATAAGGAGGCGGCTTAAAAATGCCTGTAAACACAATAGCCTACCTGATCTATTTTTAATCGATGGAGGGATTGGACAAGTTAATATGGCGTATAAGGCTATACTAGAGTCTTCAATAGATGTAGAAGTAATAGGTATTGCAAAAGACAGAATAGATGGAAAAGATAAATTTTATAAGCCAGGACAAAGTCAAGCAATCTTACTTCCACGTCATCATAAGATACTTCTTTTATTTCAAAAGATGAGGGATGAAGCCCATAGGTTTGGTATAAACTTTCATAGAAGAAAACGGGATAAGTCAAGATTAATAAGTGAACTTGAATCAATACCTCAAATTGGTAAAAAAAGAAGGGCAATACTTCTTAAACACTTTGGCTCTGTAGCAAGGATAAAAGAGGCTTCTATAGAAGAACTAAAATCAATAAAAGGAATACCAGAGTCTGTAGCACAAAATATATTTGAATATTTTAATAAACAAAAATAATATTATAACAAATGAAAAAACAACTCTACCGCCCTGTCCATATCTTACCTAAAGAAGTAGCAAGTCAAATTGCTGCAGGTGAAGTAGTAGAAAGACCTGCATCTGTTGTTAAAGAATTAATAGAAAATTCTATAGATGCAGGCGCCAAATCAATTCATATAGAAGTTAAAAATGGTGGCAAAAAACTTATTAAGGTAATTGATGATGGTGTTGGCATGAGTGCCTCAGATCTAAAACTTTGTATAAGAGCTCATGCCACAAGTAAAATCTTTACCCCTGAAGATCTTGAAAAGATATATACATTTGGATTTAGGGGTGAAGCACTCTCAAGCATTGCTTCAGTAAGTAGACTTACTATTATAACTCGTCAAAGACAAAGTGATACTGGATGGAAGATACAAGTTGAATTTGGAAAAGAGAAGGAGATTGAGGCAGTTGGAGCGCCTTTTGGAACTCAAGTAATTGTTGAAGATCTGTTTTTAGAAATACCTGCTAGAAGAAAATTTTTAAAAAGAGATTCAACTGAGCTTTCACATATAACGCATGTAGTAAGAGTTTTTGCAACAGCCCACCCGGAGATACGATTTGAACTAACATCTTCAAATAAGGAGCTATTTAGAAGTTTACCTAATCCTTGTGGCTCTCTTATTGTAACCCCTTTATTAGGGGAAAAGCTAGCCTCTAGAGTGCTAGAAATAGATGCTCAGACAACAGATACTTGTATATGGGGATATATATCCCCTCCAGAAGAAGTAAGATTTAATACAAAAAATTTTTACTTTTTTATTAATAAGCGTCCTATAAGAAGTGCTCTTTTATGGCGAGCTACGATGGATGCCTACAAAGGGTTTATACAGAAAAACTCTTATCCATTGGGGGTAGTATTTATAGAAGTAGATCCAGCATTAGTTGATGTAAATGTACATCCTACTAAACAAGAAGTTCGTTTTGATGAACCTAATCATTTTTATAGGTTGTTGTATCACAGTATAAAAGAGGCATTAGAATCCTATTGCAAAAAGATCCATGGCACTATAGAAAATAATAACAATTTTCTTGATGAAGATAGCAACATTAAAACAGAATCAAATAATATTTCAACTAATGATGATTTTGTTGAAAAAATTGGTTTTTTTGAAGAACAAAAGCCTTCTTTTTTAGAAAATTATAATCTTTTAGGAGACAATAAAGAGTTAAAATATAAACCTAGAGAGAAAAATGGGCTATGTATTGATCGACTAGATACTTCTAGTTTAAAAGAGACAATTATAAAAGATATAAAAAAAATAGAAATATTAGGACAAATTGCTGATAGCTTTATTGTATGTGCCGATAAAGAAGGGCTTTTATTAATTGATCAACATGCTGCTCATGAAGCCATATTATTTAAAGAGATACTAGAACAGATAAAAAATGCTAATGTTGTTGCCCAAAGGCTTTTAATGCCAGAAATACTTGAATATTCTTTTGAACTCATAGCAAAGATTGATGAAGCAAAAGATATTTTTAAATCTATAGGACTTGAAATATCAGATTTTGGTAAAGGCTATATAATAGTCCATAGTATGCCTCAGGTACTTATGAAGACTAAGACGACAAAAGAATCTATAAAGAAGATTATTGACTTGGTATTAGAAAATCCTCATCTTTCAAAAGAGCTTTTATTAAGAGAGATTGTAGCCTCAATTGCGTGTCATAGTGCAATAAAGGCAGGACAAAAACTCCATAATAATGAAATTAAAGAATTGTTGGATAAGATTATAGAAGAACAAGTCCATCACTGTCCACATGGTCGCCCAATAGCTCTTAGATTGGATCTAAATGATTTATATAAAAGCTTTAAGAGATAAAAAAAATTCACATCTAATGCCCTTCCCTACTATAGCAATTGTTGGACCTACTGCAGTAGGAAAAACAAACCTTTCTATTTTGCTTGCAAAGGAATTAAATGGTGAGATTATCAACTTTGATTCAATGCAGATATATAAAGGTTTTGACATAGGCACTGCTAAACCTTCAAAAGAAGAACGTTCAATAGTACCTCATCACCTTTTTGATATAAGAGAGGCAGATGAGCCCTTTGATGCTGCAGAGTTTGTAACAATTGCCATAAGGCGTGCCAATTGTATTAGAAGACGTGGTAAGGTCCCGATCTTTGTTGGCGGTACAGGTTTTTATTTAAGATCACTTGAATATGGGCTAGATCCTGCTCCTTCAAGAGATCCTGCCCTAAGGCAATGGCTTAAAAACATGATGAAAGAAAAAGGAAGAAATTTTTTATGGCAGCTCTTGTATGAACTTAATCCTAAAAAGGCACAGGAGATTCATATCAATGATACCTACAGACTTATCAGAAATATTGAAATATTAATTGCCTCAAATAATGCTCAAAAAGAATATGATAAGGAGTGCTTAAGGAGTCAATTGTTTAAGATCGGACTTATACGGCCAAGAAAAGAGCTCTATGAAATTATAAATAAAAGAGTAGATATTATGATTGATCAAGGACTTTTAGATGAGGTGAAATCATTACTTTTAAAGGGTTATAGCCCGAACCTTAAACCGATGAGGTCTATTGGCTATAAACACATGGTGGAGTATCTTTCTGGCTCTCTTTCATGGCATGAGGCCATTTATCAGATGAAAAGAGATACTAGGCACTATGCAAAACGTCAGCTTACATGGTTTAAGTCTGATCCAACTATAAGATGGTTTACACCAGAGGAATTAATGCTTAATGGTTCTAGTAGGATATGGAGAAAAATAAATAGGATAAATTAAGTTATGAGTATTGAAGAAAAACAAATAGCAACTGTTCCATCAGTAATGAACTTACCTAATTTCCTTACACTTGTAAGGATTTTTCTTACTCCTCTTTTGGTAATATTCCTTATAAATGATAGATATACACATGCGCTTATGGTATTTGCTGTTGCTGGAGTTACAGACGGGCTTGATGGTTTTTTGGCTAGAGTACTTCATCAAAAGACAAGGCTTGGAGCCATACTTGATCCAATAGCGGATAAAACACTTCTTTCAAGTGCTTATGTAACCCTTGCAATTACTAGGCAAGTACCTTCTTGGTTTGCTGTTGTAGTGATAAGTAGAGATCTAATCATTGTAGCAGGAGTTTTAATACTTTTTTTAACTGTTGGCTCTATAGATATAAAACCAACCATTGTTGGTAAGATGACGACTTTTTTTCAACTTATAACAGCTCTTGCAATACTGTCTAAAACAGTATTTAAAGAACCTAATATTGCACTTGATGGACTCTATGTATTTACAACAATACTTACAGTATTTTCAGGGCTTCAATATGTAATGCAAGGTTTTAAGATCTGGTCTCAGGTTGAACAAGAAATTGAGAGCAGACAATAATTTGTTTTTTCATTATAGTTAAGTTAAGTATTGACAATCTATTGCATTGCACTTAATTTTGTAATGCTACCTCGTAGGAAGTCTAGCCTTAGAAATGGGGGCGATATGGCTTCGACGGGGGTAAAGAGGCACAAGTGGCGTGCCGAGGTCCTGCCACCTCGTAAAAAGGCAGGAAAAACACAAACGCCAACTCTGATTACGAGTACGCACTGGCTGCATAATGACAGCCAGCACCTATTAGATCCTGCCTGTCGGATCTAATGGGTGACGGGTTGACAGGCTCGCTAACCAGGGTCGCCCGCACTCTGGTTGGCTAAACTGTTGCGGGATAGTCCTAAGATGCCCAGCCTGAGCGGGAATCTTAGGATGAATGTCAATAGCTCAGGCTACGCACGTAGAGGCTTGTGCTGAATGCTTCCGGACGTGGGTTCGATTCCCACCGCCTCCACCATTTATATTTTACTTAATTTTGCAAATTCAAGATGTAATACCCTCTCTCCAACACTATCGAATAGTACTTTTACCTTTTTTGATCCAATTGTTTCAATAACGCATCCTATACCAAATACAGAATGTCTTACTTTACATCCAACAGGAAATCTTTGTTTTTCTAAGGAAACACTATAATGTTTTTTATTAGATATGTTTATCTTATTTTGTTCTTTTATTTGAGATATCTTTTGCGCACTTCTACTCCAGAGTTTTAAAAGTGGAGAGGGTATTTCCTTTAAAAATCTACACATAGAGGAAGGTTGCATGTAAGAACCAATGCTTATAAGCTGTGGATAGCAAAAATAAAGATCATCTTTTGCTCTAGTTGCTGCCACATAAAATAGCCTTCTTTCTTCCTCAATCTCTTCATCAGAGCTTGCTGCTAAAGATGGAAGCCTTCCCTCTGCAAGAGATATAATAAACACTACCTTCCATTCAAGACCCTTTGCAGAGTGAATTGTTGAAAGACATATCTTACCTTGCTCATCTAATTCATCAGTATCCGGAGGATCAAGGGATATGTCAGCTAAAAATTGATTTCCATCACTATAGGTATTTGAAAGTGCTATAAGTTGCTCTATTTCTAATCTTCTTTTAGGAAAATCCTCAACATAATAAGACTCTAAGTATGGCTGATACCATTTTAATATCTTAGACAACATATCTGATATCTTTATATCTTTATCTGCTAGAGTTTTAAGTAGATTGGCAAATTCTAATAGCTTAGTTTTCCATTTGGCACGAGTGTTTAAGTTTACTAGAGCCTCAAAAGGCTCATCTGATGTAAGTATCTCTGCCATTATCTTTTCTATTGTTTTTGGTCCTATGTTTGGGATAAGCTGAAGTGCTCTATTCCAACTTAGAATATCTTGTGGATTAAATATAATCCTTAAAACACTTAATACGTCTTTTATATGTGCAGATTCTGTAAGTCTAAGACCTCCCCTTTTTATAAACTTTATCCCTCTTAGATTAAGTTCTGTCTCAAGTTGAAATGAGTGATAAGCAGCCCTAAAAAGAACAGCTATTTCTGATGGCGCTATTCCATCTTTTATATATTGTTCTATTTGTGAGGCTACAAACTGTGCCTGGTCTTTTTCATCTATAGCCTTGTATAAGTAAGGTTTATTTCCTCCTGTTCTAACTGCTCTAAGGTGTTTTGTAAATTTTTCTTTTGCATGGGCAATTATTGCATTTGTACAATCAAGATTAGGTTGGGTAGTTCTATAGTTTCTTTCAAGTTTTATAATCTTTGTCCCAGGGAAAAGCTTAGGAAACTCTAAAATATTTTTAAAATTAGCCCCTCTAAAGGAATAGATAGACTGAGCATCGTCTCCTACAACCATGACATTGTCATGGGTTTTAGATAAAAGCCTTATAAGTTGAGCTTGTATGAGATTTGTATCTTGATATTCATCTACCATTATAAATTTAAAACGTTCTGATAAATAATTACATATATCTTCTCTCGTAATAAGTAATGTCTTAAAAAGCTCTAAGAGATCGTCATAATCTACTAGCCCATGTCTTTTTTTGTATTCTTTATATGCATTGTAGATATCTACAAGTGTTGGAAGAATAGGCATTAGATGCGGATAATATTCATCTAATATCTCCTCTAATCCTTTACTATGACTAGCGCACTTTCCAAAGATATTTATAATGGATGTAATTTTAGGAAGTCTAGACTCACTCTTTTTAATGCCTAAATCTTTTAAAATAATTGATATAAGAGATTGTACATCAGATACATCTAGTATTGTAAAATCATTATTATAACCAATGAAATTAGCATATTTTCTAAGCATCTTATTTGAAAAACCATGAAACGTACCACCTTGTACTTCATGCGAGACAGGGCCTACAAGTTCAGCCGCTCTGGTTAGCATATTAAAAGCAGCCTTTCTTGTAAAAGTAAGAAGTAAAATATTGGAGGGTTCTACCCCTATTTGTATAAGCCTTGCAACTCTATATACAAGAGTTCGAGTCTTTCCACTTCCTGCACCTGCAACTACTAAAAGAGGTCCTGTTAAATGAATAACTGCTTCTTTTTGTTCAGGATTTAATTGAGAAAAAAGTGTTTCTTCATCTATCATTAGCACTCAACTCATTTGGATTGTTTTTTGCCATTTAAATTCAACTGCTCTTGAAAAGGAAGGACAAAATAAAAACAATTTCCCAAAGGCTCAAGCCTAAAACCTACTCTTCCACCATGTACTTCTATAACCTTTTTAACAAAGTGGAGTCCATGTCCACTTCCTTGTCTATCTCTATGAAGTTTTGCCCTAAATCCTTCATCAAAGATATGGCTCTGTTCAAAAAAATCCAGTTTCGGTCCTGTAGTATAAACATAAAACAAGATACCGTCCTTATGTGGTCCAAAATAATCTCTTATAATTTCAAATCCATATTCCATAAATTTTGTCTTGTTGCCATTTTCATCTACAACCTCTTCTGTGTATTTTTCTGCATTTGAAAAGAAGTTTGCAAACACCTGAGACATAAGCCCTACATCTACAGAAATGACAAGATCATTTAATAACTCTTTTGGGATATTATCTTTTATCTTTATATTTCTCCTTTCTAATCGAGATCTATATCTATCTAATTGAGGATAAAGCACATCCTGTATAAGCCTACAACTTCTTCTTCTTAGGACAAGATGTCCTTTTTCAAAATGATCTCTCCTTAAAAGGCTTTCTAAAAATAGACTTGTATTTTGATAATGTCGTTCCACTTCTTCATATTGGTTTAATAATTCTTGGTTTAGTTCCTCTAGCCTATCTCTTATCTCTTTTACTTGATCTACATGAGGACATTCAATAGATTGTCCAAAGGTTATATGTTCATCGAGTTGTCTTCTAATTTCATGTAACTGATCAATTTTCTTTTTAAGAATCTTAAAAAATACTTTATATCTCATATTGGGCACAATTACATTGTGCTCAATATCAGCCACCAAGGTATTTATAAACTTTATATGCTCAACGTTTTGGGTAGCTAAAAGTTTATAATGGAGATTATAGCCAATTCTATTCGCATACTTTTCAAAAAATAGTTTATCTTTATCTGTCATCTTAGACAGAGGAAATGCCTCAAACATTCCTATGATATCTTGTCCTTTATTAATTGGTTTGCTAGATATGAGGCGTCTATTACCCCTAATTGGAGCAATAAAGCTATCACCAAACTCATAGCTTTTATTTACAAGCCTAATATATTTAGGAGGCTCAGTTCCACACACTCTGTATCCATTTATAGAATCACAAGCTACCCATAGCCTTCCTGTCTCTGGATCAACCATATAAAGACGTGAATCAAATCCTAAAAATATCTTGGGAACAAATACACAAATAGGATAAAAATTCTCTAATGTCTCATATTCTTGAGCAAGATCAAAAAATGCCCTTAAGGCACGACCCTGCATATGGTTAAATGCATAGCGTTCATAATCCTCCTTCTTTTGTCTTATCCGGTCTATAACAAGTGCTAATTCTGGGGGATCAGTACTACAATATATAGACATACCTCCACCTTTTAAATTTCCTGTGGACCATTTATAAGATTATATATTTGGTCTTATAAATGGTCCTAGGTTAATCTTAAGGCTTTACCTATATTTTTTATTTTACTATATTTTTTTCTTTTTTGGCAGGGGGTTCAAAATAAGACTCTATCTCATCTATAAGGCTAGGAATTGTTGCTTCTTTTGGCATTATATCTACTTTTAGTCCTAGATTTTCTATTGTTTTTGCTGTTATAGGTCCTATACATGCTATTTTTGCTTTAGATAAAATGTCTTTTGCTTCATCCTCACCCAATAATTTAAAGAAATTTTTAACAGTAGAAGAACTTGTAAATGTAGCTATATCTATAGGTTTTTCTTTTATTTTTTGGATAATTTCTTCATCAATATTAGGAAGTGTATTTACATAAGTGGTTACCACTCTAACTCGTGCACCCATACGGGAGAGCCCATCGGGTAAAACTGCTCGAGCCTTTTGTGCCCTTGGGATCAGTATCCCTTTATCTTTTATATCTACCTTAGAAAAGGCTTCTAATAAGCCCTCACCTTGAAATTCTTTTGGAATAAGATCAACCCTTAGATGTAACTTTTCAAGCTCACTAGCAGTTGAACTGCCAACCGCTGCAATCTTTACATCTTTAAGCGCTCTTACATCCAAGCCTTTTTGCCAAAGCCTATCAAAGAAAAACCTAACAGCATTAGTTGAACTAAATATGATCCATTGATATCTTCCTCTTAAAAGTTTTTCTATGGCATTATCAAGTGGTTCAATATCCTCTGGAGGTCCTATCTCAATAGTAGGACACTCTATGCAAAAAGCACCTTTCCTTTCAAGTCCTTCTACTAATCTACTTGCTTGTTCTCTAGTTCTAGTTACAAGTACTCTTTTGCCAAGAAGTGGTAGATTTTCATACCAAGAAAGCCTATCACTTAAAGAGGCAACTTCCCCTATCACAATAATTGCAGGGGGTCTAAGACCTGCCTCTTTTACTTTATCTACAATATTACAAAGTTTGCCCTTTACAGATCTATGCCTAGGAGTAGTACCCCATCTAATAATTGCTACTGGAGTATCAGGGGATCTCCCATATTTTATAAGTTGATCTACAATAAATGGGAGATTTTTCATCCCCATCAAAAAGACTATTGTCCCAACAGCAGTTGCAAGCCCTTGCCAGTTTATTGCATCTTGTTTAGTCTCCTCAAGATGTCCTGTTACAAAAGCAACAGAAGATGTATATCTTCTATGTGTTAGAGGAATTCCTGCATAAGCTGGGACAGAAATTGCAGATGTAACTCCAGGAACTACCTCAAAAGGTATTCCCTCTTTTGAAAGGACCTCTGCCTCTTCCCCACCACGGCCAAATATAAAAGGATCGCCCCCTTTTAATCTTACGACATTAAGCCCTTTTTTGGCCTTTTCTACTATTAGTTTATTTATACCTTCTTGATCTACTGTATGACGTCCTACCCGTTTACCAACATATATAAACTCTGCATCCTTTGGAGCAAAGGCCAAAAGCCTTGGACTTGCAAGGCGATCATATATTACAACATCAGCCTTCTCTAGCACCTCTTTCCCTCTCAAGGTCAAAAGTCCTGGATCCCCCGGACCTGCACCCACAAGATAGACCTTACCTGCCATATTACTTCTCTTAGTCATTAAAGATCTCCATATACCTCTTTAAGTATTTTATCTGCACCTTTTTTAAGTATAATATCAGCAAGTCTTTCTCCAAGTACTTCAGGTTCAGCCTTAGAAGCTTTAAGGGATTGCTTTATTACTCGTTGTCCACTTTCATCTGCAACAAGTCCTTGAAGACATATCTGTTCTTCATCTACAAATTCACACAGGGCTCCAATAGGTACTTGGCAACCTCCCTCAAGCCTTAATAAAAAAGCACGCTCTGCCCTTACACAAGTAGCGGTCTTTTCATCATGTATTGATAATAAAATGTCTTTTATTTCTTTATCATCGCTCCTAAACTCTATCCCAAGGGCTCCTTGACCTATTGCAGGAAGGATTATATCTGGAGAGATAAATTCTGTTGCTCTACCAGAAAGCCCAAGCCTGTTAAGCCCCGCTGCTGCAACAATAATGGCATCATATAGTCCTTCATCAAGCTTTTTTAGCCTTGTATCTAGATTTCCTCTAAGCGATTCTATACAAATATCATCTCTATATGCCATTAACTGAGCCTTTCGTCTAAGGCTGCTGGTTCCAACCCTTGCTCCCTTTTCTAGCTCTTTTAGTTTTTTACCATCCTTACTTATAAGTACATCTCTAAAATCTTCTCTTTTGGGAAATATAGAGACCTCAAGCCCTTCTGGTAGCTCAGTAGGAACATCTTTTAGACTATGGATAGCTATATCAATATCCTTTCTAAGGAGTGCCTCTTCTATTTCTTTTACAAAAAGGCCTTTTCCTCCTACTTTTGCAAGAGGAACATCTAATATTTTATCACCTTTAGTAGTTATCTTTACAAACTCTATCTTAAGTTCTGGATATATCCTTTTTAATTCTTCTGCTACCCAGTTCGATTGGGCAAGAGCAAGTTTACTCTTTCTAGTGCCAATTTTTATTTCCATCTACCAACACCCTCTTTTTCAAAGGATTAAATTCCACAGGAACTACAGTTTGTACTTGTACACCCACTACAGCTTCCACCACCTTTGCCACCAGATGGAACAAATTTATATCCAGACTTAAAGGCAAAAGATGACATCTTTTTTGTGACATCCGTACTATTACACTTTGGGCACTTTATTTGTGGGTTTGATCCCATCACCAACTCTTCAAACTCTTCCCCACATTTATTGCAACAAAATTCATAAATAGGCATAATAAACCTCCTTGTATTTTTAATCAAAAAGTTCCTCTTCAACTAATTGACAAAGCATATGCCCCATAAAAATATGTACCTCTTGTATCCTAGGGGTCTTATTGGATGCTACTATAATGCTAAGGTCTGCTAAATCTTTTAACACACCACCATCTTTTCCTGTAAAAACTGCTGTTTTTAGTCCTATATTTTTTGCAACTTTAATTGCCTCAATTACATTTTTTGAATTGCCACTTGTACTAATACCAAGGGCAATATCATGTGGGCTAGAAATAGCAAGTATTTGTTTAGAAAAGACCTGAGAAAAATCATAATCATTTGAGATTGAAGTTAGAATAGATGTATCTGTTACAAGAGAAATGGCTGGAAGAGGATTTCTTTCTATCTGAAATCTATTTACAAATTCTGCAGCAATATGTTGAGCATCTGCTGCACTTCCACCATTTCCAAACAATAATAACTTACCAGATTGCTTAAAAGACTCTACTACCCAATTAGATAGGGCTATAAGTTCTTTTACATATTGTTTAATAGTATCTTCAAGTGCATTTATTGTATCTGTAGCACAAGATATAATCTTTTGTTCTTTTGTTGTTAGTTCTTTCTCTTCCATCATAGCGCATTAGAATAAAAAGACTGACTGGTTCTTGTCAATCGATTTTAGATGTTTTCTTATATTTAATGCTTGACAACTACAAATGAATCTTTATAATTTGTCTCTGCTTGCCGAGATAGCTCAGTTGGTAGAGCAGTGGACTGAAAATCCACGTGTCCCCAGTTCGACTCTGGGTCTCGGCACCAAAATAGACATAAATAAAGGCTAGCTAAACGCTAGCCTTTTTGTTTTATATCTATTTTTCCTCTAAAAGTGGGAGAATTACAATCTTTTCTTGACCTCCTATCTTTATTGCAAGACGAAGAGAACGAGCTGTTTTTAGCTCTTGTTTATTGCCAGGGAAAAACAAAAATCCATGAGCTAATTCTCCAGCTCTTATAGCCCTATTTTGTAAACTCTTACTAATAAGGTCATGTTTTATTTCACTTTCCACATTTGCATAACCTGTAGCACCACCACCAAGTGCTCCTGCAGTAGCACCAATTACCGCACCTTTTGCGACACTTTGGCCTACATTGTGTCCAGAGACAACTCCTATAGCAAAACCAACTAAGGCTCCAGCAGCACCTAAAAGGGCTGCTGGTTTTACAGTACTTATTGCAGTTTGTCCCATTTGGACATGATTTTTTATACGGCTATATGCTTCTTTTGCACTAAGAAGTGGCCATGCATTACCTTGTGTATCAATTAAGAATGTTTGAGATGGGACAATTTCTACATCTTTTTTACTCTGGTTATCTATTACTATTTGTACAGGTACAAGCCCTGCACCTCTTATGTCAAAACCAAAACGTTTTTGAGCAACCCTAGGATTTAAATATACCCTTGCAATCAAATTTACCTTATCTATTGTTACATGTCCTGGCTGATAAGAAGGCAATGGTACTGGAGCAACATTATTGCCGTATGTAGCACACCCGGCTAAAATTAGTAAGCTCAAACAATAAAGAGGGAAAATTAAAAAAAATCTATTTGATGGGATGTTCATTTTTAGTCTCCTTTTTATTTTTTGATAATTATTAAAGATAAAAACTAATAACAAAAAATTCTATAAATTTATTCTACTTAAAAAACTTGCCAAAAGGTACTTTTTAGGTTATTGATTTTTTTACTTTTGTCTTTAGAGCTATGCCCCCGTAGCTCAGGGGATAGAGCACAGGATTCCTAATCCTGGTGTCGCAGGTTCGAATCCTGCCGGGGGCACTTAAACCTCCCAAAGTTTACTTAAGTTATAAAAAATGACAAATAAAGAAGTATATAACAACATTATAGCCATATTAAATGCTTTAAATATATCTTATGTAGAGATTGAACATCCAGAGGTAAAAACCTGTGAAGATTCAGTCAGATATCGTAAAGAAAAAGGGCTTACAGGTATAGGAAGTAAAAATATATTGTTTCATGCAAAAGGAAAATTTTATTTAGTTGTTACTATGGCAAATAAAGAAATAAAAGCAAGAAGATTTAAAAAACAATTCGGTACTAAAAATATTCGTTTTGCTAATGAATCAGAACTCTTTAATATAACAGCTTGTAAAAGTGGTTCTCTTCCACCTTTTGGGTATTTAAATAAAGAACTTCCTATATATGTAGATAAAGAAATTTTTGATCATAAAACTTTTATGTTTAACCCTGCTATTCCAACTAAAACTATATGTATAAACACTAAAGACTTAGCCAAAATATATAAAGATATCGACCAACCAGTTACCCTATTTTTTGTTATAAATGATAAATTTCACTTTGAACCTATAAAAACGTTATAAATCGGAATTGTTGGCTTATTTATAACATTTTTGTCAGTTTTTTTAAAATATCTATCCTAGATTTGACTTTTTTTTAATATTTTAGTATTTGTTTTAATTACCTAAATAGATTTTAACTCAAATATCCTGAAAATCTGAAGTAGCTGCCTTCAAGGATTTACAAGGAGTACTTTAAAATGGGAAGACAGATAAAAAAGATCCTAATTGCAAATCGAGGAGTGCCAGCAGTAAGAATTATGCATACATGTCGTGACATGGGCATAAAAACTACTGCTATATATAGCACTCCAGATAGGCTATCACACCATGTATTTGTGGCAGATGAGGCAGTACACATAGGTGATGCCCCACCCAATGAGTCTTACTTAAATATGGAAAAGATTGTTGGCACTGCTTTAAAGTGTGGGTGCCAAGCAATACATCCTGGTTGGGGATTTTTGGCAGAAAATGCTAATTTTGCTCAGATGGTACAAGATGCTGGACTAATCTGGATTGGTCCTCCACCAGAGGTTATTAAGCTTTTGGGAGATAAAATCCGTGCCAAAAAGATTGCAATGAGGGCAAATGTCCCTACAATTCCTGGAATCCATGGTGTCAAAAGTGCAGATGAAATTCGTACATGGATGAAGCAAGAAAATATTGCATATCCACTTATGATTAAGGCAGCCTCTGGTGGCGGTGGGAAAGGCATGGTAAAGGTTGAGTCTGAGGCAGAGCTTGAACATGCCCTTGAACAGGCACGATCTGAAGCACAAAAGGCGTTTGGAGACTCTGAACTACTTGTTGAAAAATATATTGAAAGAGGTCGTCATATAGAGGTGCAAATTATTGCAGATCAAGAAGGAAATATTGTCCATTTATATGAAAGAGAATGTACACTTCAAAGAAGAAATCAAAAGATTATAGAAGAAGCACCCTCTCCTTCTGTAAATCAGGATCTAAGGCATGAAATTTGTTATACAGCAACAAGATTGATGAGGGAGATTGGTTATTCTTCTGTAGGTACAGTTGAGTTTATATTTGATTCAAATACAAATAGATTCTACTTCCTTGAAGTAAATACAAGGCTCCAGGTAGAACATGGTGTTACAGAACTCATCACAGGTTTAGATATAGTAGGTGTTATGATTGACGTTGCAGAAGGAAATCCTCTTCCAGTACGTCAATATGAAATACATCCTAACCGATGGGCTCTTGAAGTAAGACTAAATGCTGAAGATCCAATAAACTTTAGTCCTTCTTTTGGTACTATTACACGGCTTCAAGTTCCACAAGGACCTGCAATTAGGGTTGCTCAGGGAGTTTATGAAGGAGCAGATATACCTCCTTACTACGATTCGCTTTTGATGCTTATTATGACCTCTGGACCAGATAGAGACTCTGCAATAAGGGCTATGGATAGAACCCTTAGCAGAAACCTACGTGTAGAGGGCGTAAAGACCCTTGCACCATTGCTTCTTGCAATAATTAGACACAATGCCTTTAAACAAGGGATGTTCTCTACACGATTTATAGAGAATCACATGGAAGAGCTTATCTCCATGTTTAAGGAAAGAGACAGTGAGGATGAGGTATTAAAGATAGCAAAATATGTGGCCAAGATATCTGCTCTTGGGCCGCAAGGCTGGATGTAAAAAGGGTGAGTAGAGCCATGGGAGATAATAATTTTGTATTTGTAAAACCAGGAATGAGTCCTAAGGAGATTGTCTCCTCTCTAAGAGAATTAGATGGGGTATGTTTTACCTCAACAGGAATGAGGGATGCAGGACAATCTGACTATAAAAACCGCCACAGGATATATGATCTTGTAACACTTGCTCCATATTACAATAATATGGGGCTATTTAGCTCTGAATGTCATGGTGGAGCAAGATGGCATGTTGGAGTAATGAATAGAAAGGAAAGCCCTTTTGAAGAAATTGCTCTTTTAAGAGAGAGGATGCCCAATGTACTTCTTCAGACCCTTATTCGAGAGACAAATCTATGGGGCTATAGACCATATCCTAAAAACGTTATTGAATACGTAGTATCAAAGGTAGATATAGATGTATGGCGGTGTTTTTCGTTTTTAAATGATATTCGCAACATGAGAATCGTTGCAGAAGTTGTTATGAAACGAGGCAGGCTATTTCAACCTGCTATCTCATTTACTCAAGCAGATTGGACTACAAATGAGTATTACCTCAGTGTTGTACAAGACATACTTGATCTATGTGGTGGTACAGAGGAGATTATCCTTTGTATAAAGGATATGGCAGGGGTTGGTAGCCCAAAACGCATATATAGCTTAATTGATGCTATAAAACAAAAATGGCCAGATATTGTTATTCAATATCACCGTCACACTACAGATGGACTCGCCCTTCCCGCTCTTTTAGCTGCGGCTAAGGCAGGGGCAAAGATATTGGATGTAGAGGAAGATTCTCTTACACGTTTTTATGGTCAACCTCCTATATTAGGAGTACATGCATATCTTGAAGAAGCTGGCATTAAAGTACATCTAAATAGAGAAGCAGCTAAAAAGGCGGTACAAAAGGTAAGAGAATGGATTGGACATTATGAGTGGGCAGAGTCTCCATTTAAAGGTTTCGATCACAATGTAACTGTACACCGTATGCCTGGAGGGGCATTCCCAAGTTCATTTGAACAGGCTCAAAAGGGTGGATTTTTACATTTAATGCCCTCTATCCTGGAGGTTATGTCCCTTTATAATCGCATTGTAAAATACTTTGATGTTACTCCAGGTTCACAGATTACATGGGTTACGTGTAGTGGAATTGTAAATAGATACGCAAAAGAAAGAGGTGAAGCAGGAGTTAGACATGTTATAAAGCTTTTAAAGAAGTTTGTTTATGAAAAGAATCAAGATTTTTCACAAATGGAAGAACATGAACAACAAGAATTATTAGAATTATTTAGAACAGCCCCGGGTGACTTTAAAAATTTAATACTTGGTCATTATGGACGCCTTCCAATGGGATGGCCAGCAGATTGGGTCTATCAAAGTGCATTTGGAGATGAATGGGAAGAAAAGATAAAACAACGAATGGACATTTCTCCTATTGAGTCAGTAAAAGAAGATGATCTTTCTGCAATAAGGCATAATTTAGATCAAGAACTTGGTAGACATGCAACAGAAGAAGAATTTATTTTGTATCTAATGCATCCAAAAGATGCCCTTGAAATGATAAAATTTAGAGAAGAGTTTGGTGAAACTCCAATGGTCTTACCTACCAATGTGTGGAGAAATGGATTAAAACTTCCAGGAGATAAAGTTGAATTTGAACTTTGGGGAAAACCATATTGTATAGAGCTTGTCTCGATTGGAGCAGAACACGAAGGCATCATCCATGTTGTGATGAAGGTCAACAATAGAACTCGTGTTTACACTATACAAACTCCAAGGGCTAAGAAGAAAGAAGTAAGAATGGCTAAAGGTCCAGACGAAGTAGGTGCTCCAATTAATGGAAATGTATGGCGTATTGGCAATCCTGAGAGAGGAACTCTTAGAGTTGGAGATATTGTCCACAAAGGTGAAGAGATTGCAAATCTTGAAGCAATGAAGATGGAAAATGCAATCCTTGCTCCTTATGATGCCCAAATTGTTGAAATATGTGTGAAGTTAAATGAAACTGTTCAAGAAGGTCAATTATTGTTCAAATTAAAACCTTTAGAGAAAAAAGAATAATTTTTTATCAAAATAGTCCTTTAAAAAGCAAGGCAATAAATGTCTTGCTTTTTTTTGCTTGTAAAAAGTAAAAAGACCTTTATAGCAAAGTAGAAAAAATTTTCCATTATTTATAAGTTATTATTGCTACCTGCTTTTGTAATTTTCTAATAATTTCAAAGTATTATTTAGTATATTCAAGCTTATTAAAAGAGAAAAATTTTTCCATTTTTTGGGAAAAATTTTTCTCTTTTAAAAAAGAATATTAAATCCTTAAGTTAACAAACTAACAGCCTATTATTTTTTTAAATCTTTTATAATCTTGATTTTTAATCCCAATATCAGCATTAAAAATATATTTGAAAAAAATGACATTATAATAATAAATTAAAAAATTAAAAAGATATAATTAATAAATATGGCATATGTTTTGTTTATTTAATTAAAAAATTAATCTTAAGACAAGATTGTTTTATGCAAAACAAAACGATCCTACTTAGTAATCTTATTCTTTTTATCTTTTGCTCTAAAGTAAACCCAGTACCTCGTCTTATTAGCTGGAGTCGATATAAAGTGAATACTTGCTATCCTAACTCTTCCTTTCTTATAAGACAGACAACTATCAATCTTTATACACAAATATCTATTGATCGGGAGTTAGACAATATTACTATAAAAATAAGAAATTTATTGTTGTTAATCTGAAAAGGACTTAAGTATGAAAAAATATAACATTAACTACATAAAAATTATCACAAACATCTTTCTCGTATCTCTATCTATCTTCTTATGTAGTTGTGCTATAACTACAAATAAGTCTATACCATTAAAAGAATTTATGACTTCCTTATCAAAGGATATAGCTTGTCTAGAATTTTGTTCTAGTCAAAATGGAGCTCCACTATTTGCTGTTAATGATCCTATAGATATAAATTTAAACATTGCATATTCTAATAATATAGAAGCTAATGTGTCTGGAAATAGTTATGCTATCCCTGTTGTAGTAACTGCTGGAACCTCCAAATCTAACTCTGGTTCATTACATATGAAGTTATATCTAGTAAATAATTATAGACTTATTAAGATTATAACAAATGATACTACTAAAAAATACAAAAATGTAACTTTGTTTAATCAAATTATAAATAATCAAGAATACTTATATATTGTTGGCATTGAAATTGAGAACAATAAAAATTATAAAATAATAAAAAGAATAAAAATGTCTAATATCAAAAAGATAATAATATTAGCACCTGCTAAAAAACAAAATATAAATTGTAAATGTAAAGAATAAAATCAATCCAATGAGGGCTGATTCTAACAATAGAGATTTTAAGAGTATCTTTAGTGAAGAACTTAAAGTTGTCTTCAGACGTCGTTGTAGATTAAAAACCAAGTTAGTAAATAGATATTCAAAAAAAGAAGTTTCAAATGAAAAAGATATTAAAAATAGTGTAGAAAATGATACTAACCTGATTGGTTTAAGTCTTTCAGGTGGTGGAATACGCTCTGCTCTTTTAAACTTAGGGGTATTACAGGAACTATCAAGACTTGGTCTTTTAAAAGTTATAGATTTTTTAAGTACTATTTCTGGAGGTGGATATATTGGAGGTTGCTTATCAAGCCTTCTTTCTATAAGAGAGATAGATAAATTAACTTTTGGCGATAAGATATTCTCCTTTCTTTCCGATAAAGATACAGCCCTTTTTAGTACCAGTTGGGAAAATTTCCCCTTTAGAGATCATCCCCTTGGAGAAAAGCCTTTTAGCAATAAAAAGCTTGACAATAAGAGCTCTAAAAAAGCAAATCATAAGGACTGGTGTGCCCCCTTTTATCCTAAAACCCAAATGAAACACCTAAGAAACTACTCAAACTATCTAATCCCAGGCAACAACTTCTATGAGTTCTTAAAAAGTTGTGGTGCTCTATTGCTCAATTTCATATATCCGTTTTTGTGGTTTTTATCTATATTAACCCTTATAGTTATATCCTATATGTGGTTGATCTCCTTTGTTTCTCAAAAGCCTCATACATATATTTGTATGATTAAAAGTCATATTGTTACAAATATATTAATACATTTTTTTCAAAATAAATTAACTTTATATTTATTTACGATTGCCATTATACAAACATTAATATACTTTTATTTTAAATATAGAAAATCAAAAAAGAATTTTAAACAAAAAATACATAGACTCGATAATATAGATAAAATTAATTTAACTTTAACTTTTATTATCATTTTAGGTTTTATATTAATATATAAAAATTTTTATCCTATTGTTTATATCAATAGATCTTTACCTTACTGTTTTTTGTTAATACCTGTTTTATATAGTATTTTTATGTTTCTTATTAGTTTTTTACTTATTATATTCTTTTCAGTATCTCTAAAAGATAAATTATATTATATATTAAACGATTTTTATTTATTTATGTCATTTGTGATTTGGTTTATTCTATTTGGAATTTTATTTGTTATTTTACCTAATTTTATAAAATCAGATATAAATATAATAATTAAATTAGCTATTGAATTATTTATTATAATTGTCTTTAAACTCTTACTTAAAATACCAGTCAATGTTAATATTAAAACTACTAATATTTTAAATAATATAATTAGTGCTTTATCAACCAATCCAAAAATTAGAAATATTGTTGTGAATATATTAACTATAATCTTTTTGTTAGTTCTAATAATTATAATAGGTAATATACTTGATAAAGCAATCTGGAATGGAAACTGGCTACATAGTTCTTTCATTAAAAATTGTTATTTATATTTTACTATTATATCTTTAGTTATATTAAGTTTTGTTATTATACCAACTATTGATCTCAATCAAATATCAGATCACTCTTTCTATAAAAAGAGACTTTCAGAGGCATTCTTACAGACATCTATAAGATGTATAGACACTCATGTTACAAAAATAGTTAGAAATTCAATTAATATGAATCTTAAAAATCTACACGGGGTGTTGTTAACAAAAAAACACAATAAAAATGAAGTAGATAAAATAGCTGCCAGAGGTCCATATCATATTATCACTGCAACCCTAAACCTTACAAGTACTACTGATCTTAAAGGACTAAGAAGAAAATCAGAACCCTTTATGTTTTCTAGACTTTTTATTGGTTCACAAAGAACTGGATACGTAAAAACTACATGTTATCCAGACCTAACTCTATCTACAGCAATGACTATAAGTGGAGCTGCAATTGCACCTGTAATGGGAAAAATGACAAACTTTGCTACTTCTTTCTTTTGTACTCTTTTAGGCGGTAGGCTGGGATACTGGCTCGAAAATCCTAAGTACCTAAAAAAACAAAATAAAAGTTGCAACCCCATAAGGTATTGGTTATCTCATCTATTTCATGAGTTTATAGGTATGACTAATGCAGATAATAAATACATATACCTAAGTGATGGAGGACACTGTGGCGATAACCTAGGTATCTTACCATTACTAAAAAGAAGAGTAAAACTCATTATAGCATCAGATGCTGAGCATGATCCAGAGTTTACTTTTGAATCCTTAAACAATTCCCTTCGTCAAATATATATAGATGAGGGCATAAAAATAACCTTAGAAAAACCATATAAATATTTTAACCCTGATAATAATGGTTTTACAAAAACTCATTTCTTAATAGGTCGCATATTGTATCCAGATAGACCATGGCAAGCCAGTTGGATAATAGTCTTAAAAAGTAGTTTAACAGGAGATGAAATTGCCCCTATACTAAACTATAAAAGAAAATCCAAGAGTTTTCCAAATGAGACAACAACCAACCAGTTTTTTACAGAAGAGCAGTTTGAATCCTACAGGGCATTAGGAAGACATATAGTAGAATCCAGCTTTTCTGAGGTAGTTAATTGTATTACAAAAAGCCCTAATCCTTGGCAGGAGATTGATACTTTTTGTAGAAATCTCTTAGCTAGTAGGATAGATTGTAATTTAAATAATAATCTACAAGACACCTATGAACTGTATAGATGGGACGATCTATTTTGTGCAATGTGGGACTGTGAAAATATAGACTTTAGTTCATGGCATAACTTTAAAAATGATGTAGAAATGTTATGGAAAGATGTAGAAAAAAGGGGCACAAAATTAAAGGATGACATCTTAATAAAACAACTTATCATGCTCTACAATTGGTTAAATAAACAGAAAACTATTGATACATCTATCCCCTTACCTAAAACTCTAAAAGAATTTTACATAATTAAAAAACAAACAACGATATCTTAACCTATCTTCTTTCTTTAACCTATCTAGGAAGCGGTACAAAAAGTACACTTATAGGAGCGTGTCTTGCTATTGCATTTGCTATACTTCCTAAATGAATCTCAGGGATAAAACCCCTTCCCTGTGTCCCCATCACAATTAAAGAATAATCTCCTTTTTTAGCCATATTAAGAATCTTTTGTGCAGGGACTCCATAGGCAAGCTCTACCTTACAGTTACCTGCCTGATTAAATTCAAGATGTGCCTTAAGACGCTCCATCCTTTCACGGTCAATTTTGTCAAACTCAGGCAGCCTATCCCTTAAGTAAGGGTCTATTCTGGTCTTATCATGAACATGATATAATGTAATATTACACTTTGATACTGCTGCAAGTGCCTCTACATATAAAAAGGCATGTTCTGCTGTCTCTGAAAAATCTGTTGGATAAAGTATATGGGTTAAACAACTATCTGTATCTTTCTTTTTTTCTGTGGGAATAATCAAGGTAGGCTTTGTTGTTTCATGAAGCACACTATAACTTGTGCAGCCCAACATAGAACGGCCCTTACTTACTTCTTGCCGCGTCCCAACAACTACAAGACTTATAGACTCCTTATCCGCAAGCTCAAGTATTGCTGTACCAGCAGGCCCAGAAACAACCAAAGGCCTTACATTAACCCCACTAGATTCTAAAATCTTTGCTTGTTCATTTAACTTATCTTTATATTCTTTCTCATCTAAACACTGCCCTGGTACTTGCCCATTACAATGAGGAAGCGCGTGTACAAGGATAACCTCTTTTGTACCAAGGGCACTTAGATCAGGGAAACACCAAGTAAATCGATCTACAATAGAACCTAGGTCCGTAGCCAAAAGAATTCTCTCAAATAAAGACGCAGCCATTTTTTATTACTCCTTTAAGTTTAAGCTTAAAAAAAGGTTAATGAATTTTAAACTTGCGTCTAAGCTCCCTATCTATTGCCCTTCTTTTAAGGGTTTCTCTTTTGTCGTATATCTTTTTACCCTTTGCAAGTCCAAGCTCTACCTTAGCCTTACCGTCTCTAAAGTATATCTTTAGAGGGATAAGAGTAAGTCCCTTTTCTTGAACCTTACCTGCCAATCTCTTTAGCTCTCTTTTATGCATCAGGAGCTTTCTAGGTCTAAGAGGATCAAGATGTCCAATATTGGTTGCATGAGGATATGGTGAAATATGTACATTGTTAAGCCATGCCTCATACCCTTTAAAACTCACATATCCATCTGTAATATTTGCCCTACCCTCTCTAAGAGATTTTACCTCCGGACCAAGAAGCACCATCCCAGCCTCAATCTGATCGATGATATGATATTGATGCCTTGCCTTTTTATTTTGACAAACAAGCTTTATATGATCTTTTCCCATATCCCTTTATCTCAATTTAGAATTCTTTTATTTAATACTGTCTTTTACCAATTTACAGGTTTTGCAAATATCCTCTTTACCTTTAGATTAAACAACATATTTGATGGCCTTGGCAAAATTTGAACTACAGTATCTGCCCCTCTTGCTGTACCTGCAACACAAATTACATCATCTGGTGTAATAAGGCCTGCATCTGATGCCATCATTGCAATCTCAACACATACCTTAAGTCCCTGCCCAAGAATCCTCAATGTATTTGCAATAAGATCTTGTTGACTATAGCCCTGCTTTTCTCTAATAGAGGTACCAATGCTTCTAAAGGGCATGGTCCCTGTATATACAATTGCCCCTAAAGATTCAAGCTTTGCCTTCATATCAGGAGATATCTCTATTGTACCAGGCTGCTTAAATCCAACATTATGAGTTACAACTACAAGGTTTACATCCATATCTTTTAATCTTTCTGCTGCACTAAGTCCTGTTGATCCATAGGTAGATGCAACAACTACTTGTTTTATCCCGTATTGCTTTATAGCATCTACCATTACATCTAGAGCCTTTTCTGTATTATCTTTACCAGGCTTATCAAAGTATACGCACATCTTACTACCCCCCTTTTTTGGCTAGATTGAACTAGCATCGTCGCCCAAGTGATTATTATATTCTGGAAACGCTGCCCTATAACCTACCACCTCTTCTATTTCATCAAAAAGCTCACCACTTGGTCTTACACACCAGTTTTCAGGTAGCTCAAGACAAACACATCCCTTACCCATAACAACAATATTAATCTTAACAGGTATATCTCCTGAATACCTTAAAAATATATCCTTAAGCCTAATAAGAGAAGACTCACTTACCCTCGTACTTTCAAGTCTTATATTAATAGCACTTAGACTACTACTAATTGCATCTTCTAAACGTTTTGCACTGTCACAAAGTATCTTATGCTCCCCCTCTGATCGTTTATATATACCCTGAATCCAAATTGGTTCATCCCTTAAAAATAGCTCTCTTGATTTTAAAAATATCTCAGGGAAAAACACGACTTCTATAGATCCCTTTAGATCTTCAACCACAACAAAGGCCATCCTATCGCCTTTTTTGGTTTTAATCTCTTTTTTGCTCCTTATCATGCCAGATATGGCAACTTTTGCCCCATCAGATAGCTTAGTAATAGCCTCACAGTCTATAACCCCCATACGTTTTAGCTCTTCCTTGTATGGTCTTAAAGGATGTCCACTTATAAAAAAACCAAGTGCCTCTTTTTCATAAGAGAGCTTTTCAAGCTCAGGCCACTCTTCAATATTTGGAATCTGAAGCTCATCTATAGATTCTTTTTTTTCTCCAGAACCACTAAGCATATCAAATAGAGACATCTGTCCAGATAACTTCTCCCTCTTTTTCCTTTGAGCAACATCAAGTGCAGTATCTAAAACTTCCATCAATTGGGAACGTTTATGTCCTAACGAATCAAAAGCACCGCATTTTATAAGACTTTCTATAACCCTTTTATTTACCTTTCTAAGGTCTACTCTTATACAAAAATCCAAAAATGACTTAAAAGGACCTGATGCCTCTCTTTCTTTTACAATAGATTCTATAGCACCTAATCCAACATTTTTAACAGCACTAAGGCCAAACCTGATCTTATCTCCATCTACTGTAAAATCTGGACCACTTTTGTTTATATCTGGCGGAAGCACCTCTACTCCATGAGCTTGGCACTCACCAATAAACTTCATTACCCCATCTGTATTACCAAGCTCATTTGTAAGAAGAGATGCCATAAATGGGACAAAATAATGTGTCTTAAGCCAAGCAGTCTGATATGCTATATAGGCATAGGCAGCAGAATGGCTTTTGTTAAAACCATAACCTGCAAATTTCTCCATAAGATCAAAAATTTTCTGAGCCTTATCAACTGGGATATTTTTCTCCTTTGCCCCCTTTAAAAACCTATCTCTTTGGGCAGCCATCTCCTCTGGCTTCTTTTTACCCATAGCCCTTCGCAAGATATCACCCTCTCCAAGACTATAGCCAGCTAATACTTGAGCAATCTTCATCACCTGCTCTTGATATACTATAACTCCATAGGTCTCCTTTAAGATGGGTTCAAGCTCAGGAAGGAGATATTGTACCTCTATTTCACCGTGTTTTGCCTTTACAAACTGATCTACCATTCCGCTTTCAAGTGGGCCAGGTCTATAAAGTGCTACAAGAGCAATCATATCTGTAAAACTAGAGGGCTTCATCCGTCGAAGGAGATCTTTCATCCCCGCACTCTCAAGCTGAAATACTCCTGTTGTGTCTCCTTTTGACAAGAGCTCAAATGTGTCAGGATCGTCAAGAGGAATCTTAGATAGCTCTATCTCCTTTCCATAGTGTTTTTTGATAAGTTTTAGTGCAACGTCAATAACAGTAAGGGTCTTTAGTCCTAAAAAGTCAAACTTTATAAGTCCTATCTTTTCTACACACTTCATATCAAATTGTGTGACAGTCTCACCATGTTGACCCTTTGTAAGAGGAAGATATTCAACCATTGGTTTGTCTGAAATTACAACACCAGCAGCATGAGTGGAAGTATGTCTAGGTAGTCCTTCTAATGCCCTTGCAATCTCTATAAGATTTTTAATTTTAGGATCTTTTTCTGAAAGCTCTTTTAGTTTTGGTTCTTGTTCTAGTGCTTCGTCAAGAGTAATCTTAAATTGCTCAGGAATAAGTTTTGCGATCTTATCTACTTCTGGATATGAAAGTCCAAGCGCCCTTCCTACATCTCTTATAACAGCACGTGCCTTAAGCTGCCCAAATGTAATTATTTGAGCGCAATAGTCTGAACCATATTTATGTGAGACATATTCAAGCACCTCATCCCTTCTTCTCATACAAAAATCTACGTCAATATCAGGAAGGGATTGACGCTCTACGTTTAAAAATCTCTCAAAGAACAATCCATACTTAACAGGATCTATCTCTGTTATCCTCATTGCATAGGCAACAAGAGAGCCTGCAGCAGAACCTCTGCCCGGCCCCACAGGAATTCCTTTGGATTTTGCCCAGTTTATAAAATCACTAACTATTAAAAAATAAGAAGGAAAACCCTTTTTACATATAACAGATATCTCAAATTCAAGTCTTTTTTCATATATCTCTTTTTCTTTATCATTGAGTCCTAGCTCTTTTATACGCCTTTTAAGCCCTTGCCTTGCCGCATCTTTAAACAATTGTTCGTATGTCTGCCCCTTTTTTAAAGGGTAGATTGGAAAGTGATGTCTTCCAAGTTCAAACTCTACATTGCATCTATTAGCAATCTCTGCGGTTGTTGAGATAGCCTCTGGCACATCACTAAAACGCTTTTCCATCTCCTCTGGCGGAGCAAAATAGAGTTTGTCTGTAGAAAAGCGCATCCTGTTTTCTTCATCTACAGTCTTGTTTGTCTGAATACAAAGAAGAACATCATGTGCCTTAGCATCTTTTGAATCTAGATAATGACAGTCATTTGTAGCAACTAAAGGAAGTCCTAGCTCTTTTGCAATGTTGATTAAGGCATTGTTGACTTCATCTTGCTCTGGGATATCATTTTTTTGAAGTTCAAGATAATATCTATCCTTAAAGATTGTAGCATACTTAGCTGCAATCTTCTTTGCCTCTTTAATCCCCTTTTTTAGTATAGCTTGGCTTACATCTCCTTTAAGACATGCAGAAAGTGCTATAAGTCCCTCATTTAGCTCTTCTAAAAGCTCTAGATCAACCCTTGGCTTATAAAAAAAGCCCTCAATATGTGCAAGAGATACAAGTTTTAAAAGATTTTTATAACCTGTATTGTTTTGGGCAAGAAGCACAAGATGATTTGCAGCATCCTTAGCACTCTTTGCCCCCTTTTCAAACCTGCTCTTTGGTGCAACATATACCTCACAGCCAATTATTGGATGAATATCATGTTTTTTAGCTTCAAGATAAAAATTTAATACCCCATACATGTTGCCATGGTCTGTTATGGCAACACTTCTATATCCATATTCCTTGGCTCTAGGAAAAAGATCCTTTAATCGTATAGCACCATCAAGCAGACTATACTCTGTATGAAGATGTAAATGGACAAACATCCAATACTACCCCTCAATATACTCAAACTAAGATTTACTTAAAAACTATTCCCATTCTATTGTGGCTGGTGGTTTTGAACTTATATCATAACATACCCGATTTATACCTTTTACTTCATTTATGATTCGATTAGATATAATTGCAAGTATATCATAAGGAAGCCTTGTCCAATCTGCTGTCATAGCATCCAGTGAATCTACTACACGAATTGCTGCCACATGATCATATGTTCTTTCATCTCCCATAACACCTACAGTCTTTATAGGAAGAAGTACAGCAAAAGCCTGCCATACTTTTGGATACCAACCACTTTTTTTCATCTCTTCAATAACAATTGCATCTGCTTCTCTAAGTATCTCAAGTCTCTCAGGGGTAACCTCTCCTAATATCCTTATAGCAAGTCCAGGTCCAGGGAAAGGATGTCTTCTTATAAGCTCCTCTGGCATACCAAGCTCTTTTGCAAGCCTTCTAACCTCATCCTTAAAAAGCTCTCTTAATGGCTCAATAAGCTTTAGCTTCATTACATCTGGTAATCCACCAACATTGTGATGGCTCTTGATAGTGGCACTTGGTCCCTTAAAAGACACACTCTCTATAACATCAGGATACAAAGTACCTTGTGCTAAAAACTCTACATCTCCAATCTTCTTTGCCTCTCTCTCAAATATCTCAATAAATTTATTCCCAATAATCTTTCTCTTTTTCTCAGGATCTACTACCCCTTTTAATTCACTTAAAAATTCCTTAGAGGCATCTACATATATCACATTTAAATCAAATTTCTTCAGGAAATTAAGTACAGTCTCTGGCTCATTTTTTCTTAAAAGTCCATTATTTACAAAAATACATGTAAGCTGATGACCTATAGCCTTATTTATTAAAAGGGCTGTTACAGAGGAGTCCACACCACCAGAGATTGCACATATTACCCTTTTATCCCCTACTTTGCTTCGTATTTCATCAACAGCAGTGTTTAAAAAAGAATGCATGTTCCAACTAGGGCTTAATTTGCATACCTTAAATAAAAAGTTTTCCAATATCTCTTTTCCTATTGTGGTATGAACAACCTCTGGATGAAATTGAACTCCATATATTGGTAAATCTTCATGCCTCATTGCAGCAAAAGGAGAAGAAGGGCTTTTAGCAATACATCTAAATGAAGGAGGAAGCACCTTGATCCTATCTCCATGACTCATCCATACCCTGTATGTCTTTGGAGAAGGCTCAAGACCATCAAATATCCCTTTTGTCTCAACAATCTCTAACTCAGCAGGTCCATACTCTCTTTTTTCACTTCTTTCTACTTCACCACCAAGCACATAGGTTGTAATCTGCATTCCATAACATATACCAAGTATTGGTATATTAAGATCAAAAATGTCTTTTGTAATCCTTGGGGCATCTTTGTCATAAACACTTGATGGCCCACCAGATAACACAATACCTGAAGGAGAAAAGTCTTTGATAAAATCAAGAGAGACATTAAAGGGATGAATTTCACAATAAACCTGTGCCTCTCTTATGCGTCTTGCAATTAACTGGGTAGTTTGAGAACCAAAGTCAAGGATAAGAACCTTTTGTTCAATCATTCTATAAACTCCTAACTATATTATGCATCTAGCTCAATTACAGTACCTACAGGAGCAAAGAATGCTCGTTCCTTTAATATTGCTTTTATCTTAGCTGCACCAACTATACCTGTACAATGTGCTGCCCCAAGATGTTTTACATCAAAGTCTTCTAGTGCCTGTATAGTCTTATCTAATTGCTCCATGCCTGCAAAACCTAAATGAGTGCCTCCAAAGACTGTATCTAATGGAAGATCTGGAAGGTTATTCCTTATATGTGTCAATATATTGATCATTCCTGCATGAGCACAGCCTAGAACAACTACAAGTCCGTTTTTAGTTTTAACAACAAGGCTTAGATCATCTAATAGATTATCTTGAACAGGGGTACCATTTTCATCAAGAATCTTCATATTGGGATCTGGAGGTTCAAAGCTTGTTACTCTAGGTACCTCACCTGTCACATAAATATTTGGAAATATCTCTTTAAATTGCTTTACAAACTTAAACTGTGCTCCAAGCGATTCAAGATATGCCCTTTTAAACCTAATACCTATCTCTCTAGAGTTCTCGCCTTCTCTCATCCAATATCTATCTAAAAATATATCTGGATGGGCATATACAGAAACTAAGCTCCCCTTTTTATGTAGCCTTAAGACATCAGGAAGTCCTGATGTATGATCATAGTGTCCATGGCTTAAGACAATAGCATCTAAGTTTGAAAGATCTTTCTTTAGGGCTAATGCATTGTTTATAATGCCAAGCCCCTGTCCTGTATCAAATAATATTTTGAGATCATCTTTTTCAATCAAAACAGCCCATCCATGCTCTCCAATAAGTCCTGTGGTACCTGCTACAGAATTTTCACAAAGTACAGTAAATCTGATCTTAGACATCCCTTACTCCTTATCCTATCAGCGAATTATTTAGCAGTAAAAAACCAATAAACAACTTGACCTATGAATTTAGATATTACTTACTTTTTATCAAACAGAAAAGCTACTAGTTTCTTAAAATTTATAACTCAGTATAATATCCGTAATAGTCAGAATAAAACAAATTAAAAAAGGGAGTGAGATATCTCACTCCCTTTTCATAACAAAGTTAATATGGAGGCGGCGCCCGGATTCGAACCGGGGAATAACGGTTTTGCAGACCGTCGCCTTAGCCGCTTGGCTACGCCGCCCCTTTGAATCCGCTTTTGATTAACACAAAGAATAAGATTTGGCAAGAGTCAAAATTAATATAACCAAAAATTCAACCTATCCCCTTCCCCTAAACTACTATTTTGATTATTGTCTATAAAAACATAAAAATTATCAAAAAAGGAGAAAAAAGGTGGAAACAAAAACGCTTGTATTTCCTATAACGTTTCCTTTACATACTAATCTATACTTGCTATCAATTGTATTTAATTCGCTAAAGCTGCTCTTACCAAGTGAAGATGCAACCTGTCCTCAAATAAATGAGGATGAATATATACGACCATTTAAATTAGAAACAGAAGTTCCTAACCCTCTTGGTGATAAACTTAATTGGTTTAAACAGACTCTATATGCATGGGAGTCTTGGGCTAGCCAAATAGGATTAGGAGATGGCATCTCTGCAATAAATCTGGTTCAATCATTAAAGAGTTCTGGTGAATCTAGTATACAAGATATAATAGGTTCAATAAAGGCATCTCCTCAGTTAGATGAATTAACTGAGGCACAACTCTTTTTAGCCCTTGCACACAAATTTGATCAGCATGAAGATCAACTCTCAAGGGAATTAGAAGAATTAGAAAAGGCGCAAAACCGTATTAAATCTCTTTTAAAAGATCCTATTGTAGATTCTAAGAAAAAACAGACAAGCTCCATCCCATTAGTTAAAGAACCTGTGAATGTTAATCAGCGGTTAAGATTTTGGTCTAGACTCTTTTTAAATTCAAATAGCAATGAAATACCAATAGGTATAGGACTTGAGTGTCAAGATAGTGTAGAAAGACTTTATGAAGCATCTACTACAAAAAGTGCAAAACAAATATTTTGGCTACCTGTTGGATTAGAATGTAATGATCTTAAAGAAAGAAAATCTCAAATAAATAACACCTTAGCTGAGCTAATTGATAAATGCAAAAAAGGACATTTAACTGAAGATATACTTAATATATCTAATAAATTACTTGAACTTTGGCTTAGATTTTCTGATCATAGTTTAGACTCCTTAAAAGACTATATAGGTACAAAGCTCATATTAGACTATTTTGAAGGCTTAGAACCAAAGGAGTTATTTAAACTAATTGATAAAAAACAATATAAGCTCAAAGAGGGTAAGGGGTGCTTTTGTTTCTTTTTAGTTTAATTCCTATTGGAGTTAAAGATTAATACGCCAATTAAGGGTCTTTTCTATACCCTGTGCTAAGGAATGTTCTGCCTTCCAACCAAGGATTTTTTGAGCCTTTTCTACCTTAAGACAACTTTTCTTTATATCCCCTGCCCTTGCAGGTGCGAGCTTAGGCTCTTTTAAAGAAGGAGATAGCTGTGGGATCCTTTTTGACATCTCATCAAAGACAATATCAAACAACTGCCTTGTCTTTGTACCCTTACCTGTGCCAATGTTTATAATTTCTCCGTCACCCTTTTCAAGAGCTAAAAGATTTGCCTTAACTACATCTCCTACAAAGCAATAGTCTCTTATCATACCATCTGGATCTTCAGGATAGTGAAATATAGTACAGGGTCTTGAATTTATAAGATTATCCATAAAGATTGCAACAACCCCAGCCTCTGCCTGAGGAATCTGACGAGGACCATATATATTGGCATACCTTAATACAGTATAGTTTAGACCATATTGATGCTTATAAAATGCTAGATACTTTTCGCATACAAATTTGGCTATTGCATAAGGGGAAAGAGGCTTAGCATCATAGTCCTCTGGTGTAGGACACACATCTGCCTCTCCATATATTGCCCCACCAGAGGAGATAAAGATTATCTTGTTTACTCCTGTCTTTCTTGCTGCCTCAAGTATGTTAATCATACCCATTATATTTACTGAAGCATCAAAACTTGGATCTTCAACTGAATAAGGGACAGAGATTTGAGCAGCATGATGGTTTATAACATCTGGCTTTTCTATTTCTAAGACCTTTTGAAACTCTTGTGACCTTATATCTAAAAGATAAAATTTTGCATTAGGATTTATATTTTCTCTCTTGCCTGAATAAAGGTTATCTACTATTACTACAGTATGCCCGGCCTCAATGTAGGCATCAACTACATTTGAGCCAATAAAGCCTGCACCGCCTGTTACCAAAATTTTCATATTGGATTATCTCCCTATATTGGTTTGTGGTTTGTTTTTTTTAGTTGAGTAAGATTTTACACTTTTTTTATCGACTGTATAGGATTAAAACACAAAAAAATTAAACATTAAGGTGAAGTATCATGCCTAAGATTACATTTTTACCAGACAACACAGTAATAGAGGTAGAAGAAGGAGAAACCATATTAAAGGCAGCAATTAGGGCTGGCATACACATAAATGCCTCTTGTGGTGGTGCTGGTGTATGCAATAAGTGTCGAGTCTTTGTGGAAAAAGGAGAGGTAAAAGGTGAAACCCTTCCTGAAGGCGGATGGAAGGCTTGCACAACAGTACCTGTAGGAGATATAGAGGTAAGGATACCTGTTGAATCCCAGATGGACAGAAAAGCCCTTAAAAGACCTCTTGCAACAAGGGCTGCTTCATGGATAAAAGTACAAGAAAAACTTCCCAAACGCCCAATTGAACCGGTTGTCAGAAAGCCTTTTATAACACTTTCTGAGCCAAGCCTTGAAGATCAAGCAGCAGACTTAGATAGAACCTTTAGGGGTATATCACAAGCCCTTAATATAGAACAAAACAATATACAGGCAAAACCAGAATTGTTGTTAGACCTACCACATATATTAAGACAACAAGACTGGAAGATAAGCCCTAGTGTATTTCTTAAGGATAATTATGCTAAAATACTTAGAATTGAACCAGGGGATAAAAGCCTAGAGCATCTTGGGGTTGCCATTGATATTGGTACTACCACTGTATCTGCTCAGCTTATAGACCTAAATAAAGGTGAAGTTCTTTCAGAAAGCTCAAACTATAATCCTCAAGTAAGTTATGGAGAAGATGTTATATCTAGGATGGAATTTGCTAAAAAAGGAGATGGTCTTAAACTCTTAAAAGAAAAGATTGTCTCCTGTCTAAATGATCTTATAAAAGAAATCTTAAGCCAATCTAAGAAAAAGAAAGAAAACTTAAGCGTTATAAGCATTGCTGCAAATACTGTAATGACTCACTTTCTTTTAGGGCTTGAGACTAAATACCTAAGAGCACAGCCATATATCCCTGTTGCCTCAAGATTTCCAGTAGCAAGGGCAATGGATATTGGACTTAATACACCAGAGTATACTCAGTTAATCCTTGCACCATGTGTAGCAAGCTATGTAGGAGGTGATATTGTCTCTGGTGTAGTTGGAGTTGGTATAAATAAGCAACCAGAATTAACACTCTTTATTGATATTGGTACAAATGGAGAAATTGTTCTTGGCAACCAAGAATGGATGGTATGTGCCGCATGTTCTGCAGGACCAGCCTTTGAAGGTGGTGGTATAAAATTTGGTATGAGAGCAACTACAGGTGCAGTAGAGGTAGTGCATATACACCCTCAAACTTATGAACCAATGGTACTTACAATTGGTGGGAAAAAGGCAAAAGGAATATGTGGTTCTGGAATTATAAGTCTTCTTGCAGGACTTTTTATGACTGGTGCAATAGATAGACAGGGTAAGTTTAAAAGAGATCTTGACACCCCACGCATAAGAGAAGGACGAGATGGTTGGGAATATGTAGTAGTTGAAGAAAAAGCCACTGCTATAGGACAAGATATTGTATTTACTGAAGCAGATATTGAAAACCTAATTCGTGCTAAAGGGGCAATGTATGCTGGGTATCAAACACTGCTTGACTCTGTTGGTATGAGCTTTGATGATCTTGAACGCATTATACTTGCAGGTAATTTTGGAAGTTACCTTGACCTTGAACAGGCAATTACCATAGGACTTATGCCAGATATTGCAAGAGATAAATTCTTCTTTGCAGGAAACACATCACTTCTTGGTGCAAAAGAGGCAGCGCTTTCAAGTACTGTAGCAAAAGAAATGGATGAGGTATGTGCTATGATGACACACTTTGATTTAAGCGATAATCCTCAATTTATGCAGTACTATGTATCAGCACTATTTTTACCACATACAGATATGAACCTATTTCCAACTATAAAGGAGGCTCTTAGTATTTAGGTAAGATATAAAGACTAGAATTTTTTCTTAATCTAATTAGGGGTATAAAAAGAGATTAATGGTTCTCTTTTACCAAAAGCCCTTTTCCATCACTTACAGCTGCTAGTTTTATGTATCTCTTATCCCATTGCCCCTAGCTCTTTTGTATAGTCCTTTTCTTCTATCTGTTTAAGCGCCTCTTCTAACTCCTTTTTTTAGATCCTTATGCCTTTATGCTTTGTCTTTTACATCAAATGGCTAAATAAAAAATACAATTACTAGAAAAAGCAAAAATGGCAAAATAATGCCCCTTCTAACAGTTATTTATTAGTTTAATAATCAATCTTCTGCTAAATCTTTAAAGCTTATCTAACACTTGTTATAATAAATTAGTTTGTTAAGGAGAGGGTATATT
>Ga0256914_1000111_pt1 | contig 78087 bp, 57 predicted proteins | sample HulkmetaG_FD_191571 | JGI IMG/M metagenome (GOLD analysis project Ga0256914, IMG submission 191571) | Hydrothermal chimney microbial communities from Main Endeavour vent field at the Juan de Fuca Ridge, Pacific Ocean - Hulk | ecosystem: Environmental > Aquatic > Marine > Hydrothermal vents ...
CCGGCATCTTGCGTGTACCAAACGCCGCCGCCAACGGCCCCCACCCACCAAACGTCGGGATTTTTAGGATGCACAATAACGGCCCGTGTTCTTCCGCCAATATTCGACGGTCCGCGTTCGTCCCAATTAAGCCCTTTGTTCAGTCCCATAATATGGTAACCTTGTTGTCGCACCTCTTGCATGGCCTTAAAACGCCACCCCATCGGGTAAGAAAATTTACCGCCTATTGCGGACCGCAGCATAAACTCTTCCAAAGCGGCGGCATCCGGATGATCTGGCCTGGGAGGTGTTTCCTGTTGTTCTAACGATTCTTGAACAGTCTGAGAAGAATAAAAAATTGTTTTACCAAAATACGCGGTAAAAAAAACGAGCAAAAAGAATGCGGCAAATACCATTAGAAAAGCGGACAATTTTTTCATTGCGATACCTTTTTTAATATTGATCGGCTATTGTATTCAAATAACATATTTTGTAAAAAAATAAATTTTTATCAAATTAAAAGCAAGGTAATTTATTGGGCGACCATTATCCTCGGATACTTTTTTCTTCACGGGCAAGGTACATGCCGCCAATTGTTTGTAAAATACCAATTCGGAGCCGTATTTTTGTCTCCGCGACAAAGCACAGCCCTTCTATTTCCAGACAGTACTTACCCTGTGGTAAAGCAAAATAGGCATTTCCGCCATTTCTCGTTTTTGTTAAGACAATCAAAAATGAAAAAAGCAGAATACCCATTACTATTAAGCAATTAGGCACACTGCTAAATTAACCGTAAAATAAAACCGAAAATCTAAGAGTGGATTCTGAATTTAGAGTGTTTTAATATGCTCTTTTAATTGGTTGTTTAATTGCTCGGCTACGGCCAAAGCCTCCATAGCCCCGTTTAGGTTGTGTTCCTTACCCATCATTTCCAATTTAAGAAAATTTTCCATTGCCTTATCCGCCCCCAAATTTGCTGCTGCCCCCTTCATTCCATGAGCTATAGATCTTACTTCATCGTAGTTTTCGGCCTCTATAGCCGCCTTAAGATCGGGTAAGGTTTGCTCAATTTGTTGTACCAGTTCATCCAATAGTTCAATCAAAAATTCTTTGTCGCCCCCAAGACGTTCAAGGGCGGTTTCAAGATCGAGTAATTGTTTCTCCATGGTATACCTTTCCCATTATTAAAAGTCTCGCCTGTATTCTCGGAAGATTTCCCAAATATTTAATAAAAAAATAGGGCGAAGGATTAACATCCTCTGCCCTGTATCATTAAACGGAAGCTATTTATTCTACTGGATTAATTTGGTACGTATGCGTAATACTGGTTGCTTTTTGCAGCATGGCCGTAACGGCACAGTAAACTTCCTGCGACAGGTTTATCGCCTTTTGCAATTTTTCTTCTTCCACTTCGCCCCAAATTTTGTAGGTCAGGCGAATGTTGGTGTACACCTTGGGATGTTGATCGGCCATGTCGGCTTCTACATGCACCTCAAAACGGTGAAACTTTTGGCGCATTTTGCTTAAAATAGAGGCCACATCGCTGCCGGTGCATCCGGCTAAAGAAATCAGCAGCAATTCTTTGGGACGAATGGCACCGTTCTCCCCGCCGAATTGAGGAGGGCCGTCGATGGGAACCCAATGGCCGGAATCGGTAATACAATTAAATGTCACACCTTTGATATGAACCACTTTACCATGAACTTTAGTAGGCATTACTTCCCTTTCTACCTTAATGATCGTTTCACTTTTCTTACGGATTATCGGATTTCATTTATTCCGCTTGAGTTAGAATTTTTAAAATAATTTGATGAAAGAAACGGTAAAAAGAGACAGGGATTTTTTAATCGTATTACTAAAGAAAGTATGTGATTTTAACGCGCAAGCGTTCGCAACATTGCGGTTTAAACATCGTCGATCAGCTCATAATTACGAAAGCCACCGAGGGGATGTTTGAAAATTTTTTGTTCCAAAAATGTAATGAACCGATACTTAAGACGTTCGTGTTTGTGCAACGCCCGATGTTTATTTGGTTTTCCGCTTAATTGCAAGGCATGCTGCCAATCCATTTGTTTAATTCGTCCCCGCATTACCGCAGGATGCGTATCATTAAAGCGCGCAAGCCGATCCAACGGCCCGTAATCAAATTCTTTTGGTGCTTTGGCATAAAATTCTTCCGCTTTACGTTTTCCCCAATGTACGCTATTTAAAGCACGCGATTTGTTTTGCATTAACCGCGGCGGCCGCACCCAACCGTAATGATAAATTTCGGCATCCACTTTTGCCACGCGCAACTTACGCGTGCCTTTTTCTTGTCGGGGATTGTCGTAATATTCAAAATAGCGAAACGATTGGGCGCTTTGCCAGGAATGAATGTGCGGATCGTTACGGATTATGCGTATTTCATAGGGATACCAACCATGGCTTTTATGGTAGTGATCGTAATCGCCCCAAAAATGTTTATAGCGAAACAGCAATCCCTCAATCCGCTTGTCATCCAATAATTGCGCACAACGTTTTTCAATAACCGGGAGATATTTTTCATGAACCACTTCATCGGCCTGAAGATAAAACAACCAATCCCCATTGCAGGCATTTTTGGCAATATCGGTTTGGAGGGCATTAATAATACCCTTTTTGAAGTATTTTTCTTCCCAAACCGTATCTATGATTTTTATCTTCGGGTCTCCTATGGCAGCTATCAATTCGCGCGTCTTGTCGTCCGCATCACCCTGCCCGACGGCAACAACAAATTCGTCCACGATGGGTAAAATCGATTTAATGGATTCGACTACCGGATAATACAGTTTGTATCCGTTGCGTACAAAACTAAAGCCGCTAATTTTCATTTCGCTACTTTCCTACACATTTAACCGCATCTGTTTCATCTTTGCCACAAACGCATGGCAAAAACACGGTTTTAATTTCCGCTTGTTGCAATTTCGTTATAAACAATAAACTTTTTCACTTCGCTAAACAAATAGGGCAAAATACGTTTAATTTCGCTTTGAATTTCTCTAAAGGTCTTTTCAAAAAAAGAACGATTGTGCCCAATGGGATCAGCAATCGACGGGTTGGCCAGTTTGGTTTGGCGATGCCATTCTTTTAAAAGAACCATTTTATCTTTGTATTGCGGAAATTTTTGACGTAAATATTCAAGATGGTTAACCGCCATGGCAATAATCAGATCGCTTTGTTCGACAACGGACTCATTTACGGGTTTGGCCGAATGGTCGTGCAAATCGATGCCGTATTCCGCTGCGATCTCAATGGTCATGGGGTGCGCCGGTCCGCTGGCCAAAGCAAGAGTCCCTGCAGAATCCGTCAAAATCAAGTCCTTAAAACGCGTTTTGGCAATCACCTCCTTCAAAATTCCTTTGGCCATTGCTGAACGACAAATATTACCCGAGCAGATAAAGGTAACCCGAAATTTTTCTTTACGTTTGCGAAAAGGAACTCCCGGAAGTTTTTTCTTTAAATTTTGCAAGGAAACGGCCCCTTCGCGAACCACTAAATAAGGATCCTTGGTAATATCGATGATGGTGGAACCACGAATATCATGCACCGGTCCTGCGTCTAAAATTAAATCGAGCCGATCACCGAACTGAGCAATAATATCCTGAATGGTTCGTGCATTCGGATGTCCGGTTAAGTTTGCGCTTGTGGAAGTTATGGGGCTGCCAAAGGCCAAACTCAATTGTTTGCAAAAAGGAAATTCTGCCACGCGAAATCCTACTTTGGCCATTTGGGCATCTTTCTGTAATTTGGAAGAGAGATAGGTTAAATTTTCTTTAAACCTACTGGGAGCCAAAATGGTATATTTTCCTGGTAAAAGTTTTAACAAATGCTCGTACTGAAGCGGTGTAAGCACGCCGAACAAGCTACGTAATTGTTCCAAAGAGGCAATAAGCAGCGATACGGCCTGATGCGGGCCGCGCTGCTTAATTACAAAAAGGCGATCCAATGCTCGTTTATTAAATGCATCAACTCCAAGCCCGTACAACGTATTGGTGGGATACACCACAATTCCGCCGTTTTTAAGGACCTTCACCGCACGTTGGATTATTTTTTTATCCGGTTTTTGCGGATCAATTTTGTAATACTCCATATCGTTCCGTCTTACCAATTAAATTCAACGAAAAATTTAACCCGTTGCCGGTTGTGTCTTCCATCGTTTGTGCACCCAAAACCATTGCTCGGGATAGCGCCGTACCCATTTTTCGAATTCCGTTGTGCACAATTGGGTAATCGTTTTGATTTTTTTATCCGTATCCCCGCAAAGTTCGGGAATTTTAATTTCCTGCAAATAAACGTCAAATTGAGCATAATCTTTGCGTAATGCAATTAATAGGATAATTCTGGCTCCGGTGCGCAAATGCAATACCGCCGTTCCTACGGCCGTAGACGACGGTAATCCCAAAAAATCGACAAAAACACCTTTGTGTCTGGCATCCTGATCAAATGCAATGGCCACAATTTCTTTGTTGTGCAATGCCTTTTCCGATTCGCGCATGGCCTCTTGGGTGTAAACGATACGAATACCGTGCCGTTCGCGTAATTTGACGATAAATGCATCCACTTTCAAATTACTTTGTTTTTTGGCAATAGCCGTAATACGTGGTAAATTCATTACGGATATGGCCTGCCCCAGCCACTCAAAATTGCCAAAATGCCCGGAAATAAAAATAAATCCGCTCTCGCGGCGTCGTACCATTTGCAGCACTTCCGGATTTTTAATATGCATTAATTTTTGCACGGTTTGTGCGTTTAAATGCGGACTTTGCAAAAACTCCATCCACAAAAATACAAAATGTTTGTAAATTTCGTGTAGTAGCTGTTTTTGCGGTTTCGGTAACTGATCGCCATAAACCCGCTGCAAATTATCCAGAATTACCTGTCTGCGGTAACGAATAATGTGTTCGACCAAAAAAGTCATAGCCAATGCAAGGCGCTTGCCCCAGCGTAAAGAAATGTGACTAAAAACAAAAAACAGCGCACGAACCAGCCAATACTCAACATTTTTCATGGCTCGGAAGTTACTGAATTTAACAATCGGAGGCAAAGTTGTTTTGCAGATCCATTTTGGCGGAGCTCTTTGGGGGTGCAAAGGTTTCTTCCTTTTTGATTTTGTGGGTAGCTTTGCAAACGTAAAAGCGAATAAAATTGGGGTTTTGTAGAATTCAAACAAATATTGTCGTATCTTACCGCTGTCCGATTTTACCGTTCCGCAAAAAGGAAACTTGCCATGTCCGTAACAATTAAACCGTTGCTGTTGGCGATGATCGTTGCGTTTTTTACAGCATGCCAAACCGAACGTCAAGGTGCCGCAAGCGCCGAAACTCCGCATACGGAAGCGTTTACAACGGTTACCGTTCGCGATTCCCGACTGAATGAAATCTCTGGTATTGCGGCCAGCCGTAAGTCCCAACGCGTTTTTTGGGTGCATAACGACAGCGGCGACAAAGCCCGTATTTTTGCTATCGATAATCGGGGTAAAACCATCGGGCAGGTTCTTTTATCGGGGATTAAGGCTGTTGATTGGGAAGATATTGCCACCGGCCCCGGCCCGCAATCCGATTCTTCCTATATTTACATCGGTGACATCGGCGACAACAGAGCAATTCGCGATTTTAAAGTAATTTATCGCCTAAGTGAACCGGATATTAACAAATTGAAAAACCAAACTTTTTTAACTGTTTCACATTTTGCCACCATCCGTTTCCGTCTTCCGGACGGAGCGCGTGACTGCGAAACTTTGATGTGCGATCCTTTGAGTAAAAATTTATACATTGTTTCCAAACGGGAAAATCGAGTACATGTTTACGAGCTACCGTTTCCGCAAGATACGTTGCGCATTTCGCAGGCCAAATTTCTTACCCGGTTGCCTGTTACGCAAATAACGGCAGGAGATATAGCCTCGTCCGGCCGACATATTATTCTGAAAAATTATTTGCAGATCTTTTATTTTCCCAGAGCGAAAGGGCAAAGCGTAAAACAAGCATTAAGCCACTTTCCTTCCTTTTTGCCATACAAAGAAGAGCCTCAAGGCGAAGCGCTTTGTTTTGCCTGCGATGAAAGCGGCTATTACACCATTAGCGAGATGCGGCATGAACCGCAAACCCGATTGTATTTTTATCCTTATAAATTCAAACGCCCATAACTATTTTACAATTTTGTCGTATTGTTTTTTAAAAGGACCAAAAACAAAGGATTCACTTTGGAAAACAATAACCGCGAACCGTTCTTTAAAGCCGTACGCAGAGAATTCAGAGAGCTAAAATCCTTTTACATCAGCGATGAACAAGCGCGCAATTTAAAACGTCGCACTTTTATCGGCCGTTTTATTGTAACCACGTTTTATTTGCTAAAAGCACTTTACTTGCGCCTAAATCCGATACGACGCGTTCTGTTTTTATTGGCATTGTTCTTTTTATTTGCCATTCAAACCGACTATCAATCCCACCATGTAAACGTTAGTTTTAATTTAAGCTTTTGGGGCGGCGTATTGCTGATGTTTCTTCTTTTGCTGGAATTAAAAGACAAGCTTCTGATAAAAGATGAAATTCGCGCCGCCCGGGCCATTCAAAACGCCCTTATTCCGCAAAAACAGCCACAAATCAAAGGTTACGATATTTACTTTTACTATCGTCCCATGAATGAAGTCGGAGGCGATTTGTTGGATCATATTACCTTAGGCCGTGAAAGCCATTTACTAGCTCTGGCCGATGTTTCGGGTAAAGGACTTTCGGCGGCCCTGCTCATGTCCAAACTTCACGGTCTGGTTCACGCTTTTGTTCATGATACCCCTTTTGACCGTCTTATGAGCCTTCTGAATCAAAAATTCTTTTACTCAATTCCCAAACGTTCTTTTGCTTCGATGCTGCTTTTGTTTTTAAAAGAAAACGCACCCGAGGTGCGCATTGCAAATGCCGGACATTTGCCGCCATTTTTCTGGCACAAAAATAATTTTACGGAACTCCATTCCGGAGGTATGGCGCTTGGGCTTACGGAAAAGCAGGATTACGCCACCGTTGCCTTAACACTTGGCGAGGGAGATATTTTGTTCTGTTATTCCGATGGGCTTTCTGAAGCGTTTAATGCCCAAAGAGAAGAATTCGGCGAAGACCGCATTAAGGAAATTTTACGACGCTTGGTCGACAAACCGGCGGAAACAATTGGCAAGGCAATGTTACACCAGGCGGAGACATTTTTGGGTGAAAAACATTTTTGCGACGATTTGACGATGATTGTCTTAAAAAAAGTCTAAGGCAATACAAGCGAAAATTAAAGAACGGAATGCATTAACAAAAAACGGCGATGACCTTTTAAAGGCCATCGCCGTTAAACAATCCGTTTTATCAGGCTGAAATACTGGATTACTTTCTAATTGATTCAAGCGCTTGTAAAACAATGCCGGGCGTAATAACTTCGGGTAAAATTTGAGGCTGTGCCCCTTTTTTGCCACTGTAAAGCACATAAAGAGGAACGCTCATGCGCCCAAAACGGGCCAGAGCTTTGGTAATTTCCGGATTGCGTTTCGTCCAGTCTGCTTTTAATGCCACGATGCCCAAATCTTTGAACCGCTTTTGCACCTCTTGCGAAGAAAAGGCAATTTGCTCGTTAGCCTGACACGAAAGGCACCACTTGGCCGTAAAATCTACGAATACCGGTTTACCTTCGTCTAACGTTTTTTGTAACAATTGATCGGAATAGGGTTGCCAATTTATTTCGCCGCTATAAGAAACGGATGAGGTATCTTCCACATATTTGGGATAGTTTTCCAACACGTACCAATTACTAAATCCCAAAATAAGCAAAGCCAAAACCCAAGCGGTAACGCGGGTTTTTTGCTCCATGGCCAAATTGCCCCAGCGGCCGTAAATCCATGCCGCCAACGAAGTTAGCAACAAATCGAGCAAAACCAGTATCAATACCACCGAACCGGTTTGCTGCCCCAAAACCCATAACAACCAAATCACGGTTGCCACCAGTAAAAATCCCATAAACTGTTTTAGGGACTCCATCCAGCGGCCGGGTTTGGGAACGTATTTTAACAACGCCGGAATGGAGGTTACTAAGGCAAAAGGGAAGGCCATGCCCAGCCCCAGAAAGGTAAAGACCACCAAAGACACCCAAGCGGGCTGCGTTAATGCAAATCCTAATGCCCCGCCCATAAAAGGAGCCGTACAAGGAGTGGCTACAATGGTAGCAATAACACCGTCCATTAACGACCCAAGCCAGCCTTCGGCCTGTGCCTTACCTCCTACTGTCGTAAACGAAGTTCCGATTTCAAAAACGCCGAACATACTTAAACCGAGCAAAAACATAAATACGGAAAGTACGATGAGAAACGCGGGGGACTGCAACTGAAATCCCCACCCCAATTGTTCGCCACCTGCTTTTAGCACCAAAAGGGCAACCGCCAACGTCCAAAAAGCCAGCAAAACACCAAGCGTAAAAAGCAGACCGTGCTTCCACGGTTTGGCGTGTTCGTCCTGAGCCTGCTTGACAAAACGCATAATTTTAATTGATAGCACAGGCAAAACACAAGGCATTAAATTTAAAATCATACCGCCGAGAAAAGAGAATAAAATGGCCAGCCAAATACTGGATATTTCGGAATGTTTGGGGGCGGCCATTAACTTTCGGCTAACCGCTACTTTAATTTCTGCGCTTTTTTCCGATCCTGCCCCCCGCCATCCGGGCTCAGCTACCAATACACCTTTTAATGTATCCGCCGATGCTTTACCGGGTTCTGCCTTATGCACCGTAAGCAGGTAGCTGTTGCCTTTTTTTTGGAGATGTTGTTCTTTTTCGTATTTAACCACATCGGTATTGTACGGATAAAAATACAATTCTTTTAAGGAGCCCTTAAACCACTTCGGCGGAATAAGCTGTAAAATGTAAGCATCATCGGTCGCTTTAACCGCCACTTTCCAGTCTGTTAACGGTTTAGGGATGCGAAATCGGGCATCGGAAAACAGACGGGCCAAGGTTTCGTTAGGTTGGGCAGGTTGACTTTTAACCGGCAAATTAATGGCAACGTCGGTTTCCCCGGGGATGCAAACATCGGCGCACTCCAGCCAGCTCACATGGGCCTTAACGGGCAACACAGTGCCCGATTTTATCTGTTTGCCCACGGTAATCGGTACAAGAAAATATTGATCGCCACTGTATCCGTAAGAAACAATATCGGCGGCAGTAATCCGTTCGGGATAAGGCCACAGTACTTTGCCCGCTTTTACGCCTTTTGGTAGGTCAAATTCAAATGTGGTTTCCATACCGGTATCACCGAAATTGCGCCAGTAAATATGCCAGTCGGGTTGCGCTTTCATTTCGATCGCTATCCATATCGTTTCACCAGGCGTGACCCACTTTGCCTCGGATATCAACTTCACCTTAACATGAGAGGCTTGACCAAACTGAGCCTTTACCCCGGGAGAGACAAAACCGCTTAGTAATAAGACAGAAATCAACAGCGTAAAAATGAAATGGCTAAAACCGCTGCGCTTCTGAAATTTGGGCAATCGCACCATAAATACGATCCTTTCCTTTGGTATTATCTAACAACAAAACCATTCAATTACATGCAAGTTATTAAATTAAATAAAAATTATTAAAAGATAAAGCGCATTTTGGCACAAATTTGTTCCATTAAAAATAAAGCTTCTTAAAATATCCGGGCCGATTTCCATGCCGCCCGCGCGCTATAATTTTTTACGCTTCCCGTTTTTAGCGGCAAGCAGACAGGCTTTTCGAGGTTTGCATTTTACTTTTGACAGCTTACCTCGCAGTTATTTTAAGTTTGTTTATTGCCTATTTTTACCTAATTTTGGCCTTTTTAAAAAAAATCGGAACCAACATACAATGAAGACCAAAGGCATTAAACATCAAATTTGGGAATTGGCACTTCCCAACATTCTAAGTAATCTGTCTGTACCCATCCTCTCCGCAGTGGATACCGCACTGGTTGGGCATTTGCCTTCTCCCGTTTATATCGGTGCAGTAGCCGTAGGCAGCATGATTTTTAATTTTGTTTACTGGGGTTTCGGTTTTTTACGCATGGGGACTACCGGACTTACGGCTCAGGCATTCGGGCGGGCAAAAACAAAAGAGGTTAGTCTGCTGTTGCAACGCGCTCTGTTTGTGGCATTAAGTTTCGGTTTAATCTTAATCTTAGCCCAAACACTTATTGCCGCCGTCAGTTTTGGCTTAATCAACGCTACTCCCGAAGTGGAAGCCAGTGCGCGCATTTATTTTTTTATTCGTATATTTGCCGCACCGGCCACGTTAAGTCTTTATGCCATACACGGTTGGTTTTTGGGGGTACAAAATGCCCGTTACCCTTTGCTAGTAACGGTTACCGTAAACGTGTTAAATCTTTTTTTTGATGTGCTCTTTGTGCTCTTTTTGGGCATGAACTCGAACGGAGTGGCCTTAGGAACGGTTTTGTCCCAATATCTCGGTTTGGGCCTTTCCGTTTATCTTTTATTCCGTCGCTATTCTGCATATTTGCATTTGCATGCCCTTAAACAAATTTTGGCCTTAGAGTCCCTTACGCGTTTTGTTAAAGTTAATACCGATATTTTTATTCGAACCCTTAGTTTGATTTTTGTTTTTTCCTTTTTTACCGCGCAATCGGCTGCCTTGGGCGATGTACCTTTGGCTGCCAATAGTATTCTTATTCAATTATGGATGTTCTTTTCTTACGGAATTGACGGTTTTGCATTTGCTGCCGAAAGTTTGGTGGGTAAATATCTGGGTGCCAATAATCGCACACAATTGATCATCGTAATTCGACAAATATTTGCCTTTGGCCTTGGTTTGGGGCTGGTTTTCACAATACTATATTGGGGATTACAAGATTTCATTCCGCTATTGTTTACTGACCAACAACCCGTTTTGCATTTAATCGGGCATTTAATCGGCTGGACCGTAATTGCGCCGCTTATCTCCGGCGTATGTTATATTTGGGACGGAATTTATATCGGAGCTACGGCTACAAGGGGGCTACGCAACGCTATGCTTGTTTGCACTTTTTTGATCTATTTACCATTACATTTCGGTTTGACACCGCTTTGGCAGGCCAACGGTATGTGGATGGCGCTTGTCAGTTTTATGTTGGCCAGAGGCATTAGTTTAAGTTTACTAAGTAAAAAATATTTGGGTATTCCGTTAAAAGAACTTTTCCCTAAAATCCGTTATTCGCATTCCGATTAACGCTTAAAAAGCTACCGAACCTTACCGCATTTACATGACAAAACGCTCTTGTAATATGCTTTCCACATGATGTTCATCAATGGTCGGGCCTTCAAAAAAGATCACTAGTTTTTCCACCACATTTTTTAATTGACGAACATTACCTGGCCAATCCTGAGCCATGAGCATCTCCATTGCCGCTTCCGAAACCTGCGTTATGCGTTTATTGTACTGAGACGAGGCCTTGGACAAAAAATAATTGACCAATAAAGGTATGTCTTCTTTGCGCTCTCTTAAGGGAGGAATATGAATTTCCAATACATTTAACCGATGATACAAATCGCGCCGAAAACGGTGTTCTTTAATCAATTCTTCCAGATCCTGATTGGTAGCTGCAATAAACCGGCAGGTGGCTGTTTCCGTTTTGGTGCTGCCTAGCATGCTGAATTCACCGGAATCGAGTACTTTGAGTAACTTGGCCTGCAAACGATATTCCATATCGCCTATTTCATCCAAAAAGAGTGTTCCCTGTTCCGCCAATTGAATTTTACCGGGTTTATCGTCCACGGCTCCGGTAAAAGCGCCTCGTACATATCCGAACAATTCGCTTTCCAGTAATTCCGGAGGAATGGCCGCACAATTAATTTTAATGTAGGGTTTTCCTACCCGCGGACCATTAAAATGCAAAGCACTGGCTACCAATTCTTTACCCGTGCCTGTTTCTCCTGTTATTAACACTTTGGTATCGGATTGGGCAAACATTTTGATTTTCTGAAAGATATCTTGCATTACTTTGCTTTCACCGATAATGCGGTAGTTTTCATCAAGAGCATCCAGCAAAATATTTTTCTCACGCGTCCAGGCGTTTTTTTCGATGGCATGCCGGATGGTCAGAATTAGGCGGCTCCCGTCCACCGGTTTTTCCACAAAATCATAGGCGCCTTTTTTAATGGCTTCAACGGCTATGGGAATATTACTTTGTCCCGAAATAAAAATAATAGGTACGGCCGCATCTTGCTCTTTTATCTTGTCCATCAATTCCACACCGTCCATACCTGGCATCTTCACGTCTAACAAAATACAATCGAATTTTTTGCTACCTGCTTTCTGCAAGGCATCAAACGGATCGGTGGTAATTTCCACGGAAAATTCTTTGGTTTCCAGCATGCGCTTCAGAGCACGTAAAAACGGCGTTTCGTCGTCAACCGCCAAAATCCGAAAAATTTCCGATTTATGTGCTTGACTCTCCCGCATAGTATTCCTTTTTAATCTTTAAATGGCATCTTTGGGTAAAATGATTAATACGTGGGTTCCCTTTCCTTCTTCCGAATCAATTGTAATTTGGCCGCCATGATTTTGCACGATGCGCTGGGCCAGTACCAGCCCAAACCCCGTACCCTGATTTTTAGTGGAAAAGCTGGGCTCAAATATACGATCTCTGATTTCTTTGGCAATCCCCACGCCATTGTCACTAATACGCAAAGTAACGGCTTCGGTTTCCTGTTTTTCTCCGAATCGTACGGGATAGGTTTCAAAATTTATATCGCCCGAACTGCCAACGGCATCCAGTGCATTTTCAAAAATTTCTTTAATCAACAGCTCAATTTGCGTACCGTCGGCTGTTAGCATTTCCGCATCGGGGGCAACGTTCACCGAAACTTTAACCGTTTCCAAATAACCGTAAGAATTAATAACTTTATTAATAACCTCTTTCAGAGAGATCACTTCCAAATTCAGGCGGCTTAAACGAGCGAATTTCGAATAATTATCGGTGATAGCATGAATATGGTTCACTTCTTGCACCACGGTTGTAACGTCCTCTTCAACTTTTTTATACTCCGGATCGGGCAAAATATAATGCATGGCTTCAATGGCAAATTTAATCGTCGAAAGCGGTGTTTTGATATCATGTGCCATTTTACGGATAAGCCGGGCGATAATTTCTTCGCGTTCGCTTAAAATGGTTTCGGACAAATCATAAAGTTCCAAACAATAACCGGAGGGAATGCCGGCCATACCGGAAAGGAAGTAACCGATAAGCCTTCCTTTAAAGATTTTATCCGGATGTTGCAAGGTGATTTCGGTATTAATATCGCTTTTTTGCCCACTTAATAGTTTTTCCATTTGTTCCGAAATTTGCGGATAGGCCTGAAATAATTTGCGCACATTCATTCCTTGTTTAATTGCGGGCAAGCGGAGCATTTTCATAAAATTCCGGTTGTAATGTTGCACATCTCCCTTAAATGTGACCAGTAAAACTCCTTTATTAACGGTATTTAAATGGCGGGTTAAAAAATGATAATAAAAAGCCAAGGTATTAAACAGCTTAAACACTCCGTAAAGCACAAAGGCGATGATCAAAAATCCGATAAAAATAAAAAAGAAATTTAAATGGTAATACGGATTGGGCCCGTATAAATACAACCCGTCAAATTCCTGTGTGCTAAGGCTTAAAACGGTGTTGCCCTCTCGTCTGGATTTTATCGAGAAAATCTTATTTTTTTGGGCCCTTACCCCGGGGATTTCGACTTTTGAAATATCTTTAAAATTATTTTGAATAATCGTTAAAATATCGTGCGATTTTTCCATGTGAATATTTACAAGTTCAAGTTCAGGATCGGAATCGACATTCATTCTGATGTAGGTTGTTCTGTAATCGGGTGAATAAACAAGAGTTAGTTTTCCTGAAAAATTAAATTTATATATTTGTCCGTTGCTCCAAAAAAGCGGTTCGTAATAGCGTCCTTTTTTATCGCTATTAATATTGGTAACAGGTATTAAAAATTTTTTCAGTTTAAATTCTTTTAAAATCGTTCCTCGGGTATTTAGAAGTTTAATGTATGTAATTTTTTTATTTTGGACACGGGAATGTGGCTGCAAAGCCAAAAATTCATTCTGCTTTCGATTAAACGGTACAAAATAAAGACTGCTGATATAATGGTTTTTAATTTCAATGGGCTTGAGATCATAGGTTAACTGTTTGTTTAAAATAAAAAAATAATAGCTGCCTTTTTTCTTGGGAACGTGTTCGTAAAGGGGATAAATGCCTATTTTACCGGAGTCGCTTTTAAAAAAATCAAACAGATATTTATTTTTAAATTTCGGTGACACCTTAACAATTCTTCGTTTTTTTATACTAAAGGCAAATATTCTGTATGTTTTGTCATAAACTCTGTTAAAATCATACCCCCTGCTACCCAGATGAAATACCAGATCTTTATACCCATCGCCGTCGGCATCCCACATACCGAGAATGTACACATTTATAAGCCAAGGCTTGTTATTAATGGTTTTTTGGTAAAATTGATCAAGACTTGCCACATAAACCCGATTTAAAAAATCCGGTTTGGATTTTGAAATATCAATGCCGTAGATAAACAAGGAATCTTGTAAATACGTTTTACGCTTTCTGGTGAAAACATAAAACTCGTTTAATGAGTCGCCGTTAAAATCTCCAACCCACCAACTATTATATTCCCATTGTTCCTTAAGTACTTTCTTGGTAATAATACCTTTTTTGCTGTCCAATATCGTAATATACGGGTCGGGAACACCGTTCATTGTGCGGTTTAAGATAATTTCTTCTGCTTTGCCGTCCGCATTCAGCTCCTTATATACACGATAGCTTAAATTCTTTTTGCTTTCCAGCTCCGTACAAAAAAGCCGGTAATATTTGAACGGAAGCGTTAACGAAGATAAAAAGATCGTAATTACCGCGGCCAGAATGCCAATAATGGCATAAGCAACCAGCCAGTTGGCATTCCGTTTAAAATGCAAAGTCATATTAAAACCTGGTTGTTTATCTTAAAAAACAAAACTCCGGACAAGGAATGTATCCCGATTTTATTCAGATGAAAAGCATTGGCATTAAAAACGTTTACATTAAATGCCCTGACAAAAGAATCAGATTCTTTTAACCGTTTCGTTTTTGGAGCAATTTGCCTCTTTTTTTTGTGATTTTAGTAAATTAAAAAGTAAGTCATGCAGAACAACTTACAAAGATTAAACAAACGGAAAAAACACTTTAATAGGATTAAATCGAAAATAAATAGGCCATTAATATAAATGTAAAAATTGTAAATTGCAATTGAAATTTTACTATTTTTTCGCTATTAAATATCATATTTTTTATGGAAATCCAAAACCTGACGTACGGTTTTAGCCAACTCCGAAGCAACCACTGGTTTCATTAAAATTGCCTGGATGCCGTATTTTTCCTTAATGTCATCGGTTAGTTCTTCGCTGTAACCTGTAATCATAATAATCGGCAAATTGGGGAATTGAGCGCGAACGCGTGCCGCCAGTTCCCTGCCGGTTAAATTGGGCATAGTCAAATCGGTGATTAACATTTGATATTTACGCGGATTTGCCATGAGTTCATCAAGGACTTTATTGCTTTCGACGAGCCCGTGAGTTTTGTATCCGAAATAATGAAGCATTTGTTGTTCCAATTCTAACACGCTTGGCTCATCATCCACAATCAAAATATGTTCGTTTCCGTGCGGAATATTTTCGTTTCTTTCCACTTCGTGTATTTCTTTAATATCTGCAACCGGTAAATAGACATGAAAAACCGTACCTTTGTTTTTTTCGCTGTAAACGGTAATTTCCCCGTGGTAATTTTTTATGATTCCGTGAACAACCGAAAGTCCCAAACCGGTTCCTTTGCCCACACCTTTGGTTGTAAAAAAAGGCTCGAAAATACGTTCGAGGACCCAGGGTTCCATGCCTTCTCCCGTATCGGAAACGATCAATTGATTATAAATACCCGGTTTAAGCCCGGGATGAATGTTAGCCATTCCATTATCCACATGCACCTGCTTAAGCCCGATAAACAATTCGCCTCCCGTCTCTTCCATGGCCTGATACGCATTGGTGCACAAATTAATCAAAACCTGATGTAACTGAGCCGGATCGGCCATTACAGGCATGCAGGATTTATCAATCTCTTTTTTGAGTTTAATCGTACTGGGAATGGAGGCGCGCAATAGATGAGTTGCCTCGTTAATAATATGTTGAATATAAACGGGTTTAACCTGCTGATCAATTTGCCGGGAAAACGTTAAGATTTGCTGAATTAAATCGCGCGCCCTTAACGATGCCTTGATAATTTGGTCAGCTTTGTTGCGTAGTTTCGGGTTGTTGCTAAGTGCCATTTTAATCATTTCGGCATAGCCCAAAATCGGAGTAAGGATATTGTTAAAATCGTGCGCTATGCCTCCGGCCAAAGTTCCGATTGTTTCCAGACGTTGGTTTTGATGCACCTGTCTTTCCAGATTCTTTTTATCTTCTTCCAATTTTTTCTTTTCGGTAATATCTTCGGCCAGGGCGATCACCACATCTTGTCCGAAATACTTCCCTTTGTAAAGACGCACGTTTTTGGGAAACTCTTCTCCGTTCGCTCGCCTGCCCCAAAATTCGAATTGTTGCGGTTCACCGGCTAACGCTTTTTTAAATTGTTCAAGAACCTTATTCAAATCATTGCGTCCGGGTGCCGCAACATCCGCAGGTGTTTTACCGATCAGTTCATTTTTGGAATAGCCATACATGCGCACCGCACCTTCGTTTACATCCAAAAAAGTGCCGTCCGGCGCTTGAATATAAATGGCTTCCATGACGCTATCGAACAATCCGCGGTAACTTTCTTCGCTGGTTCTCAAGGCTTCTTCATATTTGATCTTTTCGCTGATATCACGATTAATACCCACGCTGGCTAAGACTTTCCCTTCTTCATCGCGCAAATCACTGATAGACATTTCAATATTCAATTTCCGCCCGAACCGGTCGTATTGTACAACTTCACCGCGCCATCGTCCCCTTTTTTTGGCGATATTGCGGATTTCAAGACGTTTTTCAAACGGAATATCCATTTGAATTACCTGGTCAATCTTTTTACCGATTACCTCTTCGGCTTTCCAACCGTATAATTTTTCAGCACTTTTATTCCAAAATTTAATCCGATAGTTGCCATCTGTTCCGATAATGGCATCCGAAGCGAATTCCAATAATTTATTTTGATAGCGAATGTATTCTTCCTGTTCTTTGCGTTCCGTTATATTTTCTACGGTTCCTTCGATATACTTTACATTTCCCTGTTCGTCACGCACAGCCATTGCTCTTTGTCGAACATAGACCGCCGTACCATCCTTCTTTTTGAAAACCGAATCGAACATAACATAGCGATCGCTCTTTAAAATTTTTTCCAAAAATTCATCTCGTTGCTTTTTATCGAAATAAATATGGCTGGCAATATCCTTGTTTTTTAACTCGTCCAGTGAAGCATAACCCAATAAATTCAACAATGCCGGATTGGCAATTAACGCTTTCCCGTCAACCGTAGTACGATATATTCCAAAGGGAGAATTTTGAAAAATATCCCGATAGCGTTGCTCACTCTCCTTTAGTTTTTGTTCCGACTTAAGGCGGAACAATTCCACTTCGGCCCGATGCGCAAACACCTGAATTACCTTACGCATTAGGCGCGGATTGGCAATTTGGTTTTTGGTAAGGGCAACCAGCACCCCCACCACCTCGCCGCCTACGCCCTTTAGCGGAGCGCCCACATAACCTTGTACTTCTTCCATTTTAAAAATTCGGTCGCCCGAAAACTCCATATCAAGCTCTCTGCCGTAAACGCAAGCTCCTTTTTCAATTACATTAAAGCAAGCACTTTTTTCCAAATCGATTTCGAAATTTTTCGGTTGTTTGTTTTCATGATAAACAGAAATCGTACGTATTTTTCTTTTTCCCATTTCATTTATCAACTGCCCCACAAACACCAAATTGGCAGAAAGAGAACGTGCTATATTGGTAATTAAAGAATTTAATATTTCTTCGGAATTATTTCCTTCTATTTCCTGATTAATAAATTCAATGGCCTGAGCAATCCGAGCATTCTCTTCTTCCAGCTCAAACATGTGCAGTGCATAAGCCAAATCGGACGCAAGTTCGACAAAAAGCGAAATCTCTTCACTGTTTAAGGCATCTTGTTCTTTAAATCCCAACAGTAATAGCCCCAGTGTATAATCCTTATGCCGAATGGGAAAAATGACGGTTGTTTTTGCTGACAGTCCTAAAATTTGGGCAAATGTATCATCTGCATAAAAAAATTTCTTTTCGGAAGAAATAATTTGACGAATCCGTTTCATTAATTGAGCTTGCATTAAATTTTCGGCACTAAGAAAGACATTACGCGTATATACTTCTTGTATCGTGCCGGAAGAGCTTGTTTCCAAAATTGCGGCAAAATCCACGTTTTCATTCTTTTCCAATAAAGAGCAACTTTTTTCCAACAGGCGAAATTTGTCCTTTTCCCGTACGATTAGCTGATTGATATTGCGAATGATTTTGAGGTACTGTGTAATTCGATGTATGGTATCTTTTGCCCATAAAACACTTTTATCGGGCAGCGTGTTTTGAGCAGAAACGTCCCTGATAGGGACGGATATTATTTCCTTATGAAGTGGTTGTAAAAAAGCCGGCAGCGGATCGCCTTTAATATATCGAAAATTGGAAAGAAGGCAAACAAAAGCCGTGGAGCCTTTATGAGAAATAGGAAAAACAAAAATCGAATTTAGTTGGGGGATGCTGGATAAAAAAGATAGTTTTTTCTGAAGAGAGACGACGCTAAATATACCAATTTTTTTCCCGTCGGTTAGTATGGTTTCTCGGATTAATTTAAAATTTTGTGTAAAAAAATCATTGATTTCCCGTGTGCTTTTTATGCTAAAGATTTGCGGAACGGTTGAAGTATGGCATGGCCAAATTAATACAGAATAAAGAATTTCCGGTATTTTATCTAATTTCGAATTTAATTTGTCGGCTATCTTCTCCAACGTCAGGGCAAAAGCAGTACGATGGTCTGTTTCGGTGGAAAAAATGTCAGACTTCACATTATCCGGCATGAACCCCAATCCTAACCGATTGATTTCACATGAAATGAACAAGGACATTTATCAATGGGTTCCGGTAATAAATACGTTCGAACTTTAAAACGTTCGCAAAATAGAATTTCGCTTTCCCGACCGAAAGAACCCATTATTTTCAAAAAGATTTATTTGAAACTTACTATCGGTTTAATTTACCTAACGTTTAATATTTTTCTTTTAAAACGTAAAATTTAATTCGGCTTTTTTGCCCGAATAACTCAAAAATTTACGAAAAAACAAGACAAGATCGTATCATTGTTGTCAATTCTATTTTGCCAATATGTTTTTTTACCAACTGAAAAAGCCATGATTCCGATTTGCATAATAATTAAAAGATTTTTATATTAGGCGCTTTGAATTTGAAAAGAAAGGGAGTGAATAAAAATGGCTTACGTTTGTGAAATTTGCGGGAAAAAGCCTATGGTTGGAAATCATGTCAGCCATGCGCACAACAAGAATAAACGTCGTTTCATGCCGAATTTGCAAAAGATTCGCGTGCAAACCCCTAATGGCGTTAAACGGATGCGTGTTTGCACAAGTTGCATTCAGGCGAACAAAATCGTAAAACCGAGTTTGGCATAAAGCTGGCTTCTGCCAGCTTTTTTATTTTTCTCCGATCCTGACTAAACAATCCCCATCAACCCAACTGCTAATAACAAAGAACAAACTAAAAAATAAATGGTACTGATCGGTTCGACAATACGCGGAACTCCCATGTGTTTATGTACGAATTTTATTTGTGAAATCGAAAACCAAATACCAACTCCTCCCAAAAGCACATTACTCCACGAAGCATAAGTCCAAGTTAATAAATTCGTCACAAAAACAATCGGTGCAAGGCCAAAAAAGAATAGACTTAATTGCCGTTTCCAGCGGGTTCTACGACCAATGGTCCGTTTGTAGCGGATATTCGTCATCCAAATAAAATCCAAAAGATTGACAACAATAACCAGAGTAATAACGATTTCCCAGCGATTTATCACAGTATTTCTCCTGATTTCGCGAGGTTAGTCATATTTAGTGAAAAAAATAAGACGATGCAAGCCGGAAAAATATTTTCTCTTTTAAAATTTATTTTTATGCCCATAGGCGTCACTGACAATTCTTACGGTTGTGCCCATTATTTTTTATTATGCATCCCTGCAGGATGGGTTTTGCGGTTCATTATTCATGGCCCTCCGTTGGTTTTTATCATATTTTATTGTTTATCGAAATTGAATGCAATTTTTTGGGTAATTTGCAGGGGCGAAGATTTCCATCGACAATTTATCCAATAATCAAAATGCTCGTTGTACAACAAAAAATTTTGGTCGTTGTTGAATTGTTCGGGGAAATCCTTCGCCCCTACGTGCATCACGTCATTCCAATCACATCATTCCATAATGATAATCATCATCCCATTTTAACGGATTGTTTTTAATGTATTGCCGGATGCGGTTTAATTCGTTTTCATCACGGATGATGTGTTCCCAATAATTACGTTGCCATAATTTGGCACCTGGGGTTTGGCGAATACGGTTAATTTTGCGCGTGGTTACGTTGCAATAATTTTGAATGATGGCCGATAATGATCCCGGTGTTGTCCCTCGGGGTAATGGGTGGATTTGGTCATCGGTTTGTAGGGGCGAAGGATTTCCATCATCATTTTTTTCATTTGGCCTGTTTTCGTTGTGCAACGATGCATTTTTGCCGTTATTGAATTGTTCAAGGAAATCCTTCGCCCCTACATTTACGCCATTATCAACAACATTAACACCATCCGGCCAACGCACGATGCGAATAATACCATGAAAATGGTTGGGCATGGTGCAAAATTCGTCCAATTCAATATGTTTAAAATGTTTGGGTAATTTTCTCCAATGATAATCCACAATTTTCCCAAATGTATTCAACACCATTTCCCCATTCAAAACCCGGCCAAACAAACATTCACGGTTTTGCACCACCAGGGTTACAAAATACCAGCCGGGATTGCGGTAATCCCATCCCCGCAATCGGATGGATCGGCGGTGGTGTTTTTGTGGATCGTAAGGCGTCATGTTTGATTCCTGTAGTTATTTCATTTTTTTGTGTTCGGTGTAGGGGCGAAGGATTCCCAACGACAATTTTTCAAATAGTCAACATGTTTGTTGGATACCACAAATTTTTTTGTTTGATGGATTGATCAGGGAAATCCTTCGCCCCTGCATTCCCCCCGACAATTGTCCAATCATTTATATATCCGGAAATTGGCCGTGCGAACCAGAACCGAATCGTTCCATTCGTTGGGTTGCCAGGCACGCACGTAAATCAGCGGATCGGCTCCGCGAAAATCAATCAGCAAAAACAGGTAGCCTTCATCGGAATAGGTGGTGGACTGGTAGCTCTGGCGCATTTCCACGCCGTACACGCCCTTTGTATTGTTTTTGCGAATCGTGCGAAAACTGCTAAAATCAAGAAAAATATCCTGCTGGGCCTCAAACACGCGTTGCAGACGTTGCAGGTACTTTTCCTTGGTTAAACGAATGTATTCGTAGTCGGGTTGTTTTTCAAAACGCCGGTACCTGGGTTTTAAATCTTCGGGCAATTTTTTACGTTTAATCTTTCGTCCTACAATAATCAACGCATCTTCGGCAAACATGAGGTCAATAGTTTTTAAATCACGCACTAAATAAGAAGTGCGATATTTTTCAATGAATTTAATTATCTGCTGGCGTTCCTTCCAGTCATGCCCGAATTCCGATTGCCTGACGAAGGTTTGGTACAAATTCTCCGAAATGCTGGCGTTCAGATCGATCAAATTGCCCTTGTGATCAAAGTCCAGCACCAGATATTCGGTGCTCTGTTTGTGCAGCGAGGGATAGTTCTGGAAGACGCGAATGCGCCGTAGTTCGTACCCAAGCGTGGTTTTGTGAACAGTGGCCTTAATGGTTTTGTCCAACGGCTCGGGATGATTGTACTTGATGTAATTCAGAATTTTGTCACGTAAAAACGGGTCATTCCCGTATCGTCGGCGTATGTGGTCGGTATCTCCGCGGGCAAGCAAATCAAGAAACTGAACGGTTGAGCGGGTAATGTTCTGCGCTACCGGCACATTTCCCTTATACGTCAATTTCAGATTCCAATTTTTCCCCGTTATGTTATTAACCGTCGCCGGTAACGGTGTCCCGGTATTTAAAGAGATGGTTTGTTCGTTGCTATAAACGGCCTTTTCCACCACCGGCCAGAGCTCCGCAATAACCTGAAACTCATTGCGGGCATCGTAATACGCATATTTGATGGCCACCTGTAGTTTTTTAAAATGTACCGAAGCGCCAAGCAGGCGGAAGGTAGCCAATCCGTCCCGTGCCGTAACTTGCTGCTGACTGTTTCCGTCCCAGAACATGAAATCCAGTAATGAAACCGGCTTTTCATCGTAACGGACCGTTAAGGTGATTTCCCGCTCATCCGGTGCAATAAAGCGGTCTTCCACCTTCTGAAAGCGAATATGTTGAATAATTCGATTGATCCGATCCGGAATTTCCAGAGTTAAATTGATGCCATTCACCACAATATTTTGATCGGGTACGGAATTCATCAGTATCTGGGCAAAATAGTAAAGCTTTAAAGCATAGCCGTAATTGGCGATTGTTTCGTTGTGTTCCGCTTTACGAAACATATCGTAAATTAACTGCTTGCGCTCGGCAAAGATTCTGGAAACTTCGTTTTTGGGAATGTAGCAAAATACGTTAATTTCTCCGCCGGGCTGCGGGGTTTTAATCATTTGCACATTTTTTAAAGTGGCGGCGCTGTGCGTTTTAAGGATGGAACGCACTTCCTCCTTTAATCCTTTGGAAGATTCTTTTACTTTGTGGGTGAACGATTGGGCAACGCGCACGGCAATTTGCTGTGTGAGCTCTTCCAGGGCGCGGTCGCGGGCTTCTTTTTCGTCAAAAGACGTCCCGCTGCCGTAGTAGTATCGGCCGGAGCTGATGATGGCCTGTTTGTCCTGTGCGCTTAATGTGCTGATGAAGAAAAGCAATAAGGCAAGTAGTAAACTTCCTGTTTTCATGGCAAAATACCTCTGATGATGGCTTAAAAACAATTTTATTCTATGTATTAAAAAATCAGAGATCCGAAAAAATTTTTTCCTTTTGCCGGATCACGCGTTTCGTTTTTTGGCAATGTAAAGAATGATTAAACTCACCCCGTCCGCGGCGAAGCGTGAATGAAAGGATTAAAAAAATCTATTAAAATTATCGTAAAATGCAAATAATTATGCGCCGTTTCGGTACAGCCTTCGAACGGCAAAAAATCTAATAGCGAAAATGCTTTATTTTCTCACCCTTGTGACCGATTTCGGTCATGGCTTCAATACCGATTTGCAAATGCAATTCGGTAAATGTTCTGGTAACGTATTCGTCCGATTCTTCCGTCTTAATTCCTTCCGGAGCCATGGGTAAATCGGATACCAGAAGCAAAGCGCCACGCGCGATTTCATTGGCGTGCCCCACAATAAAAATCGTTGCCGTTTCCATATCGATAGCAATGGCAGAGATTGTTTTTAGATATTCTTTGAATTTCTCATCCCATTCCCACACACGGCGGTTGGTTGTGTACACAACCCCCGTACGGTATTCTTGACGGTGTTCGATAATTTTGTTGGATACGAATTTGTGCAGCTTAAAAGAAGGCAACGCCGGTACTTCCGGCGGGAAGTAGTCGTTGCTGGTACCTTCGCCACGAATAGCGGCAATTGGTAAAATAAAATGTCCGATTTCGGTTGAGCGTTTTAAACCGCCGCATTTGCCTAAAAAAAGCACTCCCTGCGGGTTACGGGCGGAAAGCAAGTCCATGATGGTTGCCGCATTGGGAGAGCCCATGCCATAATTGACGATCGTTAGCCCCGCACTATTGGTAGCCGTTTGCATGGGACGCCCCTGCCCTTTGATGTCGCAATTAAAACGTTCAGCAAACATGGTAACATAGTTTTCAAAATTGGTCACTAAAATGTAATCGCCAAACTCATCAATCGGGGTGCCGGTGTAGCGTGGCAACCACATTTTGGCTAGTTCGTATTTGGTAATTTTGTCAGCGCTGTTTCGGTGTGCAGGAAACGACATGTTTTACTCCGAATTTTCTTTTTGATAAAATGTACAAATTAGTTCTATTTTCATCAACAAAAAGAAATTCAAAAATTTAAAGGCAAGCATTAATTGCGGGGGCCTTCAAACAAAAAAGGCGTCCATTACAGACGCCTTTTACATCATAATAAGACGAAAAATATCAAATGCGAATCATAAAATTAAAACCTAAAAACAGACCCTCGGAATGGGTTGGCCAAAGGGCGTTTTTCATGGCATAGGAAAAATCCAAACTTATATAATGAAAATCCAACCCGAAACCAAGTCCCATTAAAAACCCGGTACTTCCGCCAAACGATACACCGCTACGTAATGGCAGCCACCACAAAGGCTTGTATTGCACACCAAAACCAAGCCGCGGCGTAGTGGAATTGCCGAACGCTTTGTTTAGCCCCTGTTTCCATTCCGAAGTAAAAACCAGATTTTTCTTGAAATAATACGCAACCCCTAAACGCATATACGAAGGCACACCGGTTGAAAAGTCATCGATGGTTAAGGTTGTATCTACCGAATGATCGAAAGTGGTTGACGAGCTATCCACATCGCGGTAAATGGTAATCTGGTGCGTATCTTCGATTAAAAGACGTTCGGTATTAATGCTGTAATTGATCTTTCCGCCTATATTCATAAAACTCAATGAAACAAACCATTGATTTTTGTAAAGCCCTGAAACGCCTAAATTATAACTTCGGCCTTTTCCTGCGGGAGTGGCGTCTTCCGCATAAGCCACACGCACCTTGTTGTAAGCCTGTGTTTCGATCGTTTCGTAATTATCAAATTGGGTACGTTTTACGTGAGCTTCCGAGTTTTCAATTTGCATTACGCCAAGCCCCATGTAATAGTTAATCCCGATGCCCACCGACATAAAAGAAATATCCGGAACATATTTTTTAATTGGTATCGGATAAGCATACCCCAGCGAAACTTCCACTGCCGAAAACATTGAACCCTGCATAATGTTCGGATAATCCAAAGCATAATCTCTGGTAATATCATCGCCATACAAAACAAGATTTAAGATATTCTTAATTTGAGTATTTTGGACTTCACCAAAAGCCACCGGATGGATGGCCAATGCAAAATTATTAAAGGCCAATCCCATTATATTGACATCAATATCATTCGAAATTTTCCAACCGTCATCCGGAATCAAATCTAAAAATGATTTTTTCTTACCCTGATCCCAATAATTCTCTTTGCCATTGGTAACAAAATAATCTTGATAGGTATTGTAACTAAAACTGTTGTTAAACATGCCCAAATTCAAACCAATAAAATTCAATTCCAAAACATTATTTCTGGGCACGGCCACGTTGGCCGGATTATAAGCCAAAGCATGGACACCACGACTTAACGGGCCGTAGGTTCCTGCAAACCCCAAACCGATTCCGTCGAATCCCTGAGCATATAGGCCAACGCTTAACAATAAAATGATTAAATATTTTTTCATGGTTCTATGCTCCGTTTTTTAATCGATTTTTACTCTGAATTTTAAATCAAGATAAGCGTCCAGCTTAATTTGATCGCTCGTTCGGATGGCCACCTTTTGCTGTCCTGTGGGCAAGAGCGTAACCGTTTGCTGTAAATAAATAGGGCTTTTTTTAAACAACTGGGCCTGATTATGGGTTAAATTAACCACGATCTCATTTTGAGTAGGCGATTGAACATAACCCGCGGCATCCACCTGACCGCCTTGAATCGGGGCCGTTATTACGATTTTTCGGCTGGAATCGGCAATGGTTTCCGTAGCTAATTGCGTTGAATCGGCCGCCAGAATCAATTTCACTTCTGCACTAATAGGTGTACCGTTCGTAAGCAGTAAATGCAGAGATAATTCAGACATGTCATCGGCAATTCGGTCGCGCGTATCCTGATCTATATCTTCCTTTTTAATACTATCCACGTCCGATTTAAATACAATGGGATTGGTTACCCGATAAGACAAAGGCGATACAATCAAAAATTTGGAGCGGATGCCATCGTTAACCTTTATGCTCCCTTCCCCCTCGATAGTCGCATTACCCGAAACGGTAATGCGTGTGGGAAGAATGGCCATTAGGTCCACAATACTCGGAGATGTTGAATTTTTATCCAAAACGACTCGGGTTACCGGAGAAACACCGGAAGCCAAAATCGTACGATCTACAATCATGGTTACCGAATCCACCTGCCCGCCGTCTTCGTGATAACCGCTAATTTTAAGGTGCATATTTATAGGAATATCTATTTGATTTTCAAAGATTAATATCAATTGCAGATCATCCAAATACAAGCCGTTCCCGGAAAGATTCTCAAATAGCGCACTGTTATCAACATCTACCGGATTAATGGTTTGCTCAATAGGATTTAAAATACCCTTAATTTCCGAAAAATAAACGGGCGTTGAAGAAACGGTCACATCTACCCCGTCATGTTCGGTAATGGTTACAATTTGATCGTTCGAACTAACAGTCGCGTCAACATGTACCGTTAGCGAATCCAATGGCTGGTCAGGATGGTCCGGATTCAAAAGTACAGAATTAGCTAAATCGATTGGCACTATGCTGTGAGCATTTGCGTCCAAATCGATATCCACGGTTTTCGGTTCCCCGTATTGCTGGATATTGGGAATTTCGATATGTAAATTGGTATGGACGTTGGAATGATTGGTAATATCCAAATTAATGCGTCCCGATGAAATGCGGGCATTAATAATTTTATGTCCGTCTTGGCTCAAAGCAATTTTCTGGTCATCGGAAAACGATTGTTCCGGAATTTTAGCTTCTGCTTCGGTAACTTCGATATTCTGGATGGTTAAAACGGAATAGCAGGAACCGTTACGCATGGCGTCGGTTATTACCGTAGCGGTGTCGGCGCCTTGAATGGGAATGGTATAATGTAACACAAATTTGTTGCTAATTTGCGTATTGCTTAAATCGACCACATTGCTTTGCACAACACTAAAGGGAGTAATGGGCTTATCAAAAACAATATCGGCAATTTTAACCGGTGTGGCACCGCCGTTGTTAAATATTTCAATAACCATACCCGCTTTAATCGTTAAAAACAAATCATTATGAAAGGTTAAATATAAACTTCCGGATTTAATATACGCACTTTTGTAAAAATCGTAGCTTATGTCAACGGAATCCGGTTCAACCGTGTGGTCCGGATAGGGCGGAATGGTATCGGATGCCGTTATTTCCGGCGGAAGCAAATCGTTTAAGGTTAACGGCGTGGAATTAATTTCGGACTTATCTTTTAAATGAATGGGCCCGATTTCCGAACCAAAACTTTGAGCAAAGCCCATAATACTTAAATCCTGCTGATCCACGCGCTCCCAATCGGTAGAATCCTGTACTTTAAATTCGACAACCGGTTGGCCGTTGGTCGTATCTGCCACCAATGTCGAATCGTTTATCATTTTATCCATCGAAACATTCTGTAAAGGAAGATAAAGTTTCCAAGACGTATCCCATGAAGGAACATCCGGTTGATTAAAGCTACAGGCCAGCATTAACATTGACAACCCAAGGAGCATCACACCTTTTTTTAACATTTCTTGCATCTCCTTAATTAAATCCTGTCGTTTTTACTTTATTTATTGTTCGACATCTTTTAAATTCCCTTTAAAAAGTTATCGCTTTAATAAGGAAATTGGGCAAAGTTATGCAAGGATTCAATGAGATAGAACACAAAGCCGATATTGGGCTTGAAATTTTCGGTGAAACATTAGACCAGTTGTTCATTCAGGCAATTCACGGTTTTTACACGATATTGGTACCCGATATTCCTTTGGCCCATTTAAAACCGTCTTTAAAAAACGTTTCCCTTGCCCTTAAAGAAGATTCTGCGGAACATGCATTAGTCGCCCTATTGAATGAATTGAATTTTCGCTTTACGGTTAAACAAAAAATTTTATTACCGGTTAAATTTTTACAGTGCAGTCCCGGCCAACCGTTCGTTGTAAATTTAACTGCCGGTACATTAAGCCCCGTACCGCAAGAATGGCTTGAAAATTCTACGGAAATTAAAGCGGTTACCTATCATAATTTGCACATCGAGCAGAATGAAACGGGTTTTAGCACGCGTATTATTTTTGATGTTTAGCATTAATACACCCATGTTTACCTTTTTTCGAAGGAACACCTAAAGGAGTTTTTTAATGGAAAATTCAAACTTGGCGGTGCGTCAAATTGAACCTTTTGTTTATGAAATAGAACCTTTCGGAGAAATGCGTGTACCTGCGCGAATTTATGCCAGCCCCTCCATGATGCAAGATTTGCTGGCAGAGCAAGCGCCTTTGCAGCAAGTTGTTAATGTGGCTCATTTGCCGGGCATTCAAAAATATGCCTTAGCCATGCCCGACATCCATTGGGGATACGGTTTTCCCATTGGTGGCGTGGCGGCAACGGATTGGAGCGAAGGCGTTATTTCACCAGGCGGCGTTGGCTACGATATTAATTGCGGTATGCGTTTAGCCACTACCGCATTAACCGTAACACAAGTCCAAAAACGATTGCATTTTTTAGTTGGGGAACTATTTCGATCGATTCCGACAGGCGTTGGGGCCTCACACGCTATTAAAAAGCTCTCCAAAAAGGAGCTCAAACGCGTTGCCGAAAACGGAGTTTCTTATGTTATTGAGCAAGGCTTCGGGCAACCCGAGCATTTGCAGATTATTGAAGAAAGGGGCCGCATGCCGTTCGCCGATTTTTCTTTGGTAAGTAACAGGGCGATCGAACGGGGGTTGGATCAGTTGGGTACCCTCGGATCGGGCAATCATTTTCTTGAAATCGACGTGGTCGATCACATTTACGCCCAAAAGGCCGCACAAGTTTTAGGCTTGTTCGAAAAACAAATCGTAATACTTATTCACACCGGTTCTCGTGGTTTCGGATATCAAATTTGCGATGATTATTTAAAAGTTATGGACAAGGCCATGAATAAATACAAAATCCGTCTTCCGGATCGCCAATTGGCCTCCGCGCCAATTCAAAGCCCGGAAGGCCAAAATTATTTGGCAGCCATGTCTTGTGCGGCAAATTTTGCCTGGAGCAATCGGCAAGTTATCATGCACTTGGCTTATCAGGTATTCAAACGCGTTTTCAGCATTTCGGACAGCGAATTGCAATTTAATTTGGTTTACGATGTGGCACACAATATTGCTAAAAAGGAAACGCATCTCATTAATGGTAAGGAAAAAACTGTTTGCGTGCATCGTAAAGGCGCCACGCGCGCTTTTGCGCCAGGGCATCCGCTAATACCGGCCCGATATCAAAGCATCGGACAACCGGTACTTATCCCCGGTGATATGGGACGCTATTCTTTTATTAGCATAGGAACACAAAAAGCCATGGAGCAAACCTTTGGCAGCACCTGTCACGGAGCAGGACGCATTATGAGCCGTCGTCAGGCCAAAAAGGCTGGTGCCGGTCGGAACTTGATTCGGGAAATGGAAAACCGAGGCGTAATACTTCAGGCCAGAGGTAAAGCCACCGTAGCCGAAGAGATGCCCGAAGCATACAAAGATGTTCAAGATGTGGTAGACGTAATGCACAAAAGCGGTGTAAGTTTAAAAGTGGCCCGTTTGCGGCCCGTGGGCGTTATTAAAGGGTAAAATTCCGAAGGCATTATTTTGCATAAACGGACGCAAAACAGAAATGGAACTTTAACGCACCAAATCGATCGTGGTTTTGGCTTCTTGTAAAATCCCGTTTCGATCGTCAATAATTTGCACAAATAAAATGTAAATTCCGCTGCGCACGTATTTTTTACGCTCATCCCGCCCGTTCCAAATAAGTTGAGTTTCCTGCCCGCTCAAATGGCCTGCGCTTAAGGTAATTATTTTTCTGCCCAAAACATCGTACAGCGTAGCGCGTACCCTGGCGGCTTTGGCCGGTAGACGCACCATAATAATGGCATTATCTTCAAATCCGTCTTCATTCGGGGAAAAGGGATTAGGCGCGACCGTCAAATGAAGTTTGGAAAATTTCAACGGGGCATACAACGAATTAACTTTGCCAGGCGTCGCCCCGTTTGGATTGACACTCGGTCCCCAATTGCGTTCCAAGCGAGCATCAATAGAGGGATTGATGCGTTCTAATGACGGCAAACGCCCTTCTTCGCCCCAAAGCCAGCTTTTTCGGTAGCGGACCTGTTCCACCCAATCGTTCCAGGGCGCTAACAAATAGAGAATATCCGCATCATTATTGAGTTTGGGCATTTTTGTTAGCACGCATAAGCTGCTGTCTTGTATGGCGTAAAAATTTGTTAATCCGCTATCGGCACATAAAACTTTAAAGCCTTTTGCGGAAACATTACAGTTTTTGCCAATGCGTGCCGTATCTGTGGCATCGGCCAAGGCCCAATCACGTAAATTTACAGGGGTATTTCCGGCGTTAAAAATTTCCACCCATTCGGGTTCGCCTTTTTGTGTTAAAAATTTAATCTCATTAATTTTAAGGGGAACATTCATATCCATAACAACTAGCGAACAAATGGCAGAATTGTTAAGATGATTCTGATCTTTTTTTGCCGAAAGCATAGCTACTAGCGAAAGAATGCCGCTAAAATCTGCAGTAAATGCAAATGATATTTTGCCCGTATTTCCCGAATTTAGCCGCACTTCAAATTGACGTTGTAAAAGAATGGGTTCGAGCGACTGCAAAATCTCATCATGGTTAAAATCCGCAAAAACCAAAAAGCGTACACTGTCATCAAAGGTACGAAGGCCAACATTGCAGTAGGTAAGTTCCGCGTACACGGTTTGCCCTTTTTTAACAGCCGACTCTGGTTTGAAGCGCAAGGCATTTTGGGGCAAGGCCAAATCGTAGGGATAAGGAGTTACCGAATTTTTAAACCCGGGTGTCCCCCAAAGGCGCAAACTATTAGCCCAATTAGCCACATCGTCCCCGGCGCATAAACGAATTTTTTCGTCCGAGAAGCCCGGTTTATTGTCTGTAGAATAGCGATAGGTCGCAACCTCTCGTCCCGATGCATTTATCAGGGAAAGCCGTTCAGCGTGGGTATTGGACAATCCGTTTTGCCCGAACGCTCTATCTTCGATGCGTAAAATAAGGGCCTGGGGCGGAATAAGCGTATCGTAAACCGTAGAACGGCCGAAATAACTGCCATCCAGTAAAACGGCAAATTGATCTGGTAATAAAATTGTGCCCCATCCGGCATCCACAATAGCATCCATGGCGCTGCTATCACTAAAATACCACCCTTTCAAATTTACGGCCGAATCGGAACAGTTGAAAAACTCCACGAACTCGTTATCGTAATCGGGCCCGGGCACATCGAACATGACTTCACTAAAAACAATTTGGGTCTTGGCGGCAGAAAACAAAAGGAGCAAAAAAAGAATGGTAAAACGGAATTTCATGGGCGGTCTCCGCTTGGTTAACAGTTAATTTTTGCGGATTAAACTGCCCTTCCCTGTGCAAAATAATTTCCTAAAGATTTAGCAGCATTCGCAAATAAAATAACGGCGAACGCAGCATAGCGCGGTTATCCAGATTATTGAACATAGTTGAAAATGTCTGTTTCAGTTTTTTATTGGAACTAATACGATTAACGACAAAATTAAACAACCAGCGATGTCGCACCAGGCGGTGTAAGGTTTGGCTTAAATTCAGTTCGCTCCAAAGCGCTTCGTAAACCGCCCTATCGTACTGCTGCAGAAAATCTGCCGAAAAATTTTGTGCATTCAAAGCATTTCGAATCGTTTTTGCCGCATGCTGACCGCTAATCATAGCATTACCGATGCCTTCTCCGGTAAACGGATCGATCAGCGAGGCGGCATCGCCAACCAATAAAAAATGGTCGCCCGAAAGCTGGTGTTTTTCTTTGGCCAAAGGTAACCCCCAGCCTTTAACGGAATCGATCATTTTAGCAGATCGGAAACGTTCTCGTATGGTAGGATTAAATTCAATAATTTGCTTGAAAATATTCTTAATATGTAAACCGCGTTTTTTAATATCTGCGGTTAAAATTCCCAACCCCACATTGGCCTGATTATGGGGTAGGGGAAAAATCCAAAAATACCCTGGCAAGCATTCCTTAAGAAAATGCAATTCAATAAAATTTTGTTCATGCAAATCGGCCACGTTCTCAAAATAAGCACGCAAACCGGCATAATAAGCGTTTGGTTGTAATCTTTTTCCGGCAAATTTTTTGGCAACAACGGAGCGATCGCCATCGGCAGCCACAACAATTTTAGCCCGACCTTTAAAAATTTCATTTTCTTTTTTCAGAGTCAAAATCATCCCATCCGGCGAGTGCGTTATATCGATCAATGTCAGGGAGGTAAAAATCGAGGCAAATCCTTTGTGCAATTTTGAAAACATAAATTGATCAAAATCGATCCGTTTGGCAATAAAACCGGGTGCACGTTCGGGCATTTGGCTATCCACCCGAAAAGGCAAATCCACTGCTTTTCCGTTTGGGGCCACAAAACGCACTCCCCAACTATCTAAAAAGCGGGTTTTGTCTTGCTGCATTTCATCAATCCATTGCGGATTTAAATCCTGCAAAACGCCTACTACTTTCCCGCTCAAACCATCGCCACAAATTTTATCGCGGGGGAACGCTTCTTTATCAATGATAATATGCGGAATTTTATAGTTGCTCAGAAAATGGGACGTGGTTGTTCCCGCGGGTCCGGCTCCAATAATAACCACATTGGTGTCAAACAGCATTACACTTCTCCCTGTCTCAACTTCATTTTTTGCCTTTGATTGTTTTTCGCAGATTCACCATACTTCTCGGGTGAAATGTCTGATATTCCTGCAGCAAAAAAGTACGATCGATGTGCGTATAAATTTGTGTCGTACTAATATCGGCATGGCCCAGCATTTCTTGCACGGCCCTTAAATCAGCTCCGTTTTCAAGCAAATGAGTAGCAAACGAATGACGAAACGTATGCGGATGGATCTCCTTTCGAATGCGTGCTTTTTCCGTATATTTTTTAAGGATTTTCCAGAAGCCCATGCGGCTCATCCGGGTTCCCCGTACGCTTAAAAACAATACCCCCTGCGAGCGTCCGAAGCGATCAAGCAGCGGACGGGCTTCTTCCGCGTAGCGTTTGATCCATTTAAGAGCTGCATCGGAAATGGGCACCAAACGCTCTTTGCTGCCTTTACCGAATACACGCACAAAATGCTGACGGGCATGAATATCGCGAATTTGCAGGGAGAGCAATTCCGAAATACGCAGGCCGCAGGCGTAAAGCGTTTCGAGCATTGCTTTATCGCGTAGTCCCAAACGGTGGCTTGTATCGGGTAACGAAAGTATTTGCCGGACTTCGTCGTAGGTTAAAACAGAAGGCAAATGACGGGCCAGCTTGGGTCGATCGATTGTTTCCGTGGGATCGTGATCCAGCAAATTTTCGCCGATTAAAAAATGATAAAACGCACGAATGGATGAAAGATTCCGCGCTACGCTTTGTGCCGAAAGCCCCATTTCGCTTAGCAATTGGATTAAACGTTGAATGTGTTGCGCTTTTACCTGCAAGGCGGATTGCAGCCCGATGGTTTTCAGATAATTCAAAAACCGCTGCACGTCTCGCGTGTAGGCGTCAATGGAATGAGGCGATAAATTCCGTTCGAATAGCAAATATGATTTAAATTGTTGAAAAAGATCATTCATTGGGAACGCATTGTTTGTAACACGTTTTACTATTTATTTAATGGTTACTCTTTACTTTGGAGAACCCACGACTTTTACGGGCTTTTCGATAAAAATATAAAGCAGAATCGCTTTATTTTGTAAAGAGGGCAAAACCATGGATTAAATTTTTCAGGTTACTCTTCCTTTTCGTTCTGCTCATCCAATAAGGGTTCGGTAAGGGAAAGTGCAATGCCCGAAAGCATAACCTCTGGAGCAAGTTTTTCAAAATCTCCAGAAAGTAAACCGCGTTCGATATTGGTAAAAATCGAACAGGCGGCCTGTTTTTCAACCACAATACCGGATAAACGCCCGTTATATTCCGCAAAAAAGGTAACCTCTCCAAGAACATCACTGGCCACATAACCTTCGCAAAAATGGAGTTGGGCATGTGTATTGGATGTGTATATCGAAACCAAATTGCCCGTTTTGTCGCCAATTTGAATTTCGGGATAAATTTCGATACTTAACTTGCGGTGTTCTTCGCTGTTCATTAGAACCGCACGATATTGGTTGCCGCGTTTGGCAAATTTGGTTTCCAATACTTTTTCGATTTCGGCTAATCGTTTTTCATCGAACCTGAACTTCATCCATCTTCTCCGTTATCACTTAATCGGACTGCCACAATTTACGCAAATTTTTGTATTATGTTAATACTTTTTATCTCGGGCACCGCAAATAATTTGATTTTTTGTCGAATGTCACTGAGTTTAGCGAATTTCCCGAACAAAAACAAAACCTTCCCATCAACTTTGATGGGAAGGAATGGTTATTTGACGTTAGTTGACCTGCTTTTCAATTTTTGCAATAAGGACCTGAGTTTTAGATTTTTGGGGTCTGACATTGCTGCTTTTTCAAAATAGCGGATGGATCGGTTAAGGTCGCAAAAAAGGTAGAGCATACCCAAAGTTAAAGAAATACGGGCCGATTCCATGTCCACATCTCGGTTTCCCTCAAAAGTACGTACCATTTCCGGACACGGACAATCGTCCCAATAGGGATCGGTGTTAATAATCGTATCCGGATCTCTGCTGACCAATTCATAAAACAGATGAAAGGCTTCTTCTACCCTGCCCAAAGCCAAATAACAGATGATCAGCTTTTTTTTGATTTTTTCCGAATCTTTACCCGATTGAAGTTCTTTCTCGAACAAGGGTAACGCTTTGGCAAAATTTCTGCTGATAAAATAACTATTTGCTAACATTTCGGACATAAGCACACCTCTTTGCCTTAGCAAGTCAAAATCCGTGCCAAATGAAAAACCGGTTTTAAATCATTAAAAAATAAGTAGAATAAAATTCACTGAAATTTTGTTTTCTTGAAACAAAATAATCCATAGTTGAAACAGTTGGTTTAAACATGAAACACTTTTCTCGCTATTGTTCTCTATTCGATTTTCGTTGCGTTTAGTATTTTATTTTTCTTATGGGATTCACCCTTCCACATGTAGTAACCCGTATTGTTTCATCTTGCGCCATAGGGTCGTTCGCCCAATACCCAATAGTTGTGCCGCTTTGGAACGGTTCCAATGCACTTTTTCCAGCGTACTCTGAATGCGTTTACGTTCGGGATTGGCGGTACGCTCCTGCAAAGAAGCCTTTTCGGGGGCATCGTCGTTTTCGTCGCATTCGCATTTCGGACTTAACCGCACGTTTGGCGGCAGCTTGGAAGCATGAATAATTTCACCTTTTGTACGGGCAAAGGCGTATTCAATTGTATTTTCCAGTTCACGGACATTGCCGGGCCAATTGTGGGCAATAAGCAAATCCATGGCTTCATCATCGATTTCTTTAATTTGTTTACCGGTAAGCAGTGAAAATTTTCGAATAAAATACTGAACCAAATGCGGAATATCCGACTTTCGCTGACGCAACGGAGGCACATGAATGGGAATCACATTTAAGCGATAAAACAAATCTTCTCTAAAGCGCCCGGCCAGCATTTCGGTACGCAAATCCTTATTGGTCGCGGCAATAATGCGTACATCCACTTTACGCGTGATGGATTCGCCCACTCTTTCAAAGGTTCCTTCTTGCAAAACACGCAACAATTGCACCTGCATTTGCAAGGGCATTTCGGCGATTTCGTCCAAAAAAATCGTACCGCCATCGGCCAGTTCAAAACGCCCTATGCGATCTTTAACGGCATCGGTAAACGCGCCTTTCACATGTCCGAAAAGTTCACTGGCTAATAAATCGGCCGGAAAAACCGAGCAATTTATTTTAATAAACGGTTTGTCTTTGCGCCTGCTTGTTTTTTGAATGGCATTGGCAATCATCTCCTTACCCGTACCCGATTCACCCTGAATAAGCACACTGGAATCCGATTCGGATACTTCTTCGATTAAATTGTAAATTTCCCTCATCAACTTATGCTGCCCGATAATGCCATAGAAATTGGAGCGGGTTAATAGGTTACGCTGAATTTGTTCCAGATGCGACATATCGCGGAACGAAACCACTCCTCCGATGGGTTCTCCGTTTTCATCTTTTAATACGGCTGCGTTTAGTTTAACGGGTATTCTTCTTCCGGATCGATGGGCCACTTCTCCTTCCAGATCGAACATATTTTGTCCGGTTTCCAGTACTTTGCGAATGGGGCATTCTTCCAGACAACGGCTGGTGCGAAAAACATTTTTACAAAAATCACCAATAACATCTTTCCGGTTAACGCCCAAAATTTTTTCCGCCGCACGGTTAAAAGTACGAATACGGAATTCCTGATCGACCGTAAACAGCCCTTCGCCTAATGAATCGAGAATAACTTCGTTGAGTTGCTTGCTTCCGATTTTCATGTTGTATGTTTCATGTTTTTTGGAACAATCCGGAATATTTTGTTTCACATAACTTATCGAAACAAATTTTAAAGTGCAAGTAGCAGAAGGTTGATTGTTCATGTAAAATTAAATATGTTTTTTCATATTTTTGATATTATATTTATGTCATTACATGCTTGCATTACGTAATTACAGAGCCGAAACTATTAACATTACATGGAAAATGAAATCAAAATCACGGAAGAGCCGTTAATTTTTCCGTATTTTTGTTTACGTACTAATTCGGAAATACCATTTTTTAAAAACATATACTTGCTCGAAATATCGGCGGATATTTGTTCGATAAATGCATAATTGTTCCCGTGAAAAAAATCAAAGAAAAATAGTTTGACAAACTTATTTGAAAAAGGCACGAGGCAAACATGGCCAGAATTTTAGCAATAGATGACGACCCCTACTTTTTGCTTTCGCTGGACAATTTTTTAACGCTTAAACAATATGAAGTAATAACCGTACAAAATCCTTACAAGGCCAAAGAGGTCATTCGCAAAGAAAGGTTCGATTGTTTGTTATTGGATATCCAAATGTTGGGCGTAAATGGATTTGAGCTGATGGAATACTCGCGAGAACTGCATCCGCAATTACCGGTAATTTTTATGAGCGGCTTGGGTGCTTCCAAATACGAGGATATGCTTTTAAACATTAAAAATACCCGCATTGTCGAAAAACCGTTTGACCCTATTCTTTTGGCCGAAACGATTGAGGAACTTCTTAATGACGGTTCATCTTCTTAAATTTGTCTTGCCCTTTTCGCTTGAGCCTAATGCGTATTTAAATATGACCTGTTTGTATGTTGAGCATAAATTACGCTTGCTTACCTAAAAAGATCTTTTTTCCCGTCCGGAGCAAAATAGGAAAGTTAAAGGAAACATGTACCCGAATTCAGTACGTTTTTTTTTGTTGTAATAAAGGCGTATTACGCGGGCAATAATTTTAACGATTCCAATACAATACCGTGTCCCAAATGAAAGGACAAATAACGCAGAATTAAGGATGTTAAATCCGTATTTTTGGGCACAGGCCAGGGAAACTCATGTATTTTACGATGATTGTATTTTTGCAGGCGGCGCAAAAAATAAATGGTTTTATCGTCTAAAAAAGGCGACAAACTTACACTGCTTCCGCATTGGGAACAAAGCAAAGCGCCTTCTTTAAAAACAAACCAACCTCCCTGCAGGAACGCACTTTGACCGCAGGAGAAGCAACGATGAAAATCTGGTTTGAATCCTAAAAAAGAGACAAGTTTTAAAAGGAAATACCAGAACACAATTTCGGGTTGTTTGCTTTTATGAAGGGCCTGAAAAATTTGCAGTAAAAAATCGAAGAATATTTTATCTTTTTGGCCTTTTTCGAATACTTTTTTAAGAAGTTCGACTACCGACAATGCATACGGCAAACGATGAAGATCGGATTTTAGCATGGTTTGGGGATCGATAAGTTCGGCCTGCGTTAAAATTTGCAATTCTCTGCTTTCTTTTTGAGAAATAATGCATTGGATAACATTCAATGTTTCCAGTCTTCCGCTAAAGGCGCTTTTACTGCGCAATGCGCCACGGGCAATCGCCTTGAGCATTCCTTCCCGACGCGTAAAAAGTGTGACGATTTTGCTTGATTCATGCCAACGAATGGATTCCAGAACAAGAGCAGGTGTTTTAATTAATTCGGGCATGGTCAAATCTCAATAAATGGCTTGCTTAAATGATTTTAGTGATTCGGATTTTAAAATTTGTGCTGTGTTACGATTCACAGGGCAAATCGTCCATGGGTACTTTATTGTCGAACAATTTCACCTGATTCCGTCCATGCCGTTTTGCGTAATACAAAGCCGCATCCGCTTTTTTGGTTAGTTCTTCGGCCGTTTTGGCGTCGGGTGGCATGGAAGCGGCTCCGACACTTACCGTAACTTTGCCCTGTGGTTGAATTTCTTCGTGCTCAAAAGGCGTTCGTTCGATATTTTCCCGAATACGTTCCGCCACGGTGGCAGCACCTTTTTTACCTGTACCAGGTAAAATAACGGCAAATTCTTCACCGCCGTAACGGGCTACGATATCGTTTTCACGTGCGGTTTGTTTTAAAACCGCGGCGATTTTACGCAAAACTTCGTCTCCGGCCGGATGTCCCAACGTATCGTTATAGTTTTTAAAATTATCGACATCCAAAATCAACAAAGAAATCGGACTTTTCAAGCGCTTGTGACGGCTTACTTCTTCTTTTAAACGCAAAGAGAAATAACGAAAGTTGTGCAAACCGGTCATGCCGTCGGTATACGAGAGTTGCTTTACTTCATTGTAGAGCGATGCATTGGACACGGCGATAGAAATAATATTACTTAAAATGCGAAAATGTTCCCATTCAACCCGATCGAACGGACGTCCTGAAACACGAGAGCCAATGGCAACCAAGGCTTGAATGGATTTTTGCACAAAAATAGGTGTTATGATTTCCATGCCCAATTTTTTCAATTCTTGTAAAGCTGGCGATCTTTCTTTCAACTGCAGGTCGATGGATTCGATACTGGTTGGTACCGGATTTTTTCTTAAGGCTTCGATAATCGGATCGTTTTTGGGAATAATAAAATGCTCGTACTCTTTTTTGTGTAATCCTTTGGAATTCATCACTTCCAGATATTCGGCATTGGGTTTAAGCACCATCATAAACAGGGCGTTTTTGCTGGAAAACTGTCCTACCAGTGTTAATAATATGGAATTGATCAAACGGTCCAATTCCAGAATCGAGTTTAATTCAATGGAAATTTCAAAAAGAGAATGCAAATTAAACACATTGCGGCGCAATTCCTGATTTTTTTCCAGCAGACGTTGATTTAACTGGCTAATTTGTTCATTGGCTTTTTCGAGTTCCATTTTCTTTTGCAACAGGGCGTCATTTAAATTTTTAATACGCAGGGCCGTATTGATGCGCGCCTTTAATTCTTCCAGATTAAACGGCTTTACCAGATAATCGTCCGCACCCAGTCCAAGGCCGTTTACAATGTCTTCGATTTCGCTTTTTGCCGTGATTATCAAAATGGGGATATAGGTGGTGCTGTCGGTTTCCGCGCGAAAAATTTGCAGTGCTTCCAACCCCGACATGCCCGGCAACATAAGATCCAACAAAATAAGATCGGGTTTTTCCATCCGGAATGAATCCAAACCCATTTCGGCCGTTTCGGTTCCGGTTACCCGAAAGCCTTCTTCTTCCAAAAACCGGTTGAGGATCAAGAGCATATCTTTGTGGTCTTCAATGATTAAAATCTTTTTTGTTTCTTTTGCTTCCATCTTGCTTCAGGTTTCATTAAGTATTAAGTTCTGTTCGGTATAATTCGAGCGCACCGTTCCTTATCGTTTTTTCGGATGTGTTTTTCGCTACAACCCGGACAAACAAGGGGATAATTAGCTCCGAAACGACCCGTTAAAATTGAAATCCGAAATTTGAATTTGCTTTTGTGCAACGGTTTTTGCCGGGATTGTAGTTCGCAAAAAGTGTTCGAAACCAAATTATCAAAATAAACGTTTTATTACAAGTTCGTATCACAAATCGCACAGGAATTTTATGATATTCTATCTATCGTCACGCTTGCGTTATTTTTTTAATTTTTTTATGGGATTTGGCTTTCTTTTACTTATTTTTGTCTTTTTACTGCAATGCAGCAAAAATTCGACGGGAAATGATAACGATAAATTTGTCTTTCCAGAAAAAGGCGTAAGCTTTTATAAAAACGTAGAACCGCTGTTTCAGATTCGCTGCGGGTTGGAATCCGGATGCCATTCGCCTGCGGATCAACCTTCCGGTGACAACCAGCTTACTTATGCCATTTTAACGACAAAGGCATTGTTGTTGGATTTCAGGTTAAGTTCCACAGGTGAAAAACTGATCGATTTAAATGTGCATCGTAAGCATCCGGAACTTGCGCCTCTTTATCTGATTTTATCCGAAGGCTATCCGCGGCAACAAAAAGACATGATGCCTCCTATCCCGCGTGAGCCTTTAAATCAAAATCAATTAAACGGAATTCTGGAATGGATTCGCGAAGGATGTCCCGATTAATTTAAAATTTAATCGGATATTTTTCGGCAACTTAGGTTTGCTAATCATTTTGATCGGGCGCAAATGGTTTGTTAATTTTTTAAACGTGCTAAAAAAGGCGAATACGTGTTAATGGGATAAATCCCATTAATCAGCAGTGAATGCGATAGCCGTTTTTTTACTTTTTACGCCGATAAATCGGCACAAATCCGCTGCATTCGATGCTCTTATTATTTTATGCGTTTTTTTTGGCGCGTTCATTGCGTTTAAAGACCAAACTGCCAATATTCGCTCCGATGCTCCGACCGACCAAATTGCATTTTACTTTTAACAAATAGTAAATAAGTTCCGGTCGATCATCCAATGTTTCGTAGTTTCCCATCCCTTTGGCAATAATAATATCCGCACTTTCGAAGGCGCGTTTCATTTTTGAAGAGACGCGATCCAACAATGTTGCCGGTGCATTGTCGCCGTTTTCGATTATCGTAGCGATTTTATCCAAACCGACCATCTGCGTATCTTCAATAGTCGCATCATTAATTATGGGGGCACCGCGCACGGCAACATTAAACTCCAAACCAAGCTCGGGATAATAGCGTTGTAATATTTCGATAAACAAGCGGTCAAAAACAATTTCACCGGCATTATCGGCAATATAAAGCACAGAGCGGGCTTGTTTCAGATCTCGAATAAAACGATTAAAATCGTTAATCGCAAAATCCATTTGCGAAATATTTCGAATGGACTCTTTAATATTAACCTGCTCCTGACTTTGAGCCCCAAAATCGATAATATTGCCAACCACAGCCAATTTGGCGGCCGTCATTACCGGATCTGAGCTTTTAAAAACGATGCGCAGCAGTTCGTCGTAATGGGCCAATCCCAGTGCATTGTATTTTTGCTTAAGCTCCTTATACGGATCATCATTGCCGGTAACACGATGAATAATACCGTACACGTCGCGTCCCAATGCGGGCGGCGGTACATTGTAATCGATTTGTGTCAGATACAGTAAAATTCGGTTGATGGCTTCTTTTTGCAATTTTACATTTGCCGTAGCCAGGCGAGCCGTTTCAATAGTTTGCCTTAAAATACAGGGAATACATTCAAAGTGTGTTTTCATATTCGTACCTACTTTTTCCGTTTAATTCAAGCCGCAAATATAGCGATTAATTCTCCAAGAAAAAAGAAAATTTACTACCGGCCAAATGTCATTTTATTTGGTAATAATCGATTTTCGACGGAACTTTTCATTATTCAAGGCGTGTATCTTTACGAAAGTATTCACATCAAATTCAGTGGAATTTGAGGAGGATGAAAGGAGGGAAAGATGAAACACGATGAATTGGAAATTCTAATAAAAAACATACAGGAAGAACTAAAAAAACTCAACTTACAAGACGGTGAAATTATCGCACGTGCAAACGAACACTATCGTTTAAATATTTCTCCCTATCGTATGACTATGGAACTACGGTTTCCGGAAGGCATTCAAAATTTAAGCGAATAAATTACCACTGAGTTACAAAACTTTAATTATATTTGGCCAACCATTTATTGTTCCCTATTTAATTTATTTAGATAGGGAATTTTTTTATTTTCGGCCCATCTTTCATTAAGCTTTTTTCTTTGACACCGCTCGTTTAAATGCGTATACTTGCAGCCTTTGACGAAAATAAAAATCGGAACCGGAGCAATACAATGAAACGATGGATTTTTCATTCGGCCGTAAAAGACTACTTCTTTATCACCATTGGCGGTATAATGATGGCACTGGGTATTGGTGTGTTTTTGGTTGATGCTCGCGTAGTGCCGGGCGGCGTTTCCGGTTTGGCCATGGCTGTCCATTATTTGACAAACGGTACCGTTCCCGTGGGCGGATTGGTTTGGATACTGAATATCCCCTTGTACATTTGGGGATTTAAGGAATTGGGGCCTCGTTTTGGCACCCGTACTTTTTACGGATTTACCGTTTCGTCGTTATTAATCGACTTTTTTCGCGGTGAATTTCCCGGCCTGCACTATACCGGGCTGAATATGAGCCCTTCCGTTGTGCACATTCGGCAACACGATTTTTTATTTTTAGTATTGTTAGGAGCTTTCTTTTTAGGCCTCGGTTTGGGTATTATCTTCAAATTTAAAGGTTCTACAGGGGGATCGGATATCGTAGCGGCCATTCTGCAAAAACGGTACGGTTTTAAGCCAGGGATGGCCATTCTGCTAATCGATTTTTTCGTTATCTCGATTGCGGGCATCATAATCCAATTCAAACACCTTTCCGGGCAAATACCGGCTATGGCTTTAACGCTGTATGCCTTTTTCCTATTATTCGTTTCGTCACGTCTTATCGATGTGGTACTGGACGGATTCGATTACGCACGTTCGGCCATGATTATTTCGGACAAAAACGACAAAATTGCCAAAGTTATTATGGAACGTTTAAGCCGTGGAGCTACGGCAATTCGGGCCCGCGGTTTGTACAAAAATATGGACCGCGAAATTATTATGACCGTTGTCTCCCGCAAAGAAATTACATTATTAACCGAACTAATCGAACAAATAGACCCCTCGGCTTTTGTAATTATTAACAGCGTGCACGAAGTTTTGGGAGAAGGCTTTCGACGAAGAATATGAAAAATATTAACCCGCATTAATTTATTTAATGCTCACCATTAAAAAAGCCTGATCTTGTTCGGTAGGTGGCAAATGGTCATCAAGCCAAAGAACCGACTTTTGCAATTCAAAATTATTTTGCGCCAAAGCCGGAACAAAAATTTGCCCGTAAACCGTATCGCTATTATCGTTTTGCCCGTTCAGATAAAAAATAATACGCTGATTTGTTTGCAGAGGAAGGCGCATGGCCGTTATAAAATTCCGGAGTTCGGAATCAATTAAAATGGCTTTACCCTTAATCCAATCGGGCGTTTTACCGGGCGAAATTTCATAAGGAGCATTTTGATTTAACCCGTAAAAAAACATAGTTTTATTTTTAACATCAAATACGCTTAAAGAAAAGGTAAACGCCACTTGATAAATATCCGGGCTAAAACGATCGATTAACGTATTGAATAAGCCTGTTAAAACGGATTCATCGGGTTCAGATCCGCTAACAACCAACCCTTTGAAAAATCCCTCCACAAATTTTTGTACCAGTTGCTCAACAATTAAGGTAGGATATTCTTTTTCGAATCCGTTTAACGACAAAACCACCACCAAATCCGGTGCTTCAAATACCGGTATGTGCACTGTCGTAATAGGAAAACGTTGCGATTTGGAAAGCATGTACAATTCAACGGAATCCTGAACCACATGGAACGTTGTGCTGGATATTTTTTGCAAATAGTCAATGATATTTTTTTCAGTAATCTGTTTGTCCAATTGCCGTTGCAGCTTTTCGATTTGCGCAGTTAGTTCCTGATTTTTGCGTAACAAATGAATGGTACTACGTCTGGTAGACAAATGGGTTCGCACGCGCGCATTGATTTCCAAAGGATTAAACGGTTTGGTCAAATAATCCACCGCACCAAGAGCTAATCCTTTGGCTTTATCAACGGGTTCATTTTTAGCGGATAAAAATATCACCGGAATATAAGCGGTCTGCTCATCTTCCTGCAATTTTTTGCATACTTCGTATCCGCTCATGCCGGGCATAATGACATCCAATAAAATCAAATCCGGATGAACTTTACGGGCAATTGTCAATGCTTCTTCGCCTGAGGAAGCCGTATAAATTTCGTAATCAGTGTTAATCAGGGCACGCGATAATAATTTCAAATTAATAGGATTATCATCAACGGCCAATATCTTATATGTTTTTTCCATTGCGCCTTTCTACGTTTAAATTTTATTTCCATGAATTAAATCACAACCGTTTTACGGCCTCCTTACCAAAATATTCGGCCGGTTATCTTAAAAATTAATCTCCGTTTAAATGCAAAACAAAAAAACGCATCCGAAGTTTTGTGTTCGGCGCAAGCCAAGGAACGTTTGCATAGAATACCTTGCATATTAATAAATCGTTCCGAAATCAAAAAAAGGCAGTTCAAAACGAACTGCCTTTCGGGTTTTATGCCGTGTATTATTTTGCAGAGGTGGATCTGGTCGATTTCGGTAACGCTCTTTTCAGCAAAGGTTTCGATAAGGGTTTGCCCGTAAAATAACTGACAATACGCGGCAATAAGTTTTCCATATCCGGATTCCCGTAAATATGTTCGTACTGATGTTCCAAAGGTTGCCCGGTTACAATTACCCAACCGGCTCCCAGATTAAATTCGATAAGCGTGGGCTCCTGTTCCGAATTGACACAATAAACCGTTGTTCCGTCAGGTAAATTGGTAAAGCTTTCGTGACTGGCATAGTTGTGATCCATAGCCGTAGGCAGCCCTTGCACTAAAGGTAAATCGGGATTGGGAATGTAATTCCAGTAATCAAGCGCATAATGCATTTGAATATTGCCAGGTAAAACAATGCCCGCACTTTCCATGGAACCGGAGGCCCATCCGTTATCGCAGGCTTCCCAAAATAGCGCTCCACCGCCCATAACAAAATTGGAAAAACGCACTTGCACCTTAGCGTAATTATCGTAAAATTCCTGATTCTGATCGTTGGAAATAATTACCAGATCCTGACCGGGAATCAAATCTACGGTTGCCATTTGGTCGGAGGTTAAAATTTCATACGTATTGGCGCCCTGTCCTTCGGTAAAGCCTAACGAAACAAGCATATCGACCATCGAATTGCTGTTCCAAGGCAAATTGTCGCGGAAGAGTTTGACATGGCTTGCCGTTCCTTGGCCGCCACCGACGTTAAGCGTATGGACAACCACATCCTTCAGCCCTTCGCTATCCTTAACTTCCAAAGTAATTTTGTACGATCCGCCTTTGGAATAGGTGTATTGCGCGGTTGTATCGCTGGTCCAGCCCACATCCCAAATACCGTCCGCATTAAAATCCCAGCGAAACTGCAAATCGGAAATAGGATCGTGATCATCCGTTGTAGCGGAAGCGTTAAATTCAAAGGTAACTCCCACGATACCGGCCGGGGGTGTAATGGTAAATTCGGCTTGCGGAGGAGTGTTGGTGCTTGTTTCGGTTAATGTTCCGTTGCGTTGGGTTACATAATAATTGACCTCTCTGGGCGAAAAAATCAAATCGCTAATAAACGGTACCTGCTCGTTTAAATAGCCCAGAATTTTTAAAACTTGGGTAGCATTGGAAAAGAAGACAAAGGCATGATCCAAAAATGCCTTTTGACCGTTATTGGCCTGTTGCTGCCAAATCCAGTAGGACAAACCGTCCAAATTCGACGCCACAATTTGCGAGATGGTTGTTATGATTTTACCCATGTCCTTACTGCCGATCGCTTCGCCAAACTGATAACTTTGATCGCCCGAAACATGGAAATGATCTGGAAACGATAACAATAGATCGTTGGAAAAGAAATTCATATTTCCGATAGCCAACTCCAAAATATACACCACCAATTGGGCGGAGTTGCAAATGGTTGCTCTCCCTTCGGGATCATCCCACTGGGTGAACTTGGCGAAATTAAGTCCGCGGGTTAGGAAAATCCGGAAGGTACCGTCCCCCAAATTGTAATTGGTTTCTGCCGGATCGCTGTTGATGCGCGGCGGCCAGCCCCAATCGAAATTGAGTACTTTTTCTTTACGCTGAACGGTAACCACTTCCTTTAAATCGGCATCATTGGGATAAATACCGGCGGCATACCACACAAAACGCGGATTAACAAACGTAATGCCCGCGCCGGCGACATCGCGCAAATAGGGAGGATCTAAATTAACTTTTTGAGGATGGGCCATTTGGTTGCCATCTCCGTAGCCCAGGGTTTCCATGGCAGCTTGCATTACCTGTACCGCCAATTGAAAAATTACCGGATTCTCCCCATAGTCAAGTGCATTTTGCGGATTATTGGCGTAGGCCTGATGCAAAGCATTTAAAAGCTCCGCAAATTTCGGTTCTTTTTTAATGGCTGCTAAATAGTCTTCGCGATTGGTTTGATCGGATAAAATTAGAAACGGGTTGAACAGTGTTAAAGCAAGTGCGGTAGAAGTATCGTTTGCAGTCACTTTTTTACTTATCGGGTCATAAATTCCAAGAAAAACGGGTTTTCCCGAAACTTTATCATCAAACATTAGCACCTGATAGCTGGTTGCTTTGTTGGCCTGCACACTAAACGAACCGTCGGCCTTCAAATCCTTACCTTCGGCAAAACTTACCACTTGCAAATCGGTTGCCGTAATATTGGCATTTGCAGGAATTTCAAGCTTTCCTTGCCGCGTTTCCTTTTGCAAAGCAGCATCTCCTTCCGGGCCGGTCGAATCATTATTGCTATCCTCGCAAGACCAAAGCACCAACAACGATGCCATTAATATCAAAAACAGTTTTTTAAACATAAAACCTCCTTAGGGTTTAATTAAACGTGAAAAACAATTTATTAACGAAATAAAAAATTTGCGCTTTGATTAAAAAAGACGGCAGTCGTGCAATATCAAAACAGTTAAAATATTTTTCGTAAATTTTTTCACATAAATTTTGTTATATTTATCGGAATATCTCGGTAAAATGTTAAGTAAATTTTAACAAATGAAAAAAATCGGACGTTAACCCAAAGATGTGCACTTCCCTATTTTTATAAATAACGCATTTCCTTCCTTAATCGAAGTGGATTTTGTCCCGGCAATTAACATAACAAAAAAATCAGCACAAAAACCGGTTCTCATTAAAACGTTTTATCATTTTGTTTTCATTGAATACACGCCATCCCAGCTTTCTCCTGGCGGATTGGATTTAAATTCACGGCAACGTTTAATGTAGGTTTTGGAAGGTCCGTCGTCCGCACGAATTGTAAGCACTTGCTGAAAATAGTTCACGGCACCGTCCCAGTCTTGCCGCAAATATAATTCGAATCCCTTGCGAAACAAGTCGATAATACGCATCATTTCGTCATTGGCTCCGCGTTCCATCAACCCCATTAATTCGTAAACGCGTACCGGCTTTGTTTTTCCTTTTACCCGTAACAAATCCAAAGGTCGGGCAATAATCTGCTCCTTGGCCATGCGGTAGGTTTCTTCGCCAATCATAATATAGGTGCCGTAAATTTTATTGGCCGGTTCCAATCGGGCGCCCAAATTTACCGCATCGCCCATTACCGTGTAATCGAAACGGCTCTCGGAGCCCATGTTACCCACTACCATGGGGCCAGTATTAATTCCAATACGCACCCGAAGTTCTGGTTTTCCCTGCCTGTGCCATTCTTCGCGCATGCCGATTAAGCGTTCCTGCATTTCGATAGCCGTGGCACAGGCCTGATAGGCATGGTTCCCATGGGCAATGGGAGCGCCAAATACAGCCATGATGGCATCGCCTTCGTATTTATCAAGCATGCCATCGTATTTAAAAACGATGTTGGTCATTTCCGTTAAATATTCATTCAACAATTGCACCAATTCCTCGGGTTCTAAGTTTTCGGAAATGGTCGTAAAACCGGCCACATCGCTAAAGAGCACGGTACAAATCTTTTTTTCGCCACCAAGTTTTATTTTATCGGGTTTGGCTAACAATTCGTCCACTACCGATTTGGTTACAAAATGCGAAAAAGCCGAGCGGATAAAGCGCTTGTTCTTCTCTTCTGTAACGTACCGATAAACATAAACAAAGGAAAATACCACCACAATGGTCAGCAGCGGAGCGATTATCTCTACCCAATAATTGTATTCAAAAAAAACGACGGTTACCACAATTACATAGGCGATTCCCGCAAGGACAATGGTTAAATAACTAACCAGAGGTCGGGTAAAAATGAGAATAGCTCCCAGAATAATTCCGATAACGAGTAAAAGCAAAAAAGCGGTGTCGCTTTTCATCTTGGTAATAAAATTCTGCGTAAACAAGGTATATAAAATATTAGCATGAATCTCTACCCCAGGAAAGGCCCGCTGGAACGGCACGTTACGTAAATCGAAAAGTCCGGGTAACGAGGTACCCAACAATACAACTTTCCCTTTAAAAATTTCCGGCGGTAAATGGCGCTCTTTGGCTTTTAGTACATCGTAAAAGCTGATGTAGCGAAACGATTTAAACGGTCCGGCCCAGTTGATGAGCATATTACCATGGCCATCCACGGGAATTTTTGTCAATAGTTGTCCTTGGCGATACAGCTCTAAAAACGAATTTTTCAAATCATAATGCAATGAATCTGTGCCAATGGCATCCATAAAAATTTTAAACCCGAGCGTAGGGTACAAATGGTGATTGAAATTGGTAAACAGGTGTATGCGACGCACTACGCCGTCCACATCGGCGTTAAAATTAACATGCCCCACGCCGCGGCTGGCATTAAGTAAGGCTAAAAAGCCGCTTTCAAAACGATCTTCATGGGGAAAAAGCGCTTCGACCTGCGGCGGGAAGGTGTAGTAAAAGCGTTTGGCATCGAATCCCTTTGGTTCCGATTTCATTACCGGACGCCAATTGTCGGAATCGGCGGGAGCAAAATAGACCGCAGTATATACGTTACCGGCCTGCCGAACCGTATTAACAAACTGCACATCCTGATCGGGATGCCAGACATCTTTATCGTACAAAATATCAAGGCCAATGGCCATGGCCCCGGCCTTGTGCAAAAAATCGACAATTTGAGCATGATAGGTACGCGGCCATTGGGAATACTTACCCAGCAATTGATTGGCGCGTTCGTCAATATCCACTATAATGATGTCATCAATGGTGGGCCGCGGCTCGAATTTCTTTTTAATGCGCCAATCGTATGTTTTGGCTTCGTAAGTATAAAAAAGGTCTTTGGCCACATAACGCGTTAACAGCCAAACCAACACGGCGGCCAGAACACCCCAGGCCGCTCCGATGAGTAATTTTTTCAACTGTTTCATACGTACAATTCCTGTTTCAAAAAAGTACTCTTATTTCTTTCACTCATTAATCAATCGGCAAAAACAAGCATAAGGATTAGAAAAATAATCGCATAGCTTTGCTAACATTAACCACTATCAGTTTAATGAGTTCGTTACGGGTATGCATTGACGGGGAACATAAATTCAAGGGCAAAGTCCGAAAAGAAGGCCAACACTTAAAAGCGATCAGCGGGCGGTTGGTGATTTTGATTTGGCTGCAAAATATTTTACGATACTTTGCGCAACAGGTCTCGGTAATTTACCTATTTTTACCAATGTTTGCTCGGAAGCACGGGCAATGTTTTTAACTGAGCCAAAGGCGTTGAGCAATTGGTTGCGTCGTTTGGGGCCGATACCAGGAATTTCATCCAATACGGAATGCAGCGTACGCTTTTTCCGTCGGTTACGATGGAACGTAACGGCAAATCGATGGGCTTCGTCACGAATGTGTTGCAACAAACGCAGGCTCGAGGAGGTACGGGGAAACATTCGCGGCTCGTCTTCCCCGGGCACAAACACTTCTTCCAAACGTTTGGCCAGGCCAATAATCGGTTGTTCCGAAAGGCCCAGATCATTTAACACCTGTACGGCAACGGACAGCTGCCCTTTGCCGCCGTCGACCACAATCAAATCGGGCAAACGTTTTTTTTCCTGCAACAAACGACGATACCTTCGTTCAATTACTTCGCGCATCATGGCAAAATCGTCAGGGCTCTGTTTTACGGTAATTTTGTATTTTCGATATTCACTTTTTTTGGGCTTTCCGTTTTCAAAACGTACCATGGAGGCCACCGGATCACTCCCCTGAATATTGGAAATATCGAAACATTCCATTATTAAGGGCGGCTTGGGCAAACGTAAATCACGCTGCAAAGCATTAACCGTAAAATGAACGGTTTGCTCTTTTTTTAGCTTTTGCAAAAGCAAATCGTCCAGCAAATAGCGCGCGTTTTTTATAGCCATTTCCATCAGTTTGTGTTTTTCACCGCGCTGCGGAACAATTATTTCCACCTTACGTCCCGATTGAACGCTTAACCAATTAGCCAACGCATCTTTGGATTCGACGGATGTTTGCAAAAAAATTTCCTGCGGAAAATCCTGCGTATTCAAATAATAATGACCGAGAAATTCATCGATAATCTCTGCCTCATCTTTCCATGTTTGGTGTTTCAGATAGAAATGTTGCTTGCCTATTATTTTCCCTTCCCTTACGCGAAAAACCAAGGCGCATGCTTCTTTGTCTTCCAGGGCCACGGCTACCACGTCGCGATCTTTAAAATCCGACTGCACGATTTTTTGGCTGTTGCGATAATTTTCCAGCGCGGCCAAACGGTCTCTTACCAAGGCCGCTTCTTCGAATTCCATCTTTTGTGCATGTTCTTCCATTTGCCGTTGCAATTCTTTTACGATTTCCGAGGTTTTACCTTTTAAAAATTGACGTACCTGCCCGATGATTTTTTGGTATTCCTCTCTGGATTGCAATCCCTGGCACGGCCCCGAACATTTTTTAATGTAATAGTCCAGACACAAAGCAATCTTTTTATTGCGAATGACATCCGGTGTTAAATTGTGTTTGCACGAGCGAATCGGAAAAATCCGTTTAAGCGTTTTCAAAACAAAACGAACGTTTTTCACATCGGTATAGGGGCCAAAATATTCGGAACCGTCGCGAACCAAACGGCGGGTAATAAACACTTGCGGAAAATCTTCGTTGGTAATGCGAATGTACGGGTAACTTTTGTCATCGCGTAAACTTACGTTGTATCGCGGTTTATATTCTTTGATGAGATTGTTTTCCAGAATGAGCGCTTCCACTTCGGAATCGGTAACAATCCATTCGATATTGCTAATTTTACGTACCAAGGCATCCAGTTTCGGATGGTAGGGACGGGATTTTTGAAAATAAGAGCGTACGCGGTTGCGTAGCACACCGGCCTTACCGATGTACAAAATTTTGCCGTTTTTATCCTTAAATAGGTAACAACCGGGTTTGTCCGGTACGTGTGTTAGTTTTTCTTTAATATCCATTGTCTTTTTTCGAATGCATCAAACGGTTCTCTGATTTTACGAGCAATTTTTCCCCCCAAAAAAAACGATCGTCAAATTACCAGCCCCATACAAACTGTGTTAAAATATAATTACTTTTAATAGGGGACTATCCCTTTCGCATCTTTTTAAGCCGCTTAATTTCATCGCGCAAAACGGCCGCACGTTCAAATTCCAGATTGGCCGCCGCTATTTGCATTTCTTTACTCAGGCGTTCAATCAATTCTTCCCCGCTCAATGTGTCGCCGTACTCAATAGCCGGTTCAGCCACGGCTTTGGGCAATTGTTTGCGTACATCGGCTACAGCCGTAGTCCGCATAATTTCTTCTGCGGTCTTAAAAATCGTTTGCGGAGTAATGCCCGCCTTTTTATTGTAAGCCATCTGTTTTTTACGCCGTCGATTCGATTCTTCGATCGTTTTTCGCATGGAATCGGTCATGCGGTCGGCATAAAAGATCACCTTTCCGCCCACATTTCGCGCCGCACGACCCGCTGTTTGCATTAGTGAAACGTAGGAGCGCAAAAATCCTTCCTTATCCGCATCCAAAACGGCCACCAAAGAAACCTCCGGCAAGTCCAACCCTTCACGCAATAAATTGACACCCACCAGCACATCGAATTCCGCCAGCCGTAAATCACGCAAAATACCTACCCGTTCCAAGGCATCTATTTCCGAATGCAGATAGCGGACACGAATACCGGCTGCCTGCAAATAATCGGTTAAATCTTCGGCCATACGTTTGGTCAGTGTGGTTACCAGCGTACGTTCTTTCTTTTTAACGCGTTGTTTTACTTCATGAATCAGATCGTCGATTTGCGTAGCTATCGGACGAATTTCGATTTCGGGATCGAGCAAACCGGTGGGACGAATTACTTGTTCCACGAAAACGCCATTCGATTTTTCCAGCTCGTAGTCTGCAGGTGTGGCCGAGACAAATACCACCTGATTGATTTTTTGCTCGAATTCATCGAATTTCAGCGGACGGTTATCCAGGGCGCTGGGCAAGCGGAACCCGTATTCCACCAGTGTTTCTTTGCGCGAGCGATCTCCGTTGTACATGGCACGAATTTGAGGGACGGTTTGGTGAGATTCGTCGATGATCATTAAAAAATCTTTCGGGAAAAAATCGATTAGCGTATACGGTGGTAAACCAGGCGGCCGGCCGGAAAGATGGCGCGAATAATTTTCGATTCCAGAACAATAGCCGATTTCCTGCATCATTTCCAGATCGAAATTGGTACGCATTTCCAGACGTTGTGCCTCCAACAATTTGTTTTGTGTACGTAGTTCCTTTAAGCGCTCTTCCAACTCCCGCCGGATGCTTTTCATGGCACGTTTCAATTTTTCTTCCGGCGTCACAAAATGCTTAGCCGGAAAAATAACGGCCTGATCCGTATTTTCCAACGATTTACCGGTTAACGGATCGATAATGCGGATGGAATCCACTTCGTTACCGAAAAATTCAAAACGGTAAGCAAACTCCTCGTAAGCCGGAAACACATCGATAATGTCGCCGCGAATGCGAAATGTCCCCCGCTGAAAATCGAAATCGTTGCGGGCATACTGAATTTCCACCAATTTCGTTAACAATTCCTGCCGATCGAATAAATCGCCTTTTTTAACGATAACCAGCATACTCAAGTAATCTTCCGGCGAACCGATGCCGTAAATGCAGCTTACGCTGGCCACCACAATCACATCGCGCCGCGAAAGCAACGAACTGGTGGCCTTTAAACGCAGCCGGTCAATTTCGTCGTTTATGGACGAATCTTTTTCGATGTAGGTATCCGTACTGGGAATGTAAGCCTCTGGTTGGTAATAATCGTAATAGCTAATAAAATATTCCACCGCATTTTCAGGAAAAAATCCTTTGAATTCGCCGTACAATTGGGCGGCCAACGTTTTATTATGCGAAATAACCAACGTGGGTTTGTTCACCCGGGCAATAACATTGGCCATGGTAAATGTTTTACCGCTACCTGTTACGCCGAGTAATGTTTGATATTTTTCGCCACGGCGAATCCCGCGCACCAGTTCTTCGATGGCCTCGGGTTGATCGCCCTTGGGTTTGTAGGGTGCAACCAGTTTAAACTGTTTTTCCATAGTCTTTCGTTTTTTATTTAAAACCGGCAAAATCAATTCTTTTGGGAATTATTGCCGTCGATAGACGATTTTTCCGGACATAATGGTCATATCCACGACGTAATCGTCACCCAATACCACCAAATCGGCATCGCGCCCAACGGACAATATTCCTTTTTTACGATCCATATTCAAAACCTTGGCCCCGTTTAGGGATGCCATGCGCACGGCCTCCGTAATGCGTGCCCCTGCTGTTTCAACCATATTTTTTACGGCTTTGTTCAATGTTAAGGTACTACCGGCGATGGTCCCGTCATCCAACACGGCTTTACCGCCTTTAATACGTACTTTTTGATCGGCAAATTCAAATTCTTCGCCTTCGTGCATGCCACCGGGTGTAATGGAATCGGTAATCAGAATAATACCGTTCGGCTTTTTCACCTTTAGCAAAAATTCCATCATGGCCGGATGCACATGATAGGTATCGGCAATCAACTCGATTTTAAGTTCGTCGCGCAGCAAAGCGGCCAAAGCCACCCCAGGTTCACGATGATGCAGCGGTTTCATGGCATTGAACATGTGCGTAATATGAGCCGCGCCATTATCGATGGCCAATTCGATTTCGCGATAGGTGGCCATGGAATGACCGATGGAAATCACTACACCTTTTTTAGCTGCATCGCGAATAACCTCAAGGGCGCCGGGCAATTCTGGAGCAATGGTCATCAGCTTAACCAGCCCTTGCGAGGCGTCCCACATTTTTTGCCACGATTGCAAAGAAGGTGTCCATAACCAGCTTTCGTTCATGGCGCCTTTAAAAGCCTTGTTCAGGTAGGGGCCTTCCAAATGAATGCCACGAATATTGGAATGGGGATGGGTTAAAATGTAATCGGAAAGAGTACGAATGTTTTTCAGCATTTGTGTTTCGGGTTTGGCGTACAAACTGGCCATTAGAGTGGTCGAACCGTTTTGCAAAAAGCGCTGTCCGATTACCTCGAAGTCTTCAACGTTTCCTTCGGAAAAGTCGCGGCCCAATGCGCCGTGAATCAACAAATCCACAAATCCGGGGCAAACGGCTTTTCCGGAGATATCGATTACGCGGGCGTCCCGGGGAATCGTAACGTCCGATATTTCTCCCAGTTCGGCGATGTGACCGTCTTCGATTAAAACGGATCCTGTTTTAATAATACGAAACGGGGTGATTATTTTACCGCCTTTCAAGGCCAGCTTCATGCTATTTATCTCCTTTTTTTGATGTGCAAATTTCTCGGTACGAATAAAGATTTTCGTTTTTTACGCGCATTTGGCTGCTTAATTTTTAGCCTTTATTTCCCTAGGTGCAAGCATGTTTTCTGGTTTCAGATATTCGTCCAGTTCTTTTTGCGAAAGCAATTTTTTTTGCAATACCAATTCGTAGACCCCTTTATCGCTTTTCAGCGCTTCGGCCGCAAGCCTGCTACAGGTTTCGTAGCCTAATACCGGATTCAGTGCGGTAATAATGCTAATACTTTTAAGCACCATATCGCGGCAGCGATCCCGATTGGCCGTAATTCCGTCCACACAACGGTATTTAAAGGTAATTATTCCGTTTTTCAATATTTCGATCGATTCGAAAAGACTTTGGGCGATAACTGGTTCCATAACATTCAATTCCAACTGCCCGGCTTCGGCGGCCATGGTAACCGTCAAATCATTACCGATTACTTTGTAAGCTATTTGATTGACAACTTCGGGAATAACCGGATTTACTTTACCAGGCATAATGGAAGAGCCCGGCTGCATTTTGGGTAAATTGATTTCGTTAAAACCTGCCCGCGGACCCGAAGAAAGCAAGCGCAAATCGCTGGCAATTTTTGAGAGCTTAACGGCCAAACGTTTTAACGCCGATGAAAACATGACAAAAGCTCCGGTATCCTGTGTGGCCTCCACCAAGTCTGGAGCCAATTTTAGGGGCAGGCCTGTTATGCTCCGTAAATGTGCAAGTACCCGTTTGCCGTATTCGGGATGCGCATTAATTCCGGTGCCTATGGCCGTCCCACCCATATTCACTTCCAAAAACAAGTTAACATTTTGCTGTAGTCGTTCTATTTCTTCACGCAGAGTAGACGCATAAGCATCCATTTCCTGACCAAGCGTCATGGGCACGGCATCTTGCAACTGTGTACGCCCAATTTTGATGACATCTGCGAATTCTTGCGCTTTGCCTTTAAAAGAACGCACCAAGTCGTTCAAAGCATCGATTAACTTTTGCGTGCTGCGGTAAACCGCAATTTTCAAAGCCGTGGGATACGCATCGTTGGTCGATTGCGAAAGATTGACATGATTATTGGGATGGCAATAGCGGTACTCCCCTTTTTCGTAGCCCAAGATTTCCAAGGCCCGATTGGCGATTACTTCGTTGGCGTTCATATTGGTCGAGGTACCGGCACCGCCCTGAATCACATCCACAACAAAGTACGAATGCCATTTGCCGTCCATAATTTCCTGACAGGCTTGCTCGATGGCTTGGGCAATGTCGTTTTTTAAAAGGCCTAAATCGAAATTGGCTCTGGCCGCTGCCATTTTTACCATGGCTAATCCTTCGATTAAATTCTGGTAATGCGAAATACTGATTCCGGTAATGTTAAAATTTTCCATGGCGCGCAGGGTTTGCACACCGTAATACACCTCGGCCGGTACGTTACGCTCGCCCAGCAAATCGTGCTCGCGACGGGTTTTGCCGGATAAGTACTGGCTGGCCAAAGTAGCCACACGGCTGGTAGTTTGGCGCATACGCCGGGCAATTACCCGGGCCGCATTGGAAAGCATTTTGGCGCTTAAATGGGGATTCACTTGCAGAATTTTTTTGAAATCGCTGTTTCGGATCAGATAAATTTCTGTCGGTTCTACAGTGCGGGCCGAAGTGGAATGAGGATCTTCATCCAACAATGCGCCTTCCCCCAAAAAATCGTTTTTGCCGAATAAGGCAAGACGTTTTTCTTCGCCCATGGGTGTGGATTTGTACAGTTCTACCTTTCCTTTGGCTATCAAATAGACCGCCTCTCTCGGTTGGTTTTCGCGGAACAGATGACGACCTGTTTCCACTGTTTGTTTACGCACGTATTTGCAAAGCAAATCCAATTCTTCCTGCGTAAAACCGCGGAACAAATCCAAGCCGGAAAGAAACTTTTGCAAAGTCATTGAATGTTCTCCTTTGGCATAAAAAAAAGAGGCTGCCTAATTAAGGTCAGCCTCCATAAAAGCTTTCGTACGCACAAAACGGTTATTTCTGTTCAGCAGCCTTTTGAGTTGTGTCCGCTTTGGCGGCAGTGGTGTCCTGATGGGTGGTATCGGGTTTTGCCATTTCGGTTTTTGCCGGAGTTTTTGTTTGTTCGGCTTTCTTTTGACCGCCGCAAGCAACCAAACCAATTGCGAATACTGCAATTACCATCAGCATTAAGATTCTTTTCATTGTGAGCCCTCCTCCAATTAAATTTATTAAACTTAACTGCCACGCCAATATATGATACAGATCAAAATAATGCAATAAAAAAATGGAAAATAATAAATAAAACCGTTTTTTTACGCATTTCTGCCGGTATGCGCAGGTTTTTAATCCGCCTACGGAGAACGAATTGCGCTCCTTTTATTTCGTTTTTGTGCCTTCCTATGTGCACGGCAAACTAAGAAAATATCAAAATTAAATTTGCTTACTTACCTTGCGGCACAATCGGTTCGTTCGGGCTATGCCTTATTTGTTCGGATAAACGGGCACACGGGCAAAGGGCAACCGTTTTGCCTTTTGCGCTTTGTTAAATTGCGCAATCGGTTTTAAATCGCGCACATCTTTTGCGGGAACGGCAATCAATTCTACGGCTTGTCCGCCCGATGGGGAAAGCATTACGCACAACGAATCGTCGGCAGTGGCCCGATAAGTACCGATTTCAATTGCCGTGGGATTGTTAACCCAATCGGTATTCAGGGCATCGGTAAAAATAATGGCCTTGTAGGTCTGGCGCGGACGTAAAAAATTCAGTGCGATTTTCCAGTGGCGGGCTTTTTCGTCTGTAGTGCTGCCAACATACCAATCGGAACCGTGGCGTCGGGCAATGGTCAGGTAATCGCCGATTTTGGCTTTGGGAACGCGCGTTTCGTCCCAATTTACGGGCACATCTTCGATAAATTTAAAGGCCGGACGATGTTGGTAATTTTCGATTAAATCGGCTGCCATTTGAAAGGGGCTGTACAAAGTAACGTAATAGGCCAATTGTTTGGCCAGTGTGGTGTACACCCGATGTTTACCTGTGGGATCAAACTTCAAATTGAAAATTCCCGGCGTGTAATCCATGGGTCCGGAGAGAAAACGTGTAAACGGCAAAATAAGGGTATGTTCCGGGGGATTTCCTTTGCTCCAGGCATTGTATTCCATTCCGCGTGCGCCTTCGCGCGCCAGAAAATTCGGCCAGGTACGCGAAATTCCGGTATCCTTAATCGGTTCGTGGGCATCGATCATGATGTGGTGGCGAGCGGCGGCTTCCACCACGCGCTGATAATGGCGCACCATCCACTGTCCGTGATGATGCATGCCTTTTGGATGCATTTTACCGGCATATCCCGTTTTGACCGCCGGAACGCCCAAACGTTGGTACAGGGCAAAAGCATCTTCCATCTGCGCTTCGTACATGGGAACATTACCGCCGGATTCGTGATGGCCGATTAAAAACACGCCTTTCTTTTTAGCATAGGCGGCCAGATAATCGAGATCGAAATCGGGATAGGGCGTAAGGTAATCCTGAACGTTTTCGCCCTTGAGCCAACTTTCCCACCCTTTGTTCCAACCTTCGACCAGCACGCCAGCAATGTGATGTTCGGCGGCAAAGTCGATGTATTTTTTGGTGCGTGCAGTTGTGGCGCCGTGTTTGGGGCCGTAGTACCATGTCCATTTGCCGATGTGCATGCCCCACCAAATGCCTACGTACTTAACCGGATGAATCCAGGAAGTGTCTTTGATTTTAACGGGTTCGTTCAAATTTTGAATCAAATGCGAAGTGAGCAAATCGCCTGCTTTGGCACCGATCATAATCACCCGCCAGGGCGTTTTAAATGGTGTTTGTGTTTTAACCTTAATGCCGTCGGGCCAGGGCACCAATTTGCTTTTGAATAAAGCGGAATCGCTGCCCACATGGGTCAAGGTCATCCCCGCGTAATCATAAAGAGCGGCTTCGTGAATGCTAATGACCGGCCCGGTTTTCAATTCCACGGTTACCGGCGTATTAGCGGAATCAATTTTGGCCAAAGGCGTATGTCGGTACAAAAATTCGTAACTTTCGTAACTACCTGGAATCCACCAGGCCATCCCTCCTGGCAAACGGAATTGCGTTTCTTCGGAAACAACAGCTACTTTGTTCATGGCTGCTTGTCGAGGAAATACGTAGCGAAATCCGATGCCATTATCGTATGCGCGGAAGACCAAATCGAACCGCCGTCTGGGTTCCAGTTTTTCCCTAAAAGTTAAGCGTAGTTCGTTAAAATGATTTCGAATTGCGGAATCGAATCCCCAAAGTGGATGCCAGGTATTATCTACCGTACGACGCGCGGTTTTTTCCAGAGCGAACGGCCCGAGTAAATCGGGTTGTTGGGCAAATTTGAATCCCAGAGCGGAAGGGAGCACAACGGTTTTGCCTTTAAATTTCACCGAATATTGCAACCGACCGTTTTCCTGAGTAATGTTAACTTTCACCGATCCATCGGGCGAGGCAAGTTTTTGCGCCTGACCGGTGCATGAGGCAAACATTGCCAAGGCCAATAAAAAAATTACGGATCGCATGGGTTCCCCCTTTTTTAAAAGAATGGCTCTGTCGAACGGGCGACAGAAAATTTGTAAATGATTTCATGGCGATACACCTGCCCGGGCATGAGCACAACCATGGGAAAATGCGGGTGGTGCGGCGAATCTGGGAAATGCTGGGTTTCCAAACAGAATCCGTGATACTGTTCGTATTGATGCCCGAACTTTCCTGGCACGCGCTCCAAATTATTGCCCGTGTAAAACTGTACGCCCGGTTGCGAGGTAAAAACATCCAATATTCGGCCGCTTAGGGGTTCTGTAACCGTTCCCGCATGTTTTACGCGTGTTTGCCCGTTGTTAATAACAAAGTTATGATCAAACCCACCCGCTATTTGCAGTTGTGCATGCGGTTGCTTTAAGTGTTCACCAATTTTACCGGGTAAGCGAAAATCGAAAGGGGTCCCTTTCACAGCGGCCACTTCGCCGGTGGGGATCAGATCTTGATTTACAGGTGTGTAGTAGCTGGCATTCAATCGCAAAATATGATTCAGAATATCGCCGTTTCCGGCACCTTTGAGATTAAAATAAGAATGATTGGTCAAATTGAGAATTGTTGGTTTATCGGTTACGGCGGTAAACAGAATGTGCAAGGCGTCATCTTCGCGCAAACGGTACACCAGTGTCACGGAAATTCTGCCAGGATAGCCATCATCGCCGTCAAAACTGGAACAGTGCATTTCGATTTCATCGGATGAAAATGCATTAACAAACCAGAATCTGCGTCTGAGACCTTCTCCGCCGTGTAAATGATGCGGGCCGTCGTTCGCGGTTAAACGATATTCGTTGCCGAACAAAGCAAACTGCGCCCTGGCAATACGATTGGCATAACGTCCGATAATCGCGCCCATCGTGTGCCGGTCTTTCAAATAGGCTTTTAACGAATCGTAACCCAAAACCACATCATCAAAGCGGCCTTGACGATCTTTGACGAACAAACTGACCAAGCGTGCGGAATAATTGGTAATTTGGGCTGTCATTCCGTTTTTATTTCGCAAGGTGTACAGGCGAATTTCGTATCCGTCAATGGTTTGTTCAAAGCGTTCGGCGTCAATCAATCTCATGCGATTGTTATCCCCAAAAAATTTTAAACGTCCTTATTTCAAATGGTTTAAATTCCAATTGCAATTCCTGCGTAACGGCAAACGATTTTAAGGTTTGCCATTCCATAAGATCACACTCCTCTATTTTAAGCGGAAGACGATTAAAGCGCAAATTTACCTGTGTCACGCATCCTGTTCCTTCAACCAAGCGCAGCACACGGGCCCGATCTTTTTCCGATTTTTTAAAGGCTTCCAGCCGGATTCCCTTACCTGTTAAGGCAAAGGGCATTAGCGATTGTCCGTTATGTTGGTAACCGACAAAGAGCAATGGTTTTTGGTTCAACTTCCAACTTTCCGATAATACGGGCGAACGGGTCAGATCGCCAATATGCGGGAGCAGGGCATAAACAAACCGATGTTCACCGCGATCACACCGGGGATCCGGATAGGAGGGCGCACGCAGCAAATTTAAGCTAAAGCCACCAGTAAAAACACTATAGCCATATTTGCTATCGTTTAACAAGGCCACACCGTAATCGGGTTGTGAAAGATCGGCGAATTTATGGGCGTTTACTTCGTACCGTGCTTTGTCCCATGACGTATTGCGGTGAATAGGGCGCAGCAAATATCCGTATTGAATGTCAAAAGCGGCCTGATCGGTATGAATATTCACATCAAACCGAACCCGTAACATGCGGTGGTTTTCGTTCCAGCGAACAAAAGTGTCAAAATCCAAACGTTTCCCGTGCGCCATTAAAAAAACTTTTTGTTCGATGCGCGAACGGCCGATTTCAAATTCAAAATGCAAAGCTTGGCGTACCGGACCGTTTTCGAGCCAACGGGCATGTAAAAGTCGGGCTTCTTCCTGCCATTGTTGCCGGTAAAAATAATCTGTTTCCCAGGCGTCCCAATCGGCCGGACGATCGACAAAAAGTTGCAAGCAATTGCCTTTTTGATTTTCGGCTAAAAGCGAGCGTTGTACTTCTTTGTCAAATACTTCTATTAAGTGGCCGTTTGTATCAAAAACGTAACGAATCGAATCGTTTTCAAGAACAAAATCTTCGGGCATTTTCGCTGTCCGAGACTTATGGTTGATGTGCTGCGGCGCTTTGTACAAAGTTACCGCCGAAAGAGGGGGAAGAGAAAGCGAAAGTAAATTTCCTTCGTCCGTTTGCTGAACGGTAAGCGCATTGCCTTGCGCATCGTTTACGGAGACAAATTCTTTCGGTAACGAAATCACTTCCCTGCAGGCAAAAGGCAGGCTGTTAAAAATTACCACCGCATTCTCTTCGGGTTCGAACAGCATGGCAGCCGCTTTTTGGCGCAGCTCGGTACTGCGTTGCAAAGCAAACTCTTGTTCTTTTTGTGCCGTTTGGTACACCTCAGCAACGGATGACCCGGGCAAAATATCGTGAAATTGATTTAGCAGTACGGTTTTCCATAAGGCATCGAGTTCCTTTAAAGGATATTTTTGTATAGGCAGACAGCTCCATAACATTTCCGTGGTACGCAGGCTAAATTCCAACAGACGATTATTCTTTTTTACCCGGGCTTGCGAGGTTAGCGTACCCAGATGTTTTTCCAAGTACAATTCGCCGCGCCAAATCGGTAATTGTTGACGGTAGGTTTCCAGTTTTTCAAACAAACGCGTTGCGGACGAAAACACAACTTTGGGGCAGCCTTCCAAATTCGCCTGACGTTTTCCGTATTCGATGTGTTCGGCTTTGGGGCCACCGCCCCCGTCTCCCATACCAAAAAGCGAGATAAACGCATCGATAAATTCTTTTTCTTTGAAATTATCCCGTCCGCGAATTAAGAAATGCGGGGTCAGTTCGCTATCGTATACACTTTCCGGAGGGAAATGCGCCAAAACCCGACTGCCGTCGATTCCTTCCCAAAGGAAGGTGGTATGCGGAAACGTATTAAATGTGTTCCATGAGAGTTTCTGCGTTAAAAAATAATCGACCGCGCTTTTGCGTAAAATTTGCGGGAGTGCGGCGGAATAGCCAAATACATCGGGTAACCAAAGATTTCTGACGTCGATGCCGAATTCGTCTCTAAAAAAATTTTTACCGTGTAAAATTTGGCGAACCATAGATTCGCCCGAAATCAAATTGCAATCGGCTTCTACCCACATGGCACCTTGCACTTCCCATTTTCCCTGACGCACGAAATAACGAATTTGTTCGTACAAATCCGGAGCATGCTTTTTTACGAATTGATAATGCTGCGGTTGCGAGGCTCCGAAAATGTATTCGGGATATTCCTTTAACAAGCGAATTTGATTGGCAAAAGTTCGAATGCATTTGCGGACGGTTTCCGTTACGGGCCAAAGCCAGGCCGTATCGATATGGGCATGGCCCACAGCATAGGCCGTTAATTCGGAAGCATTGGCAGGTTGAGACAGAACAGGACGCAATACTTTTCTGCACCGGCTTGCATTGGCCGCATTGTCGGCAAAGAGGGAAACCGCCTCGTTCAGTGCGCGCAAAACGCGGGCAAAACGGACACTGGTTTGCGGCAAATGTTTCAGCAGTCCAATCAGTACATCCGTATCGAGCAGTAAATGCCAAATGTCCTTATCGAACAAAGCGAGACGCATTTTTTCCGTTTTGGCACGGTAAGGTTTAAAAACCGTCTCGGATGGCGCAGCCAAATTTTTTTCACGAATCGTGCCGAAAAGACTACTTGCTACAGCCTGTACCCAAAGCTCGACTGGCTGGTTCGCAGGAATCGGAGCGGAGAATGTGTACACTTCTCTTTGAAAGGTCTCATCGTAAACCGAGCCATTGGCCAGGCCCTGCGCTTCTCCAAGAGAATTGGCATAAACGAACGCCTCACCGCCAAAATTTAAGAGCGCCACCACTTTTTTATTGCGCCAATGGGCAGGAACACGCGCCTGCAAACGGAAAAGAGCAACCTGGCCGCTTTCTCCCCAATATTGGCCTTCTTGAATAGGCCGGAATTTTAATTGTTTACGTTGCGAAAAAGCCTGTTCGTCTGCATTTAAAAAATACTGCGCAGTAAAAGGCACTGTTTCCGGAAACAACCGATTTTTTAGTGTACGGCGAAAAAATTCGATGCGCCGAATGGTTAAAGGGATTTCTTCTTTTAGCATAAGCACTCCCAAAGGTTACAATCGGGTAAGATAAAGAAATACAGGCAAGCGTTTACTCCGGAATGAAGGCACAAAAGATTTCGGCAGGGGTTAAGGCGTTAATTACTAAATGTTGCAAAGCCGCCGGAAATAAAACAGAATCGCCTTGTTTAAATGTTAAGGCCTGTCCTTCGCAAGCAACAGTTACTTCGCCCTTAATAATAATGCAAATTTCGATAGAGGTAAGGCGGTGCTGCAACAACAACCCTTCACTTAGCTTAAGGCGACGAATGGCAAATTCGGGAACCGGCACGCGATAAACAAATGCTTGCGATTGTTCGTTTGCCTTGTAAATGTGTACGGGGCCCAGATGGTAATCCAATATGTCCGTTAGCGTTTTAACATCTTTGAATTTGGGAGTTAAACCGGCACGTACCACATTATCGGAATTGGCCATGCATTCCACAATATTACCCGAAACGTAAGCGTGAGGCAATCCCGCCTTTAAAAACACCCCCTGACCTTTATTTAAACGGAGCAAATTCAGAAAAAAAATAACCAGCAGACCGATATCGGTGTGGTATTTTTGTCTTAATTGCAAAAACAAAACTTCTTTTTCGTTGCGGACCTTTTTTTCTTGCAAACGTTTTTGCAAACGCATAAGCACCGTTTCCAACTCTCTGATGTTATCCGCTCCTTTTTTTATTAACGCGCTAAAGAGTCGTTTAAAAACCGATGGGCGTTTATCCGCGCTGCTTTGCTCGAATTCTCGCACTAAATTCTGGCCGACAAAATCGGCAATTTCGGGATAGGCAATAAGCATATCCGTTATTTCCTGCGCCGAGCAAAATCCGACTAAGGCGGTAAGGTGGTCAAGCGCAATGGCAATTTCCGGTTTGTGATTATCATCGGGATAGTGTTGTGGATCGCGGCGATGCAGCGCAACGGCCTGTTCCTTATTCGGATGAGCCTGAATGGAAAGTGCTTCGGCGGCAGAGAGTACTTTAAACAAAAACGGAAGTCGGGCACCAAATTGTTTAACTACGCGTTCGCCTAAAATTTCGCGGGGGAATGCTTGGATAAATGCATTTAACGGTACGCGGCCACGAGCAGTTTCCACCTCTGATGGAGCGTTGGGATGAGTGCCCATCCATAATTCGGCGTAGGGCAAATCGGGCTGGGGCTGCAGGCCCAGTAACTGGGCGATAAAAGCCCGATCGTTTTTTGTACCCCAGGCATAATGTTGAATTTTATTGATCAGACGGTAGGGTTTTATTTTGAAGGCATCCATGCTTACTTCTCCGCACTAACCGATTTGCGCAAAACATTTAGCAAATCCGGGCGTTTTTCCAAGGCTTTAAAATCAAAAAAGGATACGCCGTTTCCACCTCCACGGATAATAAATCGCAGCGCTTCGTCCAATTCCTGTGGTTTAAAGGCCGGAACAAAAATTCCGGCATACAATTTTTGGCCGGGTTGAATTTGGCGCCTTCCTTCCTGTGTTGCTTCTAACAGCCAACGGACCGGCTTGTGGTAGAACGGGTGGTACATCATGGGGAAAAAGGCATCCAGTTGCCACTGCGGCCAATTTTGGCGTACCAGTTTTCGTGCGATGGTTGGCGTAGGGAAAACCGCCGCCGTGGCCAATTTATTTTGTTTTTTGATGTGCGGCACCAATGTATTGACCAATTTGGTTATGCGATTTTCCCGGAAATGGCGCCAGGCCATATTTTCCGGAGGATTTTCCAATTTTAAGGGATCGATGCCGTTTTCCTTTTTGAAGATTTCGCGACAGGTTTGACAATAGCAATAATCGAATCGGGGCATTTCCGTTTTTTGCACCAAATGGTATTTGGGTTGAAAACCAATAGGCAAAATAACGTCCGGAAACCGGATGTAATCCAGATGAATTCCGGCCAAATCGGGATATGCCTGCAAATCTTTGATAATGGCCAACAAATAGTTGCGCACTTGCGGTTTGGACGGACACAACCAACGGTAATATTTGACATAGGGCGGGTCTTCGATGCATGATTTGCCCAAACGATTAACGACGTACCAATCGGGATGTTGTTTGAGCATTTTGGGGTTATTGTTCATTAAACTCCAAAGCCAGGCGTGAATTTCGATGCCATGTTCACGCGCCAAAGGCAGGACTACCGAAAGCAGGTCGCACGGCATTTCGGCCATGGACGATGAGCGAAACCAGACCTTGCTCCCTGTGTAAACTTCGAGGAATACATGGCGAATACCCAGACGATTCAGTTGCTCGAAACGCATACGCCAATCGTTAGCGGATAGGTGGCAATCGGGGTGCATCCACACCCAGCGCTCACCTTTTTTTTGAACGGCAGGAAAATTTTTTGCCCATAATATCATCGGAATTACCCCGGAAATCGTCAATAGAAAGTCTCGTCTTTTCACGATTATGACACTTCCGTTTATTATTTACTTTGCCAGACAACCTTTCCTTTTTTGTTAATATAGGCCGATTTACCGCGGAGCAATACGTTAGCCAGGCCGTCATGGAAAGGCATGCATCGTTCGAAATTACCCTTAACCGCTACCTGGCCTAAACGATTAATGTAAAACCATTTTCCGTTTTTGCTTACCGGAGCCAAGCTATCCGAGAACGACAGGGCGTAATCAAATTCGACAGGGATGGCAATTTTACCCCGTTTATTAATAAAGCCCCATTTTGTCCCTAATCTTACAGCAGCCAATCCTTCCGAAAACTGAAAAGCATTTTGAAATTGCGGTTCGATGACCACTTTGCCCGTTTTGTCGATAAAACCGATCATGTGATCTTTTTGAAAGCGGGCCATTCCTTCGGAAAAGGTGGTTAAGCCCTGATACGAGGTGGTAATAACCGCTTTTCCCTGATGATCAATAAATTCGCGCTTAACATACAAGGGCAAAATATGAAGGAATTTTTTGGTGTAATTTACCGCGGCAACTCCGTCGGAAAAAGAATAGGCATAGCTATAACGCGGCGGAATGACCACTTGATTTTTGTAATTAATGTAGCCGTACCCACGATTGATCCAAAAAAAGGCAAAACGGCGTACCATTTGTACCGGAGCCAGACCTTCTTTAAATAATAGGGCTTGCGTGTAGGCAAACGGAATAACCACCGAATCGCTTCCGTTGATAAATCCCCACAAACGCCCTTTGCGTACCGGAGCCAGTCCTTCGGAAAAATTCATTGCTTCGTCGTACTTGGGGGGCACCGCTATTTTGCCGTTCACATCAATAAAGCCCCATTTCCCTTTGGCCTGAAAACGCGCAAATCCATCTTTAAACGAGGCGCATCTCTCGAATGCGGGAGGAATGACAACTTGCCCCTTTTCATTAATAAAACCGTATTTTCCGTTCTGATAAATTAAATAGCGATGGGCTTTTGCGTTTGTTTGTGCGAGTATATTTTGAACGCTTAAGAAAAACATCAGGCTTAATATGAAATACTTCATAATTCCCTTCCTGTTCGGATTTGCTAATTTTACTTTCCTGTTTTTAAATTGAACCTTTGTCCTGCTCCTTAAGTTTGAGAGCGGGATAAGCATTTAATGTTAACGGCGAACTGATTCCGTGTTTAAGATATTCCAAACCTGCTCGGGCGATCATGGCGGCATTATCGGTACAATATTTTAATTCGGGCAAATACAGTTCCAATTCGTTTTGCTCGCATTCTTTTTGCAACCAAGAACGCAACATCGAATTGGCAGCCACGCCTCCGGCCAGAGCAATGCGTTGCGCTTTAAATTCCCGCGCGGCCAGCAATGTTTTTTTAATTAATACTTCAACAGCAGCCTTTTGGTAAGAGGCGCAAATATCGCTTAGATGTTTTTCTTTTTCCTGTTCGTTAATGCTTTTCAAATAAACCAGCAGGGCTGTTTTTAGTCCGCTGTAACTAAAATCGTATGGCGTTTTCTTCAGCATGGCTCTGGGAAATTTTACGAAATCGGGATCTCCCTTTTGTGCCAGTTTGTCAATCATCGGGCCGCCGGGATACCCCAACCCCAGCAACTTGGCACCTTTGTCAAAGGCTTCGCCTACGGCATCGTCACGCGTTTTACCGATAATGCGATATTTCAAATGATCTTCCATGAGTACCAGTTGCGTATGCCCTCCGGAGACAATCAGAAAGATAATCGGGAACTCTACTTCGGATTGCGATAAAATGTTTCCGTAGATATGACCTTCGATGTGATTTACGCCGACAAAGGGTTTTTCCGTAGCGATCACTAATCCTTTGACAAAGTTCAATCCCACAAGTAAGGCTCCGACCAGTCCGGGGCCATACGTTACGGAAAAGCCGTCCATATCGTCAATGGTTTTACCGGCATCGTTCAAAGCGCGCTTGACAATGGGCACAATAAGGCGAATGTGCGCTCTGGAGGCCAGCTCCGGCACTACCCCGCCGAATTGGGCATGAATTTCCTGGGAAGAAATAATACTGGAAATCACTTTATTGTTTTCGACAACAGCCGCTGCCGTTTCGTCGCACGAGGTTTCAATTCCCAATACGATCATTCGTTATTTTCCTTTTTTCGTAGAATCAGATGAAAAGATTTCGGACTTACTTTAATAATATCCACCCCGTTTAAGGCTTCGAAGCGAGGCACATAATAATTACGTCCCACGCGGTATTCTTTTTGATAATCGAATACGGCTGTAATTTGATCTCTGGATACGGAAGCGATTTTGTGCTCGCTGCCTTTAATGCGCACCGAAACAACCGGTGGTTCCGCCTTGGCCGTTAAATTCGGCGGTAAGCCGATAATTTGAATCGGAATATTGTAAACGGTACGCTCTACGATTTGTTCAATAACAAAGCGTACACTAACCCATTTTGGTTTTAACCGGATGATTCCGGGGCGGGGCGAGATTAATCGTAATTGCGCTTCAAAGGGATAACGGACATTCAAACGTTTAATTGGTTCGCTTTCGATATTACGGATGGTTTTAACCAACGAGGCGGGCCCGCCGACAATAACCGAATCGGGTTTGACCCGAATATGGGAAAGCACAAAACCGGGTGTTGGCTTTATTTGATGATTGATTTTTACGGGTTTGCGCATTTCTTTATATCGATCTACTTTGAGTTTAATTTCTCTGGGTTGAATGATATCCTGAAGATGGACGCCCAAATCTTGTCCGACATAGATTTGATTGGCATAATCCATTAAATGCAGAGTGGTCGACTTTTTGATTTGAGGTAATTCCAATTTGATTTTGGGTTTATAAAAATAAAGGGTAATCAATGCCCGCCCTTTGCCGCGCACTTTTAAAACAGCATGGCGTGGGGGCATTTCTTTTAAAACATACCCAGGCGCTACTTGGGCAATTTGCAGCGGCACAGTAATATGGATGGTGTAAATTTTGTCGGTGGTTACGGCCGCCCAAAGCAATAGTGCCAGCAAGAACGACCCGATCATGGGTTTATAATGTTTGTAGTTCATGTGTTTTCTTAAAATTGTCATGCTTTTTCCCGTTTAGAAAGTCAGGTTCCGACAGACATTTGTTTTCAGCGGATAGCTGCTTCGCTTTAATTTTATTGCGATCTGGCTTAGTCTTCTTTCACCTGCAATCGTCCGTAACCGAAATCCATAAAATTTACTAATTTTATGGATTTTTCCCAATGTTTTTCAACCGACGAGCAAAAAAATTTATTGCGAAGGAACAAAAACTTTCCTTCGGGTCTCATTCTTTTCCCGATGGGGTGAACAATAAGAATTTCATTTGAGCAAAACAAGTTTTTGACTTAGAACTATGTGTTTATTTACCTGCAAGCGACAAAAATAAATACCGCTGGCAAAACCATTTGCATTCCATTTTACCGAATAAGTCCCGGCCGTTTGTTCGCCCGTGACCAGAGTTGCCACTTTTTTCCCGGAAATATTAAAAATCGATACGCGGACGAAACTCTTGGTCAATAGCTTGTAGCGGATTTTGGTAACGGCATTAAAGGGATTGGGATAATTCGGGAGCAGGATAAAATCTTCCGGAGTCCGATTTTTAGTTTGGGGCAAGGCCGAGGGATAACCTTCTCCGTAAGAAAAAAGTAACAGGCTGTCATCGCTTAACGAATTGCTCATAAAAATCAGACTGTCTTCAAAATATTCTTGGGTAGATGTGACTTTACAGATGCTGCATAAATCCGGTGCTGCAAAAATAAACACTGCCGAATCGTCCGGTTCTATCACTAGCCAGAAAGGGTCATGCCCGCCGTCTATTATATAATAAATTGTGCTATCGTTCGCATGAATTTCCACCCTGTAAGCATATTCTTCGTGGACACTGAACAAACTGTCAATAAGCAAATTTTCACTTCCCGTATTGTAAACGAAAAGTGTATCATAAGAAAAGGATGTCGGGAAATAAAGTGAATCTTTACTTAAAGCTATTTGTTGGGCATTAGCGGAATTAGCCGTTAAAAATAAAAATACGCCAATTATGAACGTAACGATTCTTTTCATGATGGCTCCTTTCGATATTTAATATTTAGTACAAATAAAGTTCGGCGCAAGCTTGAGTGGATTATTTTTTCGAGAGCTCATCCGTATTTAGTATCTGCTCGGCTAAATTTTCATGTTTCCGAAACATTAGCAGACTTGTGTTTGCTTAGGGTCAGATATGGTCTTTCAATTCCACGGTAACGCTTTCTTTTTGCGCATTTACTTTAAAATAACGGGCCGCGCTTGCTTCCCGAACGGCGATTTCCAGAAAATCCAAACTATTCCAAAGCGCCAACGGTTCGCCCTTTTGGGCTTCTGCGTAGTATTTTTGAATGTGATCGGTTTTAAAATTTTTAAATGCCACCCATTTTATAGACTTTTGTAAACGATTTAAATCGTTACGATGCAAAGCGGTGATAATGTTGCCGAAATGATCAACAGCCAGAATGGGTACGTTACAACGGTTGCCGCTTAAGCTGACAAACGTTGGTTTGGGATTGGCGGCTGTTTCTTTTTTCCCAATGGTCTGCGGAGAAACCCCGTTAGCCAGCATGGCTGCCGCAGGAGCGAATAAATCGCGCCCGTGAAAGGTGGCACTATCGATTTTGGGATTTACCTTTTTTTCAAGAATTCGCCAGATTTTATATTTTTCTCTATATTGCAAAAGATCGAAAATGCCGTTATCAGGCCCGACAAAAAAATAATCGTCTGTTTGTAAAATCAGTGGTTTACGCTGACTACCCACTCCGGGATCGACCACAATCAAGTGAACGGTTCCGGAAGGAAAACTATTAAAATAGTTCAATAACGTGTAAGCCGCCCGCTTGATATCAAAAGGCGGAATAGCATGTGTAATATCCACGACGGTTGCCTGCGGAGCGAGGTTTAGCAGCACACCTTTCACACTGCCTGTATAACCGTCTTCCGTACCGAAATCACTCATAAAGGTAATGATCATTTTATCTTCCCCTTACCTTTGACACACCGGACAAAAGCGAGTGGTCCTTCCGGCAACCCGCGTTTTTTCAATACGCGTACCACAAACAAAGCACGGTTGCCCTTCCCTTCGGTACACCTTAAAATACAACTGATTTTTACCCGGGTTGCCGTAAGCATCCCGATAATCGGAAATGGTACTACCCATATTTTTAACCGCTTGTTCCAAAATAAAACGGATGGCTTTGAACAAGCCCTGTGCTTCTGCCAAACGCAACGAACCAGCAGGTCGTTGGGGGTGAATTTTAGCGCGGAACAAACTTTCGTCCGTGTAAATATTACCCAGACCCGAAATAAATTTCTGCGACATTAAGAAGGCTTTGATTGATATTTTGCGCCCGCGGAGCAAATCGAACCACATTTGCGTCGTCCAATCTTCGGCCAAAGCATCTTTACCCACATTTTGCAAAACGGTTTGCACATCATCCACATGGTACACGCGCCCGAATTTGCGCGTATCATTAAAAAGCAAACGGCTGCCATCAGAAAAATGCACGATGAGTCTTACATGATTTAATTCCTGTTCTCGCACCAAATCGTTTTGATTGGCAGGTTCAAAAGCCAAACGGCCGGTCATGCGCAAATGAATAATAAGGTTCGATTGTTTCAACGGGATGATGATGTATTTACCCTGCCTACGAATGGTTTTTATGGGTTGTCCGGAAACTGTTTGTTTACTCCGATTCACCAGAGTTTTGCCCCAAACGGCTTCCAAGCGATCGATGCGGCGTCCGACAATTAGCGGTTGCAATTCGCGAATAACGGTTTCCACTTCGGGCAATTCGGGCATGACAAACCTCAGAGAATCGGTTAACACTCTTCAAACAAGTAATTTAAGATGCAAGGTAACAGAATCCAAATGGAAAGCGATGGGAAACAAGCGGATAATCGTATGCAAGTGGTTGAGAAAAGCGCTTGCACGGCTGACATCTAATATGCCGCGTCCTCCGGGTTGGAAAAAGAATAATAAGGCCGACAAGCTATTTACAAATTTTTCTTTACTCCTTATGCACTTGCGTGGCGGCCGCGCTTTCCAAAAACCAGCCGATAAAGGCCAGCCACAACCCATCCCAAATATTCCCGGCAAAAACCAAAAACAACCCCCAAAAAATCAAAAAATAGGCAAACATACGGCCTACATTTGCTGCAATAACTGTGGCTTTTTGCAAATCGTGATTGGCCGCCCAAATGATGGCCAGCAGCGCTTTTCCGCCGTCCAACGGATAGCCGGGAATCAGGTTAAAAATTCCCAGAATCAGATTAATGTAAGCCAAATACGTCAAAAGAGCATACATCTGTTCCCAACCGCGAACAGATGAAGCCAACAGCATCAACATGGCCCACAAAAGGATATTAACCAAAGGACCGGCTAGCACGATCCAAAATTCCTGCGTAGGCGTTTTGGGATTACGGCGAATTTTGGAAATTCCCCCGAAAATCATCAAAACAATATCATCCACGGGAATACCAAAGAGACGCGCCACCAGAGAATGGCCCAATTCATGCAATAGCACACTGACAAAAAATAAAACGGAGGTTAATGCTCCCCAAAACCAATAGGCGGCCAACGTCCAATTATGATAATGTGCCGGAAAATATTCATCGGCCAATAGCCAGGTAACCAGAAAGAACACATAAAACCAGGAATAATCGATTTCGATAGGAATGCCAAATATACGCCCGATGCGAATGGTTTTTTGGTGCATTAGTTTTTCCTCCGCACTCTTCTGATTTTTAGATCGCGGCTGGTTATCATTCGGTAAAGCCATTCCACAGCAAAAGAGAAGGCAATGGCGCCAAGCAAAACGATTAATGTAACGGGGGCTTTTCTGATCGTATAAATCGTCAAAATTACCAGAGAGGCCAAATCGCCCAAAATGGCAATCCAAATTAGGGCCACCCGCGCTTCGGTTTCTTTGTAAATACGCAAATGAGCCACATTAACCGAACCGTAAATTATTAAAAACGCACCGCTACCCAGAAGGGCAATTCGATCTAAAGGTAACGCATTCAAAAACACAATTACTACGCCTGCCGTAATCAACATACCTTCTTTGGCCCGATTAAAAACCGTGCGTTGAAAAACTTTGGGCAACTCACCGTCGCGAGCGATCATGTAGCTGACATTGCTTCCGCCGTAAAGCGTGGCGTTAATGGCCGAAGCCGTAGAGAGCAGAGCCGTAATAACAATAATTACAAACCCTACACGACCCAAAAAAGGAACCGCAGCCTGTGCCAAAGCGTAATCTTGCGCTTTGATAATTTGGGGGACCGACAAATGTCCGACCACATTCATCGAGACGGAAACATAAATTAAAATAACGATCAAAATACTTAAATACAACGCTTTGGGCAGCGTTTTATGTGGTGTTTTCATATCTTCGGCCGCATTGGTAATCAATCCGAATCCCTCGTAAGCAATAAAAATAAGAGCGGCACCGAACAATATATTTGAACCGGAGGGCCAAATACTCAAGGAAAGCAATTGCGGTTTAATGCTAAAATAGCCAATTATGGCAAATAAAATAAGAATACTTATTTTAATAAATTCATTAACCGATTCAAAAGCTGCAACTGCATTCGAACCAATGAATTCGATGATTACAAAAAGGAGCACAATGGTTGTTCCGAACACACCGATCCACACCGGAGAACTACCCGCAGGCATAAACGTCATGGCATAGCCGCCGAAAGCACGGGCATACAGGGCCAGCGCAAACACATAGCCCACCCAAAGCAAAATATTCAGTCCACCGCTAAGAACCGAATTTCCGAACCCGCGAATCAAAAATTCCACCGGCCCGCCTGCGGTCGGATATTTTACGCCGAGTTTGGCATACGAATAGGCATTAAATAACGCAACCAATCCTGCAATAAAAAACGAAACGTAAAGTGCGTTTCCGGCAATGGCCGAGGCCGCGCCGAGAATGGAAAAAATACCAGCGCCGACCATCCCGCCGACTCCGATGGAAATGGCTGCCCACAGCCCGATACCCTTTTTGTTTTCGGAACTCATACTTCTCCTCCGCCCAAAACGTTACAAGTCAAATAAAAGGGCGACCTTTCCGCAGAATCGCCCTTTGTTTGCAAAACTCAAAACACAATTACGTTACCTATTTGGCCTTGGCTTGATTTGCCACCGATTGGATCGCTTCTTTTACTTTTTCCTCATCGGCCAGGTAATAATGTTTTAACGGCTTTAAATTTTCATCCAGTTCGTAAATCAAAGGAATTCCGGTAGGAATATTCAACCCGGGAATTTCTTCATCCGAAATATTATCCAAATATTTGACCAAGGCGCGTAAGCTGTTGCCATGGGCGGCAATTATAACGCGCTTGCCCTCTTTAATGGTCGGAGCAACGGTTTGGTGCCAAAAAGGCAAAAAGCGTTCAACCGTATCTTTCAGACATTCGGTTAAAGGCAGTTCATCGGTCGGAACGTCTTTGTAACGGCGATCGTGCCCGGGAAAACGCGGATCATCCTTGGTTAAAGCAGGGGGGGGAACATCGTAACTACGCCGCCACTGATGCACTACTTCCTGACCGTATTTTTTGGCCGTTTCGGCCTTGTTCAGGCCCTGCAAAGCTCCGTAATGGCGCTCGTTCAAACGCCAGGAACGCACTACCGGAATCCACATCAAATCCATCTCATCCATCACAATCCACAAAGTTCGAATGGCTCGTTTTAAAACCGATGTGTATGCAATGTCAAAATCGAATCCGTTTTGTAAAAGTTGTTTGCCAGCTTCGTGCGCTTCCCGAATTCCTTTTTCGGAAAGGTCCACATCGGTCCAACCGGTAAATTTATTCTCTTTGTTCCACACACTTTCACCGTGCCGCAAAAGAACTAATGTATACATGATCACCTCCGTACTTTTTCTTTAAACTGTGCTGTTTTTGCTCCTTAATTGTGAAAGTAAGCTATTGAAAATTAGCTTAAAATACAAGTACCGCAAGCGAAAGGTCCAAGTTAAAAAACAGCGATCTTTAAGCGAATGTAAAAATACGGAGCAGCAAAAGATAAAATTGCCGATAAAAATAGGTTCCTTTACGGAAATTACAGGGGGAATCAAGCATTTAGCACGCTGAAAATATTTGTACGTATATTTTATCTGCCGCAAAAAACGGGACAATTGCCTATCGTAATCTCAATAAAATACAAACAACGGCTCCGCATTTTCGAGACATCTCGACCTTTCCTAACGTACGGAAAGTTATCAAGTTTCCGATTTGTTTGCCGAATATTGATTTTGTATTTTTTAAGATACCCCTGTTTGTTTAAAACGAGAGAATCTGCTATGAACACTTTTGTTACCGTTTTGTTTGTTTTTCTTTTTGTTTGGGCCCAAGGCATCACGGGCCAAACCCTACCAACGGCTACTTCCACCATGTTTATGGGATCGGGACGTTGTGCCGTTTGCCACCAGCCGGGTCAACCGAATGCAAGTGCCTTGCTCGATCGTCAGGGACGCGATGTTTCACCTCCTACGCTTTGGCGTTCAACCATGATGGCCAATGCCTCTAAAGAAATTTTTTGGCAGGCTAAGGTAACGGCCGAAGTCAAGGCTCATCCGGCTTTGCAATCGGTAATCGAAGACAAATGTACCACCTGTCACGCACCGATGGGCCGCACAGAAGCCATTGCCAACGGAGCTACGGCGTATTCGTTTTCTGAAATGAAAACCGATACCCTTTCGATGGACGGTGTTAGCTGTACGGCCTGTCATCAAATCAAAGCGGACAATCTGGGTACTTCGGAAAGCTACAGCGGACATTACCATATCGACAACGATCGCATTATTTACGGCCCTTTCCAAAGCCCGATGACAAACCCTATGGTGACCAATGTCAATTACACGCCAACCTTTGGCGAGCAAACACTGAATTCCGAGATGTGCGCTACCTGCCATACCCTATTTACGCCTTACGTGGACAACGACGGAAATGTAGTGGGAACCGCGCCCGAACAAACGCCCTATCAGGAATGGGAAAACAGCGTTTATCCTGCTAAGGACGTTCAATGCCAAACCTGCCACATGCCTACTTTGGACGAAGGTGTCATTATTTCCAACAAACCCACGAACCTCGGCACACGCAGTCCGTTTGCCCAACATAATTTTACCGGAGCGAATGTGTACATGCTTCGGTTGTTAAAAAAATACGGTTCGGAATTGGGCGTTACGGCCACCGGCGAACACTTCGACAGTACACTGGCTCGCACGTTGCGCTTCTTACGGAATCAGTCTGTCGATGTAAACGCCGAATGTCAGTGGAAAACCGACGATACGCTTGAGGTCCGGGTAGCAATTAAAAATAAAACAGGGCACAAATTTCCCACGGGCTATCCCAGCCGCCGGGCTTGGCTGGATTTAAAAATTTCGGATAATCAAAGTAATGTTGTTTTCGAATCGGGTGCTTGGGATGACAGCGCCGGAGACATTGCCGGGCTGGATGAAAATTACGAGCCGCATCATACTGTGATTACCAGGGGCGATCAAGTGCAAATTTACCAATCGGTCATGGAAGATGTAGACGGCAAAGTAACCTACACCCTGCTGCGGGCCGCTCGTTACATCAAAGACAACCGCATTCCACCGGAAGGATTTGTGAAAAACGGCATGGCTTACGATTCTACGGAAATTATCGGCTTGGCCGACGAAGATCCTGATTTTAATACCGGCGGATCGGGTTGCGATACAGTTATTTACCGCATTGGCGGATTGAACAAAAACACTGATTATCTGGTGAGCGTACGTGTTAATTACCAAAGTTTAAGTCCGCGCTTCGTACAGGATTTGTTGCGTTACGACACTCCGGAAGTTAATCAGTTTAAGACCTATTACCAAGACACACCGAATCTTCCCGTAACCATTGATTCGCTTTCGTTTTCCGTGACGTCAACGGGCATTGTTTCCGATCCGTTTTTTGTACCCAACAATCCGTTTGTCGTTCGGGCCTATCCCAATCCGTTTAACCCGGAAATCACCATTGCTTTGCAACCTGCGGAACCTGGTACGGCCACGATTAGCATTTACAATATTTCCGGGCAGAAAGTAAAAACATTCAGGGAACAGTCAATAAACAGCGGACGTTTTCTGTTCCACTGGAACGGGCGTTCGGATACGGGCCAACCTTTACCCAGCGGCGAATATTTACTGCGGGTTCGTTATCGAGCGCAAAGGACCTCCCAAGCGATTGTTCGCGTCAAAAAAATTATTCTTATCAAGTAAGCGCATTGAAAAATCCCCCGTCACCCAAACGGGGGATTTTTTTAGCCGGCAAAGTAGATCATATCCGAAGAGTATTGTTGTAAAAAATAGGGATAACCTCTCCTACCTGATATGGCGATACCAGTTTGATTAGTCGTCGATGTTATTATCGGCTTCAGTGGCGGTTAACAAAAGGCCGTTTTTAGCACTATTTTGAGTACCGTCGGTTGGTGATCAGTCGTCAGTAAATAAAAAATAATCATCACCACCTTTGTTCTGCCAATCGTTTAAACATTCTCAGAGATTACAAAAAAATAGTCACGCCGTTTGCAAGTTGTTATCAACAAACGATTTAGTTATTTCCCAAATGATGTTCAAAATATTTTACGTGCCCGTTTTAACAGGCCTTTTAAAAAATTATGTAGATTGCAACAAAGGGTTCAACGCAGTTGCGAGCGCACAAAGTCACGATGTGAGTCCACTTTTCCTTTGGCCCTATTAAGGTTTGCGGTTGAGTGAAAAGGAAGCTAAGCTCACACCGGTTAACCATGAGGTAAAATGTTTTTAATACACCTTGGCCCGTTCTTCGCCGCGTAAAACACGCAACCCGCCCAGTGCCAGAGCCTTCATTTCTTCTTCACCCGGAAAAACAAAAACCGGTGCCAAATGCGAAACCCGCTCTTTAATCAG